>Ga0255057_10000506_pt1 | contig 22287 bp, 19 predicted proteins | sample Cases_109_6_MG_FD_189022 | JGI IMG/M metagenome (GOLD analysis project Ga0255057, IMG submission 189022) | Seawater microbial communities from Amundsen Gulf, Northwest Territories, Canada - Cases_109_6 | ecosystem: Environmental > Aquatic > Marine > Gulf | place: Canada: Northwest Territories... | reverse complement strand
CAATGAGGCGTGGGGACCGCTGATGCGGTCGGGCAACGACAAGAGCCTGTTCGCACGCCAGGTGGAGCGGTACGCCGACGTATATACGTCTCGAGTATCCAACTTCCTCGAAGCGACGCCATATGCGTACCTGCGAGCAGCCAGAGGCTCACTGCCCCACGACACATGAGCGTCGTCCAGATGAATGTCAGCCACCCGACGATGTGGTCACGAAACCGCAGTCGGAGTCGTTGTGGTGTCTGCATGATGAAATTTCGCCGCAGCTTCGCCCTGCTCGCCGCCCTCGCCCTTGTCGCGGTTGCCTGCACCAGTGGTGCCTCGAATGACACCACCACATCTGCGACCGGCTCGAGTGGCGGCCCGGCGACCACTCCTCCGACGGACACTGCCGCCACCTCCGGCATCACCCCCGAACCACTTCTTACCGGTGTTTCCAGCTCGAACGAACTGCCCGGTGACCTCCCGGCCGTAACCGGCGCCTGGGGTACCGATTGGACCCGGACAACCATCCTCTTCGACGAGCTGCGGATCGGCATCTTTTCCAGCGATCCGAGGGACGTGATCGCTCCAATCGACAACCCGCAGTTCGAATCAGTGGCGGCGGGAGCCGAATGGCTCGACGAACGAGCCCCGGGAGTCTTCGTTCGCTACGACGGTGGAGCACGTTTCTACCCGCTGGCGATCCTGACCCAGCACGAAGTGGTCAACGACCAGATCGGCGACGTACCGGTGGCGGTCACCTACTGCCCGCTATGCAATACCGGGATCGTCTTCGATCGCAGGATCGACGGAACCACCCATCGGTTTGGGGTCTCCGGGCTGCTCCGCAAGAGCGATCTGGTGATGTGGGACGACCTCACGAATTCCCTGTGGCAGCAGATCACCGGCGAGGGGATCGTTGGAACACACGCCGGCATCCAACTAACCATCGTCCCCGCCTCGATCGTCTCCTTCTCGGAGTTCTCTGAAACTGCGCCTGAAGGTCAGGTCATGTCGCGCGACACCGGCTTCAACCGCGCCTATGGGCTCAACCCGTACGAGTTCTACTCGTCGCGGGGAGCGCCCTACGCATTCTTCGACGAGGAAGTCGACGATCGCTTTCCGGCCCTGGAACGGGTCGTCGGAATTAGCAGTGGTGGCGTCGAGAAAGCATATCCGTTCAGCGTCATCTCGGGCTTGGGTGTGGTGAACGATGTAGTCGCCGGTAGCGACGTGGTCGTCTTCTGGGGCGGTGACACCGCCGACGCCCTCGACAGCTCGTTGATCGACGCATCGCAGGCTATTGGAACTGCGGTGGCCTACTCCGCCATCGTCGGCGGCCAGAAGCTCACGTTCCGGCAGATCTCTGATTCGGTCTTCGAAGACGAGCAGACCGGAAGCCGTTGGACGATCCTCGGGGTCGCCACCGACGGCCCACTCGCCGGAGAACTGCTCGAGCCGATCGTCCATCGCAACGAGTTCTGGTTTGCCTGGGCGGCGTTCTTCCCCGACGGTGAGGTCTACGGAACCTGACCTGCTTCGGCCTGTCGCTCGAAGCTCACCCTGACATGAGCCGAAGGTGAGGGGTCGTCGTCGAGCACGACTTCGATCGAGCACTCCTCCAGAACCACCGGGGTGCCGGTCATTCGGAGCGATTCTGCACCCCGGCCCGCCGCCGCCACGACCTCAGCAATCATTCGGCTCAACTCGATCCCCACGGCTCCTCCTGGTCGGCGGGGCCCAGCATCGCGACAATGTGTCTCCCAACTGTCGAAGCCGGCAGCTTCAGCTCATAATCCGTCCGCTCACACTGGTACGCGGCAGGCGAATAGCAGTAGTCAAGACGAAGCAACGTCGTCTGCCGGGACGACTGACGATTCAGGACTGTTCGTCTGAAGCCCGTTGGGGCTGGTGTCGATCCCAGGCGAGGACTGTCGGTTGCTGAAATGAGAAGGGGTCGGGCGGCATCTCCGCATCCGGACCGATGGCCCGTTCGAGGGTCACCTCGAATATGGTTTCTTCGTCGCTTCTGCGGTAGGCGATCCTGCCGGACATCCCCTCGGCAAGTACTTTCGAAATCGCCAGGCCGAGCCCGACGCTGCCCACCAGAAGGGGCTGGTCGCCGCGATGAACGAACCGCTCGAACATGCGCTGCTCGACGTCCGGCGACACGCCGGGACCGTTGTCTATCACCTCTACGACGTACGTCGAGCCGGCGAATTGTCCTTTGACGGCGACACGACCCTGGCCGTACTTGGCACCATTGGAAACAAGGTTTCGCAGCAGCTGCCGCAACCGTCCCGGGTCTGCGAGCACGAACCCCGGAACGAGGTCGAAGTCGATCTGGGTATCGAATCTTCTGAATTCTTTCTCGAGATCGGAGGTGAGTTTCTCGATGTCGGTCGGGCGGAGGTCGAAGCGGAGCCTTCCGGCATCTGCCTGCGCCGAGATCAGGAGGTCCTCGACCATGCGAGTCAGGTCGGTCGACTGGTCGATGATGATGCCGGTGAGTTCCTGGCTCAGCTCGAGATCGGAGGTGCCCACTTCCTCGATGGCAAGGGCCGAGGTGTAGATGCCGGTGAGCGGGGTGCGAAGTTCATGCGAGATGTTGGCGATCAACTGGTCCTTGGATCTGTTGAGCGCCCGCTCCTGCTCGAGTTCGATCGCGAGTAGCTCACGCTTACGCCGTCGCCGAGCCACCAAGAAGGCGACTGCCACCGCCATGGAGGGTACGAAGAAGGCGACCATGAAGCGGCTGGCGGTTGCGACTGTCCCCGACTCGGCGGAGGCGGCCGCGATTGCCCTCGCCAGTTCGTCGCGCAGACTTGCGATGTAGTCGACCAGCTCACCGAAAGCTATCGCCGATGAGCCGGTGGCTATGTCGCCGGCCCGTTCCATATCTCCCGCAACGAGAGCGTCGAGAACCGAAGCGGCTTCGAATAGAGCAGCGATGAGACTGACTTCGAGCTCGGCGGGGTCGGGGAGGTTGCCGCCCACCACCAGCGCTCGCTCCTCCATGGCCTCGAGTACCAACGTTGCTTCGGATACGGCAGCCGCCACCAGCGATGGATCGTCGGTAGAACCGGCGATCAGGATGGCCTGACCTACCGCGTTGCGAGCAGTGGCTGCGGCGCCGAGTGCCGACTCTGCCTGCTGCTGAAGCCGAGCATCGGCGGCGACATCGGCGACCCCCGTGGCGTTGGTGTAAACGAGAGCGAGCGCGGCCAGCAGGCCCGCGATGGCCACGATGGCTCCACCGGCTAGGGCACGCCCTTGGGCGCGCGCTGATTCGTGTACCTGCCTCACTGACTAGACACATCGGTCTGTATTCGTTGATCCTTGAGATTTGGCGCCTGCGGGGTCGATATTCCTTGTAATGACACAGATCAAGCGCCGTCTGGGGCGTGCCGCCGTCTTCTTCTTGGTAGGAGCCATCACCCTGCTCCCGGTCAGTGCATTTGCTTCGCCGACGGCGGGACCGACCGGTGACAACCTTGTCGGACTCGATGCCCAGTACCGGGCGAAGGACGACCCCAAGGCCAAAGACGACCCCAAGGACAAAGACGACCCCAAGGACAAGGACAAGGACAAGGACGCAGCAGTAGCCGATGGCAGCGGCCCGGACACGCCCAGTGACCGACGTCCTGACGTGATCCCGGCTGTGAACGGACTGGGATCGGTGGACGTCAAGTCGCTTCCGGTTCACCTCGGCGCGGCGATCGTCTTGTTCGACCATGACCACAACCTCGGGGTAGCCGATCCGGCGCCCGCACCGGTGGACCGTCCCACCAACAAGATATCCGCTGGCATCATCCGGACGCTCGCTCCGGTCCTGCCGCCGATGGCCATCGATGTGGTGGTGGCACCCATCGTCGTGGTAGAGGCGCTGATCGAGGCGATGGCGTCGAGCGGGCAGGCCCTAGTGATTCCTTTCTTGGCAGGCGCTGCCGGCTTCTTGGCACCCGGCGTGCGACGCAAGGAGCGCCTGGACCGGGCAATCGACCCGAACATCGACCCGGGTGCGGAGATGCCTCCCGACCCCACCCGATACGAGCCACCGACAATCCTCGCCGACCATCAGAACGAGCTCGAATGGACCATCAACCCGGGTGTGGAGATGGCTCCATATCCGACTTCATACGAGCCACCGACAATCCTCGCCGACCATCAGAACGAGCTCGAATGGACCATCAACCCGGATCTGGGGATGGCTCTATATCCGGCTTCATACGAGCGTCCCACCATCGACGAACGGCATTCGAAAACAATGTCCGATCTACCGCCGGTGATCATCGACGACGTCAACCAGTCCTACCCCCAACTCGACCTCACCGGCATCAGGCTCCCGAAAGAGATCCGCCACCGCCTCGAAGCCAACGGAATCTCCACCGTCGCAGCCCTGCTCAACCGGACGCCCAGCGACCTGCTCGCCCTCAAAGGCATCGGACCCAACAGGCTCGCCGCCATCGGAAGCGCGTTGGCCGCACACACCCTCACCTCATACGAGGCACCGAGAATCGCCGACAACGAGAACGAGCCGTCTTCCCAACTCGGGCTAACCGACATCAGGCTCCCGAAAGAGATCCGCCACCGCCTCGAAGCCAACGGAATCTCCACCGTCGCAGCCCTGCTGACCCGATCAACCGGCGACCTGCTCGCCCTCAAAGGCATCGGACCCAACAGGCTCGCCGCCATCGGAAGCGCGTTGGCCGCACACACCCCCGTCTAAACCAACGCCTAGCCCGCACCGGGGAACGGCCTCCGTCCATTGCCTGCGGTCGTATGCTCCAGATATGACCTCCTTTTGGCACCCCTTTGCGGCAATGGGCTCGGTCGCCGGAAACGAATTGACGATCGAGCACGGGGATGGCGTCTACGTGTGGGATTCGGCCGGAAAGCGGTATCTCGACGGGACCGCTGCCCTCTGGTACTGCAACGTCGGGCACGGCCGGACCGAGATCCTCGAGGCGATCTCCACCCAGGCGGCCCGGTTGAGTAGCTACCACACGTTCGGCGACTTCTCGAACCGGCCGGCCGAGGAATTGGCAAGGCGGATCGCCGGCTATTCACCGCGACCAGCCAGCAAGGTCTTCCTCACCAGCGGTGGTTCCGACTCAATCGACACCGCAGCCAAGATCGCACGCCGCTACTTCGATTTGGCCGGTCAACCGGAACGCACGGTCCTCATCACCAGGGAGTTGGCCTACCACGGCATGCACGCCTGGGGGACGAGCCTCGGCGGCATCGAAGGAAACGACCTCGGGTACGGACCGCTCATGCCAAACGTGACAAGAGTCGAGTGGGACTCGGCCGATGCGCTCCGAAAGGCTATTTCTGAGCTCGGAGCGGAGAGAGTTGCCGGTTTCTACTGCGAGCCGGTGATCGGCGCCGGCGGCGTGCGGCCCGCCCCGGATGGCTACCTCAAAGAGGCGCGGTCGATCATCGAAGAAGCGGGAGCTCTCTTCATCGCCGACGAGGTCATCACCGGGTTCTGCCGGGTGGGCGACTGGTTTGCTTCTAATCGGTTCTCGCTCGGCCCCGATCTGATCACCTTCGCCAAAGGAGTCACCAGCGGCTACCTCCCCCTCGGAGGGGTCATCGCCTCACCGCGAGTCGCCGAACCATTCTTCGGGTCCGACGCACCCATGTTGAGGCACGGGTACACCTATTCGGGGCACCCCACGGTCGCCGCGGCCGCCATCGCCAACCTCGACATCATGGAGCGTGAGGGCCTGGCCGCCCGGGTCCTGGCGCTGGAACCAACCCTCGTCGAACTGATGGACGACCTCGCAGACCATCCGCTGGTGAACGGTCACCGCGGCGGCGTCGGGCTCCTGGGAGCAGTGGTACTCGATCCCGAACGACTCGCCGCCGATCCGACGCTCCCCGCTCGTGTCTACACGGCCATCAGAGACAACGGGCTGATCACCCGGGTCATTGCAGGCGACTCTCTCCAGATATCGCCGCCGCTCGTCATCACCGAATCGGAGCTCGACGAGCTGGGATCGCTGATGCGGGCCGGCCTCGACGAAGTGAGGTAATCAGTCGAACGTTGAGCCGACGGTTGCCCGCTCGGTGGCATGGCGGCTCGGCAACGACAGCGCCTCGTGCAGCAACTGATCGATGAATGCATTGAGCGATACGCCCTGAAGCCGGGCTCTACTTCGCAGGATCCGAACCAAGCTGGATGGCAGCTGAGTGGTCAGCGTCTCCCGATTAGTGAACTCGGGAGACGCCACTGGGCTACCCCAATCCGACAGCTCATACATGCTCTCCGCCTTTGAATCACATACATGGGATTAGGTTCCAGACCTGAAAGTTAGTTGTCCACAGGTGACGGACAGTGGATTTCGAGCCGGTCCGAATGGTGTGCTCTTGGCAGGTACCCGGATGTCGGCCGAATGCGGCACTCGCGACGCGCTCCGAAACTCGCTACCGATAGCTGTGCAAGGCCTGCCGTCTATTGGCGGGCCGGTGCCTGCTACGCGACTTCGAAAAGACCCGCGGCGCCCATTCCTCCACCGATGCACATGGTCGAAACTACGTATTTGGCACCGCGGCGTTTTCCTTCAAGCAATGCATGGCCGACCATTCGACTCCCCGTCATTCCGTACGGGTGGCCGATGGAGATCGACCCACCGTTGACGTTGAGGATCTCGTCGGGTATGCCCAGTGTGTCGCGGCAGTACACCACCTGTACCGCAAACGCCTCGTTCAACTCCCACAGATCGATGTCGTCCATGGACAAGTTGAACCTTTCCAGCAACTTCGGAACGGCGAAGACCGGTCCGATGCCCATCTCGTCCGGTGGACATCCGGCCACCGCCATTCCGCGGTAGTAGCCGAGCGGGTTGAGACCGCGCTTCGCAGCGTCTGCGGCCTCCATCACCACACAAGCAGAGGCCCCGTCGGACAGTTGGCTAGCGTTACCGGCCGTCACCGTTCCGCCGTCGAACACCGGGCTAAGTCCGGCGAGACCTTCAGCGGTGGAATCGGGACGGTTGCCCTCGTCGAGAGTAAGGGTCACCTCTTGGCGCGACTCCTCGCCCGTTTCGCGGTCTTTGACCACCTTGGTCGCCGACATCTCAATGATCTCGTCGGCGAAAAGGCCCGACTCCTGCGCAGCAGCCATCCGCTGCTGGCTGGACAGGGCGTACTCGTCCTGCGATTGGCGCGACACCCCATACCGTTCGGCTACCACTTCGGCAGTCTGCAGCATCGGCATGTACGTGGCAGGCTGCATTTCGACCAGCGCGGGATCCATCGACCTGAACAGGTTCATGTGCTCGTTCTGCACAAGGCTGATCGACTCGACGCCGCCGGCAACCACGACCGGCATTCGATCGACCTGCACCTGCTTTGCTGCCGTGGCTATAGCCATCATTCCCGACGAGCACTGCCGGTCCATCGTCATCCCCGAAACGGTATCGGGCATACCCGAGCGCAACGCTATCTGGCGCGCGATGTTGTGCCCGGTGGTTCCCTGAGTCAGGGCGTTGCCCATGATCACGTCGTCTACCTCACCGGGGTCGATCGAGGCGCGCTCCAACGCAGCTTCGACCGCGTGAGACGCCAGCGATGGCCCCTCCAAGTCGTTGAACGCCCCCCGATATGCCTTTCCGATCGGGGTACGTGCCGTTGAGACGATGACTGCTTCTCGCATCGGGTTCCCTTCCTGTGATTAGTCGAGGATACGCCTGACCACGACCACTCGACATCGCCCAACATGTTTTCGATGTTGGTTAACGACTGTGGAGCGCAAGGCGTCGTAGAGTTGCCTCGTGCTGCACAAGCGGATCGTGAGTCTCGTCGCAGGCTTCGTCCTGCTCATTTCGGCATGCACGGCGGGCGCCGCCCCGACCACCACGACGACAATGGCTGCGGTGACGACCACGACTCAACCCGGTGGCCGGGTCATCCTCAGCGTCAACGGGCCCGCCGTCATGCATGAGGGCGACAAAGGACCCTTCGTCGAGGCACTCCAGTTCTATCTGGTATGCACCGGTCATGGGCAACCTTCGTCCGAAGGAGGCCAAGTCACCGTCGACGGATCATTCGGTCCGATCACTGCCGATGCGGTCGCCTACTACCAGGCCGAACTGCGTCGAATCCCCACCGGGGACCCCGATGCGGAGACCTTCGCCTCTCTCGCTCGCGACTGCCGCGACGATCGGACCGTCACCTTCCCGGTGGGTGCCACTACCACCGACATCGCCGGAAACACCGCGCCCGGAGATGAGGAGGTGTTCGTCATCGATGGGCGCGACGGCCAGGTGCTCGGCCTCCAGACCACCGAAGGTCTGGTCGAAATCGGTGTCGTCGGAGTCGATGGCACCGTGGTCGAAAGCAACAATGCTGCGGGACCGTTCGAAGCCGAGATCACCGCCGCCCAGCAGTACCGTATTCAGGTCTCGGCGGCGGCCGAGACGTCATTTCGGATCACGGTTACAACCCGTTCACCCAATGTGCTCGCCTCGGACTTCGGACCGATGAAGCTCGCCCCCGCCGGCCTCTCTATCGCCGATATCGGCGACGACGTGGAGAACACGATCGCCGTTATCGCGCTAGTGCTCGGACCCGCGTTCGTGGACACCGGGTGGCAGACCGGAGTTCCCGGGTGCACCGGAACCAACCGCCATCTGACATGGATAATTCAGGCCGCCGACAGCGGCGAGAACCACCCGGCCGTCCTCCAGGTCGACTTCGCAGATCTAGGCGGCACCCCGTTCTTTGCCCAATACGCCTTTCGCTCATTCGATCTCGGTGTGCTGGACCCGATGGCCCGTGGCCTGGGTACCGCCGAGGGATTTACGCTCGGCTCGAGCCTGGAGGAATTCGAAGACGAGTACGGGGATGCGGATTTCTTTGACGAACTGCGCGGGCTCACCGACTTCAACGAGCGAATGCTGGCCGGATTCGAGCTCGGAGACACACCAGCCGACCGTCAGGCCTGGTACATCGGTGCCGGAGATGACGGTTGTGAGGAATTCGGCTAGGTCCAGGCTGTCTCTATCGGGCTGGTCTTCGGTGAGTCGCACCCGTCCGAGCGCTCACCGGGCATGGCACCTACGCTGACGACACATGTACGAACTGTTCGACCACCCTCAGCTGACCGCGCCGGCACTCATCGCGGCATTCGACGGATGGGTGAGCGCGGGAGCAGCCGGCACGGCAACCGCCCAACACATCGCCGGCGAGGGTGACGTCATCGCCCGCTTCGAACCCGACGATCTCTTCGACTACCGAGTCAATCGCCCATCGTTGGAATTCGTGGACGGAATCTCCACGGAGATCGGCTGGCCTGAAGTCGTGGTCCGTCATCGCGATCTCGACGGAAGGGACCTGCTGGTCCTCACCGGTCCGGAGCCGAATTGGAAATGGCGGGCGTTTGCGACAGAAGTTGCCGATCTCGCAGGGGAACTCGGTGTGATTCAGCACGTCTCCCTGGGGGGTATTCCGTGGGCCGCTCCACACACACGGCCCACCATCGTGGTGACCACTTCATCCCGCCCCGATCTGCTGGGCGACGACGCCAACCATCCCCCGGGAGAACTGCGGGTGCCGGCTTCGGTCGTCAGCGCCGTTGCCCACGAGCTGGCCGATCGGGGAATCCCCACCGTCGGATTGTGGGCCCGGGTTCCGCATTACGTGGGCGGCGTGTACCACCCGGCGGTGGTGACTCTGGTCGAGCGAATGTCTCGCCACCTCGGTGTAAAGATTCCTCTCGGCTCCCTCGTCGATGACGCTCGCGACCAACGTAAGAACCTCGACGAGGCCGTCGACGAGCAGGAAGGCATCACCGATGTGGTCGCCAGGCTGGAAGCCCTGTACGACGCCCAGGGCGAGGTCGCGTCCGGGGAAGAAATCGCAGCCGAGATAGAGCGTTTCCTGATCGAAGCCGCTGATGATGATCAGGGCTGACGCACCGACTTGCGCTGACCCGGGCTGAGCCGATGTTTGAGTTCCGCACCTACGCCTGCCCCAACTGCTCAACGGCGAACGATGTCGACTCGATCATTCTGTCGCACAGTGAACTCGCCGGTGTCGAGACCTGGGGAGTTTGCCGGTCGTGTGCAGGCGACTTCCATCTCACGGTCGATCGGAGACGGCCGGATCGCGTCGAATATCTGATCTCGGCGACGCGGTCACCGATCGCCTCAAATTTCGTATTTCGGATGTGGCAGCCCCGGCTACGGTGACCGTCGAGGAGATCACGTGGACATTGGCGAACCGAAGAGAGTCTGGGAGTCGGAGCCGCTCGAGGAGCCTGAACTGAATCCCGAAGAGCCTCAACCCGACCCACCGCAGCGGGAGCAGGAGCCTGTCCCGGCACCGTAGCCCTGGTTGGCGCCGCTTACTCGCCTTGCTGGTGGCGGGTACAACGCTGGTGGGCCCGGGACTCATCACATCAGCAGGAGCAGCGCCCGCTCCCCGATCCTTTACGCTCGCCGCCGCCGGTGACGTCCTCATCCATTCGAGACTCGCCGATCTTGCGGCGCGCCATGCGGCCGAGCCCGGTGAGTGGGACTTCTGGCCGATGCTGCAGTTGATCGAACCGTGGGTGGCATCGGCCGACTTCTCGATCTGTCACCTCGAGAGCGTGCTGAGCAGCACCAACAGCAATCTCTCGTTCTATCCCCGCTACATCGCCCCCAATCAGATCGCCGACGCCCTTCAGGCCGCCGGGTGGGATGCGTGCTCGGTGGCCAGCAACCACGCCCTGGACGGCGGCTTCGACGGCGTGACCACGACCCTCGACGAGTTGGACGCCCGCGGCCTGGGTCATTCGGGGACTGCACGATCGCCCGACGAGCGACTTCCCAGCCTCTACGAAGTCAACGGCATCACCATCGCCCATCTCTCTTTCACGCAACATTTCAACGGCCTGTCCACTCCGGACAACCAGTCCTGGGCCGCCAACCAGATAGACGTCGAGTTGATCCTTGCCGACGCCGAATGGGCGCGCCGCCGGGGAGCCGAATTCGTGGTGGTCTCGTTGCATTGGGGAGTGGAGTACGCATCCAATCCGATCGGCTACCAACATTCGGTCGCACAGGAGGTACTCGAAGATCCGGCAGTCGATCTCATCCTGGGGCACCACGCCCACGTGGTCGAGCCGATCGGGATGATTGAAGGCAAATACGTGGTCTTCAGCATGGGGAATCATCTCTCGAACCAACATCCGTCATGGGGACCGCAGTATTACGCCACCAATGAGGGGCAATTGCTCTTCATCCACGTTGCAGACGGCCCGGATGGTCCGGCTGTAACCAGCATCGACGTCGTGCCGACGTGGGTACGCCTCGCAGACCTCCAAGTGTTCGCAGCCCAGGACGCCCTCAGGTTCGGTATCGAGTCGGAATGGGTACTGGAGCGGTCGATAGAACGAACGATGGAGCGAACCCTGCGCCTCGATGCCGACAACGTCCGACTGGCGCCCGATCCGTGGCCATCGGTCTCGTGTGACGGCATCCGGGCCACCATTCTCGGCACCGATTCGGCAGACGTGCTCACCGGGTCTGATGGAGCAGACGTAATCGTCGGACGCGGCGGGGACGACACGATCCATGCCGGTCCCGGTGATGACATCGTTTGCGCAGGGGCCGGCAACGACCGGGTGGATTCCGGCACCGGCATCGACCGGGTTCACGGCGGACCGGGTTCTGATTCTCTCGGTGGAGCCGGTCCGATCAATATCCTTTTCGGGGGCATCGGCACCGACCAATGCTCAGGAATCGCGATCGTCATTGCCTGCGAAGACCAATGACGTTGCCGACAGGATCCACCGGCTCGAGACCGGCCGCCCCAACACCGCTTCCGCCGGTCCCAGACTGCAAGGGCTGCGGCGCGCCAAACGTCACGCTTCCGACAGATTCGCCCTATACGCAGTTTCGAGGAGCGTTGTTCCTTCCGCGACTTCGGAAGGAACAACATGTGTCGTCTTTACGGGATCACCGGCAATCAGCCGGCACGAGTCGAATGCGCCCTGGTGGAAGCTCAAAACGCACTGCTGCAGCAGAGCATCCTGGACTCCCGAGGCGTCGCCAACCCGGATGGTTGGGGGATAGGTGTCTACGAGCATGGCGCTCCCACCGTATACAAGAGCGCTCACGCCGCAGCTCACGACACCGAGTTCAGGGATACAGCCGCTCGAGTCGTGTCACGAAACGCGATCGCACACGTCCGGGCTGCGACGGTGGGCTCGAGCGGTCTCGACAACACGCACCCCTTCCAACACGGCCCATGGTTGTTCGCCCACAACGGCACCCTCGCTGGATTCGAAAAGCTGGAGCCACAGCTCGAGGCGGAGACCCCCGACCATCTCCTCCGACAGCGACGAGGAGAAACGGACAGCGAGCTGATGTTCCTGTGGCTGCTTGGTCGGATGCACCAGCATGGACTCGACCCACTGTCGGGGGCCGACTCGGTCAACGACATCCTCGACCTCCTCGGTACCGCAGTCCCGGAGCTGAGTCACCGGTCGGCATCCCTGACCCGCCAGCCGGCTCGCCTGAACTTCTTGCTAACCGATGGCGTCCATCTGGGAGCGAGCCGATGGGGCAATAGTCTGCACGTGACCGAACGCACCGGCCGCACCGACTGTGAGGTGTGTAACTCCACCCATCTGACCGGCCCCGAGCAGAGTCGTTACCGGGCGATCGCCATCGCCTCAGAGCCGATCACTCGCGAGAGTTGGGTCGAAATCGCGGACCACTCATTCATCGGGGCGACCAACGGAAATCTCGTCGGTGCGATGGCAGCCCGAGCTGCCTGAAGGTCCCACGGAAGTCCTGAAGGTCCCACGGAAGTCGGGCACGGGAGGGAATCGCCGGCGGTGTTAAAACTCGCAGTTCCCGGCGAAGTCCACATCGGCATCCACCTCTTGTAGTGCCGTCCGCAGCTGGCGGCAGGCCAAGGTGGCGCTCTGAAGTAGAGGAGCGACCGCCCCTCCTATTGAGCTGAACTCGAATTCGACACCGGCCATCGCCTCACTGCCGAGATAGTCGCCGACCGCTCGCTGGATAGCGTCGAGTGCGTCGACGAGTTGGTCATGCAGTCCGGCAATGCTCAATGGCGGGTTGATCCCACGCCAACCATCCAGACGTCTGTCGAACTCGGAAAAAAGCGCAGTTGCAGCCACCAGGTCCCCACCCAACGGATACTGACCTCTCATTTCAGGCTGATCTTCCGGCTGGCCACCGACTCCAGGCTGGTCTTCCGGCTGGCCCGGATCAGGACCGTCGCCTTCGAAGCTGGTCTCCACCGCCTGCATCGCAACTGCGTAATCATCGAGCGCCATCGGCGCCGAGTCGGAGGTACAAGCAATCACAACGAGGGCAAAGACCGACAGCACGGCCAGCCACCTTGCAATCATTGCTCTATCCCTCGTCCGTCGGTCCGGTACGCGACCGTTTTAGCGTGACATCGTGGTCTACCCCCCACGAGTGTCCAATGGGCGACACTGTCAGTCCTGTCCAAGACTCGAGCCAAAAGTCTCTCTATTGAGAGGCGGCTGGCGCTCGCCGAAGACCCGATCCAGCCGGCGGTGCAACCGTGAGGTCGGTCGCTTCTCTCAGGACGGAAACGCGATCGATCACGGCGCAGAGCAGCGGATCAACGGCGTGACTATTCGTAACCACTGCTGCTCAAGCTACTCGCCACCACCCCGTGTAGAAGAGGCGCTCGGCCGCGCTCCATCGCTGGCACGAGAAGCAGGCTTGGTCGCCGAGGTCGTTGCCGGGCTGCGGCTCCTCGACGGCGAGCATCCCTAGCATCGCCCAGTGTTTCGGGATCCCTCATTCCGTCGAGGCCTGCGCGACGGAGTCGTCATCTTCATCGCGGTTGGCGCGTTCGGGGTGGCCTTTGGGACGCTCGCCATCGAGGCCGGCATCGCATGGTGGGTGGTGATTCTGGCGTCGGCGTTGGTGGTGTCGGGTGCAGCCCAGTTCGCCTGGCTGGGGCTGGTCGGCGCCGGTCCGATTCCGGTGCTGATCACAACGACCGGCCTCGCCCTGAGACACGTCCCGATGTCGGCTCGAATGGCGTCGCTGGTAGGCCGCGAGTCGCTGCGCACCAGGCTGGCTCTGGCCTGGGTACTCACCGACGAGACATTCGGCCTGACACTGTCGGCGGCGCGACGCGGCGAACCAAACCTGGTGGCATACAAGGCCGCGGTCGATATCCAGCTTTTTTCGGGATGGCTGGCCGGTACTGCGATCGGAGTAGCGGTCGGCTCCCGATTCGATCCCACAGCATGGGGCGCCGAGGCCTTCTTCGGAATTCTCTTTGTGGGCTTAGCTGCACCTCTGGTCCGGAATCGATGGGATATCGCAGTGGCGGCGCTGGCGGTCGGCGCAACCTTTGGCGCCGCCGCGCTCCTGCCCGATGCCTGGCAGATCGCCGCCGCGGCAGCCGTCGCCGCCGGCGTCGGGGTGGTGATGCCGGATGAGTGACATGTGGCTGGTGGTGGCGATGGGGACAATCACCTACGGCAGTCGGGTGGTGCTACTCGCAAGATCGGGACAGGCGATGGAAGGGAGAATCGACACATTCTTGGAGCGATTCCCTCTCGCCCTGTTCATTGCGCTGGCCACGGCGACACTCCTGGTCCCCGACGCTGATGTGGAACCTGCCCTCGGATACGCCGCCTTTGCCGGTGCGGTGGTCGGGGGCATCCTGACTAGACGGTCCTTGGTAGGGATACTGACAATCGGAGGGGCGACCTACTGGTTAGCTCGCCTGATCGTCGGCTGAGCCGACATCACCGCGCCCCCCGAGCCCAGTCCCGGCTCTTCACCCCTTCGACCGGCCATCCGGAGAAGCGTTTGGCTACCAGGTTGGTCACCCCGTCACGGTGTTCGAGCACACCGTCGATCACCAGGCCGACGTTGCGCCGTGCAGTCTCACGCTGGGCGGCCCACACCTCGGGGAGCACGATCACATTGAGTAAGCCGGTCTCGTCTTCCAGGTTCAAGAAAATTACCCCCTTGGCGGTCATCGGGCGTTGCCGGTGGGTGACCACACCCCCCACTCGAATCCGGCGCCCATGCACCCCGGACGACAGTGCTTCTGCAATCGACAAGCATCCCTCGGCAACGAGCCGAGAACGCACGAATTCGACCGGGTGCCGCACCGACACCCCGGTGGACCACAGGTCGGCCCGAGCTTGCTCCTCCTCCGACATCGGGAACAGAGCAGGCGGATCGGCCCCGGCGGCCAGAGGGAGCCGCCCCGGGCCCATCCCGGCCAATGCCCCGGCCGCCCACAGCCCCTGGCGACGCTCCACCCCCAACGACCCCAGAGCACCGGAGGCTGCCAGGCCTTCGATGGCGCCGACCGGGAGGCCGGTTCTCTGAGCAAGATCGATCACCGAGTCGAAGACGCCGTCGATCGACCGGGCAGCCTCGATCCTGGTGATCTCGGCATCACCCAAGTTGCGGACGTAGCGCAGGCCCATCCGTACCCCGATGGCCAACCGCACCGGATCATCGAGCAGACCCCTCCCCCGTCGCCATCTGGCTCCGTAGTAGGTGGCGAGGTCGTCGGGGTCGGCCTCCACCGGCTCGATCGTGCAGTCGTAGTCGGACTCATTCACATCGGGTTCGAGCACCACCGCCCCATGCCTGATCGAATCCTGCACCAGCGAGTTGGGGCTATAGAACCCCATGGGCTGTGCGTTGAGGAGTCCGGCGAGGAACTCGGCGGGCCAGTGATACTTCAACCACGAAGACATGTACACGATGTAGGCGAACGACACCGAATGGCTCTCGGGGAACCCGAACGAGGCGAACCCCTGGAGTTTCTCCCAGATCTCTTCAGCGGCGGCGCCGGTGATCCCGGTGCCGGCCATCCCGGCAAAGGTCTCCCGGCGCAGCTTGGACATCTCCTCGTCGGATCGCTTGTGAGTCATCGCCTGGCGAAGCCGGTCCGACTGTCCGGGTGTGTACCCGGCACACACCCGGGCCAGCTCCATCAGTTGTTCCTGGAATACGGGAACTCCGAGCGTCTTGGCCAGGATCGGCTCGGCCAGAGGGTGCGGGTATTTCACCGGCTCTTCACCGTTGCGTCGTCGCAGGTACGGATGGACGGAATGCCCCTGGATCGGGCCGGGGCGAATCAACGCCACTTCGACTGCGAGGTCGTAGAAGGTCTTCGGCTTCATCCGGGGCAACGTTGCCATCTGAGCCCGTGACTCCACCTGAAAAATACCCACCGTGTCGGCCTTGGTCAGCATCTCGTAGACAAGTGGCTCCTGCGGAATCGTGGCCAGATCGATCTCCAATCCATGGGCATCCTCGATGAGGTCGACGGTGAGATGAAGCGCGTTGAGCATCCCGAGACCAAGCAGATCGAACTTGACGATTCCCATCGAGGCGCAGTCGTCCTTGTCCCACTGAAGAACGGTTCGATCCTCCATCCGGCCCCACTCGAGGGGCACCGTTTCGTGAAGAGAACGGTCGGCGATGACCATCCCGCCCGAATGGATGCCCAGGTGGCGAGGAAAGCCGTCGATCCGACGGCACATGTCGATGATGTGGTCGGTGGTGGTTCCGGCGGGCAGTTCGAGCTGGTCGCCGATCGACTGGGTATCGCGGGTGTCGAGATACTTGGTGAGCCCATTCACCTGAGCCTGGGTGAAACCAAATGCCTTGCCGACGTCCTGCAGCACCGACCGCGCCCGATAGGTGATGACGTTGGCGACCATCGCCGCCCGCTCCCTTCCGTAGCGCTGGTAGCAGTATTGAATCACCTCTTCGCGCCGCTCGGCTTCGAAATCCACGTCAATGTCCGGAGGTCGGCCCCGTTCCGACGAGAGGAACCGCTCGAAGGGAAGGGCCAGGCGAATCGGATCGACTCGTGTGAGATCGAGGCACCGGCACACGGCCGAATCCGCCCCTGAGCCGCGTAGCTGGCAGTAGATATCGCGGCTACGAGCGAACTGCACGATGTCCCACACGATAAGGAAGTAGCCGGGGAACCCGAGCGCTTCGATGACCCCGAGTTCGTGGTCGAGCCGATCGATCGCCACTTGGTCGATTCCTCCCGGCCCATCACCCGGGTAGCAACGCCGAGCTCCTTCGATCGCCAGATGGCGCAGATACTCCATCTCGGAGCGAAACGCCCCCGGCATCGGGAAGTCCGGTAGCCGCGGTGCCACCAGCGTGAGATCGAAAGCGAGTGACCGACCCAGGTCCGCTGCCAATTCGACCGCTCCGGGATAGCGAGCCATCCGGCGGACCATCTCCGCCGGGGAGCGCAGATGCCGTTCGTCGGTCGCCGGCCAGTACCCATGCCCGGTGTCGAGGTCGCGCCGCCCTCCGATGGCAGCGAGCACTTCGGCCACATCTGCCTGGGACCGGTCGTGATAGTGCACGTTGTTGGAGGCCACGAGCGGAATCCGGAGCCGCGCTCCCACTTCTGCGATAACGTCGTTGCGTAGGTCGTCCTCGGGCATTCCGTGGTGCCATACCTCGAGATAGAAGCGGCTGCCGAACACCTCCCGCAGTTCCATCGCCGCCGCCAACGCCTCATCCAGATCTCCCCGCTCGGCAGCTCGAGGCACTGCCCCATTTCTGCAACCGCTGAGTGCAACCAGGCCGCCTCGCTTGACCGCCTCGATGAGGTCCGCCTCGTCGTATACCGGACGGTTCTTCTCCCCTCGAAACTGTGCCTTCGTCACCAGATGTGACAGCGCCGAGTACCCCACCGGATCAGGGGCCAGTAGCACCAGGTGGTTGGTATCGGGGAGTCCGGTGGGCTTGGAGCCGTGAGATCTTCGGATTCGGCCCCTTCGGGCTCTGGAGTCTGGAGTCTTCGTCGTTTCCCGTTTCCCGTTTCCCGTTTCCCGTACCTCGCCACGACCTGATTCGGGCAACGGGGAACTGGAAACGGGCAACGCCCCCCCAACCGCTCGGGGTAATCCGACTTCCACTCCGTAAACAGTTGGCAACCCAACTTCTGCTGCCGCAATCCTGAAGCGGGCAGCACCGTAGAACCCGTCGTGATCAGTGATTGCCAACGCCTCGTATCCCAGTTCCGCAGCCCGATTTACCAGTTCGAAGGGGTACGAGGCTCCATCGAGGAACGAGTAATTGGAGTGGCAGTGGAGTTCGGCATAGCGAGACATGGGGCGGAGAGTCTATCTATTCGATCGAACGTGTGTTCGATCGAATAGTCTTTAGTCGCTAGCCTTTAGTCGTTAGGAGGAGGGGCCAACCAGTCGCCAGTCAAAACCGGAGCTCGATCACCCGCTCTGACTGGGGACTGAGGACCTTGAGTGCCTAGCCTCGCTCCGTGAGCTACGACGACGACCCGTACGATTCCGGCTGGGGAGACCACGAGCTTCCACTGTTGCGTCGGCCGGCGGTTCGTAGTGCGATCACCGCGATCGTCATCATCACCTTCGTGATGCTCACCCTGATGTCCACCTGCTCACCGCGGTCTGCTCCGATAGGAACGACTACCACCACCGTCGCCGGGGTCACTGCTTAGCGATCCCACTAGTGGTCGGCCAAAACGTCCTCTGCGCGATGGGAGTCGACCGCCTCGAGGGCCCACGCCAACCCCTCGGCCGGTGATTCGACCGCGACACACCCCGACCAGCCGCCGGTGAAATCCGTCGGCTCCCACAACACCCAGCGCAACCCGTTCACAGCCACTTCGAGTTCCGTCGGATCGACCGGCCAGGCAAGATCGGCGAGAGCTGCTCCGAGCCACCAGGCAATAAACCGCCCCATAGGAGCGCCTCGCCGCCTGCCGTAGGCGCCGCCCCCGGCGCCCGCCCAGGCGATCCGCGAGAACGCGTCCCCCACCGTCGCCTCGGCCAACAGGCACTCGTCGTGTCCGAGAGCCGCGATCGCCTCGGTGGCGCTGCCGCGTAGTGCGACCGCCGCCTGCAATCCGTTCGACTGTTGCGCCCACACGGCGCCGATATCGAGCAAGGCCTCAATCGAATCATCGTCGCCTATCTCCTCGCCGGCCTCCGGTAGGGCCACCTCGGCGAAGTGGGGACCGGCAGGAGCGTCAAAGTCGGCCTTGTCCGAGCGGAAGGTCGCCACCACGTAGGCGGGCTCCCAATCGAGCAGCCGCAGCGGGATCTCCAGCACGTGTGGATCGACGGTGTCGTCGTCTGCCAGGTCTTCGCCGCGTAACACCCTCTCGTGCGCGGCCATTGCTCGAGCGGGACCCGGGGCAAGATGAGGAGCGAGCGACTCCCAACTATGGGTGCTTGCCGCCACCTCCCACAATGGTCCGAGTGCAAACCGACCGGCTTCCTCCGTAACGACGGAACCGGCGTATTCACCGGTGGCGTCGAGTGCCAACCGATATTCGGCGTACTCGGCGGCCGGCCACAGTTGCAGGCCGCGCTGTTCGAGAGCGTGACGGCAACGTTCGATCAACTCGACGACCCGGTTCCATTCACGAGCCGAACAGAGGCCGTCGACGAGCCTTATGAGCGCATCGAGGTCACCGGCGGCTACGGCTGTGGCGAGGTCGGTCACGAGGCGGGAGCGTAGCGACAAGGCCACGGCGGGTAGCCTGAACCTCCATGGCCACACCCAACGATCTCCTCGAGCGGTTCCCGACGCTCATCCCCTACTGGCTGGCTTGGCCGATGTCGGTCCTGGCCACCATCAGTGCATTTACAGGCGCGGGACTGCTCTTCGCCTCGGCCGCCCTGGGGAGCATTGCCGCCGCAATCTGGGGAGGAATCTCATTCCTGGTTGCCGCCATCACCTGGCACATCGGCGACTACGCCCAGGCCAACCGTCCCGCTTAAGGGCGTGCGGCTCAGCCCCGCGACTGGATGTAAAGGACCAACGCCTGCATTTGGGCGTCACTGAGACCGGCTGCCAGTCCTTCCGGCATCACCGGTAGGAACCCGGCCAGGATCTTGGCCGATGGGTCGCGGATCGATTCGAGGAGGTAGCCCTCATCGGCGACGGTCGCGGTCCCGTCCTCAAAGGTGCGTTCGGACCCGGCAACACCCTGCCACGAGGGGCCCACGCCTACGGTCCCGTCGATGCTGTGACATGCGGTGCAGCCAAGCGATGCCGTGAGCGCAACGGCGTCGATGACCGGCTCGGTCGTAGGCGTGCTGGATGTGACCGTCGCATCGGGAGCGGCCGGGGGAACCGTCGTTGGTGTCGAGCCGACCACCGCATCAGACGTGTAATGGTCAAAGGTCAGGATCGCGGCAAAGACCAGCACCGCGATGGTGAAACCTGCAGCAAAACCAACAACCAACCAATCGCTGCGGGTGAAATCGCTCGAGGTCTGTTTCGATGAGATGCGATCCGCCTTTTGGTCGAGCGGGAGATCCTACCGCCGGCCATAGGTGGTCCGGCTAGAGGAGCAGCTCGGCGAGAGTCCGCAGCGTCGTCACGTCCTGGGTCATCGCCACGATGGTTGTCACTCCCGAATCCTGCCACGCTTCAAGGCGGTCGCGGATGCGCTCCTTGGAACCAATGAGTGCCACCTCATCGACCATCTCATCGGGTATTTCCGCCATCGCTTCGGCTCGCTTCCCGTCGAGGTACAGCTCCTGGATCCGGTTGGCCTGCTCCTCGTACCCGTAACGGCACGCCAGATCGAAGTAGAAGTTCTTCCCCTTGGCGCCCATGCCGCCCACGTAGAGAGCCAATGCCGGTCGCACCCCCCACCTTGCCTGATCGACATCATCGGTGACGATCGCCGGCACTGATGGCGCAATATCGAACCGTCCCGATTTGTCCGGATCCGCGGCCGACGCAAACCCGGCCTGCAGGTGGGGTTTGAACACCTCCGGAGCATGCTGCGGGCTGTACCAGATCGGGAGCCACCCGTCGGCCAGCTCGGCGGTGAGGGCCACATTCTTCGGTCCGATCGCAGCCAGGTAGATCGGTATCTGATGCGTCGGCTTGATGGTGAGCCGAAGGGAGCGTCCCAAGCCGGTCGCACCCGGACCCGTGTACGGCAGTTGATAGTGCTCACCGTCGTGGGTGACCCGCTCTTTACGATCGATGATCTTGCGCACGATCTCGAGGTATTCGCGTGTCTTGCCCAGCGGCTTGCCGTAGGGGCGTCCATGCCACCCTTCGACCACCTGAGGGCCCGACAGGCCCAGTCCGAGCAGGAACCGACCCCCGGACAGCTCGGACAGTGTCACCGCCGTCATGGCGGTCATCGCAGGTGTCCGGGCCGGCATCTGGAGGATTCCGGCACCGAGTTCGATCTGGTCGGTAGAAGCCCCGTACCACGAGAGCATCGTGACGGCGTCGCTGCCGTAGGCCTCGGCCGCCCACACCGAGTGATAACCGAGCCGGTCGGCCTCCTGCACCAGATCGAGCTTCGACTCGAACCGAGCGTCCGAGTACCCCACCGACAATCCGAGTCGCATCTTGCCTCCCGTCTTGGAGCGTCCGCCAATAGACGGATGCTCCGGCGCTATTCCATGGCTCTTCGCCCAATGGCTCTTCGCTGTGTGGCCCGGCACCGCAACCCCAGGCCACCGAGTCCGCGCCTAAAGGCGCGCCCTCTTGGACGTCGATCCTCTACCGAATGTACCCGGTGTGTCGCTCATCCTCGGATTCCTCCGGAGATCTGCCAAGTGCAGCCGATATCATCCGCGCCCCAATGTCGACATTGAAGCGAGTACTTGCCGCGCTTCCCGCCGTGCCAGCTGCGGCGGTGGGTGTATTAATCGTCCAGGTGATGCGAGCGGCGCACCGCTCCGATCTGCCCTCCTACCCCAACCAGGACCCCAGCGGGACCTTCGGCGATCCCGACCTACCTCCCCTGCGCATCGTGGCACTCGGAGATTCCTCCATCACGGCACCAGGCATCGATGACCTCGATAACACCTGGGTCAGACGGGTTGCCATCGCGCTCAGCAAGCAACATTGGGTCGAGCTCATCTCGATCGCCGTCGGTGGCTCCAAAGCGCGGGACGTCATCGCAGCCCAGCTCGCCGAGGCAATCAGGCTGCAACCCGACATCGCCATCGTCGCCGTGGGAGCCAACGACGCCATCCGCGGATCGTCACCGGGGCGTTATCGAGGAGAGATTCGACGCATCGTCTCGGATTTGGAGCAGGTGAGTGGGGCCATAGTCGTGATCGGAGTCGGAGATCTCGGGTCCATCCCGCGGCTCCCCAAAATGCTGCGCCCCTTTCTCACCAGGTGCGCCGCCAGATTCGACGCGGCGGCGGCGGCGGCGGCAGCAGAATTTCCGCAAGCCGTCAAGGTCCCGACCGTCGGACCGATGTCGACCGCCTTCTGGGAGGACCCTGGACTATTCGCCGGGGATCAATTCCATGTGGGGGACGGC
>Ga0255057_10000504_pt1 | contig 22391 bp, 14 predicted proteins | sample Cases_109_6_MG_FD_189022 | JGI IMG/M metagenome (GOLD analysis project Ga0255057, IMG submission 189022) | Seawater microbial communities from Amundsen Gulf, Northwest Territories, Canada - Cases_109_6 | ecosystem: Environmental > Aquatic > Marine > Gulf | place: Canada: Northwest Territories... | reverse complement strand
CAGCCTGCGCTTCGGGCCAGAGGGCCGGATGTATCTATCCATCGGCTCGAGCTGCAACGCCTGCGAGGAGTCGGACCCGCGGCGCGCCACGTTGATGCGCTTCCGGCCAGATGGCAGTGGGGAAGAGATCTACGCCACGGGCCTGCGCAACGCCGTGGGCTTCGACTGGCGGCCGGGCACTGGAGAGCTCTTCGCAACCGACAACGGCCGCGACCTGCTGGGCGACGACACACCCCCTTGCGAGCTGAACCGCGTGGTGGCCGGCGGCTTCTACGGCTGGCCCTACGCCCACGGCGACAACCAGCCCGATCCAGATCTAGGAGCCGGCCAGACAGCCGCGATCCGCGACGCGCTGGCTCCGGCACACTCCTTCCGCGCCCACAATGCGCCCCTGGGCATCGCCTTCGTTCGCGGCGAGAGCGCACCCGCCCATCTGCGCGGCGCCGCCCTGGTGGCGCTCCACGGCTCCTGGAACCGCACCCGCAAGGACGGCTACAAGGTGGTCTCGTTGCACCCGCACCCCGACGGGAGCTTCGAAGAGCGCGACTTCCTGGTGGGCTTCCTCGAAGACGAGGATGTGATCGGACGGCCCGTCGACGTGGCAGAGGGGCCCGATGGCGCCTTCTACGTATCGGACGACTACGCGGGCGCGATCTACCGCGTGAGCCACGACACGGCCAAGAGCCTGGCTCGCGCAGGAGTGCCGGCTGCAGCGGGCGACCGAGAGCAACCCGGCGGGCCGGCGGCGGGCGCGCGAGAGCCGAGCGAGCAGGAGCGGAAACGCAGCCAGCTGCGGGGCCAGCAGCTCTACATCGAGCTCGATTGCGGGCGCTGCCACGAGCCTGGGCGGGCGGTGCCCGGCGTGATGCCACTGCCGTTGGTGGAGCTCGGCCGGCGCTACGGGATCGACTCGCTGGCCGCCTACCTGGCCGCGCCCAGGCCGCCCATGCCTCTCGTCGAGCTGGGCTCTGTCGAGCGCCGCGATCTCGCGGCCTTCCTGCTGGCCACCTTCCCCTAGCCAGCGCTCGCTGAACGGCTGCTGCTGACCCGCTCACGGCGGCGCGCCGAGCAGCGCGGCCGATTTCCGCATGCGCGCCTCCCAGACGCCGACGGCGCGCTGATAGCGCAGGAGCACATCGGGGTGCTGCGCCGCCACGTTGCTCTCGGCCCTCGAGTCGCTGGAGACGGCGTAGAGCTCTTCGACTCCGCGGTCTCGGAACCAGATGTACCACCACTCACGGCTGCGCAGGAGGAAGGCCTGGTGCTGGCGGGGCCCGGCATCCGAGCCGGGTTCGACCCGGCTGGCGCGCTGCTCCCCGATCACGCGTTTGCGTTTCGGCGGGGCGCCGCCCTCGAGCGTCGGGACCAGGCTGTAACCGCTGCGGCCCGGCGGAAGCTCCGCGCCGGCGAGCTCGAGCAGGGTGGGAAAGAGATCCACGGTCGACACCAGGGCGTCGGAGACTCGGCCGCCAGACAGACGGCCCGGCCAGGAGAAGATCAGCGGCGTGCGCCAGCCGATCTCGTGCATCGTCCCCTTGCCGCGCGTACCGTCGGGAAAGCGGGCCGTCAGGTCGGCGTCCGACGGCTGATCCCAGCCGTTGTCGGCGAGAAAGACCAGCAGGGTGTCCTCGCGCAGTCCCCGCTCTTCCAACAGCTCCAGCAGGTTCGCGACGGCCGCATCGAAGCGCGTCACGTTGGCGTAGTACCCGACCGCCGTCTCGGCCAGCCCGCGGCCCTCGTAGCGCGCGCGAAAACGCGCGTCGGCGTCGTGGGGCCAATGAGGCAGCATGGGCGCGAACCACAAGAAGAACGGGCGGCCGCGGTGCGCGTCCAGGAACTCCGCCACCGGCGCCAGCGACCCGTCGCGAGCGAAGAGTCGCCCGGCACCCCCCTCGACGGGGTCGTCTCCCGGCCGCTGCATCCCGTCTGTGAAGCCCGCCAGCGCGTAGTCCGCTTCCCAGTACTTGCCTGCCTGGAAGCTGACGTAGCCGCGCTCGGCCAGCGCTCGGGGCAATGTCCCGAGCCCGCGCAGGCGCTCCGGCTGGGGCTGCGGCTTTCCCTCGCGCCGCCCAAGCAGCTGGTAGTTGGCGATCTGAAGCGGCTGCAGCCCGGTAAGCAGCGTGCGCAGCGACGGCCGGCACACGCTGGACGTGTTGAACCCGTACCGGAACAGCATCCCCTCCCGGGCCAGGGAGTCGAGGGTCGGCGTCTCGGCCCACTCCGAGCCCATGAATCCGTAGTCCGGGTGGCCGAGGTCGTCCGCGATCAGCAGCACGATATTCGGCGGCGGTGCCGGGGCGTCCCCAGCCGCACAGGCGAGGACGACGCCGAGCCACGCCGCCGCGCTGACAGCGGCCCGCACCGAGCGCGCCCCAGCGTTGGCAGCCGCCACCCTCAAGCCCCGAGCCAGCGTCGCGCTCGGGGCTCCCCCAACAACTGGCGTCCCGCGAGCAGGACCAGGCTGGCAGCGCCCAGGCCCACGACGACCTGGCCCCCGATACGCAGGAGGGGAGGCCAGCTGTCGGTCAGGGGCTGCGCCAACAGCTGGAAGATGCGGTGGATCAGATAGATGCCGAGGCTCGCGTCGCCGAGGAAACGGACCAGCGGGCCGGCCACACGACGACGCGTAGCCAGGCAGAGCAGGCCGACGACGGCGAGGGTGTAGACCACCCGTTCGAGGGATTTGGAGCCGGTGCTGAACGCGCCGAGCATGGCCCCCCAGCCGAAGAGCACGCCAGCACAGCCCAGCGCGACGGCCAGAGCCAGGCGAGTGTCGGCCAAGCGACGCAGCTGGGGCAGATACAAGGCCGCCAGCCAGCCGGCGACGAAGTAGCCCAGATGGAATTGCTCCAGCGGATCGCGCATGACCCAGAAAACCAGACCCTGGCCCAGCCAGCCGGCCAGCAAGACCGCCGGCCGCGTGAGCAGGCCCAGATCGAAGGCCAGCGCCAACGCGGCTCCCGCCAGGCACAGTCCCCAGGGCCCCCAGCGCCCCGAGCGGGAAAGCGGCCAGGCCAGCGGAATGCAGCAGACGATCAGCATGATGTAGTAGTAGATGCCCAGTGCCGAGGCCGTGAGCAGCTGCTCCGCCACACCGCCCACGCTACGCACCGCGGTAGGCCAACGCGTCCAGGGTGGAGTTCCGCTGCTGACGGCCAGGCCCACCGCGATCGCGGCCAGCGAGATCACGAGGTAAGGCTGCAGCACGCGCCGCAAGCGCCGCCCCACGGCTGCCCACGGCATCGGGCTGCTGCGGGCGTAGAGCAGCCCCGACACAAACAGAAACGCGGGCACCTGGAAACGCGTCCAGATCGAGGTGAGAAGCGAGTCGACCGAGGTGGGCGAGCTGTCCAGGGTGACGCGGCCCGCGTGGGTGAAGACGACGGCGACGATGGCGGCGGCCTTCACGTGGTCGACGGCATGCCACCGGCCGCCGTCCCCGCTGGCGCTCATGGCCTGCATCTATAGCACGGAGCCGCGCGTCCCAGACGCGCACGGAAGGCGCGGCCGTTGCCGGCGGGCGGCGCCGCGGCCGTCGGGTACGCTCTCGGCTCGGTTCCACCGTGTTCGAGGCTGCGCGTTGAGAAGACCGGCTCCGAGGCCCCGTGCCGCCCCGCGCGTGAGCGCGCCCCGGCTGCGGATCCGCCTCCTCGGCAGCTCCTGCGTACTGCTGCTGCTGGCCTGCGCCGGCGCCGAGCACCCGCCCGGCACGGTCCTCGCACCCGTACACCGCCTGGTGGATGCCGGGCTCCCCCCCGGCGATCCCATCAGCCTTTCCCTGCCGGTGGCCACGGTGCACGACGACACGCGCTACGTGCTACGGGCGCCGGTCGCCGCCAGCGTGATCTTCGGCCGCAAGCTCGAGGACCGCTCCGGCAACCGCCTGCTGCGCCAGCGCCAGATCCTCCCGGAAGAGCTGAGCGACGCGGAGGCGCTGCTGGTGCTACCGACTGTGCGGGTGGGCGCCACCTGGTTCGAGCAACTGCCCCAGGTGCTCGAGACGCGGCGGGAGGGGCGCCATGCATCGGTGGCGCTCGAGTTCCCCATCCCAGCCAATCCGGAGGGCCGCGTCGTGCAGATCGCGGCGCGCGGCGTCGCGGTGGACGCCGCTCCCCTGGAGCACCTGGAAACACAGGCCCTCGCCATCCCCGAGGACGCAATCCTGGAGTTCTCCGTGGGGGTGCTGGAGCCCTCCTGGGGCTTCGACCCGGTGGAGTTCACGGTGGACGCCTGCGAGGACTCGCGATGTGAGCGCATCTTCACGGGGAGCTTCGACCCGACCGGCCCCGGCGGCGGGAAGTGGAGCCAGTATCGCGTCTCGCTCGGCGCCCTGGCCGGCAGCACCCGCTCCTTCCACTTCGATGCCCGCCGCCTGGCGCAGCAGGCGCCCTTCTCGCTGCCGCTATGGGCCAACCCGACGGTCTACGCGGCGCAACCGCGCGACCCGGAAGAGCGCAACGTCATCCTGCTCTCGGTCGACACCCTGCGCGCCGATCACCTCGGCAGCTACGGCTATGCCCACGACACCGCGCCCTTCATCGAGCAGCGCTTCGCCCGGGAGGGGACGGTCTTCGACACGCTGGTGGCGGCGGCCACCATCACGACGCCCTCCCACGCGACGATGTTCACCTCGCTCAACCCGGCGGCCCACGGCACCGTCGATGGCATGCGGGTACTCCCCAAGAACCTGCCCACCCTGGCCGAGTGGATCCGGAGCCGCGGGCAGGACACGGCGGCCATCACCGAGAACGGCTGGCTCTCGATTCGGCACGGCTTCGGTCGAGGCTTCAACTCTTTCGTCGAGAACCGCAGCGCCAACATCATGGACCCGGAGGGACAGGTCGATCGCACCTTCGCCCAGGCCCGGGAGTGGCTCGAGCGCAACCGGAACAAGCGCTTCTTCCTGTTCCTCCACACCTTCCAGGTGCACACGCCCTACGCGCCCCCGCCGCGCTACGCCCGACTCTTCGCGGAGCATGCGGGCGAGAGCATCGACACGAGCTCGCCCTCCCATCTGCTCTGGCAGGCCGAGTACGACCGCGAGATCCGCTACGTCGACGACGAGCTGCGACGGCTCTTCGAGAGCATCGACGACCTCGGCCTGGGCGACGACACGGTCTTCATCCTCACCAGCGACCACGGCGAGGCCTTCCTGGAACACGGGCGCCTCGAGCACGGCTCACGGCTCGACGAAGAAGTCTTGCGCGTCCCGCTCCTGCTGTGGGGAAGCGGCGTCCCATCGGGGCAGCGGGTCGACGCGATCGCGGCCCACCTCGATCTCATGCCCACGATCCTCGATCTGATGCGGCTGCCCGCCCCTCGGAGCGTCCAGGGCTGGAGCCTGGTGCCGCTGCTCGCGGGAGACGGCGTCGCTCGCTTCGGAAGCCGCCCCGTCTTCAGCGAGTCGCGCGGGACCGTCGCGCTGGGGCCTGATCGTGAGACCCTGCCCTTCTTCCCACCCGCCTTCCTGGTGCGTGTCGGCGATCGGAAACTGGCGCGCTACCACACGGCGGACGGCAGCTATCGCTACGAGTACTACGACCTCAGCGAGGACCCGGGGGAGCAGAGCGACCTCTACGCGCGCCGGCCCGAAGCAGCCAGCGACCTCTTCGAACTGCTGGAGAGCTACGAGGCCAGCAACCGGGAGTTGCGCGCGAGCATCGACCACGGAGCTGCGCCCCAGAGCCAGGCGGTGGAGCTCGACCCTCGTCAGGAGGAGAAGCTGCGCGCCCTGGGCTACCTCCGCTAGCGCGCTGCGCCCCCGCCGTCTCCCGACTCGAGCTGCGGGTCCTGCCAGATCATGGCGAAGCCCTTGAAGTCGATGTTGTTCATGCGCGCGTCCCCATCGAAGCGTGTGCGGAACAGCAGCCAGACGTCCTGCCCGCCCCAGCGCGACAAGTCGATGCGACGCCCCTGATGCGGCGGAGAGCTCCAGGACTGCACCGGCAGCGGCTGGACGGCTTCACGGTAGACGCGCTCGTAGGCGGCGCCGGGCGCATCCGCCCGCAGCCAGACCTCGGCGGCGAGCTGGGTCCCGCGGCTCACTCGGGTAGGCTGGCGGTAGCCCACCGCAAAAGCCAGCACGGCGCCCTCCGGCACGGACACGCGACACTGGGTCTCGACCTGGCGGCGCAGCAGCAGGCCGCCGGATTGCAGCGGGTGATAGAGCGAGTCGAAGAGCAGGTGCTGCTGGAGCCCGCGCGAACGCCAGTCGAAGAAACCCACGTCGCAGTCACCCAGGACGCTGCTGCGCTCTCGCTCCGGTAGCGGCTGACGACGCCGAACCAGGAAGAGGTGACTGTCGATCCCGACCGAGTCGGCCGGAGCGAAGTACCGGCGCAGATACTCCGTCAAGCGGGGCGCATACTCGCGCATGCCCACGGCTTCCGAAAAGAAGCCGTAGTAGTCCGCCAGCACCCAGCGGACTTCGTTCTCCTCCAGCTGCCTCACGAGCTCCTCGCCCCCGTCGTGGCCGATGTGGGCGGCGTAGTGGTTGTAGTAGCGGCTGGGCATGGGCCGCTCGGCCAGGAAGTTCAGCATGGACATCGCCGGCAGCGTCAACACGGGCTCTCCGGGCCGCGTGCGCGCCCGTATCTGGCCCACCTCGTAGTCGATCATCTGCCGATCGGCGCTGCTCAACAGAACGCCGGCCCGGGGGTGCGCGAGCTCCTCTGAGAGCAGGGAACGGATGTCGAAGTACCAGTACACGGCGAGCCCGGTGTAGAGGACGGCAAGCGTTGCGCCCGCGCCCACGACGCCTCGGCGCAGGCCGCGCGGGAGCCCGGCAGCGACCCCCTCGAAACGCGCCAGCACCACCGCGGCGACCACGATGACCGGCTGGTAGACGTTCACGAGGTGGTTCAGATCGGCCCGGGGAAAGACCCCCAGGAAGAGGCTGCCACCCACCGCGAGCAGCGCGGCGAGCCCGCCATCCAGGCGCCCCTGCCGCAACGAGCGCAGCAAGAACGCGCCCCCCGCGGCGAAGGCTATGGGCGGGAGCCAGTAGAGCAACACGTGCAGCAGCTCGACGCCGCGCACGAGAAAGCGCGGCCAGAGGAAGCGCATGCCCCCGTGGTTGAGGCCGTATGCGCCGTAGGTCATCCGTCCCCATCCGCTAAACAGGTCCCGCTCGACGAACTCGGTGGGCGGCAGGTACGGGATGGCGTGATGGCCGAGAAAACTCGTGAAGGGATGCAGCACCAGGGCCCGGAAGAGATCTGGCAGCGCACCGTGCAGCCCGAAGTACGCCAGCACCGGGAGGCCCACGCAGGCCATGCCCAGCGCCACCCGCAGCGATGCGGCAGGAGCGGCGCGCAGCGCGGCGGCGATCGACCCGTCGAGCTCGACCCGGATGGCGACGGCGGCCAGCACCGCGCCCACCAGGACCTGGGCACCGTAGTTCTGCTTGAAGGTGATCGAGAGCCCCAGAAACACGCCAACCCACACGAGATCGCGACCCAACGAGCTGGCACGCCAGGCCAGCAGCCGCTCCAGGGCGGCCATGGCGAACAGCACGGCGTAGATGGAGTAGAAGGACCAGGTCCAGGCGGGAAAGCCCCATACGCAGATCACCAGGAAGGCGCCGACCGCAGCCAGCGCGTAGCGCCCGTCCGCCAGGCGCTCGACGATCCGCGCGCACACGGCGACCGTTGCCAGGAAGCAGACGAGCACCGCCATCCGAGACACGAACACGCTCGGCTCGAAGATCCGAAACAGGGTAGAGAGCAGGAACCACACGCCCGGGGCGACGAAGGAGTCCATGTCCCGGTAGAGCACCTTGCCCTGCGCCATGTCCCAGGACTGGAGCAGGAGAAAACCCTCGTCCGAGAGCACCAGCCCGCGCCGCACCAGCGTGTAGGCGAAGCCGGCGACCGCCACGCCCAGCAACAAGGCCAGCCAGCGCCGAGCCGAGCTGGCGCCCGCGTACCCGGGACTCGAGCCCCCCGCGTCCGTGGGACTCAAGACCCCCGCGTCCGCGGCGCCGGCGTCCTCGGGACTGGAGATTGTCGCGTCCGCTGACGCACGAGCCCCCACCATGCGGTGCTCTCGCCCTGGATCACGGTCTCGCGGCGATACTCGGAGGTGAGATGGGCGGCGACCTCCGGGAACAGCTCGTCGAAGGCGGCGAACTGCAGGTACATCTTCGGATTATAGACGATGCACTCGGTACCGCTGTCGTCGAGGCGCCGGACGATCAGCGCCTCGTCGATGGCACCGGGGATAACGAGGTCGTAGGGGGTCGGGTTGCGGCGCTCGGCGAGGAAGTAGACGAGCGGCATGTCGGGCGCCACGAAGACGGGCTGGCCCGGCTGCGAACAGCTCGCGAGAAAGCGGGCCGCACCCGCAAGCAGGGCGCGCTGGTCGTGGGAGACGTAGAGCGAGCCGCGCTCCAGACCGAGCGGCTCGGGATACCAGCGCCGCAAGTCCAGCGAGACCTGCGCGCCGACAGCAAGCGCCCCCACGCAGAGCACGCCGAGGGCGCCGGCGAAGCAGCGCTCGGTGGTCTGCCCGAAGCGAGACAGCCACGCGGCAGAGCGCTCGGCCAGGAGCGCGAAGAGCAACAAGAGCGGCGCCAGCACATAGGCCAGGTGCGACCAGATCGCGGAGGGAAAGATCCCGAGGAAGAGCAGCCCCGCGAAGCACACCACACAGCCAGCCGCTCGGCGCCGCTTCGGCAGCGGGCAGCGATCCGCGACGAGCAGCCACAAACCGCCCAGCAGGGTCGCCAGAGCGCCCCCGTAGGCCAGGCGGATGGCTGTGCTGCGGATCCCCGGCGACATCTCCAGCCCGAACAGCTCCTCGCCCAGCACCAGGTAGGCGTAGAGCGACGACGGTGTGTAGGCGAAGACGAAGCGCCCGTCGTCCTGGGGGTGCGGGCCGAAGATCGGCGGGATGGGATCGTTGAAGGCCTCGAGCTGGCTGTCTCCGATGCCGAGCAGAGTGTCCTGGAGAAAGGCCCCGAAGGCGCCGGCCGCGGCCAGGCCCAGTGCCGCCAGAAGCGCGGGCAGCAGAGCGCAGGCAACGATGGGCAGGAGACCGCCCAGGGCGCTCCTGCGAGCCACCGGCGCGGCACCGCGGCGGCCCCAGAGATACCCGAGAGCCAACGCGAGCGACGCGAAGGCGCCGAAGTTCTGCTTCACCAGGCCGCAGGCGCCCAACAGCAGACCGGCGATCGCGGCATCGGCCAGGCGCGCGGTCTCGAGATAGCGCAGCAGAAAGAACAAGGCCCAGATCGCGAAGACCAGCGCGAGGGGCGAGTAGTTGAACATCGTGAGAGCCGGATAGGCGAAGGGAACCAGCGCCACATAGAGAGCGGGCGCTAGCAGCGCCCACCCCGGGCGCATCGCGCGCGCGCCGACGAGCCAGAGCCCCGCTGCGATGGCCGCATTGACCACGGCCGCCGCCCAGCGGGTTACCAGCACGTCCTCACCCAGGAGATCCAGGAGCATCGCCGTCAGGTAGTAGATCCCGGGGAAGATGCCGGTGTAGACGTCGCGGTAGAGCACCTCGCCGGCCAGGATCCGCTCGGCGATCACCAACAACTGCCCTTCGTCGAGGGGCACGGCGCCGCGGTTCAGGATGGGAAGCTGCGCCAGCAGCGCGAACAGGCCGACGGCGGCCGCGACGAATCCTCTCCTCGAAGCGGCCGACTCGGGCACTGCTGGCAGTATAGCCACGGGCAGCCCTTCCCGGACTTCCGCCATCCACTACTCTGCCTGCCGGAATGGACGCCTCGGAACACGCGCGACTCGCCGACCACGAGGAGTGGTACTGGTGGCACCGGAGCCGCGAGCGGATCGTGCACCGCGCGCTCGAGCACTGGGCGCCCGAGCAGCCACGCATCCTCGACGTGGGCTGCGGCACCGGGCACACCAGCGCCGGGCTCAAGCGCTTCGGGCCGGTTCTCGGGGTCGACATGGGATTCGAAGCGCTGCAGCGCGCGCGGCGTCGACAGCTTCTCGTGGCGCGCTCGTCCGCGTACCACCTGCCGGTACGGCCCCGGTCCTGCGACGTCGTGGTAGCCCTCGACGTACTCGAGCACCTCGACGACGACGCCGCCGCCGCGCGCGAGATCCTCGCCAGCCTGGTGCCCGGAGGGCTGCTGGTGGCAACCGTCCCGGCCTACGCCTCGCTCTGGAGCAGCCACGACGTCGCCCTGGGCCACCGGCGCCGCTACCGGCGCAAGCAGCTGCGCCGGCTGCTGGACGAAGCGGGCTTCGAGCTGGAGCGCTGCGGCTACGTGATGAGCAGCGCCCTGCCTGTGGCCGCCGCGGTGCGGCTTTCCGAACGAGTGTGGCCACGCGAAGCCGAGCCGGCGGCGGGCTACGTGCCCCTGCCCCGGGCCTTGAACGAGTTGTTGACCCGGGTCGCATCCCTCGACGCGCACCTGCTGCGCTTCGGGAGCCTGCCCTTCGGGCTCAGCGTGCTCGCCGTGGCTCGCCGGCCTGCGTCTTGAGACCTCTGCGGATGCGCAACAGGTCGAGGCAGGCCCGGACGTAATCTCCCAGCGAGACTTTCGAGCCGGGGACGTCGGTCCAGACTTCGAGCGGGCTTTCGACGATGACCTTGGCGGCGGCGCCCGGCCCCCCCCGCTGGGCGATCAGCCGCCCCAGGATCTCGACGTCGAAGAGCCAGCGCGCGCGGAAGGGCTTTGCAAAGAGCTCCCGCAGGCCGGGAGTGACGCGGAAGAGCTTGGCGCCGCACTGGGTGTCGTAGACCCGCATGCCCAGCGCCGACGCCACCAGGGTCGCTGCCACGCGGCCCAGATAGTGGCGCAGCGCCCGGCGCTGGATGCGGCGCCCCAGTAGCACCACCCGCGCGCCCAACACGAGATCGACCTGCGGCCGCCGCTCCATCAGGGACCGGAACTCGATCACTGCAGGGAGCGGGGTCGCCAGATCCGCATCCCAGTAGCCGACGTACGCCGGGTCCAGCTCCAAAGCGCGCAGCAGACCAGCCCGCACGGCCTCTGCCTTGCCCACGTTGGCCGGGAGCGTGACGATCTCCACCCGCTCCGGCGCCGCGGCCGCGACCTCCAGCAGCCGCTCGGGCGTGCGATCCGTGCTGCCGTCGTCGACGAAAATCAGCCAGAAGTCGCTGCGGTCACGCAGAAAGGCCTCGAAGGCCCCCGCCGGCAGGCGTTCTGCCTCGTTGTAGCAGGGCACGACCAGCGCCGTTTGCATGTTGCGGATCGTCGCGAAGGCGCGTTCCCCGCACAAGCGGCCCATCGCGCCGGACGAGGTGCTACCCTACAAGCTCGCTCGCAGGCCTCGTCCGCCGCAGCGGGCGCGAGACAGCGGACGAGAGAGCAGAGTTGGCCGCGAGAACGTTCAGATCCGAGATCTTCCTGGTCTCGCTCGCGGCGATCCTGCTCGAGATCAGCTACACGCGGGTCTTCTCCTACAAGCTGCACTACTACTTCGTGTTCCTGACCATCGGGATCGCGCTGCTGGGTCTGGGTGCGGGTGGCGTGCTGATAGCGGTGAGCGACCGGCTGCGCCGGGTGCGGGACGACACACTGGTGGCCATCTGCACTACCGCCGCCGCGGCGCTGGTTCCAGTCGGCTACCTGGCCATCGCGAAGATCCAGCTGAATGCGGTGGACGCCTCGGATCAGCTCGCGGAGCTGCTCGTGCTGCTGGGCATCACCCTGCTGCTCTTCCTGCCCTTCCTGGCGGTGGGCGTGGTGCTGGCTCGGATATTCTCGGCCCGGCCCGACGACCTCTCCCGCCTGTACTTCTTCGACCTCATCGGGGCGGGCCTGGGCTGCGCGCTCTGCGTGCCCCTCTTCGGCACCATCACGCCCCCGGGTACCATCCTGCTGGGCGGCGCCGTACTCGCGGCCGCCGCGGTGCGGCTCGCGCCGGCGTGGCGACCGGCCTGGGCCGGGGTCCCGCTGGCGGCGCTCTCGCTGCTGGGCGCGGCGAACGCAAGCTCCCTGCCCGATCCAGTCGTGGACCGCACCAAGAGCAACAGCCCCCAGTGGATGGGGCCCTATGAGATCGTCTTCTCCGAGTGGAGCACCGTCTTCCGCGTGGACGTAATCGACGGCAACGATGCGGACACGCGCATGCTGGTGAGCCACGACGGAAACCTCGGCTCCAACGTGATCCGCTTCGACGGTGACCTCGCGAAGCTCGAACGCTTCGAGTCGGGCCCTCGCTCCACGCCCTTCAGCGTCCTGGGCGAAGAGCCTGAAGTGCTGATCATCGGAGCCGCCGGTGGCCACGAGATCCTTGCCTCGCTCTACTTCGACGCCGGACACATCACAGCCGTGGAGCTCAACCCGGTAACGGTCTCGCTCCTCGAGACGCACTTCGCCGACTACACCGGCCACATCGCGGACCACCCCCGGGTCACGCTGGTCAACGCCGAAGGGCGCTCCTTCGTCGAGCGCGACCTCAGTCGCTACGACCTGATCTGGTTCGTCGCGCCAGACAGCTATGCGGCCATGAACGCCGCCAGCTCGGGCGCCTTCGTGTTATCGGAGAGCTATCTCTACACCGTCGAGATGGTTCGCCAGGCCTTGGGCCACTTGAAGGCAGGCGGCGTGATCGCCCTCCAGACGGGCGACATCGTGTTCTCCAGGAAGCCCAACCGCAGTGCCCGCTACTTGTCGACGGCCCGGGCTGCGCTGGCGGAGATGGGGATCGACGACTTCGAGAGCCGCGTGCTGGTGAGCTCGACCCCGGAGTTCCTTACCCTCGTGACCATCCTGCTGAGCGCCACACCCTTTAGCCCAGAGCAGGTGGCGGCCTTCCGCGCGAACGTCCAGAGCGTCCAGCCCATCGGCAAGCCCTCCACGGTCTGGCACCCTCGCCTACCCGGTACGCCCCCGACACACCCGGTCCAGAGCGTGATCAGCCTCCCCGATGCTGCGCTCGCGAAGTGGCGCAAGAGCTACGCCTACGACGTCTCCCCGGTGAGAGACGACGCGCCCTTCTTCTGGCACTTCACGAGCTTCCGCGACACCCTCTTCCGCGGATCCGACCAGGACGATCCCATCTACGATCCGGAAGACGCCAAGGGGGAACGTGTACTGATCCTGCTGCTCGGCCTCGTGATCGTGTTCGGGGCCGCCTTCTTGCTCGCGCCGCTGTGGGCGATCCGCGACGTGTGGCGGGCGCTGCCTCACAAGTCCAACGCACTGCTGTACTTCGCCGCCCTGGGCCTCGGCTTCATGTTCTTCGAGATTCCGCTGATTCAGAAGCTGACGCTGTTTCTCGGCTATCCCACCTACTCGCTCACAGTCACGATCTTCGCCCTGCTCGTCTTCTCCGGCCTCGGCAGCCTCGCCAGCGAGCGTTTCATGCCCTGGCGCAACACCGCACTGTTGCTGTTGCTGGGCGGTCTGGCCGTCCTCACCCTGTTCTACCAGTTCGGGCTGGCACCCCTGGCGAGGTGGATGGCAGCGGCTCCCCTCGGCGGGCGAGTCGCCGCGGCCATCGTCCTACTGGCACCCCTCGGCCTGTGCCTGGGCGCCTTCCTGCCGCTCGGTCTGCGCACCGTCGCTTCGCTGACGGAGCACCGGGAGCCCTACGTGGCCTGGTGCTGGGCCGTGAACGGCTTCTTCTCCGTGATGAGCTCGGTCCTCGCCACCATGTTGTCGATGAGCTTCGGCTTCCGGGTCGTCCTGCTGCAGGCCCTGCTCACCTACGCGGTAGGCGTGCTCGCGCTGACCCGCATTCCGACCTCGAGGACGCCGGTCTAGAAGTGGCGCGTGGGCGGGTAGATGCCGGTGCGGCTCGCGGGGCACACAGCAGCGCAGCCCCCCACGGCGAGGCCGAAGCGGACGGACCCGGCTCGAGTGCGACCCCTCGCACGTCGGTGCTCTTCGTGAGCAGCAGCCTCAGCGGGGGCGGTGCGGAGCGCTACGTCAGCAATGTGCTGGGCGCCCTAGACCGCCAGCGCTTCGCGCCCGAGCTGTGCTTGTTCCGACGCGAAATCGACTACCCGCTGCCCGACGACGTCCGCCTGGAACTCGTGCCCAAGCCCGGGCCGCTCGGCATCGCCCCCGCGGTCTGGCGGCTGGCACGCCTGATCGATCGCCGGCGTCCCCAGCTGGTGGTGAGCGCCTTCTCGAGCCCCAGCTTCGTCACCGGCAACGCCCTGCCCCTGGCTCAGCACCGGCCGCGCTGGCTGGCACGCGTCTCCTCGGACCCCGACGAGAGCGAGCCGGGGCGCCTGCTGCGCCACTGGATGGGCCGGCTCTACGCCCGCGCCGACAGCGTCGTGGCCAACGCCCACTACCTGTGTGAGCGCGTGGCGCAGGTGCACGCGCCGCCCGCGGGCGTCGAGTACCTGCCCAACGCCACCGACTTCGCGGCCATCGACCGCGGCGCGGAGGAGGCAGCGCCGGCGCCCCCCAGTGGCCGGCTGCGTCTGATTTCGGTGGGACGCCTCGAGCCGCTGAAGCGCTTCGACCTGCTGCTGGAGGCGGGGGCCCAGCTGCTCGAACGCTTCGAGTTCGAGCTGGTGATCCTGGGCGAGGGCCGCGAGCGGGCGCGTCTCGAGTCGCGGGCCCAGGAGCTGGGCCTGCGCCTTGTCTTGCCCGGCTTCTGCACGAACCCCTGGGCCTGGCTCGCGCGCGCGGACCTCTTCGTGCTCCCGAGCGCGACCGAGGGGCTTCCCAACGCACTGGTCGAAGCCCAGGGCCTGGGCCTCGCAGCGGTCGTGAGCGGAGGCCCGGCGACGGGGGCGGTGGAGGTCGTGCAGGACGGCGCTACCGGACGCATCGTGCCGCAGGGCGATGCGACCGCCCTGGCATCGGCCCTCAGCGAGCTGCTCGGCGACGCGCCTACGCGCCACGCCTTCGCGGCTCGCGCACGGGAACGCGCCCGGGCACAATACGCCCTCGAGCCGGCAGCCCGCGCCCTCGAGGCGCAGCTCGACGAGCTGTGCCGGCGCTAGCCGACGGGCCTGGCTAGCCATCTAGCGGGGTGACTGCGAGCCGCGCCCTGTGTGCGAGGTCCGATCGGCCCGGACCGCTTCGAAGATCTCGAGGGTGCGCTCCGCCACGCGGGGCCATCCGAAGGGCTCTGCACTGGCGCGGGCCAACTGGGCGAGCCCTGAATCCACCGGGTCGGCCAGCGCAGCCAGTAGCTTGTCGGCGAGGTCGTCCGGGTCCGAGTCGCGACACAGCCAGCCGTTCTCGCCGTGGCGCAGCAGCTCCGGAATCCCGCCGGTAGCCGTCGCCACCACACGCGCCCCGGAGGCCAGGGCCTCGATCAGCACCACCGGCAGACCCTCGGCCCAGACCTCGCTGCGGCGCGACGGCAACACCGCGACGCGACAGGCCCGCAGCCAGCGAGCGACCGCTTCCTCGCTTGCTGCGCCCTCGAAGCGCACGGCGTCGGCCAGGCCCAGGGCCTGCGCCTGGGCGCGCAGGGCACCCGCCTCCTGCCCCTCTCCCACGACTACGAGGCCCAGGCCCGGGTGGCTCTGCCGCACACGCGGCAGCGCCTGCAGCAAGTCCGCCACGCCCTTGTTGGGCGCCAGGCGTCCCACGAAGAGCAGGTAGCCGTAGCGAAAGGGAAGCTCCATCTCCGCGGGCCCGGGTCCGAAGAGCTCGAGGTCGACGCCCATGGGAAGCAGCTCCGCCCCCGACTCACGCCCGAGGGCCGCGTCGAGCCCGTCGCGCGCGGTCCTGGCCACGGCCAGCAGCGCGTCAGCGCGGTTCACCACGTAGCGGGCCAGTGCGCCCGCCCCGGGCAAGCGCGCCAGCAGGTAGGCGTCCCCGCCGTGGACCGTCACCACGTGGGGGAAGCCCGCGGCACCTCGCACCCACGCAGCAGAGAGTCCCTGTGGCAGCAGCCAGTGGGAGTTGACCACATCGAAGCGGCCGCCGCGAAGCAGCCGGCGCAGCGCACGCGTCTGGGCCAGCAGAAAACCGGGCGGCTGGAGGCGGGCCAGCCACGAGCGGCGCAGGTTCGGCTCGATCCCACTGCCGTAGGCGAGGCGCTGCGCCCGCCGTGGCAGGAAGTAGCTGAAGCGCTCGATCTCGACGGCTTCCCAGCGCTCGCGGGCGGGCGCACCCGGAGCGCCCGGCGCCAGCACCGTCACTTCATTGCTTCGGGCTAGCTGACGCGCGAGCCCATAGACGAAGTGAGGCAGGCCGTCACCCGGACGCAGCGGGAAGGTGCTGGTGGAGATCAGCAGTCGCACGGGCTCGCATCCAGGCTCGCGGTGACGATCAGCAGGCGCACGGGCTGGGGTCCCGGTTCACTCTCCCGGGCCCGGCTCTGGCGGTCCGCCTGGAGAGCCGCCCCCGCGCTGTCGCACGAGAACCTCCTCCAGGTATGCGCGGTGACGCGCCAGCATGTCTCCGACCATCCCGACCTGGAGCACCAACAGCGCCAGCAGCGAGAGCCCCAGGGCGGTGAAGCCCGCCCACTTGTGCGGGCTGAACGCACCCGTCTGGAGATAGTGGCCCAGCAGGAAGCCCGCCAGAGCGAGTGCCGGCAGCAGCAGCAGCAGCGCGATCCCACCGAACAAGCGCAGCGGGTGGTAGTCGCGGTAGCAGCGGAAGATGATCTGCCCGGTCAGCAGGCCGTAGCGCCACAGGCTCCCGGCCACCCGGCTCTCCCCGAACTCGCGCTCGCCGCGTACCCGCAGCGGCACCTCGACGATGCGCAGCCCCTTGAAGGCGAGATTCAGGATCACCTCCTGGGTGTAGGTGAAGCGACCGAGCAGGTGGAGCTCGAGGACGGCACGTCGGCTGTAGCAGCGCATGCCGCAGGACACGTCGTGGAAGCGCTGCCCCGCCAGGCGTGAGATCAGCCGGCTCATCATGCGGTTGCCCCAGCGCTTCACCGCGGGCATCTCGGGAACCAGGGCCGGATCGATGAAGCGGGAGGCGGTGGCCAGGTCCGCCTCGCCGCTGCGCACCGGCGCCAGCAGGGCGGGGATGTCGGCCGGGTCGAACTGGCCGTCGGCGTCGATGCTCACGATCAGGTCGACTCCCCGATCGATGCCGTAGGACAGCGCGGTATGGAAGGCGGCACCGACGCCGCGCCGCGAGGGGTGCCGGATGACTCGAGCGCCGGCCTCCTCGGCGACCTGCGCGGTCGCGTCGGCGCTGCCGTCATCGACCACCAGCACCTCGACGACGCCAACCCCGGGGATCTCGCGGGGCACACCGCGCACGATCTGGCCCACGGTGCGCTCTTCGTTGAGTGCCGGGATCGAGACCAGTAGGCGCGGGAGCGCTTCGGGCCCGCTGGCGTGGGCGGGAACACCGCGGGCCGGAGCATCGGGAACGGGGCCCTGGGCACGCGCGGACGGGCCGACCATGGCGAGAGGATATCGGCTGGCCCGCCCGCGAGCACGGTCCCTAGCTGCGCAGCCAGATCTCGTGGTCGATGGCCTTCAGGTCCGGCCGGAAGCCCGCCTCCCGCAGGATGGCGCGCGCCCGGGCCGCGAAGGGCGAGTCGCGCAGCAGCACTCCCCGAACCCCGAAGCGCTCGAGCCCGCTGCGGAAGCGCTCGTGGTCTTCCGGTCCCTCGATGCTGCCAGTGGCGTAGTTGGTCATCAGCAGGCGCAGGTCGAGATCCTCGGCGCCCAGCTGGCTCAGGTAGGGCACGAGGTAGGGCGGCCGCACCAGCAGCGGGTGCGCACGACCGCGGAAGGTCGAGAGCCACACGCACACGTCGCCGGGTGCCACCACCACATCGCCAGGATCCACCCTCTCGGTCAGGAGCTCGGCCCAGCGATAGGTCTCCAGATCTACCTTCAGGCCGGGCCGCGCCAGATCGACGAAGTTCTCCTCACTCAGGCCGCCATGGCGAGGAACCGCCAGTGCGAACAGCGCGGCCGCGCACACGACGCCGGCAGGCCCCAGCCAGGCCAGGCTCCGACCGGGCCTGCCGCTAGGCCGGCCCAGCCAAGCCGGAAGCTGCAGCGGTGCCGTCAACACCAGGCCCATCAGCAGGGGCACCGGTAGCACCCAGAAGGCACGCCAGAAGGAGGGTCCCGTGAGGTTTCCGGTCACGAAGCGCGTCGTGTAAGGGTTGAGCAGCACGACGACCACCGCCAGCGGCACCACCACGGCGTAGCGACGCGCGGGGCCGGCCGGGCACAGCGCCCAGGCCGCGACCAGGGCTGCCAGCAGCGCCGTTCGCAGCCGAGACTCCCCGGCCACGAGCCCCAGCGCAATTTCCAGCTCGGCGCCCGGCGTGTGGCGGACCAGCTCGTTTCGCTCGCGCCGCACGCGCTCGACTTCGGGCGTGAGCGTGGCGGTGATTCCGTCGACACGCTCGGACTCCACGGCGCGCTTGGTCCCCCAACCCACACCGAGCACGTAGACCGACGCGAGCAGAACCAGGCATAGCCGTATCAAGCCGCTTCGCGAGGGCCGCAGCCCGGACGCTGCAGCGGCGAGTGCCGCTGCAGGCGCGGCCCAGAGCGCCGACGAGGTGCAGCCCACCGCGGCCACCTGCGCCAGCGCCAGGCGCAGCCAGCCCCTGGCCCGCGGCCTTCGCACCAGGTCGAGGGCGTAGGATTGGAGCAGCGGCAGGAATACGAAGAGGAAGATCCCCTTGCCCTGCCAGATGCGCACGAACGCGAAGTTTCCGTACCAGCGGTGCGTCTCGCCCACCGCGACCAACACGAAGAGCGTCGCGGCCACGCTCCAGAGCCAGGTGTCGGGAGTGAGGCGGCGCAGCAGGCGCGCCAGGGCCAACGGGACCAAGAGGGCCGCGAGCACTGCCGAAACCACGTGGAAGCAGACGATGGCGGGCAGGCCCGTCACAAGCGACAGGGCGCCGTTCCACATCTCGTAGCTGTGCAAGCGGTAGACGGGAAGGTGGAGTGGAAGCCCGGCAACGCCGTGCAGCGTGTCCGCCGCAAGGATCGGTGCGCCGGGGTCGTCCGCCGCCGCCGCGGCGAGGTTGATGTAGAAGGCGTCGTCGAGATCGATGCGGTGGGCCACCAGCGTGATCAGGACGCACAGCCCAGCCAGGCCCCACAAGCCGGCCTCGAGGCCACGGCCGCGGACGGCGGGTCTCCACACCAGCCGTTCGGGCAGCACGAAGAGCAGCGCGGCGGCCGCCAGCACAGCGACGCTGCACCACCACAGCGCAACCACGTGCTCCCCGAGCAACAGGACCGCTGCGAGTCCCGCGCCCAGCAGGGCCCCACGCGCGGCTCCCGCCCGGACGTCGCTCGCGAGCAGCGGCGATGGGAGGGGTGGCTGCGCCGGCGCAACCTGCGCCTCCGCTCGGGGCGCGTCCCCGCCGGCGAGCCCGCCCACCCCGTGGCTGCGCCGGCGGCACCACCAGAACGCCCCAGCCAGCAGTGCCGCGGCGGACGCCGCGGTGAGCATGACGTCGTGCAGCGAGCCCCCCGCCCAGACCACCGCGTGGCAGGACAGGGTCCACAGCGCGAACAGGCAGGCCGCCGTGTCCACGACCCGCTCGCTCCACGGGGCGCGCAGTGCGCCGGCCCCCATCAGACCGGGCACGGGGCGCGGAGTGCGCCGGCGCCCATCAGACCGGGAGCAGGGCAGCGACGCGTTCCCGGTTCAGGATACCGTCACCCAGCCAGGCCTCGTCGCTCTTGGCGCGCTTGAAGTACAGGTGGCAATCGTACTCCCAGGTGAATCCGACGCCACCGTGGATCTGGATGTTCTCGGCAGAGACGTGCCGGTAGGCGTCGCTCGCGTAGGCCTTGGCCATCGCAGCCATGAGCGGCGCCTCTTCGGGTTCCGCGCGGGCCGCCCAGGCGGCGTAGTAGGTGAGGGAGCGGGCGGACTCCAGCTGGAAGAGCATGTCCGCGCACTTGTGTTTGATGGCCTGGTGCACACCGATGGGCTTGCCGAACTGCACGCGCTCCGCGGCGTGCTTCACCGAATCCTCCAGGCACTTGTCGGCGCCGCCGACCATCTCCGCACTGATCATGACCCGCGCGAGATCCAGCACCCCTGCGATGGCGGGCCAGGCGTCCACTTCATCGGCGAGCAGGTTCGCCGCGGGCACTGCTACCGATTCGAACGCGACCTGCCCCAGAGGCCGCAGCAGGTCCATGCCCCGGAGCGGCTCGACGCGCAGGCCCGGTGTCGCGGCCGGAACCACGAACAGACCCAGGCCCTGCGCTGCCTCCCCACCCGTTCGCGCGACCACCACGAAGAGGTCGGCGGCCTGGGGGTCCGGCACGAACAGCTTGCGCCCGTCGAGGCACCAGCCCTCTCCATTCGGAGTGGCCCGGAGCGCGATGGCCGCGGGCTCGTCCCGGCCCCGCTCCTCCGCGATGGCGATGCTCGCGATGCATCGGCCCGCCGCGATTTCGGGCAGCCACTGCGCCTGTTGTGCGGCGCTGCCCAGCTCGGCGATGGCGGTCGCCGCGATCGCCGTCGGGAGGAAGGGCACCGGCGCGAGCGCGCGGCCCAGCTCTTCCAGCACGATGCAAAGCTCGATCAACGAGAGTCCTGCACCCCCGTGGGACTCCGGCAGGGTCAGACCTGTCCAGCCCAGCTCGGCCAGGCGGGTCCACAGCGCCGCGTCGTGGGTCTGCGGGCCTTCCATCACTTCCCGCACGCGGGCGCTGCTGGCGCGCTCGCTGAGGAAGTCGCGAGCCGTCTTGCGGAGGAGTTCCTGCTCCTCGGTGAAACCGAAATTCATGGGTTCCTCGCGCCAATTCAGCGGCGAAGGAGGCAGCGAAACCGGTGGGTCAGGAGATTCTGCAGGCTACCAGAGCGTCCGCCAGACGGTCAATTTCAGCCGGCCCGCTAGACTCCGCCGGATGCTCGCCCGCTGCTTCTCCGCCCCCCTCCTGTCCCTGCTGGTCGCGGTCACCCTTGTCGCCGGAGCTGCGCGCGCCGAGTCAGGACTGGTGGTCGACTACCCCGACAGCTTCGGCGTGGTTCCGGCCGCCACCTACGACGTGAAGCGCGAAAAAGTCGGCAAGGCGCACCTCGTGCTAGAGGAGCTCGATGACGGCAACGTGCGCATGTTTTCGGAGAGCGGCTTCACCGCCGGACCCCGCACGGTGCTCACCGCCATGCTGGAGCCGATCGAGGCAGGGCGAAAGCTGCGGCCGCTGCTTCAGGAGTCCCGCTCCTTCGACCCTTCTGGCGCGCCGATGGGAACTCTCTCCATCGACCACCAGAAGGGAGTGGCAAGCTGCAAGGACGCAGCCGGCGAGCTCGTGGCGACCCTCGAGCTCCCCTCGCCCGACCGCGTGGCAAACGTGACGCTGAACCTTCTCTTTCTGCCGGTGGTTCGCAAGGACGAGGAGAGCGTGAACTTCCAGCTCTTCCTCTGCGGAGGCGGCGCGAAGGTCGTCGACTTCGTGGGGAACCTGTCTCCGGATTCCCGCAACGGCAAGGGGCCACCCGCGCTCGAGGTGCGCTACGGGCCCGACTTCGGCATCGCATCCATGGTCGCGCGCAGCTTCGTGCCCAAGCTCTCGATCTGGTACGAGCCGAAGACACCCAACGCCTGGCTGGCCCACCGCGTACCGCTGTACGGCAAGGGACCCGAGGTCTTTGTGATCCGCGAGGGCGTTCCGCCGCGCTGGCTGGGAGAAGACTGAGCCGCCTCGGCTGGGGCTGTTGCTGCCTCAGCGGCTCGCGTCGGCCGGCGGCGCCGCCAGGGATTGAGACGCAACGAAGGGCGTCGTGTCGACGACCTGGAGGTAGCGCTCACCCACCAGCACGAGGTGGCGGCCCATGCGGTCCAGGCCCGTGCGCGCGGCAACGTCCGCGGACTGCACGACGCGCGCGCCCCGAGGATCCGAAACCTGAAGCCCACGCTCGCCGAGCAGGAAGATGCGCCCGCCCGTTACGGCGACGTCGCGGAGCACGCCCACCTCGGCGGTGTCCATGCGCGACACCACCCGGGGCGCGTTCGGCTGCGAAAGGTCGAGGCGCAGAGCACCCACAGCGCTCAGCACCACGGCTACGTTGCCCGCAGCGCGGATGGTGTGCGGCTGAACGCCCGGCCCCAGAGGCAGATCCCCTTCCATGCGACCCGCGCGCAGCAGCGCCAGGCTGGAAACGAAGATGGAGTTGCCGTCCGTAAAGACGAGCCGCTCCCCACTGCGAGCCAGGCCGCGAATGGGACGGTCCAGCAGCAGCTCGGGGGCGCCGCCCTCGGGCACGAACAGCAGGCCCCGCTGGCTGGCCAGAGCCAAGCCACCGGCGAGCGACTCGACCGCCACCACGGCTCCAACGGCACCCCGGTCGAGGACACGCTGTCGCTGCGGTACGCCCGCGGCCAGGCTCACGATCTCGAGGCCATCCGGACCGAAGATCACCGCGCGATCGCCCACCACACGCAGGCCACTGAAGGTGGCGAGGTCGCGGGGACGGCGGTACTCGGCGAAGACCCACGGTTTCTCCGGGTCGCTGAGCTCCACGACGCTGAAGGTGCCGTCTTCGAGGAGGGCGAAGCTGC
>Ga0255057_10000503_pt1 | contig 22406 bp, 20 predicted proteins | sample Cases_109_6_MG_FD_189022 | JGI IMG/M metagenome (GOLD analysis project Ga0255057, IMG submission 189022) | Seawater microbial communities from Amundsen Gulf, Northwest Territories, Canada - Cases_109_6 | ecosystem: Environmental > Aquatic > Marine > Gulf | place: Canada: Northwest Territories... | reverse complement strand
TACCATGTCCCCTTCGGCGGGCGGAAGGCCTCCAGCTATGGGCCGCGCGAGCAGGGGACCTATGCCAAGGAGTTCTACAGCGTGGTCAAGACGGTCTATATCAGGCCCTGACGCGATCCGCCGCCCCGACGCGAAACGCCGCTAAGGAGACCGAACCCAGATGTCCGCCCCGTTGGAGACCGTGCCCGAGATCATCGTCGACGGCCTGCAATACTGCCGCTGGTCGGAAAAGATCTTTCGCCAGATGCGCGAAGGCGGCGTCGGTGCCGTCCACGTCACCATCGCGTACTGGGAGGACTTCCGCGAGACGGTGGAACGGATCGCCGAATGGAACCGCCGCTTCGAGGCCTACGCGGAGTTCATCATGCCGCTGCGCACGGCGGGCGACCTCGACCGGGCGCGGGCCGCGGGCAAGACGGCCATCGTCTTCGGGGCGCAGAACTGCTCGCCCATCGAAGACGATATCGGCCTGGTCGAGGTGGTCCACGACCTGGGGCTCAGGTTCATGCAGCTCAGCTACAACAACCAGAGCCTCCTGGCCACCGGTTGCTACGAGGCCGAGGATCCCGGGATCACCCGGATGGGCCGCGAGGTGATCCGCGAGATGAACCGCGTCGGCCTGGTGATCGACATGTCCCATAGCGCCGAGCGCTCGACGCTGGAGGCGATCGAAATCTCCGCGCGGCCGATCGCCATCACCCACGCCAACCCGGCGGCCTGGGAGCCGGCCTTGCGCAACAAGTCGGACCGGGTGCTGCAGACCTTGGGCGAGAGCGGCGGGATGTTGGGGCTCAGCCTTTATCCGCACCACCTCAAGGACAAGACGGCCTGCACCCTCGTCTCCTTCTGCGAGATGGCGGCGCGCGCCGCGGACCTGATGGGAGTGGACCACATCGGGATCGGCTCCGACCTCTGCCAGGACCAGCCCGACAGCGTGGTCCAATGGATGCGCAACGGCACCTGGACGCGCAGCCTGGACTTCGGCGAAGGCTCGAAACAGGCGGCCGGCTTCCCCGAGCAGCCGGAGTGGTTCCGTGACAACCGCGCCTTCGGCAATCTGGCCGGAGGCTTGCGGCAGGTCGGCTTCAGCGGCGACGAGGCGGCGAAGATCATGGGCGGCAACTGGCGCGCCTTCTTCGAGCGCTCCTTCGGACGATACGGGGAGGAGAGCCAGGGATGACCGGGGCGATGACTGGGGCGATGACTGGGGCGATGACTGGGGCGATGACTGGAGCGATCACTGGGACGATGACTGGGATGGGGCAAGCACCGGGACCGGGCGAGGCGAGGGCGCCGGAGACGGTCATGCGCCTGGAGCGCCTCGGCTGCTTCCATCCGACGCGGCTGAGCTTCATGCGCTCGCTCCTGCGGCGCATGGCACGGGAACATTGGCGCTTCGAGCGCCAGCGCTTCGATCTCGACGAGACGGGCGACGGCGTGGCCGTCTATGCCGTCCACACACCGGCCGGCAGCGTTCGGCTGGTCGCTTTCGGCCATGCCATCGCCGACCATCAGCGTACCGACCGCGTCATCGCGGAGCAGTGGGATGCCACCTTCGTGCTGACCTCGGCCGAGGCGGACGATGAGACCATCGCCCGCCTGGCGGCCAACGTACCGCGCCAGGAAACGGGCCGTTGCAGCGCCGCCGAGTTCGTTCTCAGCCGGGCCAACAAGTCCATGCGGCTTTTCGGGTCGGTCGTCGAGAGCCTGGCCGCCGGTCGGCAGCCGGATCCGCGCTCGTTGCTCGAGGTCGGATATCTGATGCGCACCACCGCCGTTTACGGCAACGGCAAGTTCGGCCTGTCCGACCTCGCCAACACCTTCGCGCAGGGACTGTTCTCGCGCCCCTTCGAGGCGGAGATGCTGATCGTTTATCTGATCCGCGAGTTCACCTTCGACCTCGCCGAGCACCTTGCCCGGACGCGCAGCCCGGCGACCGCCGTGCGCCTTTCGCCCGACGCCAAGCATATGCTCGGGATCGGCAATGCGACGGGTCTCGGCATGGCGCCGTTCCTTTGTAGCCACCCGCAGCTTATCGGGTGCTGGATCGACGCGCGCGAGACCGCCCTCGCTAGGGTCTGCGGTCTGGAGCGCGCCGATCCGGACGCCATCGCCCGTTTCATGGAACTGCTCGATCGGGCCGTGCGCCATCTCGCGCAGTGGGAGACGAGCGATCCGCGCCAGCATGCCCGCATCGAGGTCCTGCGCGACGAGATCCCCGCCTTTGGGCGCTGGGTGCCCGACGGGGGCCGGGGCCTGCTGGCCGGGCCCCATGGCTGGGCGCGCCTGGCCGAGGAAGCCGCAGGCCGGCTGTCGCCCGAAGGCCAGGAGCTGATCAACAGCCTGATGCTCGAGCCGCATGGCGCGCTGGTCGACGATCTGGAGGACGGTCTCGCCGTCGAGGAAGGGCTACATGTCGATCCGGCCATGTCGCTCGCCGGGCTGCAGGCGCTGATCGAGCGCGCGTACGGCTGGGCCCTCGACTGCGACTATGAGGCGCCCGGCGCACAGCACTTCTTCTGGTATGTCTCCGAGGAGAAGCTCGAGCCGCGCCTGGGCGAGCGCGGCCTGGACCCGGGGGCCGACAAGGAGCTGCCAATCGGTGTCGGACGGGACGTCAAGCGGTTGTACGAGGTGCTCGTGCCGCTGGCCGCCGAGAACCCGAATATGACGGTGGCCGAGCTGCAGCTTGCCCGGCCCGATCTGCGCCGGATCCTCGCCCGTGTCCAGTCCCTGGCGCCGCAGCCCTATGCGGAGATCCGCGACAACCTTCTGGGTCGCGACCTCGTTGCCGTCGACCTGCTGCGCTGCAAGCTCGCGACCTTCGGGGCCAGCAAGTTCGATCCGAAGTCCGACCGCTGGACCCGTATCAACATGTACCAGGGGGCGCCGTGCTTCGATGAGCTGAACGTGGAGAATTCGGATGATTGGGCCTTCCCGGCGTTTACGGTCGGGCCGGCACCGGGGGTGGTGGGACCGTGATCGTAACGCTGAACGAGCTCTATCGGGAGAGCCAGAAAGCGCTGGCCGGCTCGGCCATGCCGGCGGGCCTCGACAGTGCGGCGGCGGCGGGGACGGTCTGGCTGGAGTCGCGAGGCCTGCCCGGCCTTTCCTCCCTTCTCGGCGCGCTGGAATGTTGGGACGGCGACCGGAGCGCGGCGGCCCTGGCCGATGGCCCGCCCGGCACCGGCACGCGCTGCCTGGAGGCGAAGGGACGCTCGGCGGCCGTCGTCGCCCCGCTGGTCGTCGACCTTCTGATCGCCACGGCCGGAGAGCCGGGCGGTGCGGCGCGGATCGAGGTGAACGAGCTGGGCGATCCCTGGTTCCTGTTGCCGGCGGCGCATCTCTATGGACGGGAGGGATGGAGGATCGAGATCGAATGGGGCGAGGCGCCGCTTTACCGTGCCGTGCTCGGGCCGGGATGCGACATTCTTCTCAGCGCGGATTGCGACGCGAGGCCGTCGCCAGGCCCTTGCCGGGTGCGCTTGGCCTGCCTGCGGTCGTCCGACGACGCGGCATCGGGTCCGAAGGGGCCGGGCGGCCAGGCCTCGAGCGAGGATCTGGAGGCGCGCCGCCAATCCGCCCTGCGCCTGGGCCTCGCGGTCGAGGATGACCTTTGGCGGCGCCTGGTTTCCTATGCCCGCCGGGTGCTGGTTCCCTCGAGCGCCGAATCGCGCCGGCGCGGCGCCGGGGTGGTGGGGACCGAGCGCGCATGACCGCCGGCCGGCCTGGGTCGCGGGCCTCTGGACTGCAAGGCGGGTTGATGCAATAGTCCCGTCGGTCGGCGCCGGGAGCGCCGTGCGATGCCGAGAGGACGTTCATGGGTATCTCTCTGGGGACCAAGATCTATACCTGGCTCAAGGGGGTCGAGGTCGGCCGCGACGGGTTCGGCAACCGCTATTACCGCGAGCGCAATGGCGGCCGGGTTCATCGCGATTCCCTGCGCCACGAGCGCCGCTGGGTGATCTTCGAGGGCGATGTCGAGGCGAGCCGCGTGCCGCCCGAATGGCACGCCTGGCTGCACCACACCACCGATCAGATGCCGAGCGAGGCCGCGGTGCGCAAGCACGCTTGGCAACGCGACCATCAACCCAACCTGACCGGCACCGATCAGGCCTATCGTCCGCCGGGCTCGATCATCAAGGGCGGGGCCCGGCCCAAGGGAACCGGCGATTACGAGCCCTGGAGGCCCGACTGACGCGCCGCATGAAACATCGCCCGATGCCGCCGGGCGCCAAATCAACGCCGGAGATATCGCATGGGTAAGAACATCATCGAGACCGTGATGGGGGCATTGGTGCTCGCGGTCGCCATCGTCTTCGTGGTCACCACGTTTCAGAGCACGACGGCCGGCAAGGTGGACGGCTACGCGCTCACCATGGAGTTGGCCGACGCCTCCGGCGTGTTGCGGGGCACGGACGTTCGCATGGCGGGGGTGAAGGTCGGCACCGTGGTCGAGCAGGCGCTCGACCGGCAGACCTTCTTCGCCAACGTGGGCATGGAAATCGACGAGGCGATCAAGCTGCCGGTCGACTCCAAGGCCCGTGTGCTTCCCGATGGTCTGTTGGGCGGCGTATACGTCAACATCGAGGCCGGCTCCAGCGACGAGACCATCCCGGCGGGCGGCGTGATCGCCGACAGCCGGGGACCGGTCAACGTGGTCGACCTGATCGGCAAGGCGATCTTCCTGGCGGTCGACAAGGCGCAGGAGAAGAAATGAGCCGAATGCGCCGCGAGGTCTCGGAGATTCTGGTCGGCGCGGCGGTGATCGTGACCGCCGCCATCTTCGTTCTGGGCGCTTTTCGCGACCCCTCCATCGCCGAGGTCGACGGCTACCGCGTGTCGATGGAGGTGCGCGATTCCTCGGGCCTGGCGGTCGGCTCGGAGGTTCGTCTGGCCGGCATCAAGGTGGGCCTGGTCGAGGCGCAAAACATCAATCCCCGGAGCTTCCTTGCCGTTTTGGACCTGCGGATCGACGAAGGGATAGAGCTGCCGCTCGATACCTCGGCACGGGTCCTTCCGGAAGGCCTGGTCGGCCGCTCTTTCGTGGAGCTGGAGCCCGGCGGCGAGGACGACCTGTTGCACGATGGAGATGCCATCACCTATGCTCAAGGCGCGATCAATGCGGTCGACCTTCTGGGACGTATCATCCTCTCCGGCGAGCAGGAGATCGAGATCGACTCGGAGGCGCAATCCGACTGGTAGTCGGGGAGTGGCGTCCAATGGCCTCGGATAATCAACGACCCCCCCGCGACCAAGCCCCCCGCGACCAAGCCCCCCGCGACCAACATTGGGACCCGGAGCGCTACGCCCGCAACGCCCGGTTCGTCTCCGATCTGGGCCGGCCAGTCCTGGATCTGCTGGCGCCGGCGGCCGGCGAGAGGATCCTCGATCTTGGCTGCGGCGACGGGCCTCTCACGCTAGAGATCATGCGCTCGGGTGCCGAGGTTTTGGGCCTGGATGCGTCGCCCGAGCAGGTCGCGGCGGCGCGCGCCGAGGGCGTCGATGCGCTCGTCGGCGATGCCATGGCGCTCGACTTCGATCAGGCTTTCGACGCGGTCTTCAGCAATGCCGCCCTGCACTGGATGACGCGCCCGGCGGCGGTCATCGACGGTGTCTGGCGGGCGTTGCGGCCGGGCGGCCGCTTCGCCGGCGAGATGGGCGGCCAGGGCAACGTCGGGCGCATCCACGCGGCGCTGATCTCGGCGTTGGATAGGCGCGGGATCGACGGCCGCGCGGTCGATCCCTGGTATTTTCCGTCGCCTGAGGCTTATCACGCGAAACTCGAAGAACGCGGTTTCGAGGTGCGGGAGATCGCCCTTCACCCCCGCCCGACCGAGCTGCCGGGCGCTATGGAAGGCTGGCTGCAGACCTTTGCCGAGCCCTTTATCAAGGCCCTGCCGAGCGCCGATCGGGCGGCGTTTCTTGCCGAGGTGAGCGCGGCCCTGCGACCGGAGCTGTTCGCCCAAGGCCGCTGGACGGCGGACTACGTGCGTCTGCGCTTTCTCGCGATCAGGCCGCCCACGCCCCCCGGTTCGGCCGATGACACGAAAGGGACCCTTGTCTCGGGCGGGGCGCGGTCTTAAGTCTTGCGGGACGACCGATCAAAAGAGAGGCCGAAACCTGTGGTAGCTTCGCCCAGCGGCAAGTTCCAGCCCCCGATTTGGCGCCAGCCCGACGGCCAGCCTGTGTCCTGCCGCGAGAAGCTCAAGGTCCTGGACGAGAACCTCGAGGAAATTCGCGAGCTGGCGCAAGACGCCTTGGAGGACGGTATCTTGATGGGCTGCGACGAGGCGCAGATCCGCGACGTGATGCAGCAATTGGTGCGGGGTCTGGTCAATCCCTACCGCAAGGATAATCCGTAATGCCACATGTCGCCCGGCTGGTGGTCGTGCTGATGATCGGTGTTCTGCTCGCCCGAGAAGCGGCGGCGGAAATTGCGGTTCTGCAAGGGCTGGACAAGACCACGGCGCGGATTTCGACTTTCGAAGCGCCCGTCGACCAGGCGGTTCGCTTCGGGTCCCTTGAGGTTATGGCCCGGCGTTGTCACAAGACGCCGCCGGAAGAGCCGCCGGAGTCAGCGGCGTTCCTCGAGATCGTCGATCAGCGCCCGGACACCGACGCGGTCACGGTCTTCACCGGATGGATGTTTGCCTCCTCGCCGGCCCTCTCGGCGATGGAACATCCGGTCTATGACGTCTGGGTCATCGACTGCAAGGACGCCGCCACCGAACCCGATGAGGCGTCGGCCGACTGAGCCGCGCCGTGCTCTCAAACCGTTTGGTCGATGAAGGCCGATAGCTCCGCCGGCGCGATCTGTTCGGTGGGCAGTTCCGCCGGCGTGTTGATCGCGCTCGTCAGGCGGCGGCGGTATTCGTCGCGGCCCACCTCGATGACGCCGAAGCGGCTGAGGTGCAGGGTCGAGAACTGCGTGTCCAGCAGCGTGAAGCCGCCCCGCCGCAAGCGAAGGACCAACTCCACAAGCGCCACCTTGCTCGCGTCCCGTTCTCGGCTGAACATTGACTCGCCGAAAAAGCAGGCGCCCAGCGTGATGCCGTAGAGGCCGCCGGCAAGACGACCGTCGCGCCAGCATTCGATGGAGTGGGCGAAACCCATGGAGAACAGCTGATTTACCAGCTTCTCGATGACCGGGTTGATCCAGGTGTCGGGCCGGTCGTCGGTCCGGTCGGCGCAGGCAAGCACCACCTCATGAAAGGCCGTATTGCAGCGAACCTCGTAATGGCTACGGCGGATCGTCCGCTTCAATCGGCGCGGCACATGCAGCTTGTCGAGGGGCAGGATGCCGCGTTCGTCGGGATCGATCCAATGCAGCTCCGTATCCTGGCGGCTCTCGGCCATGGGGAAGATGCCGATCGAGTAGGCCTTGAGAAGAAGCTCGGGTGTTAGCTGCATGATCCCATACGAGCACGCGCGGACATGGCTTCCGCCGCTTGGCTGACGCGATACCTGTTTCAAATATAGGCGGGATGTCGGCGATCGCAAAGAGCGGCGGGCAATGCCGTCCGGAAGAAGCTCAGTCGATTCCTTCGACGAATTTCTCGAGCCAGTGGATGTCATAGTTGCCGTTAATGAAATCGGTCTCGCCGACCAGTTTCTGATGCAGCGCGATCGAGGTCTCGACCCCCTCGATGACGAACTCCTCCAGGGCCCGCCGAAGGCGCATGAGGCAGTCGTTCCGATTTTGGCCGTGCACGATAAGCTTGGCGATCAGGCTGTCGTAATAGGGTGGGATGACGTAGCCGGCATAAAGACCGGAGTCGACCCTGACCCCCAGGCCGCCGGGCGCGTGATAGTCCGTCACCCGGCCGGGCGAGGGGACGAAGGTCATGGGGTTTTCGGCATTGATACGGCATTCGACCGCGTGGCCTGAAATGCGGACGTCCTCTTGGCGAAGGCTCAAGGGCAGGCCGGCGGCGACGCGGATCTGCTCGCGCACGATATCGATGCCGGTGATCGCCTCGGAGATCGGATGTTCGACCTGCAGGCGGGTATTCATCTCGATGAAATAAAAGGCGCCATCCTCGAACAGGAACTCGATGGTGCCGGCGCTGCGATAACCGAGTTTCGCGATGGCCTTGGCCACCCGCGTGCCGATCGTCTTGCGCTGCTCGGAGTTCAGGGCCGGGGAGGGGGCCTCCTCGAGGAGTTTTTGATGCCGTCGCTGCAAAGAGCAATCGCGCTCGCCCAGGTGTATGGCGTTGCCGTGGTTGTCGGCTAGAATCTGCACCTCGATGTGACGGGGGTGGGTTAGAAACTTCTCCAGGTAGACCTGGTCGTTGCCGAAGGCCGACCGGGCCTCGTTGCGGGCCAGGCGGAAAGCGCTTTCAAGCTCCTCGGCGCTCCGGGCGATCTTCATGCCGCGCCCGCCGCCACCCGCCGCGGCCTTGATCAGAACCGGATAGCCGATGTCCTCGGCGAGCGCGCGTGCCTCGTCCACGGTGGGCACGGCGCCGGGAGATCCGGGCACCGTCGGCAGACCCAGTTCCACCGCCGCTTGCTTGGCCGCGACCTTGTCGCCCATCAGCGCGATGTGTTTGGCGCTCGGGCCGATGAACACGAGGCCGTGCTCCTCGACCATCGCGGCGAACTCCGGGTTTTCCGATAGGAACCCGACCCCGGGGTGGATCGCCTCGGCCCCCGTTACGTTCGCCGCCGACAGGATGGCGGCAATGTTCAGGTAGCTCTGAGCGCTGGCCGGCGGGCCGATGCACACGGACTCATCGGCCAAGCGCACATGCATGGCATCGGAGTCGGCGGTCGAATGGACGGCGACGGTCTTGATGCCCATCTCGCGGCAGGCACGATGAACCCGCAGCGCGATTTCTCCCCGGTTGGCAATGAGGATTTTTTCGAACATGCCAGCCGCTTATTCGATCACCATCAAGAGCTCGCCGTATTCCACCGGATCGCCGTTGTCGACCAGGACCCGGGTGATTTTGCCGGCCCGCGGCGAGGGTAGCGGGTTCATGACTTTCATCGCCTCGATGATGAGCAGCGTCTGGCCTTCGTGCACCTCGTCGCCGACCTGCACGAAGGGTGGGGTGTTGGGCTCGGGCGCCACGTAGACGGTGCCGACCATCGGCGAGGTCACGGCGCCTTCCGGCATCGCCTCCTCGGCTCTATGGCCGGCCGGTTGCGGCGGGGCCGGCATCTGCTGTGGAGCGAAGGCGGTCGGCGCCGCCGTGCCGGCCGATTTCGCGACCCGAATGCGCTCGCCGCCGCTCTCGTATTCGATCTCGCTGAGCTGCATCTCGTCGAGGAGCTCGGCCAGCCTTCGAACGACGTCTTCATTGACTTGCAGTTTCGACATCAATGCTACCCGGATTGTTTGACCAGGCGCGCCATGGCCTCAAGGGCCATGCGATAGCCATACGCGCCAAATCCGCAGATCACGCCCGAGGCGGCCTTCGATACGTACGAGCGATGCCGGAACTCCTCGCGCTGATGAATGTTGGACAAATGAACCTCGACGACCGGCAGGTCGCTCGCCAGAAGCGCATCCAGCAAGGCCACGGAGGTATGCGTAAAGCCCCCCGGATTGATGATGATGCCGGCACAATCTTGGCGCGACTCGTGAATGCGATCGATCAGCGCGCCTTCGCTGTTCGATTGGAAGCACGCCACCTCGAGCCCGAGCTCCTTTCCGAACGCGCGGCACCCGTCCTCGATATCGGCCAGCGTGCGATGGCCATAGATATCGGTTTCCCGCGATCCAAGCAGGTTCAGGTTAGGCCCGTTGGCGAGAAGGATCTTCATGTTCTTCGGCAAAAGCCCCCAATCCACAGCCCCCAATCCACGAGGGGGCTAGGTAGCATGGAGCAGGCCACCGCGCAATGCGGCTGGGCGCCGGCTTGTGTGTCGCCGGTCCGCGGTTCAGCTCGGTTGCTGGCGGGCGAGAACGACCAAGTCGCGAAGCTGTTCGAGCTCGATCGCGCCGGGCTGGAAGAACGGGCCGACGTAGAGCGCCGGCGTTCCGGTGAGCCGTAGGCGCCGCGCCAGTTGATGATTGCGGCGGATCGCCTCGTCGACCTCCTCGGATTGCATATCCTCGACCATACGCTCGGCATCGACGCCGACGCGGCCGGCTATGGCGCGCAAATGCCTTTCGCTGAGGTCGCCGGGATTTTCCATAAGCTCGAAATGGAAGGCCTCGTACTTTCCCTGCATGGCTGCGGCCAGGGCGGCGCGCGCGGCTTCAAAGGACTCCTCGCTGAGGATCGGGTATTCCTTCATGACAAGCTTGATGTTGGGGTCTTCGGCCATCATCGCTTTCAGGCGCGGTGCGGTCGCCTTGCAGTAGGGGCAGCGGTAGTCGAAGAACTCGACGATGACGACATCGCCCTCGGGGTTGCCCAGGACCGGCGAGGCCGGGTCGTTCCACAGGTTGTTCTGGTTGGCGACGAAATTCTGGCGCTGCTGTTCTTCTTCCGCCAGCCGCAGGCGCTCGCGATAGGCGTTGATCGCTTCGATGACGATCTCCGGATTTTCTTCAAGGTAGGATCGAACGACCTCCTCGATGGCCTCGACCTCCCCCGCATCGAAGACCGATTGCTTGGGCGTGCTCTCCTGAGCTGCCGCCACGCCGGCACCCGATAGCAGGGCGAGCCCCGATAGCAAGGCAACCAAGGCGCCGAGGACCGGGCTTCGAAGGCGGGCCGGGACTGATGGGTGGGGTCGCTGCGTCATATCCTCAATCCTCAACTCTCAATCCTCACTTCTGACTCTTGCGGAACAGCCGGTCGGCCTCGATCTCCAGATCCTGGGCGCGAAGCCAGGCGGCCGTCCCGGAGGGGAGCATTTCCTGGGCCCGCTTCGCCCGGGCGACGGCCTCTCTGTAGTTTCCCTGCGCGTAGGCCGATTCCGCAAGAGCCGACATGGTCATGGGCTGGTCGCCCTCGCGGCTGTAGGCGGTCGCCAGGAGGCGCCAGGCAAAACCGTTGTCGGGTTCCTCGTTGACCACGAGCAGAAGGTTGTCGAGCGCGCCTTGATTAAGCTGGGCATCGTCGATCTCCAATTGGACCCGGGCCAGGGACAGCAGGATGGTCGGCTCGTCCGGCAATAGCGCAGCAGCGGTTTCGTAAGGCTTAAGAGCCTCGTCCAAACGTCCGAATTCGAACAGCATCTGGCCCCGCAATTCGTGGAAGAAGGGGTTGTCCGGCTCTTCTTCCACCAGCGTGTCGGCGACTTTCAGCGCCTTCGTCAGATCCTCGGCACGGTAATAGGCGATCGAGCGGGCATAGCGCGCCGGTATGCTGGTGTCACTATCCGGATAGTGGATAAGGACCAGGCGAAGCGGCTCGAGGTATCCGGTAAGCTTGGCCACCATGCGCTGGTGCAGGTCGATAAGCTTCTCCGGCGTCGGCTTGTCGCGATAGGGCGAATCCTCATAGGCGCGGCGAAAGGAGGCAATACGCTCGCGGGTCACGGGGTGGGTGCGCAGGTAGGGATCCTGGCTCTCCAGCAACAAGGCCTCCTGACCCGAGAGCTTCTGCATGAAGTCCATCAGGCCGCGCGGGGACTGCGCGGTGGCATCGAGATAGGTGATCGCCGCCTGGTCGGCCGAGGATTCCTGTGATCGGGTATAGCGGAGCAGGCCCTTGAGGGCCAGGTCCTGCCCGCCGGCGATGACGGCCGCTCCCAGGCCCGGCTGACCGGAGGCCAGCGCGGTGCCCAAACCGAGAAGATAGGAGATCAGGATACCGGTCTGCGTTTCCTCCATGCGCTGCGGGCGCGAGGAAAGATGGCCGCCGGCCATGTGTCCGGCCTCGTGGGCTATGACGCCGATGGTTTCGAGCGGGTCGTCGGCCTCCATGATGAGCCCGGTGAACAAGAACAGGTTCTGACCGCCGGCGACAAATGCGTTGAGGGTCTTGCTGTTGACCAGAAAAATCCGTATTCCCCGAGGGTTGAGACCCGCTGCCTGAAATAGGGGATTGGCGTAGATGCGCAAGGTGCGCTCAATTTCGGCGTCCCGAATGAAGGATAGCCCCTGCGCCTGCGCGCGCTGAGGCGCCAAGACGGCCCCTAGTGCAAGCAGGAGCACGACCAGGATGGAGGCAATAAGTTTGTTCAAAATTCCCGTCTCAATCTCCCGCAAGCAACGTAATGCCGGCCGGCCGCTATTTCAACGCAACCTTGGTGCCCGGCTCTCCTTGCGCTCGCTTGCGGCGGCTCTGACGCTGGCTGTCGCCGCCTGTGCCGGCGATCTCGATTCCGACAATGTCGTTATCGTCGAAGGCTTCGCCGGTTTGGTCGCGGCCGACGAGCCGCGCGCCGCGGTCGTTGGCCGCGAGGTGCTGACCAACGGCGGAAACGCCGTGGATGCCGGTATCGCCATGTATTTTACCATGGCGGTCACGATGCCGTCACGCGCCGGCCTGGGCGGTGGCGGCTCGTGCGTCGTCTTCACCGCCAATAGCGCCGACGACGACATGGAGCCCTTTGCCAACGCGTACGTATTTCCGGCCAGCCGTGGCGCCGCGACCCCGCCGCTCGCGATGAACACCCGTGCCATGGGCGTCATTCATGCGCGCCACGCGCGATTGCGGTGGGAGCAAGCCGTCGCGCATGGCGAACAGTTCGCGCGTTTCGGCTACCCCATAAGCCGGGCCTTCGCCCACGATTTGGAGGCCGGGCGGTCGATCGTCGGTGGCGACCCGGCGCTGTTTCGCAGCCTGAGCAACCCGTCGGGCGGCCTGGTGCGCGAAGGCGACGTGATCACGCAAGAGGCGCTCGCCACGACGCTTTCCGGGATCAGGGCCAAGGGCGCGGGCTATCTCTACCAGGGCGCCTTCGCCGATCGGCTGGTCGAGGGCTATGCCGGTCTCGGCGTGGAGCTGACCAAAGAGCAGATTTGGAACACTCTGCCGGCCAGCCCGGAGCCGATGGTCGTCGACACCGGGTCCGATGAGGCCTATTTCGCCCCGCCGCCGGCCGATGGCGGGCTGATCTCAGTCCAAATGTGGCAGATACTCGAGGAGGTGGAGAGCTACGAGGGGGCCGACGACGAGACGCGCGCCCACCTTTTCGCCGAGGCCTCGCTTGCGGCGTTCGCGGAGCGCGGCAAGTGGCTGGACAGCGACGGCGCGGTCAGCCGACCGGTGGCCGAGCTGGTCGGTGAGGACCACCTGGAGAAGGTTTTCAGCCCTTACGACAGCAAGCGGCACCGGTCGCCCGCCACATTCGATCCGCCACCGCAACGCCTGCCGTCCGACATCTGGGCGGCGGGGTTCATCGTTGCTGACCCGACAGGCAACGCGATGGCCTGCAGCTTTACCATGAACGGCCTCTTCGGTGCGGGCCGGATGATCGGAAATACCGGTATCGTGCTCGCGGCACCCACGCGGCTCGGCGCCAGCAACCTGACGCCGGTCATCGTCGGCAACCCGAACACCGGCGACCTGCGATTTGCCGCCAGCGCCAGCGGCGGGATCTCCGCCCCGGCCGCGCTGGTGCAAACCATGCTGCTCGCCTGGGACGAGGAGGGCGATCTGATCGGCGCGGTCGCCGCGCCCAGGGTGACCCATGTCGGCGCTCCGGACGTGACCTGGGTCGAGCCGGATCTGTCGAGCGAGGTGCAGGCCGCGCTTGCCGCCCGTGGCCATCAAGTCGAGCCGGCGCGGGAGATCGGCCGGGTGATCGCGCTTTTTTGCCCGGACGGCATACTGGATGATGTGGAAAATTGCGAGGTCGTCGCCGACAAGCGCGGCAACGGTTTGGCTTTACGTGTGCAGTAGGCCGCGCGGCCCGGTTAAGCAAGGAGAGTGAGATGGTGTTGAAGGTCGCTGCGCGGGGATCGGTCCCCCCGTTCATCGCCATGGACGTGCTGCGCGATGCCAACAAGCGTGCGGCCGAAGGCGAGGACGTCCTGCACCTCGAGGTGGGGCAACCCGGCACACCTGCCCCGGAGCCGGTTTTGGAGGCGGTCCGCCGGGCTTTGAAGACCGACCTGATCGGCTATACGGACGCATTGGGCCTGCCCCATCTCCGGCGGGCCATCGCCGCTCACTACGAACGCACCTACGGCCTTGCGCTGGATCCTGCCCGGGTCGTCGTCACGACCGGATCGTCGGGCGGGTTCCTTTTGGCTTTCCTCGGCGCTTTCGACGCCGGCGACCGGGTTGCCTTGGCGGCGCCCGGATATCCGGCCTATCGCAATATTCTGTCGGCTCTGGGGATCGAGCCGATCCTGCTGGAATGCGGGCCCGAGCACCGGTTCCAGCCGACGGTGGAGCTGCTGCAGGCGGCGGGGCCGGTCGACGGTCTGATCGTCGCCTCGCCCTCCAATCCCACCGGAACCATGGTCGACCGGCCGCACCTAGAGGCTCTGATCGGCACCTGTGCCGACGCGGGGGTCCGCCTGATCTCGGATGAGATCTATCACGGGATCACCTATGGCGAGAGGGGCATCTCGGCGCTTGAGCTGACCGACGAGGCTATCGTGATCAACTCCTTTTCGAAGTACTTCTCGATGACCGGGTGGCGCTTGGGCTGGATGATCGTGCCGGAGGACTTGATGCGGCCAATGGAGTGCCTGGGTCAGAACTTCTACATCTCGGCGCCGACGCTCTCCCAAATCGCCGGGGCGGAGGTCTTCGGCTGCTACGACGAACTCGATGGCTATGTGCGCAACTATGCCCGGAGCCGGGAAATCCTGTTGGATAAGCTGCCCAACGCCGGTTTCGATCGCCTGGCGCCCGCCGATGGGGCCTTTTACCTCTATGCCGACGTCGGGCGGCTGACCAACGATAGCGCGGATTTCTGTCGGAGAATGTTGGCGGAAACGGGGGTGGCGGCGACCCCGGGGACCGATTTCGATCCACTGCGGGGCAACCGCTACGTCCGGTTTTCCTTTGCCGCGAAGACGGCGGAGATCGAAGAGGCGGCCGACCGCCTGATCGCCTGGCGATAGCCGAACGGCACTCCCGGGGCCCTAAGGCTCCGCCAGCGCCGGTTAGACCAGCCGATTCCACCAGCCGCGGCGCTTCGCCCGGTCCTCATCCTTATCCGCCTTGCCGGGTTCCGGCGAACCGCCAGCCTTCACCCCAGACGCCTCATGGGGGGCCGCTTCACATGGGGTCGCTTCACATGGGGTCGCTTCACATGGGGTCGCTTCACATGGGGTCGCTTCACATGGGGTCGCTTCATGGGGGGCCGCCTTGGGCGGCGGCTCGCCATTTTCGGACAGGTCCTTGGTTTTGGCCTTCGTGGGGGCCTTGGCCGTCGCTGAGGCCGGTGCGGGGGCCGCCGCGGGGGTCGTTATGGGCTCACCCTCCGACTTCGGCGTGTCTTCGCCAAAGTTGCCGTTCGCCGCCGCGGGACGTGCCTGCTCGGCTTGGTCGGGGCGTTTGCGCGGGCGGCGGCTGCGCGGTTTGCGCTTGCTGTCTTCGGCCGTGGCCGAAGCGGCGCCCTGTGCGCCGTTTGCCGCCTCGTCGGGCGCGCCTGTGGCCGGTGCCTGGTCGACGGGCGTCTGGTCGGCCGCATCTCGCTCGGCTCCGCCCGTGCTATCGCCCTCCAGGCCAGCCGGGGCATCGTCGGGCTTTGCAGTCTTGCGCCGGCGGCTGCGCGTGCGGCGCTTGGGCTTGGGATCCTCGGTGATCTCTCCCGCCGGCGCTGCGGTGCCCTCCGGCTGGTCTGCCGCCTCGGCCTCGCCGGTCGCCGGCTGTGCGCCGTCGCTGGCGGCGGCGGGTTGCTGGGCGGGATCGCCGTCCCTGGGCTCTTGCCCTTCGGCTTGTTGGTCGTCCGCCGCGCCGGTCCTGGCTTCGGCCGACCCGCCGCGGGCGCGTCGCCGCCCGCCCCGCTTGCCGCGCCTACGGCGTTTCTTGGTCGCCTCGTCGTCGTCGCCCTTGGCCTCGACCTCGACCGGCGCGACCGCTTCTTCGGCCTCGCTTTCGCGTATCGGTTCAGCCTCGGCTCTCTCGCCCTCTCCCCGACTACGCCCGCGCCGGCGCCGGCCGCCGCGGCGCGAGGCCGCATCGCTCGCCGCCTGCTCGGCGGTCAATTGCGAGGGCAGCGCGATCCGCTCGCCGTCGCGCTGGACCAGGATGTCGGCGACCGGCAGAAGGTCCTCGGCGATCACCTCGACGGAGACGCCGTGGCGGGTCTCGATATCGATGATCTGCGGGCGCTTCTGGTTCAGCAGATAGAGCGCCAACTCGGTCGGGACGGTGATGGTCACGACGCCCGCGCCGCGGCGCAGCGCATCTTCCTCGACGACCCGTAAAATCTGCAGGGCGAGGGACTCCGTCGTGCGTATGAAGCCGGTGCCCTCACAGTGCGGGCAGGGGGAGTTCGAACTCTCGAAAAGGCTGGGCCGCAGCCTCTGGCGCGACATTTCCAGCAGGCCGAAATGGCTGATGCGGCCAAGCTGGATGCGGGCCCGGTCGAGCCGCAATGCCTCCTTGAGGCGCCGTTCGACCTCTCGATTGTGGCGCATTTCCTCCATGTCGATGAAATCGATCACGATAAGGCCGGCCAAGTCGCGGAGCCGAAGCTGCTTGCCGATTTCCTCGGCCGCTTCGAGATTGGTCTTGAGCGCCGTCTCCTCGATATTGCGCTCGCGCGTCGCCTTGCCCGAGTTGACGTCGATGGCGACCAGCGCTTCGGTGGTGTTGAGGACGATGTATCCTCCCGAGCGCAGCGTCACCATCGGCGAGTGCATGGCCTCGATGTGCCGTTCGATGCGATAGTGCTGGAAGAGAGACGAGCCGCTGTCCTTGAACAGGGAGATCCTCTTCGCGTGGCTCGGCATAAGGGACTTCATGAACGACTTCGCCGCCTTGTAGCCCTCCTCGCCGTCGACGATGATCTCCTCCATCTCGCGCGAGTAGAGGTCGCGAATGGCGCGCTTGATGAGATTGGCCTCTTCGTAGATGAGCGCCGGCGCCTTGGAGCTGAACGTCGTCTCGCGAATCTCGTTCCACAGCCGCATGAGGTATTCGTAATCGCGGCGGATTTCGGCCTTGCTGCGCTGGCTGCCGGCAGTGCGCACGATGACCGCGATGCCTTTCGGGATTTCCAGCTCCGCAAGAACCTTCTTGAGGCGCCGCCGGTCGTTGGTGTTGCTGATCTTGCGGCTGATGCCGCCGCCCTTGTTGGTGTTGGGCATGAGCACGCAATAGCGCCCGGCCAGCGACAGGTAGGTGGTGAGCGCGGCGCCCTTGTTGCCGCGCTCTTCCTTGGTGACCTGGACGAGAAGGATCTGCCGGCGCTTGATCACCTCTTGGATCTTGTAGCGCCTGAGCATCTGAGCGCGCCGCCGTTCGGCGTCCTCGATGTCGTCGCCGCCAACCGAATCGACACTTTCCGTGGTGTCGATCTGCTTGACCTCGGGTCCCTCGTCATCGTCCGCCTCGCTCAGCGCGGCCTCGGCGACGGCATCTTGCGCCATCGCCTCGCCGTTCGCCGGCGTCTCGACACCATCGGGCAGGGGGACACCATCGGGCAGGGGGACACCATCGGGCACGGGCACGCCGCCGCGCGCCTCGACCTCCTCATCGTCGTCGGCGTCGCTGAGCGCCGCCTCCTCGGCATCGACCAACTTCTTCCGGTCGGCGACCGGGATGCGGTAGTAGTCGGGATGGATCTCGCTGAAGGGAAGGAAACCGTGCCGATTTCCCCCATAGTCGACGAATGCGGCCTGAAGGGATGGCTCGACGCGCGTGATCTTGGCTAGGTAGATGTTTCCCTTTAATTGTTTTCTCGAGTCGACCTCGTAATCAAATTCCTCGATACGATCGCCGTTGTGCACCACAACCCGGGTCTCTTCCGGCTGGGTGGTGTCTATGAGCATACGCAAAGGCATTGAAATTCCACTCCAAAACGCGACCTGCGGCGAGGGCGCATAGCGCCCGCCGCGGCGCGTGGGTTCGGGTAACTCGTTCGATCTTTGGCAAGGTGCTAAGCATGGTTTCCAAGGTCTTTCCTGGTTTCCGATCGCCCCGGTTTCCGATCGCTTGTTTGCCGATTGCAACGAGCGGTTCAGTCGGATAAGCGCGGTGCCGCGGGTTTCCCCGCGCGAAGGCGCCTTCATTCACCGCCGCTGCGCCTATGTTGTCGGCGTGCGGCGAAGAAACTGCTAGCGGCAACCGAAATTCACCGGATTGGCCAACCTCGGCGCCGTTTCATTCGTAAATACCGTGCTCCCCGAGTTTTGCGAGGCGGCACTAAGGTCGATCGCTTGCGCCATCTTCCTTCGCCCCCTGGTTTCGAGATCGGGAAGCCTTATCGACTGGCTAACTGTATGCCTCGATACCCGATTCACCCGAATTCCGCAACGTATTAAGGTGCCAACCCGACGCGCTGGCCCGAAATTCGCGGTCCGCCGCCGATCTCGGCGCTTGCCATAATTCGGCCTCGCGGTCAGGTAATCCTCCGATGCGGCGCTGGGCGTCGACACTTAAAAACAAGAAGACAATCAGTATTTGGGTTTTTTTACCACGGCTTGTATAGTATTATCTGACTGTCATTAGATGCCGGAGAGTTCCAGAGAGCTAATGCGTTTGTATCGGTTTTTGGTCGTCATATTCTTGCTGATGATGGGCGCCACGGCGGCCGTGGCGGCGCCGGAGGTGCGTGACATGCGCATCGGCGCGCATCCCGGCAAGACCCGTTTCGTTCTCGATCTGAGCGAACCTATCCCCTATCGCGCCTTTACCTTGCCCGATCCTTTCCGGGTCGTGGTTGATCTGCCCGAGGTCGAATGGTTGGCCGGGGACCTGCCGGCGGGCATCTCCAACGGCGTGGTCCAGGCGATGCGCTTCGGCCGTTTCGAGCCGGGTACCATGCGGATCGTTCTGGATGTCAAGCACCCCGTGGTCATCGAAAAGGTCTATGTCCTGTCGCCGCGCGACGGCAAGGCACATCGGTTCGTTCTCGATCTGCGGACGGTAAGCGCTGCCGAGTATTCGTCGCTCCGCGCGCTCAAGCCAATAAGCTCGAGCGAGCCGCTGGTGCCGCCGCAGCCGGTCATTGCGACGCTCAAGCCGCGCCGCAAGCCGATCGACACCCTCCCGATGATCGTCATCGACGCGGGGCATGGCGGCGTGGACCCCGGGGCGATCAGCGTGACCGGTTACAAGGAAAAGCAGCTGACGCTCGACTATGCCAGGGCGTTGCGCGATGCCTTGCTGGCGACGCGGCGTTATCGGGTCACGGTGACCCGGGCCGACGACCGCTTCATCAAGCTGCGCGACCGAATGGGGATCGCTCAACGGGCCGGCGGCGATCTGTTCATCTCGCTGCACGCCAATACCCATAACTCGCGCAAGATACGCGGGGCGTCGGTCTATACCGTGTCGGAGAAGGCCTCCGACGCCGAGGCGGCCCGGGTCGCCGAGACGGAAAACGCGGCCGACGCCATCGCCGGCGTCAACCTCAGCCAGCACCCGGACGATGTCCGCGACATCCTGCTCGATCTCACTTGGCGCGAGACCAAGAACCTGTCGAAGCAGTTCGCCGATACGATCATCCGCGAAGTGGGAACGGTGAACACATTGCTGCCGAACAGCCACCGGTTCGCCGGGTTTGCCGTGCTCAAGTCGCCGAGCGTTCCCTCGGTCTTGCTCGAGGTGGGCTATATGTCGCATCCCAAGGAAGCGCGGATGCTGCAAACGAAATCCCATCGCAACAAGGTCGTCGGTGCCATGGTGCGGGCCATCGACCGCTATTTCGAATGGCAGCAGATGGTAAGCCGGACCTGATCCACGCCCGGACCTGATCCACACCGGGGCTTGATCCGGCCACGGAACGCGGCGGACCTTGTTTACCAGCTGCAAAGGCCGAACGTGCAAGATAGGGTCTAATCGGTCATGATGCCGAACCAAATGAGGGCTCGAGCTTGCGGTTTTTGCTGACCACTTTATCCGCGCTGCTGCTGCTGACGATGATCGGCGGGGCCGGCGTTCTCTACGTTCTCCATCACTTCGGGCGGAACTTGCCGGAGTTCGCGCAGCTCGCCGACTACGAGCCGCCGATCGTCTCTCGTGTGCATGCCCGCGATGGCCGGCTGCTGGCCGAGTTCGCGACCGAGAACAGGGTGTTCGTGCCGATCGCAGCGATCCCGCGCCGGGTGACGAAGGCCTTCATCGCGGCCGAGGACCAGAACTTCTACCGGCACAATGGCGTCGACCTGAAGGCCGTCGCGCGGGCGGCGCTGACCAACGTCAAGCTATACATCCAAGGGCGCCGTCCGGTGGGCGCCTCGACCATCACCCAGCAGGTGGCAAAGAACTTTCTGCTCACCAACGAGCTGTCCTACAAGCGCAAGGTCAAGGAGGCGATCCTGGCGCTGCGCATCGAGCAGGCCCTCGACAAGGACCGCATCCTCGAGCTTTACCTGAACGAGATCTACCTGGGCGCCCGGTCCTATGGCGTTGCGGCGGCGGCGCTGAACTACTTCGACAAGTCTCTGGACGAGTTGTCGATCGCCGAGGCGGCCTACCTTGCCGCACTTCCCAAGGCACCAAACAACTACCATCCGATACGCCGCCGGGAGGCGGCGATCTCCCGGCGCGCCTGGGTCATCAACCGCATGCTGAAGGTGGGTTTCATCACTCGGGAGGAGGCTTCGGCCGCCTTGGCGGAGCCATTGGAAGCCCGCCCGAAAGGCGAGGTGAAGTTGGCCCGGGCCGAGTACTTCGCGGAGGAGGTTCGCCGCGAGCTGGCGGATCTTTACGGCGATCGGGCGCTCTATGAAGGCGGGCTCTCGGCGCGCACCACCCTGGACCCGCACCTGCAGGACATCGCCGAGCGCTCTTTGCATGCGGGGCTGATCAGCTATGACCGGCGCCATGGTTGGCGCGGGCCGCTGGGCCGGCTGGAGATCTCCAGCGAGACGGAGTGGCTGGAGTCGCTGTGGGCGTTCGAGCGACCGCCGGGTGTGGAAGACTGGTTGTTGGCCGTCGTGCTGGAGGTTTCCGACAAGGAGGCGGCGATCGGCGTCGAGGACGAAGCGGTTGGCCGCATCCCCTTCGCCGAGGTGCGCTGGGCCCGCCCCTGGCGCGAAAGGCAGAAAGTCGGCGCGGCGCCCAAACGGGTGGGCGACGTGCTGCAGGCCGGTGACGTCATCCTCGTCGAACGTGTGCTCCAGGATGCGGATGCGGAGGACTATCCCGACGGCACCTATGGCCTGCGTCAGATACCCGACGTCGATGGGGCGATCGTCGCGCTCGATCCCCATACCGGGCGGGTGTTCGCCATGTCCGGCGGCTTCGCCTATGCGCGCAGCGAGTTCAACCGGGCCATACAGGCTTTGCGCCAACCCGGGTCGGCGTTCAAGCCGTTCGTCTACCTGGCCGGCCTGGACAGCGGTTTCACCCCGGCCACGCTTATTCTCGATGCGCCCTTCGTCATCGATCAGGGAGCGGGGCAGGGCAAGTGGAAACCCGCCAACTACACCAAGAAGTTCTACGGGCCGACGCCCATGCGAATCGGCGTGGAGAAATCCCGCAACCTCATGACGGTCCGTCTGGCGCAGGCCATCGGCATGGAGAAGGTGTCGGCCTATGCCATGCGCTTCGGCATCGTCGATCAAATGCCCGCGGTGCTCGCCATGGCCCTGGGTGCGGGCGAGACGACCTTGATGAAGCTGACGACCGCTTACGCGATGCTGGTGAACGGCGGCAAGCGGATCACGCCGACCATGATCGACCGCGTACAGGACCGCGACGGGCGCACGGTGTTCCGTCACGACCGGCGCGAGTGCCCGGCCTGTCTGGCGGTGGCCTGGACCGGCCAGGAGGTCCCGCAGCTTCCCGACGACCGCGAACAGGTGGCCGACCCGACCAGCGCCTATCAGGTGGTCGGCATGCTGGAAGGCGTGGTGCGGCGCGGTACCGGGCGGCGCATCGCCGAGCTTGGCCGTCCGCTCGGCGGCAAGACCGGGACCACCAACAACAACATGGATACCTGGTTCGTCGGCTTTTCGCCCGATCTGGCGGTCGGCGTCTTCGTCGGCTTCGACGAGCCCAAGAGCCTGGGCCCGAAGGATACCGGCTCGAACGTTGCCGCGCCGATCTTCAAGTCGTTCATGCGCGAGGCTTTGGAGGGCCAACCCCTGGTGCCCTTCCGCATACCGGCCGGCATCCGCCTGGTGCGGATCAACGCCGACACCGGCCTTCCGGCGCGCCCGGGCGACAAGAAAGTTTATCTCGAAGCCTTCAGGCCGGGGACCGTGCCGGACAGCGAGCAGACGCTTATCGATGGCGGCTACAACCCGCTGGCGCCCGGCGGCGGCGGTGGTACAGTGCGCGACATTGGCACGAGCGGGCTGTACTAGACACCGGAAAGGCTTTAAAAGCCGGTCGCACTCATCTGGCCCACCTGTTCGGCAAGGAACCACCATGCGAGCGGAAATCCAAGCGGCGGTCGAGGAGATCGAGCCGTCT
>Ga0255057_10000501_pt1 | contig 22452 bp, 22 predicted proteins | sample Cases_109_6_MG_FD_189022 | JGI IMG/M metagenome (GOLD analysis project Ga0255057, IMG submission 189022) | Seawater microbial communities from Amundsen Gulf, Northwest Territories, Canada - Cases_109_6 | ecosystem: Environmental > Aquatic > Marine > Gulf | place: Canada: Northwest Territories... | reverse complement strand
CCCTTTGTCAGTCCGCCTGTACTTGGTATAATTTTTGCATGATCCGCCTGGGGCGCTCACGTCCGAGCCGAATGCTCCCCTTTGCATTCGCTACGGCCTACCTGCTGCTGTGGGTGGCCGACGGGTTGGCTGAGCCGAAGGGCGACGAGGTCGTCCAGGGCCTGAGCGGCGAGCTCTACATCAGCGGCATGACCTTCGTCGGGAGTCGCGGGGATGTGACCCAGTTCGTGCTGCGCGCCCGAGAGGCTGTGATCCATCCGGAGACGAACATTGCCGAGCTCGAGGACGTCCGAGTCCACGGCAGCGAGGCCGGCGCGGACGCGGACTTCGAGGTCAGCTGCGAACGGGGCGAGCTCGAGGTGGATACCAACGACTTCCTCGCTGAGGGCGACGTGCGCGGCACGACCGCGGACGGCCGGCGCTACGCGGCGCCGTGGGTACGCTACGACCACTCCGAGGCGCTCTTCTACACGGACGCACCCGCCACCATGCAGGACTCCACGGGCACCTTCCGGGGTGACGGCTTTCGTTACCACCTGGAGGATGGACGCTTCAAGCTGACGGGCAACGTGAAGGTGGTGCAGCAGTGATCGGCGCATCGTGGCAGATCGCATCGATCGCTGCGCTGGCGTGGGTCGCGTCCGGCTGTACGGCGGCGACGGCGGCGGGCGAGGCGAAGGCATCGGCAGAGGTTGCAACAGCGGAGGCCAGCGCTGCGGCGCCGGTTGCTGCTTCCCCGCCGGAGCCGGTCGCGGCAGCTGGGTCCGAGAATGGCGACGGCCTGTTCGGCTTCGACGAATGGGACTCCGATGCCCCGCTCTCGATCGAGTCCGAAGAACTCGACATCGAGCAGGAGGGGGGCCGCCGGCGACTGGTTTTCGGCGGCAACGTGCGGGCCACCCAGGGGGACCTGAACCTGCGCTCGGCGCGGCTGGTGGCGACCTACCCCAAGGACGGCAGCGAGCCCGAGCTGCTGGAGGCCAGCGGCGACGTGCGGCTCGCCCAGAGGGACCAGAAGGCGCGCTGCGACGGTGCCGTGTTCGATCGCGTCCGTGACACCCTGACCTGTCGCGGCGACGCCGCATTTCGTGACGGCGACAGCTGCCTGGCCGGGAAGGAGATCGTGATCGACCTGCGCCGGGACACCGTACGAGTGACCGGGGGGGCGACGGTCCTGATCAATCCCGAGGGGGAGGCCTGCGGCCTATGAGCACCCTTGGCGGCGACTCGCTCACGAAGCGCTATGGAGAGGTCGAGGTGGTGCGCCACCTCGATCTGGAGGTGCATCCGGCCGAGGTCGTGGGGCTGCTGGGGCCGAACGGGGCGGGCAAGACCACGACCTTCAATATGCTGGCAGGAGGCGTCCGGCCGACTTCCGGGCGGGTCTTTCTCGGTGAGACCGAGCTCACGGGCCTGCCGATGTACCGTCGGGCGCGCCTCGGCATTACGTATCTTCCGCAGGAACCCTCGATTTTCAGACGACTTTCCGTTGCCGACAACGTCAACGCCATCCTCGAGACGGTGGAACCCAACCGATCGGTCCGTCGGGAGCGGCTACGCGAGCTACTGGCCGAGCTCGGTCTGGCCGAAAAGGCCAATCGGCGGGGCGACTCCCTCTCGGGAGGCGAGCGCCGTCGGGTGGAGATCACGAGGGCACTGGTGCTGGACCCCAAATTCATGTTATTGGACGAGCCGTTCGCGGGTGTCGATCCGATCGCCGTGAACGAGATCCAGAAGATCATCGAGCAGCTGAAGGGCCGGGGCATCGGAGTGATCATCACGGACCACAATGTGCGCGAGACCCTCTCGATCTGTGATCGCGCGTATATCATCAGCGACGGGGAGATCATCAAACAGGGATCTCCCGAATCCATTGCAGAAGACCCCCTGGTAAGAGAGACCTACCTGGGGGAGAACTTCCGCCTCCACTAGACGGGGAGTTTCATGCTCGAGCTCAAGCAGCAGTTGAAGCTGACCCAGCAGCTGGTGATGACGCCCCAGCTGCAGCAGGCGATCAAGCTGCTCCAGCTCTCCCGCATCGAGCTCGTGGATCTGGTCCAGAAGGAGATGGAGGAGAACCCGGTCCTCGAGGAGGTCGCCGAGGGGGAAGGCGAAGAGGTTGCCAGCGACGCGCCCTCCGAGGAGATGGTAGCCGAGGCGGCTGCGGAGGCGGCGTCGGAAGAGATGGTCGCCGAAGCGGCTGCCGAAGCTGCGCCCGACGGCGTCATCGAGACCCAGGCCGAGCCCGAGCCCAGCGATGCCGACAAGATCGCCGACATCGACTGGCAGAACTACATGGATTCCCATCCGCAAACGGGAGTGCAGCCCCGAGACGACGAAGACCGGCCCTCCTTCGAGGCCACGCTGTCTCGGCGCACGACCTTGGCCGAGCATCTCCTGTGGCAGCTCCAGCTGGACTCCATCGAAGAGCTAGAGCTGCTGGCAGCTGAGTTCATCGTCGGGAACCTCGACGACCGCGGCTACCTGCTCTCGAGTGTGGAGGACATCGCCAAGCAGTCGGGCGTGGACACCGACGTGGTGGAGCAGACCCTGGCCCGCGTGCAGGGGCTCGATCCTTCCGGCGTCGCCGCACGCGACCTACGCGAGTGTCTGCTGATCCAGGTCCGAGCGCTCAAGATCGACGATCCCATCGTGCTGCGCATCCTGGACGAGGCCCTCGACCGTCTCATCCAGCGAGATTTCCGCGGTGTGGCCCGCAAGCTTGGCGTCAGCATCCAGGAAGTGGCCGTGGCGGCCCGTGTGATTGGCGGGCTCGAGCCGCGGCCGGGCCGGGCCTTCGGGGGCGACGAGCCCGTCTACATCGTTCCCGACATCTATGTCTACAAGATCGCCGAGGATTTTCACGTCGTGCTGAACGACGACGGGCTGCCTCGCCTGCGTATCAGCAACCTCTACCGCGAAGTCATGGCGCGGGACAGCAAGACGGCCAAGGACACCAAGGCGTACGTCCACGACAAGGTGCGCTCGGCCATGTGGCTGATCAAATCGATTCACCAGCGCCAGCGCACCATCTACAAGGTGATGCAGAGCATCATCAAGTTTCAGCGCGAGTTCTTCGAGCGGGGCGTCAAGCACCTGAAGCCGCTGAATCTCCGGGATGTGGCCGACGACATCGAGATGCACGAGTCCACGGTCAGCCGCGTGACCACCAACAAGTACGCGCACACGCCCCAGGGCATCTTCGAGCTCAAGTACTTCTTCAACTCGAGCATCAATCGGCTCGATGGGGACTCGATTGCAAGCGAGAGCGTGAAGGACCGCATTCAGCACCTGATTCGCAACGAGGACCCCCGGCGGCCGCTCTCGGACCAGCGCATCGCCGAGATGCTGCGTGTTCACAACATCGACATCGCGCGCCGGACGGTTACCAAGTACCGCGAGGCGCTCAACCTGCTGTCATCGACGAAGCGGCGGCAGGTCGGCTAGCCTTCCGCCCGACCATTGGGACCGGGGAGAGCTCGATGAAGATCATGGACATCCTGGTGAGGGACGCCGTGATCCTGAACGTCGGCGTTCGCTCGAAGCGCGAGGTGCTGACCGAGATGGCCAATGCCCTGGCCAAGTGTGAGCCCCAGATCGAGGCCGACCGACTGCTGGAAGTGTTGCTCGAGCGCGAGGCGCTTCAGAGCACCGGGATCGGGGAGGGGGTTGCCATCCCCCACGGGAAGATGGTGGGGCTGGACCGGCTGGTGGCCTCCTTCGCCCGCAGCGTCGAGGGCGTGGATTTCGAGTCCATCGACCGCCAACCCACCCACCACTTCTTCCTGCTGGTGGTGCCCGAGCATTCCGGCGGCCAGTACTTGAAGGCGCTGGCCCGCATCTCCCGCTTCTTCCGGGACGCCGCGTTCCGACAGCGGCTGAACGAGGTGGAGACCCTCGACGACGTGATCCGCGCCATCGAGGAGGAGGACGCCAAGCTGTAGCGGCCGGCGTTCTCGGGGCGGCGCGGGCCGCGGGGGGGGTCCCGAGATGATGATTCACGGGGCGCTCGTCGAAGTGAGCGGCGTGGGGGTCTTGCTTAGAGGCCCGAGCGGCGTCGGCAAGAGCGAGTGCGCCCTCGAGCTGGTCTCTCGCGGCCACAAGCTGGTGGCTGACGACGTGGTACTGCTGGAGCTGGGCCCCGAGGGCGGTCTCACGGGACAGTCTCCCGAGCGGATCCGTCACCACATGGAGATCCGTGGGCTCGGGATCATCTTCGTGCCAGACCTCTTCGGCCTCCAGTCCGTCGCGGAGCGCGCTGCTGTGGAGCTGATCTGTCACCTCGAGCGCTGGCGGGAGGGTGCCGACTATGACCGCCTGGGTCTCGACCGCCAGCGAGAGGAGATCCAGGGCGTCGATCTGCCCAGCCTGCGGCTGCCGGCCCGCCCGGGCGGAAGCATGGCCACGATCGTGGAGGTAGCGGCGCGGGAGCACCGCACGCGCGGTCCGGGCGTGAGCGCGGCTGCGCGGCTCGACGAGCGCCTGCGGCGAGAGATGTCGGAATGATGCAGGGGGCGCCGCTACACATCGTCTTCGTGTCGGGCCTGTCGGGCAGCGGTAAGTCGACGGCCATGGCAGCGCTCGAGGACCTGGCCTTCTACTGCGTCGACAACCTGCCGCCGCAGCTGGTGGACCAGTTCATCCACCTCTGCCAACAGGCGACGCCTCCGATCGACAAGATCGCGTTGGCCGTGGACAGCCGCGAGGCCCAGTTCCTGGAAGGGTTGCCCCGGGTGATCGACGCGCTGCGCGCCAGCGGGGCCCGCGTGGATCTGGTGTATCTGGAGTGCGCCAACGAGGTGCTCGTCCACCGCTATCGGGAGACCCGCAGGGTGCACCCCCACGCCCCCACGGGCTCGGTGGAAGAGGGTGTGGCGGTCGAACGCGGCCTGCTGGGCGACGTGGCGGCCCTGGCCGATCACGTGATCGACACGTCCGGCCTGAACGTCCACCGGCTCAAACGAGACGTGGTCGAGCGCATCGGCGGTCGCGCCCGGGCCACGCTCGTGAACCTCGTGTCCTTCGGCTTCCGTTATCCCACGCCCCAGACCGCGGAGCTGCTCTTCGACGTGCGCTTCCTGCCCAACCCCTACTTCGAAGAACACCTGCGTCCCTGCTCGGGCCTGGATCCAGAAGTTGCGGCCTACGCCCTCGACAACGAGCGGGGCAAGGCCTTCTTCGAAAGGCTTTCTTCCATGGTGCGCTTTCTGCTGCCGCTGTACGACGCAGAGGGCAAGGCGTATCTGACCATCGGGCTGGGTTGCACGGGAGGCCGGCATCGCTCGGTGGCGGTCGTGGAGGCCCTGGCCGAGGAGTTGCGGCGGGCCGACCGAGAGGTGAATGTGGAGCATCGAGACATGGAGAGGAGTCCATGAGAATCGGCGTCGTAATCGTGACGCACTACCGCCTGGGAGAGGAGTTCCTCCAGGCGTTGCGGTTGATCGTGCCCGAACCCCCGGATTTCCGGTCGGTGGCCATCGCCCCGGACCAGTCGGCGGACGAGATGCGCGCTGCGATCGACCAGGCCCTGCGCGAGGCGGACCAGGGCCAGGGGGTGCTGGTGCTGACCGACATGTTCGGGGGCACGCCCTCCAACATCAGCCTCTCCTTCCTGGACGACCGGCGCGTGGAGGTGGTGACGGGGCTCAACCTGCCCATGCTCATCAAGCTGGCCACCTTGCGCGAGGAGAAGTCCCTCGAGGACCTCGCCATCTTCATCAAGGACTACGGGCGGCGAAATATCTCGGTGGCTCGCGAGATCCTGCCGGAAGGCGACGGGTGAGCGAGCCGGCCAAGGCGGAGGGAGAATTCGTGGTGGCCAGCAAGCTGGGCCTCCACGCCCGTCCGGCCGGGCGTTTCGCGTCCTTGGCGGGACGCTACGAGGCGGAGATCTCCGTCTCTCGGAGCGACGAGTGGGTCGACGCCCGAAGCGTGCTGTCGCTGCTCTCCCTGGCGGCCGGCCCGGGCACCCGGCTGCGGCTCCGGGCCGTGGGGGCGGACGCTGAGGCGGCCGTAAGGGCGCTGGGGCAGCTGCTCGAGGAGTCCTCCGAGCCGGGTTGAGCTTCTCGAGTTGGGGTGGCGACGCCCCAGGCCGGATGATTGAATCCCCGCTGCGCCTCGCCTAGATTGCGCCCCGCGGAGCGAGTTTTCGCCCCGCTCACCTGGAATGTGCCAGCCCGCCCCCGGGACATCTGGAGCCTGACATGGCCGCTCGCCAGCTCTTCACCTCCGAATCCGTGTCCATGGGACACCCCGACAAGATGTGCGACCAGATCTCGGACGCGGTGCTGGACGCCATGCTGGCCGAGGACCCGGCGTCGCGGGTGGCCTGCGAGACGTTGACCACCACCGGGTTGGTGATGGTCGCCGGAGAGATCACGACCGAAGCCCAGGTCAACGTCCCCAACCTGGTGCGCCAGGTGGTGAGCGACATCGGGTACACCGACTCCGCCATGGGCTTCGATGCCGCCACCTGCGCTGTGCTGGTCACCCTGGGCCGCCAGTCGCCGGACATCGCCCAGGGCGTGACCGAGGGAGAGGGGCTCAACAAGGAGCAGGGCGCCGGCGACCAGGGAATGATGTTCGGCTACGCCTGCGACGAGACCCCCGAGCTGATGCCGGCTCCGATCCGCCTCGCTCACCGCATGATCGAGCGCCACCGCGAGCTGTTCGAGAGCGGGGAGATCGAGTACCTGCGCCCGGACGCCAAGTCCCAGGTAACCATCGAGTACGCGAACGAGGCTCCGAAGCGCATCGCGGCTGTGGTGCTGTCGACGCAACACGACCCGGACGTGTCCCACGATCAGATCCGCAAGGACACCATCAACCAGATCATTACGCCCGCGCTTCCGGCCGAGTGGCTGGACGACGACACCGTCTTCCACGTCAATCCGACGGGTCGCTTCGTCGTCGGCGGGCCCATGGGCGACGCCGGCCTCACGGGCCGGAAGATCATCGTGGATACCTACGGGGGCATGGGCCGTCACGGGGGCGGCGCCTTCTCCGGCAAGGATCCGTCGAAGGTGGATCGAAGTGCCGCCTACGCCGCGCGCTGGGTGGCAAAGAACCTGGTGAAGGCGGGGCTCGCGAAGCGCTGCGAGGTGCAGCTGGCCTACGCCATCGGTGTGGCCGAGCCGGTTTCCATCCGCGTCGATGGTTTCGGCAGCTCCAGCCTGGATGCGGGCGAGCTCGAGCGTCTGGTGCGCAAGCATTTCGACCTCACACCCCGCGGCATCATCGAATCTCTCGACCTGATGCGCCCGATCTACCGGGCCACGGCGTACCACGGACACTTCGGGCGGGAGTCGGAGGGCTTCCCCTGGGAGAGCACCGAGAAGGCCGAGGCGATCGCGCGCGACGCCTCGCGCTGAGCAGGCTGCGCGCCGGCGCGCTGGCGCTGGCTCTCTTGGTGGTCGCTGGGGGGGCGGCCGGCGAGGAGCCCCGCGTTCGCGTACTCCTGCGCGAGAGTCCCGGACCCGTGCGGGTGGGCCTCGTGAAGGGACCGACCACCACCCTGGAAGCCAGCAACGGGGGCCTGCGCGCGAATGGACTCCCGGCCGGGAGGGTTTGGGCCCTGGAGGGCTCCATGCTGCGCGTGGACGGGCAGCGCGTGCGCGGGGCGGTGGAGGTGCACTCCGGGCCTGCGGGCCTGCTGGTGGTCAACCGCGTGCCCCTCGAGCACTACGTTCTCGGCACCCTGGGCCACGAGGTCTACCCCGGCTGGGAGGCGGAGACCCTGAAGGCCCAGGCCGTCGTGACGCGCACCTACGCGCTCTACCGCGCCCGGCGCAGCGACGCGCACGGACGGCCCTGGCACGTGGAGGCCACCACCCGCGGACAGGTCTACGGGGGCGTCGACGGAGAGTGGGAGGCGGGCCGCCGCGCCGTGGAAGCGACGCGAGGGGAGTACCTCGCCTGGCAGGGGGAGCCCATCCTGGCTGCCTTCCACTCCGCTTCGGGGGGGCGCACGGCGAGCAGTGAGGAGGTGTGGGGAGAGGCACTTCCGTACTTGATCAGTGTGGACGTGGCGGACGAGCAAGATTCCCCGGATACCTACTGGCGAACGCCCGTGTCAGGCACCACACTGGGGCGCGCTCTCGCTCCCTTTGGAGTCCAGGTGGGTCGATTGGTGGCGCTCGAGGTTGCGGAGCGCTCGCCGAGCGGCCGGGTCCGGTCGCTGCGCGTGCAGGGGCGGAAGGGCGAGGCAAAGATTCAGGCCCGCGCCCTGCGCGAGGGCCTGGGAGCGGACGTCATTCGCAGCACCCTGTTCGAGATCCGGAAGGCCCCCGAGGGGTGGGTCTTCGTAGGTTCGGGACACGGCCACGGCGTGGGCATGAGCCAGTGGGGCGCCCAGGCGATGGCCCGGGCCGGGGCGAGCTATCGCGGCATCCTGCGCACCTTCTATCCCGGCGTGCGCCTCCTCGCGGGAGCCCGGCCGTGAGCCCCGCTCCCCTGCTCGGGTTGCTCCAGGGGGGCGGAGGACCCTCGCTGCTCCAGAGCCCGATCGTGCCCTTCGGCATCATGCTGCTCTTGATCTGGCTGCTGATCATCCGGCCCCAGCAGCGCAAGCAGCGCCAGCACGACGAGATGCTGAAGGCCATCGAGAAGGGCGACGAAGTCGTCACCGCCGGGGGGCTGCACGGCAAGGTCGTGGGCACCGAGGAGGAGACGCTGACCATCGAGATCGCGCAGCTCAAGGGCGAGCGCGTGCGCGTGAAAGTGGCCCGCTCCAAGGTCGAAGAGCGCAAGAAGCGGGAGTCGTCGTGAGTCAGTTTCGCGTGCGCATAGCCTCGGTGGCCGCACTGGTCCTGGTGCTCGGCTTTCTGGCGGCCAGCAACTTCTTTGGCCCCGAAGCGCGCGAGGAAAGCCCGCTGCTGCCGGACGAGGTCATGCGCCTGGGCCTGGACCTCCAGGGTGGCATCCACTGGGTGCTGGGCGTCCAGCTCGCGGCGGCCGAGCTGCACGAGCTCGAGTATCTCTCCGGCGCCATCGAGCGCAGCGCCGAGGACGGTGGCTACGAACTGTCCCGGGTCGCGGTTGAGGACGGGCAGCTCGTGATCGATGGGGCCGGACCCGACGATCTGCGCGAGGTTAGGGTCTTCGCCGACGAGCACGGCGGCCTCGACGTCGTCTCGGAGCTGCAGGATCGGATTGTTCTCCAGCTCTCCGGCGACTGGCGCAAGCAGGTACGCGAACGTGGCATGGCCCAGGTGCTGGAGGTGCTGCGGCGGCGCATTGACGACCCGGTCACCGGCATTCCGGAGTCGGTCATCACGCGCCAGGGCGACGACCGCATTCTCGTGCAGATTCCGGGCGGCGACGCCGAGCGCGAAAAGGCCCGCCGTCTGCTGAAGACCACGGGCTTCCTCGAGTTCAAGATCGTCCAGGACGTTGCCCAGACCGTGGAGCTGCTGGAGGCCAAGTACGAGGGCGAGCTGCCGGATCAGACCGAGGTGATCAGCGAGCAGGACAAGGAGAGCGAGCGGGTGCTCACGGCCTACCTGGTGAGCACCAAGGCGGCCATCACCGGCGACTACCTCGACGACGCCCGCGTCCAGTTCGACCGACAGGGTCGCCCGGTGGTGGGCTTCACCTTCAACGGCGAGGGCGGCAGGATCTTCGGCGAGCTCACGAGCGAAAACATCGGCAACCAGCTGGCCATCATCCTCGACGAGCGCGTCTACAGCGCGCCGAACATCCGCTCCCAGATCAACATGCGCGGCCAGATCGAGGGCCGCTTCACGCCCGAGGAGGCCGCGGAGCTGGCCGTCGTGCTGCGGGCCGGCTCACTGGCCGTGCCCGTCGAGATCGAAGAGGAGCGGACGGTGGGCCCGGCCCTGGGCGCCGACTCGATCGCCCGCGGCGTGCGCGCCTCGGTGGTGGGCCTGGCGCTGATCCTGGTCTTCGTTGTCGTCTACTACCGGCTCTCGGGCGTCTATGCCGCGATCGCGCTGGTCTCGAACCTGCTGATGCTGATCGGGATCATGTCGCTCTCCGAGGCGACCCTGACGCTGCCCGGCCTGGCAGGCATCGTCCTCACCGTGGGCATGGCGGTGGATGCCAACGTCATCATCTTCGAGCGCATCCGCGAGGAGCTGCGCTCGGGCAAGACCCCGCGCGGCGCGATCGCCACCGGTTTCAGCAAGGCGACGTGGACGGTCCTGGACGCCAACATCACCACGCTGATCACGGCGCTGGTGCTGTTCCAGTACGGCACGGGCCCCATCAAGGGCTTCGCCGTCACCCTGGCCATCGGCATCGTGACGAGCGTGTTCGCGGCCATGGTGATCACGCGGCTGCTCTTCGAGATCCACCCCGGCGTGAGGCAGGTCGAGAGCCTGTCGATCTAGGGAGACCACGTTGTTCGAGCTGGTTCCGCCCGGAACACACATCGACTTCCTCGGGAAGCGGCGCCTCGCGGCTGCGATCTCCCTGGGCCTGATCCTGGCCGCCGCGCTGGCGGTCGGCGTGCGCGGCGTCAAGTGGGGGATCGATTTCCAGGGTGGCAGCGAGGTGCAGATCCGCATGGCGCCCGGCGTGGAGGCCAGCGAGGGGCCGATCCGCGAGGTCGTGACCGGCTGCGGCGTCACGGAACCCAGCGTCGTGCGCTACGGCGGCAGCACCGAATTCCTGATCAAGTTCAAGTCGCCGAGCCAGGAGCAGCTCGACGCGACGCTCGCCAACGACAACTGCCCACTCAACGCAAGCGAGCGCTCGGAGCTCCAGGGCCTGGCCGAGCAGGGCGGCGGCGCCGACCTCACCGGTCAGGTGGTGACGCGGCTCGAGATGGCGCTGACTCGCGCCATCGGACCGTTGGAAGTCGATCGCGTCGAGTTCGTGGGGCCGCGGGTGGGCAAGGAGCTGCGCGAGGACGGGATCTCGGCGCTGTCCATCGCCTGTGTCCTGATCTTGATCTACGTCTCCTTCCGCTTCAGCACGCGCTTTGCTCCCGGCGCCATCGTGGCCCTGGTCCACGACATCAGCATCACCGCCGGCATCTTCGTGCTGCTGGGCCTGGAGTTCGACCTGCGCGTGCTGGCCGCGCTGCTGGCGATCCTCGGTTACAGCCTGAACGACACGATCATCATCTACGACCGCATTCGCGAGAACATGGAGCTCCGCACCAAACACGACCTCGAGGACGTGCTCAACCGCAGCGTGAACCAGACCCTCTCGCGTACCATCCTGACCTCGGGCACGACGATGGTTGCGGTGCTCGCGCTGCTGATCCTGGGTGGTGAGATGATCCGCCCCTTCGCGCAGGCCATGCTGATCGGAATCGTGGTGGGTACCTACTCGTCGATCTACATCGCTGCGCCCACCCTGCTCTGGCTGGAGCAGCGGGCGAGCCGACGCGAAGCAGAACGGGCAGCGGCCAGCCAGCGCTCGAAGGGCAAGCCCCGGGCGGGTTCGGGTTCGGGCAAGGGCAAGCGGGCCAAGGCCCGCGCCTGAACGACGGCGAGCGGGGCGCTGCGGAGGCCGCCTTCCGGAGCGCTCAGGCCGTCCTGCGTGCCTCGGCCGGGGGTTTGGGGGCAGCGGCTGCCGCGCCGCCTGCCTGGGACATGTGGATGCTGCCGTTTACGACGGCTCCCTCGGCGACGATCAACTTCGGCGCCGTCACGTCACCCTCGACCACGCCGCTGGCCTGGACCTCGACGCGCTCACTGCCGTTCACGTTCCCGGCCACTCGGCCGACCACCACTACCGACTTGGCGGCCAGCTGCGCGCGAGCGACGCCATCGGCGCCGATCGTGAGCTGGTTGTTGGGCAGCTCGATGCTGCCCTCCACCTTGCCTTCGATTACGAGGTCTTCGTTGCCACTGACGTCGCCCTTGATCGTGATCGACTTGCCGATGTTCGCCATGCGCACCCCTCGCTGCGAGAACTCGCGGAGGCGCCAGCCTACCGCAGCCGCGCAACGTCTTCGATGTCGACGTTGCGGTTGCGCAGGATCGTGCCCTGGGAGCGGTCGAGGCCGGTGACTGAAATGCGGTAGACCTGGAAGGCGCCGATGTACTCCTGCTGGGCCGAGATCAGATCCGTCTGACGCAGCAGTACGTCGAAGGGAGTCGACTCACCGTACTCGAGGCGAATCTGCTCCGCGCGCAGCTGCTCCGCAGCGGCCGCCTGGCGACGCTCGGCGGCCTCGATTCCCTCCTGCGACGACGCGAGGTCACGGGCGGCCCGGCGCACCTCGAGGAGCACGTCCTGCTCGACGCGGCGGCGCCGCACGTGGGCCTTGCGCAGCTCCAGCTGCGCCATCGATACCGAGTGGCGGCCCTCGACGTTGCCGAGAGGGACAGTGAGGATCCCGCGCACACCGAAGGAGTTGGAGAAGGGTTCGAAGCTGTTCTGCCAGTCTCCGAAGAACTGGGGATCTCCCACGCCACCGACGGGATTCTGGTTTCCGGCCAGGCCGGCATGACCGTATCGGCCCTCGATGTCGAGCTGGGGTAGCCGGCGGTTCTTCGCGAACTTGAGGTTGATTTCGAGCCGTTCGATCTCGCGCTGGGCAAGCGCCAGCTCAGGGCGGTGCAGCATGGCGATGGCCGCAGCCTGCCTCACGTCGACGTCGTAGGAGACGAACTCGTCGGGTCGGTCCGTCGGCTCGATCTGGATGCGCGAGTCCGCCGTCAGGTGGGGGCCGAGGATCAGGTCGATGGCTTCGTCCATCGTGTTCTGGTAGCGGTTCTGGGCCGTAATCAGGTCGAACTCGTTGGAGGCAAGGCCCGCCTCGGCCTCCGCGATCTCGACCTTCGAAACCACGCCGACCTCGTACTGCGTGGTCACCTGGCCCAGCAACGCCGTTGCCAGCTCGACGCTCTGCTGCGCCACGCGCACGCGCTCCTCATTGGCGATGAGTGTCCAGTAGGCGTTCTCGATGGCCTGTACCGTGTCCATCAGGTTGCGGCGGAACTCGTCCAGCGAGCCCTGGTAGATGACGCCGCTGATCTTGAGCTGGGTCCAGGTCTCGTTCCAGATCAGGCCACGTAGCAGCGGCTGGCGGGCGACGACTTTGAGTCCGGTGGCAAACTCCGGCGAGAGCGTGTTGATGGCCGCGTTGGTTCGGGTCTCCGCCGTGTTGATTTCGGTGGTTACGACGGTGTTGAGCCAGGGGACCAGAGCCGTGATGCCACCCGATCCGCCCAAGATCTCCCGCGAGAGCTCATCGGTCATGAAGAGGAAATTGGCATTGGGTGTCCGGTCGTCCGAGTACCCAAAATCGGTGGTCCAGGCCGGGTCGTAAGGAGCCCAGGCGAGGCGCGAGTCCTCGTAGGCGATCAGCGGGTCGTGTCGCACGATCTCCACGTTGAGGTTGTTCTCGAGCCCCATGGCAATGGCGTCCGCCAGCGACAGCTCGAGTGTGCCGTGCAGGGTGGGTGTCGGCAGGGCGTTGGCCAGGTCCGAAGACGTGGGGTCATCGCCGGCGTGCACTGCGAGCGCAGGACCGAGCAGCAGAGCAACGCAGACGGTGGTCCGAAACACGTGGCGACGCATCCCGCTCTCCTTCTTCATGCTTTGGCGGAGCCGACGTTACCAAGCTCACCCGCGGGCGCGCTTAGCCGAGGCTATCCTTCGCGGCCATGAGTGTCGTCGCGCTGCTGCTCGCGGCCGGGCGGGGCCGGCGGCTGGGCCGGGGGGTTCCCAAGGCCTTCGTTTCGCTGGCCGGCCGGCCGGTGGTGGCGCACGCGCTCGAGGCGCTGCTCGCGGTGCCGGAGATCGACCTGGTGCTGCCCGTACTGGGGTCAGGTGAGCTTGCGCAGTGGCCTCAGGTGATTGGGGCAAATTGCCCCAATCCGCGGATCGGGGCGCCCGTTGCCGGGGGAGCCGAGCGGCAGGACTCGGTTCGTGCGGGTATGCAGGCGCTCCCGCCTGGCGCGGAGATCGTGGCCGTACACGATGCGGCGCGGGCACTGGTGAGGCCGGAGAGCGTCGCTCGCGTGGTGGCGGCTGCCCGCGCCCACGGTGCGGCCATCCTGGCGGCGCCGGCTCGCGACACCATCAAGCGGGTCGACGGCGATCGCATCGCCGCCACGCCGCCCCGCAGCGAGTGCTGGGCCGCGCAGACGCCCCAGGTCTTTCGCGTCGACCTGCTGCGCGAGGGGTTGGCGAAGGCCCTGGCCGAGAACTTCCTCGGCACCGATGACGCGGAGCTGGTCGAGCGCCTGGGCGTGCCAGTGCGCGTCGTCGAGGGCGATTCGGACAATCTGAAGCTCACCCATGCCCAGGACCTGGTGCTGGCCGAACATCTGCTCGCCGAGCGCGCGAAGGCGGCAACGTGAGCATCGCAACATGAGAATCGGACAGGGCGTCGATGCGCATCGCCTGGTAGCCGGTCGCCCGCTGCGCCTGGGCGGCATCGAAGTGCCCCACGACCGCGGCCTCGAGGGCCATTCGGATGGCGACGCGCTGCTTCACGCCGTCACCAGCGCCATCCTCGGGGCGCTGGGTGAAGGAGATCTGGGGCGCCACTTCCCATCTTCGGACCCGTCTCTCGAGGGCGTGGCGAGCAGTGAGCTGTTGGCGCGTGTGGGGACGAGAATGCGGGCCGCGGGCTTTGCCGTGGGCAATGTCGATGCCACCATCGTGGCGCAGCAGCCGCGCCTGGCTGATCACCTGGGCAAGATGGAGGCGGCCATCGCCGATGTGCTCGAGATCGAGGCGCAGCGCGTGAACGTGAAGGTGACGAGCACCGATGGTCTGGGCGCGATCGGGCAGGGCGAGGGCATCGCGGCCCTGGCCGTGGTGTTGCTCGAGCCGGTCGGGGAGGGCGGTGCGTGAGCGGCCTCGTGCTGTACAACACGCTGACCCGCCGCAAGGAGCCCTTCGAGCCCCTGGAGCCCGGCCAGGCCCGGGTCTACAGCTGTGGACCCACCGTCTACAGCGCCCAGCACATCGGCAACCTGCGCCCCTACTTGTTTGCGGACCTGCTGCGCCGGACCCTGGAGCTCGAAGGCTACCGGGTGAGCCACGTCATCAACATCACCGACGTGGGGCACCTGACCGACGACGCCGACGCCGGCGAGGACAAGATCGAGGTGGCCGCCCGCAAGACCGGCCGGCGCGCCGAGGAGATCGCCGCCGAGTTCGAGGCGCAGTGGAAGCGCGACTGCGCGCGGGTAGGCTGCCTGGAGGCCCAGGCCTACCCGCGGGCCAGCGACCACATCGCCCAGCAGATCGCGATGGGCCAGACCCTCGAGGAGAAGGGCTTCACCTACCGCATCGAAGACGGCATCTACTTTGACGTCTCGAAATTTCCCCACTACGCAGAGTTGGGGCGGCTCGATCTGGCCGGCCAGGAGGCGGGGGCGCGCATCGGCGACGTTGCGGGCAAGCGCCACCCGGCCGACTTCGCCGTCTGGAAGTTCGCCGAGGAAGGTGTCCGGCGTCAGCAGGAATGGGACTCGCCCTGGGGCTGCGGCTTCCCGGGCTGGCACCTGGAGTGCTCGGCCATGAGTGTCGAGTACCTGGGGACGAGCTTCGACATCCACACGGGCGGCGTGGATCACATCCCGGTGCACCACACCAACGAGATCGCCCAGAGCGAGGCTGCCCTGGGCGTGCACCCCTGGGTCAAGGTCTGGATGCACGAGGAGTTTCTCGACTTCCGCGGCGAGAAGATGAGCAAGTCGAAGGGCAACCTCTACATACTCGACGACCTGGTGGCCCAGGGTGTTGCGCCGCTGGCCTACCGCTACTTCTTCCTTCAGGCGCACTACCGCCAGCAGCAGACCTTCACCGACGAAGCGCTCGAGGCGGCGGCCACCGGCTACGACCGCCTGGTGGCGCTCGCCTGCGGTCTGCGGGAGACGCCGGACGAGGCGGAGCTGGACGAGGCAAGGCTGGCTTCGTGGCGCGAACGCTTCCGGGACGCCTTGCGGGACGACCTCAACGGCCCACGCGCCCTGGCGGTGGCCTGGGAGGTGGCCCGCAGTCAAGAGCTCTCGCCCGGCGAGCGCTGGGGCCTGCTGCGGGACTTCGACCGCGTGCTGGCGCTGGACCTCGAGAACGCGCTTCCCCGAGCGGCCGCCACGGAGAGCGATCCGCGCATCGACGCCCTGGTGGAGCAGCGCCAGCAGGCCCGGCGCAGCAAGGACTTCGCCAGCGCGGACCGCATCCGCGACGAGCTCGACGCCGAGGGTATCCTGATCGAGGACACACCCGAAGGGGCGCGCTGGCGACGCAAGTGACGGACTTCAAGCTCGTCTCCGATTTCACGCCGAAGGGCGACCAGCCCGCGGCGATCGATGCGCTGGTGGAAGGCGTGCAGCGCGGGGACCCGCACCAGACACTCCTGGGCGTTACGGGCAGCGGCAAGTCCTTCACCGTGGCCTGCGTGGTCGAGCAGATCCAGCGCCCGACCCTGGTGATGGCGCCCAACAAGACGCTGGCAGCGCAGCTCTACGCGGAGCTGAAGGGGCTGTTTCCCGACAACGGCGTGGAGTACTTCGTCTCCTACTACGACTACTACCAGCCCGAGGCCTACATCCCCTCGTCGGACACCTACATCGAGAAGGACTCCTCGATCAACGACGAGATCGAGAAGCTGCGCCACTCCACCACCCACTCCCTGCTGACGCGGCGCGACGTGCTGGTCGTGGCGAGCGTTTCCGCCATCTACGGGCTGGGTGCGCCCGAGGCCTACGGCTCGATGCACGCCTACGTCGAGACGGGCATGCGACTCGACCGCGATGACTTCCTGCGCCGCCTCGTCGACATGCTCTACGAACGCAACGACATGGACTTCCATCGCGGCACCTTTCGGGTGCGTGGCGATGTCGTCGAGGTCTTCCCGCAGTACGAGGGCGAGCGCGCGCTGCGCGTGGAGTTCTTCGGCGACGAAGTCGAAGCCATCGCCGAGATCGATCCGCTGCGCGGCAAGGTCACACAACGGCCCAAGCGCGCCATGATCTACCCGGCCAGCCACTATGTGGCCACCGAGGAGCGCTTGGCCCGGGCCATCGAGGGTATTCGCGAGGAGCTCCAGCAGCGCCTCGCCCACTTTCGCGAAGCGGGCAAGCTGCTGGAGGCCCAGCGCCTCGAGCAGCGCACGCTGTACGACCTCGAGATGCTCGAGAGCCTGGGCTTCTGCCACGGGGTGGAGAACTACTCGCGCTGGCTAGACGGCCGTCGCGAAGGGGAGACCCCCTACACCCTCCACGACTACTTCCCCGATGATCGGCTGGTGGTGCTGGACGAGAGTCATATCAGCGTGCCGCAAATCGGTGGCATGTTCCGGGGCGACCGGGCTCGCAAGGAGACGCTGGTCGAGTATGGCTGGCGGCTGCCCTCGGCGCTGGACAACCGGCCCCTGCGCTTCGAAGAGTGGGAGACCCGGGCACCGCAGCGGCTCTACGTGTCGGCCACACCGGCCAGCTACGAGCTCGAGGCTTGCGGCGGTGTGGTGGTGGAGCAGGTGATCCGGCCCACCGGCCTGATGGACCCGAAGGTGGAGGTGCGTCCCGCGGCCGGGCAGGTGGACGACCTGCTGGGGGAGATCCGGGCGCGCGCCGAGGCCGAGGAGCGGGTGCTGGTTACGACGCTGACGAAGCGCATGGCCGAGGAGCTGACCGACTACTACGGCGAGCTCGGGGTTCGGGTGCGCTACCTGCACAGCGACGTCAAGACCATCGAGCGCATGGACATCATCCGCGAGCTGCGCGAGGGCAAGTTCGATGTGCTGGTGGGCATCAACCTGCTGCGAGAGGGCCTCGACATCCCGGAGGTCTCGCTGGTCGCGATCCTGGACGCCGACAAGGAGGGCTTCCTGCGCTCCACGCGCTCTCTCATCCAGACCATCGGGCGCGCCGCTCGCAACGTGAAGGGGGCCGTGATCCTCTACGCCGACGTCGAGACGAACTCGATCCGAGCCACGCTCTCCGAGACGAACCGGCGCCGCGAGCTCCAGGGCCGCTACAACGAAGAGCACGGCATCACGCCCACCACCATCGTCAAGAAGATCTCGAGCCTGCGCGATTCCATCTGGGAGCAGGACTACGTGACGGTGCCGACCCAGCAGGAGGGCCGTGCGGGCGAGGACATCCCGAGCCACGAGCTGCCGGAGCTGATCAAGGATCTGCGCCGGGAGATGCGCGAGGCGGCAAAAGACCTCGAGTTCGAGCGTGCCGCCGAGATCCGGGATCGCATTCGGGAGCTCGAGGCCGAACAGCTGCGGCTGGGCTAGTGCGCATGTCGTTGCTCGAGCGGGTGGAAGTCCTTCCGACCGGGCCTGGGGTCTATCTCTTCAAGAGCCGCAGCGGGCGGGTCCTCTACGTGGGCAAGGCGCAGAACCTGCGCACGCGTGTGCGCTCCTACGTGAGCGGTAGCGACGGCCGCATCCGCGTGCCCCTGCTGCTGGAGCGCGCCGCTGATGTGGAGGTCGTCGTGACGCGCAACGTGAGCGACGCCCTGTTGCTCGAAAACGAGCTGATCAAGCAGCACAAGCCGCCCTTCAACGTCCGCTTGCGCGATGACAAACAGTACCTGGCGCTGCGCCTCGATCCCGGGGAGACCTGGCCCCGGCTGCACTACGTGCGGCGCTTCAAGCGGGACGGGGCGCACTACTTCGGGCCCTACACGTCCAGCGTCGCGATGAAGGAATCGCTCTCGAACCTGCGCAAGATCTTCCCGCTGCGCTCCTGTCGGGACGCGGTCTTTCGCGACTACGCCCGGCGGGGGCGGCCCTGCATCGAGTACGAGATGAAGCGCTGCTCGGGTCCCTGCGTGGGTCTGATCGATGAACCGGGCTACGCCGAGCTGGTGCACGGAACGACGCTGTTCCTGCGCGGCCAGTCCGACACCCTGCGCCGCGAGCTCGAGGCGGCCATGCAGCGGGCCGCAGCCGAGGAGCGCTTCGAGGACGCAGCACGGCTGCGCAACCGCGTCGCCGCGGTGGAGCGGACCTCGTTGAAGCAGCAGATGGTGGCCGAGAAGCCGCTGGATCGCGATGTCTTCGGCCTGGCCCGTCAGGCGGGCGAGGTGGAGGTGCGGGTGCTCCACGTGCGCGAGGGCCGGGTGGTGGGCGCCCGGGCCTACGAGTTCTCCGACGTGCGGCTGGACGACGGCGCCGTGCTGAGCTCCTTCCTAGGGCAGTACTATGCGGCGGACGCCGGGCGCAGCGTGCCGCCCGAGGTGCTGACGCCGATTCCCGCCGAGGATGCGCAGGCGCTGTCGGATGCCTTCAGCCAGCAGGCCGGGCGCAAGGTGGCGCTCCGAACGCCGCAGCGCGGCCCGGCCGCCCAGCTCGTGGAGACGGCCAGCGCCAATGCCGAGCTGGGCCTCTCCCAACGACTCGACGCCCGGGAGAGTGTGCAGACGGCGCTCGAGGAGCTGAAGCAGGCGCTGCGCCTTGCGGATCCGCCGCGGCGCATCGAGTGCTACGACGTCTCGACCCTGCACGGAACGCTCAGCGTGGCGAGCCGCGTCGTGTTCGAGGACGGCCAGCCCCAGAAGAACGACTACCGGCGCTACCGCATCCGCCGGGCGGCGCCTGATGACGACTACGCCTGCCTGCGGGAGGTGATGGATCGCCGCCTGGGACGGGTGGCGTCGGAGCCGCTGCCTGACCTGCTGATGGTAGACGGGGGCAAGGGGCAGCTCGGCGTCCTGCAAGCCGCGCTGCGGGACCATCAGCTCGAGGCGGCCTGCGTCGGCATCGCCAAGGAACGCGACGAGCAGAGCCCCACGCCGCGCGTGCGACGCTCCGGAGGTCTCAAGGCGGAGCGCCTCTTCCTGCCCAATGTGAAGGACCCGGTGCGGCTCCCCGCGAGTTCCAGGGCTCTGCTCCTGCTCCAGCGTGTGCGCGACGAATCGCATCGCTTCGCCATCGAGTTCCAGCGCCTGTTGCGCTCGAAGGTTCACACGACCTCGATCCTCGAGGAATTGCCGGGCATCGGTCCAGGCAAGCGCAAGGCGCTGCTCAAGCACCTGGGTTCGCTGCGCGCCGTGCGCGCGACCCCCGAGGACGAGCTGGCGCGAGTTCCGGGAATCTCGGCGCGCGACGCGAGCACGCTGCGGCGCTTCTTCGATGCGGTCGCGGAAACCAAAGAGGAGAGCGGGGACCCCGAAAAAGTGGCGCCCGCCTCGGAAACCGAGACGGGCGCCGGGTCCGGTCACTCCGGCCCGCTCTAGGAAGCTCAATCCTCCGCCAAGCCGCGTCTCCGTGCAAGCCCCATGCGGCCGTGCAAGCTGGAGGGTGGGGGGAAAGGCCGCAGCTTTCTGCGGATCCGACACTCCCGACCCTACAAGGTCCCGAAAAATCGAGGGTTCAAGGCACTTCCCGGGTGGGCCGATTCACCCGGGAAGGAGTCCTGCATGCCCCGCCTCGTCCCCCTACTGGCGCTGCTCGCGCTCTGTCTGCTGGCGTTGCCGACCGCTGCCGAGATCTACAAGTGGACAGACGAGAACGGGCGGGTGCACTTCACCCAGGACCTGAGCCAGGTGCCGGCGCGGCATCGCCGGCAGGCGGGGGAGCAGGCGGCAAGGCGCTCCTCGTCCCGGACGCCGGTGCAGAGCTACACGGCCTCGCCCCCGGCTTCGCGGGCAGCGCCCGGCAGCGCTCGCTCGAAGCCGGGCCAGCCCGGTGCGGGCGAGACCTATTACATCCGGGTATCCCGCGCCGGCACCAGCATGATGGTGAACGTGCGCCTGAACAACAGTGTCACCGCGCCGTTCCTGATCGACACCGGCGCTTCGGACGTGTTGGTCCCCGCCACCGTGGCGAAGCGGCTGGGGCTCGAGCTCTCGGACGCGCGCACCCAGCGCTACAGCACGGCCAACGGAGTCATCGAGCAGCCGGTGGTGATGCTGCGCTCGGTGGCCCTGGGCGACGCCGTCGTCGAGAACGTGCCCGCCAGCGTGAGCGACAGCATGGGTGTGGGGCTGCTGGGCCTCTCCTTCTTCAACCACTTCAACTACAGCATCGATGCCGCCAACGGCGTCGTGACGCTCACGCGCAACAACCTCGCCAGCTCGGGCCACATCAAGGGTGGGCGCAGTGAGGCGCAGTGGCGCTCCGAGTTCGCTGGCCTCAACTATCGCATCGAGCGCACCCGGCACGAGTACGAGAACAAGTCCGAGGCGAAGGCCCGGGAGCGCAGGCGGCTCGAAGGCGAGCTCCAAGAGCTCGGACGCCAGCTCGACCTGCTCGAGGACGAGGCCGACTCGGCGCGCGTCCCCATGGCCTGGCGCGACTGAGCCGTGGCCGGCGCGCCCCCTTCAGCGCGCTTACGCGCTGGGCGGAACGTGCCTTCCCACCCCAGTGAAAAATGGGCACAGGGCGCCACATCCCCTCGGCGAGGCGTCCCGCATCCGCTTCCCGGTTGAGCCCTGCTTCCATACCCGTGTCGGGCGCTTGCAGCGGCAGTTGCCGTCTCTGGGTGCGTGGCATCGATCTTGCTCAACAGCCCCGCGCGCCGCGAGCGGTAGAGAGCGGGCGGAGGAGACGATGCGATTGCGCTGGCGGCGGGGCGGAGAGCCGCAGCAGGAAGAGCCGGAGCTCGAGGAGCAGATTCGCCGGGATCTCGAGAGCCTGGGTGTGAGCAGTGGCTTCTCCGGGCCGGTGGCTGAGCGGATCTCCAGCCTGGCCGGGGATCTCGACGCCGAGACCTACTCAGCCGTCCTGGACGGCGTGGCGGTTGCCTTCGACGCCCATCGCGGCGACTGCCAGGAGATCGAGGACCGCGCCCGCGACCTGGACGAGATCCAGCGCCTGATGCAGGGCTTCGCGGGTGAGCTGCGCAAGCTGGAGGAAGGCCTGCGCATCGTGTCCGCCTACGTGCTCCGCATGCACAGCAAGGCCACCGGAGAGCGCGGCCGGCTGCTCCACTAACGGGCTCGGCCGGTTATCGGCCGGCTTCGCCGCCCTGCCGGCACGGCAAGCCTGCGGCTTGCCTCTGTCGCTAAGATTTTTCGACGAACACCAGGTTGTGGTAGAAGTGCAGCGCGGCGACGTGCACGTCGGTGTAGCTCGGCTCGTGGTCGATCTCGAACTCGGCATGGTTGAGCCCGTCGGCGAGGCTCTTGAGGAAGCCCATCGACGTCTTCGGGGAGTTTCGCTCGATGCTGTCGCCGCCCATGCGGCGCCAGTAGGAGGTCTGGGTGTCCTCGACCACGTAGAGGCCGCCGGGCGCGAGTAGCGGGAAGAGTACGCGAAAGCTCTCGAGTACATGCTCGTTGCGGTGGCTGCCGTCGTCGATGACGATGTCGAGGCGGCCGATGCGCCCCGCCACCTCGCGTAGGAAGTCCGCATCCGCTTGACTGCCCTGGAAGGTGGTCAGGCGGCGCTCGCGCACGGCGCTCTTGTCGAAGACGTCGATGCCGTAGATGTGGCTGCGCGGGAAATAGCTCTTCCACAGGCGCAGCGAGGCACCGCCAGCAGCCGGATCGTCATAGCCGCCCACGCCGATCTCGAGGATGCGAAGTCGCTTGCGGCGCAGCGGACCGAAGTGGCGG
>Ga0255057_10000499_pt1 | contig 22475 bp, 28 predicted proteins | sample Cases_109_6_MG_FD_189022 | JGI IMG/M metagenome (GOLD analysis project Ga0255057, IMG submission 189022) | Seawater microbial communities from Amundsen Gulf, Northwest Territories, Canada - Cases_109_6 | ecosystem: Environmental > Aquatic > Marine > Gulf | place: Canada: Northwest Territories... | reverse complement strand
AGATGGGACGGACCTGGTCGTCCCTGAGGGCTAGAAGGCTATGCGGGTGTTCACGTTATGCCAACAACCCCGGGTGGGGGCGCAGGCCGCTAGTCGGCTTCCACGGTCTTGGGGCGTCGGGCACGCACGGTGAACCTGAGTCGCGAGACAGGCTCTCCATCGACCGAGATAACAAACGAATATGCGTCCTCCCGCTCGAACATGAGGTTGTTGAAGGTGAAAGATCGGATCAACCCGAAGTCGGTAGCGTTTGGCGGGTGTTGAGACTGCGTGGGCAGCTTGATGTCGTGTGAGAGAGGACGTGGCAACAGGGGGTGACCGTCCGCATCTTGCAGCTCGACAGAGAGCTTCAGCTCCTCTTTTGCCCACGACACGGGCACACGCAACCGCAGGCCTATCGCCAGGCTGGGGTGACGCGCCGGAAACCTGTGTACCCAGAGTGTGTCCCATCCCCCACCAAGAATGAAGAGCTTGCCGCGCACGGCCTGGACCGCATCAGCCAGCAGCGCGACATCGACCGAGGGGCCAAGAGAGTCGGGCGCGGAGTCCACGGCATCGAGCCTAACGACCCGAGCGTGTGCAGGTATGGCCCTGTCAGGGCCATACCTGCACACGCTCGGGTGGGATTGAGCGCAACATGTCCACCCCGGTAACGTCAGCCGCAGAATCAATGTCCCAATCACCACAAGTCGCCCCCGCCGAAGGCAAACTCGGCATCTTGATGCCCGGAATGGGTGCGGTTTCCACCACGTTCATCGCTGGCGTCCTCGCCGCCCGTAAGGGGTATGCAACTCCGATCGGCTCATTGAGTCAGATGGCCCACATCCGTCTCGGCAAACGAACCGAGGACCACAACCCCCTGATCAAGGACTTGGTCCCTCTGGCCGACCTCGACGATCTCGAATTCGGCGGTTGGGACCCATACTCCGACGATGCGTATACGGCCGCGATGAAAGCCGGAGTTCTCGACGCCCGTGAGATCGAAGGAATCGGCGAAGAGCTACGAGCAGTAAGACCGATGCCCGCCGTCTTCTCACCGCGATGGGTGAGAAATCTCGAGGGTGTGGATCAGGTCATAGAAGCCGACAATCACATGGACCGGGCCGAATTGCTGATGGAGGACATCGACCGGTTCAGGGCCGACAAAGAAGTCGACCGTCTCGTCGCAGTTTGGTGTGGTTCGACCGAAGCCTACGAGGAGCCGTCGGAAGTGCACATGGACCTCGACGCATTCGAGCAAGGTCTCAAAGATGACGACTCCCACATCACCCCATCACAGGTTTACGCATATGCCCTGCTCAAGATGGGCGTCCCCTTTGCGAACGGGGCCCCCAACCTGACAGTGGACATCCCTGCCATGGTCGACCTCGCCTCCCAGGAAAACCTCCCCATCGTCGGTAAAGACTTCAAAACGGGTCAAACGTTGATGAAGACCATGATCGCTCCAGGTCTCAAGGCTCGGATGTTGGGTATCGAAGGCTGGTTCTCGACCAACATTCTCGGAAACAGGGACGGCGAGGTGCTCGACGATCCGGACAGTTTCAGGTCGAAGGAGGTCTCCAAACTCGGTGTCCTCGAACACATCCTCCAACCGGACGTCTACCCGGAGCTATATGGAGATATCTACCACAAGGTCCGAATCAATTACTACCCACCAAAGGGTGACGACAAAGAGGGTTGGGACCACATCGACATCAAAGGGTGGCTCGGCTATCCAATGCAGATCAAGGTCGACTTCCTCTGCAAGGACTCGATCCTTGCGGCGCCGATCGTGCTCGACCTGGCGCTGTTCATGGATTTGGCAGCCCGAGCGGGTAGAAGCGGTGTCCAGGAGTGGCTGAGCTTCTACTTCAAGAGCCCACAACACGCACCCGACCTCTACCCCGAGAACGACCTGTTCATCCAACTCACCAAGCTCAAGAACAACCTTCGTCACATCATGGGCGAGGAGCTCATCACCCACCTCGGCACCGAGTACTACGACCAAGCCTGATGAGATCAGGTTGCTGATCGCCAATGGACGACCTTCAGGTCGGAGACTGGATCGTCCCGGCAGCCGAGTTGGAGGAGAGTTTCGACACCTCAGGCGGTCCCGGAGGCCAGCACGCCAATCGCAACGAGACCACGGTCCGTCTCCGGTTTCGCATAGATGAGTCGTCGCTTCCGATCGAGTTGAAGGAGAAGCTGGTCCTCAGACTTGGCAACGTCGTCGAGGTGACAGCCTCAGACCAAAGATCTCAGTCACGCAATCGGGAAATAGCGCGGACAAGACTCAGGGAACGGATCGAAACGGCGTTGGTCGAACCAAAGCCCCGTACCCCCACCAATCCCACCAAGGCCTCCAAGAAGCGCCGAACCGAGGCCAAGAAGGCGCGTTCCGATGTCAAGAAGAGCCGACGTCGGCCCACACTCGACGACTGATATCTAGCCTTAACTCATGGCGATGACCAACGAACGCTGGCGTTTCATTCTCGACTACCCCAAAGATGTCTTCGGAGAGAGTGACGACCAGCTCGACACTCTGATGCGAAGAGCCGTTGACGCCGGACTGCCATCCATCGCCATATCCCATGGGGCCGGGCAACTGCTCAGACTCCTCGCCTCGCTGACAAGGGGCAGCCTGGCCTTGGAGATTGGAACACTTGGAGGCTTCTCCGGAATCTGGATCGCCAGAGGCCTTTCCGCAAACGGTCGACTGGTAACCATCGAGTACTCGGATCTTCATGCCGACTTCGCACAGAAGGAATTCGAAAACGCAGGGCTCACCGATCGAGTTGAGATCGTTCGTGGGGCGGCGCTCGAGGTATTGCCCGTCTTGGTGGAACGGCTTGGGCCGGAATCTGTCGACTTCGCTTTCATCGATGCGGTCAAGAGTGAGTACACCGGCTACTTCGAGATGGTGAAACCGCTGATCGCACCTGGTGGTTTGGTGGTCGCCGACAATGTCTACGGAACAGGTCAGGGTTGGATCGACGAGGGGTTTGGCACGGACGCTTTCAATCGCCATGTGGCTGCGGACGAAGCGTTCCAAGCCACCACGGTTCCAGTTGGCGGAGGTCTGCTTGTCGCCAGGAAATCATGAGGGTCACTGTCCTCGGCGGCGGTGGACTGCTGGGACAGAACCTCGTGCCGTTGCTCATCGAGACCGGGCATGAGTTGACGATCGCAAGTCGGTCGAGCGACTCAAGAACAAACATCGAAACTGGCGAAGGGTTAGCGGAAGTCGTCAAAGACGCCGACCTGGTTGTCCATTTGGCCTCCGACCCGCGGAATTCGGAAAAGGTGGACATAGCCGGCACCGCGAACCTGCTGGATCTACTTGACCATCAACATCTCTTCTATATGTCGATTGTGGGCGTCGATCGACATCCTCTCACCTACTACCGAGCCAAATACCAGGTGGAGCAAATGATCGAGTCCTCCGATCTCACATATACCATCCTGAGGGCGACCCAGTTCCACGACTTCGTCGCCTACTTTCTCGGCGCCGCCGCCAAGCCACCACTCGCCCTGATCCCGAAGCGATTCGTATTTCAGCCGGTGGACACCGCCGAGGTGGCTGGTGAGTTGGCGACCTTGGTCCACACCCGACGCACCGGCCTCCAGCCGGATTTCGCCGGTCCGGCAGTCCACGACGCTGAATACCTGGCCCGAACCCTCATGGAAGCGAAAGGGCGAGAACGTCCCATCCTCAACCTCCCAGTCCCCGGCAAAGCGGCTCGGGCCTTCAGGGAAGGGCTTCACACCAATCCTGACCAGGCAGTTGGTCATGTAACTTGGGAGGAATACCTCACTCGGCAGTACCCTCCAGGTCGGTGACCGCCACTTCGCCTCCAATCGTCGACGATCGCCGCAAATGGTTTGTTCTCGGCACCGTTTCTGTTGGGATTCTCTTGGCGACTATCGATGGTTCGATAGTCAACGTCGCATTCCCAACTCTTGTCGCTGAGTTGGATACGACGTTCAACGTGATCCAGTGGGTTTCCCTTGGCTACCTGTTGACTATCGCCACCCTGACATTGGGAATAGGGCGACTGGGTGACGTCATCGGGAAAAAAACGATCTATACGGTCGGGTTTTCAGTTTTCACGATTGGCTCGGCCGTGTGTGGTCTCGCTCCGGACGTCTCCTGGCTGATCGGTTTCCGGGTGGTGCAGGCCCTTGGCGCTGTGATGATCCTGGCTTTGGGCTCGGCGATACTGATCGAGGCGTTCCCCAAGTCCGAGCGTGGGAAAGCGCTTGGCTGGGTCATGGCAGCGGTGTCGATCGGCATCATCATCGGCCCTGTGCTTGGTGCGATATTGATCTCGTCGTTTAGTTGGCGGGCGATCTTCCTGGTGAACATCCCGGTCGGGATCGTAGGAACGTGGATGGCCGTCAGATTCGTACCGAAGACCTCACCCATCCCCGGGCAAACATTCGATTTTGTTGGAGCGCTTCTCATGAGCGTGTCACTCTTCAGCCTTTCTCTCGCCCTGACCGTGGGTCAAGATGCTGGGTTTGCCTCGCCCGGAATCCTCCTCGCCTTCGGTGTGGCTGCTGTCGCCGCCGTTGCTTTTGTAGTGGTGGAACTCAGAGTCGACTCACCAATGCTTGAACTGCGTCTGTTCCAGACCCCAATGCTTACGGTGGGCGTGGTCACAGGCGTGCTCGTCTTCGTCTGTCTTTCGGCTGTCTTCATCTTGTTGCCCTTCTACCTGGCTGGTGTCCTCGGATTCGATGTCCTGGCGATGGGTCTGCTGCTTGCGGTGGCCCCGGTGATGATGGGCATCGTTTCCCCGCTTTCCGGCGCCCTCTCAGACCGCATCGGTGTCAGACGACTGACCCTCGTCGGTCTCACGATCCTCGCCCTCACCTACTTTGGCTTCCTCACCCTGGGCACAGAGTCGAGTGCCATCCACTTTGCGCTGCTCGCCGTCCCCTATGGGATCGGCATTGGGGTCTTCCAGTCTCCAAACAACAGCGCGATCATGGGAAGCGTCCCAGCCGAGTACGTGGGTGTCGCCGGCGGGCTCCTCCACCTCACCAGGCTGCTCGGCCAGATCGTGGGGATCGCCGTGCTCGGTTCGATCTGGGCCACTCGGGTGGTCGCGGCCAGCGGTGGGACCCTTCCCGACGGTGGGGCAACTAACGCAGACCCGATGGCGCAAGTGGCCGGATTGCACCTCATTTTCCTGATTGCCGGCGTGATCATGGTGTTGGCGGCGATCATCGGAGCGTGGGGGTTGTCCAAAGAGAGGGAGGCTCTAACGCTTGACCAAAGTCCGAGCCGCTGACCGATCCACCTTGTCGAGAGCCGTTTTCGGTATTGCCTCCACCCTGACCCACCTGGTGGGAACCATGTGACGAGGAAGCCGCTCGCCCAAATCCGTGGCCAATTCGGTTTCTGTTGCCGAACCCACATATAGGGCAACCACTATCTCACCCCACTTCTCATCAGCTATGCCGACCACCACGACGTCCTCTACGTCTGGGTGCGCCAGCAGCTCCACTTCGACTTGTTCCGGGTCGACATTTTCACCACCGGTGATAATCACGGCGTCGTCACGTCCGACGACTCTGAGCGCACCGTCGGAATCGAGGTCTCCAAGATCATTGGTGACAAACCATTCGTCGCGGCGGTCTGGCTCGCCCAGATATCCAGAGAAGACCTGACGACCACTGATAGCTATTCGACCGTCCGGTTGGATACGGAGCCCAACGCCGGGAAGTGGATGAGCCCGACCTTTCAGGGACGAACCCGGTTTGAGTGTTGCCACCTGGCCAAAGGTCTCGGTCATCCCATATGTGGGCAAAACAGGCAGACCAGCTTCCGCGGCCCTCGTCAGCAGCCCATCCGGAATGGGGCCCCCACCGACAAGGACCCCACGCAACCCTTCGTATGGTCCCGAGTCCCGGTCAAGAATCCGATGAAGCATCGTCGGCACCGCCGAGACCATCGTCACATCCCCGCGCATTGCAGCTGAGAACGTTTCGGCATCGAACCCTGGAAGCAAACGCACCGACCCACCGGCGAAACTCGACCGGACCACGATCGACAACCCGGCAACGTGATGAAGAGGCATCGCCAGGAGCCACGTGTCGGACTCGTCATGGCCAAGATGTTCCATCGAGGCGGCCGAAGCGGCCTCGAGATTGTCCGGCGTCAACCGAACCCCTTTGGGGCGGCCACCGGTGCCGGAGGTGAAAACCACCAGAGAAGTCCCTTCCGGCGGAGACTCCGGTGAGGTCTCCACAGCGGGACCCAACAGCACTGCTCCCCCACCAGCAATAGCACCAAGACAGTCGAACACCGACTCGGCATCCAGCTTCGGAACCAGGGTCACAACCTCGTCGATGACCCGTTGCGCGACTTCAGATACAGTTTCTCCATAAGACCAAACGCGATCTGCAGTCTTCAGAAACACCCGCTCAGGGTCGACTCGACGCAGCCATTCGATCACAACCTGATTCTGCCCCGTATCCTCTCGCTTCGTGGTCTCTGAGATCTTCAACGCTGATGCCTGGGACGAGGTGCCCGGCTTCGACTTCACCGACATCACCTATCACCGCGCCCGCGGAGCAGGTGTGATGCGGGTGGCGTTTGACCGGCCCGACATCCGCAACGCCTTTCGACCGCACACCGTCGATGAGCTTTACCGCGCTCTCGATCACGCCCGCCAGACCACGGACGTCGGGTGCGTCCTTCTCACCGGCAACGGCCCATCATCCAAAGACGGTGGCTGGGCGTTTTGCTCTGGCGGCGACCAACGAATACGAGGGAAGGACGGCTACAAGTACGCGGACGGAGAAGACGTCGATACCGTCGATCCTGGTCGTGTCGGTCGGCTCCACATCCTCGAAGTGCAGCGTCTCATCCGTTTCATGCCCAAGGTCGTCATCGCTGTTGTACCAGGGTGGGCTGTCGGCGGTGGTCACAGCCTTCATGTCGTCTGCGACCTGACACTCGCATCTGATGAGCACGCCATCTTCAAACAGACTGACGCAGACGTGGCTTCCTATGACGCCGGCTATGGGTCCGCGTACTTGGCCCGACAGGTCGGTCAGAAGCGAGCCAGAGAGATCTTTTTCCTCGGCCGTAGCTACACGGCGCGTGAGGCGTACGAAATGGGAATGGTCAACGCTGTGGTGCCTCACGACGATCTCGAATCCGTGGCGCTGGAATGGGCCATCGAGGTGACGGCCAAGAGCCCGACGGCACAACGGATGTTGAAATTCGCCTTCAACATGATCGATGACGGCCTTGTTGGCCAACAGATTTTCGCCGGTGAGGCGACCCGACTCGGCTACATGACCGACGAGGCCCAAGAGGGCCGGGACTCGTTCCTCGAAAAGCGGGACGCCGACTATTCCGACTATCCCTGGCACTACTGAGCCGTTGACCAGATTTCAGGCCTGGAAGACTGCCGCACGTACTCACACTCTTCCTGCTGCTGTCGTCCCGGTGCTCGTTGGCTCCGGTCTCGCGTATGGCGAGGAGGCCTTCCGATCGGACGCATTCATATGGGCTCTGATTGGTGCCCTTGCCATCCAGGTGGCCGCAAATTTCTCCAACGACGCATCCGACGCAAAACGCGGTGCCGACACCGCCGACCGCCTGGGCCCACCCCGAATGGTCAGTCTCGGTGTCATCTCAGCGAAACAGATGTGGACCGCCACCTGGCTATCAATCGGCGTAGCTGCGTTGTCAGGTGTGGCACTGACGGTTATCGCCGGGCCTGTGGTCCTCGTGATTGGTGCCGCTTCTGTGGTGGCAATGCTCGGATACGTCGGCGGGCCGATGCCCTACGGCTACCGCGGCTTCGGGGAGGTCTTTGTCTTCGTGTTCTTTGGCCTGGTAGCGACCGTTGGATCCAGATATGTACATGACATGACGGCGCCGTTGGCGGCGTGGCTCCTTGCTATTCCGATCGGCATGTTGGTGACTGCCATCTTGGTGGCGAACAACTACCGCGACATCGACACCGATCGTGAGGCTGGCAAAGGGACCCTTGCCGTCATCCTGGGACCAAAACGAACCCGGACACTGTTCGCTGTGCTCGTCTATGGAGCCTTTCCACTCATCGCGGTGTTCGCTGTCGCCGACTGGACACCGTTCGAGACCCTGTTCGCCGCACTTCTATTTCCGTTGGCCACGGGCCCTGTCAGGATCATCTACGCCAAGACGGACGGGGCCGCTCTGATCAGGGCGCTGAAACTGACCGCCAAACTTCATCTCTGGACAGGGGTCGTGCTTGCCGCCGGAGCGGCGGCCTCGTTGGCGTGAGGGAACCAGGTCGCGTGGCCGCTCGTCCAAACCTCATCAGAAGATTCGCATTGCTTGCCGTGGTCGCGATGACGGTCACGGCCTGTCTGGGGAATGATTTCGAGGACAGTCTGGAAGGTTCATGGCAGCTGGTGTCGGGCGAGGTCGCTGGGACACCCATCCCCATCGTCAAGACCCACCCGATCACACTGACCATTGCTGAGGACGCTGTAGGTGGGACTGCTTCTTGCAACGGTTACGGCGCTGAGATCGATCGGCCCTTTCGAGTGACCGGGATTTCATCGACGGAGATGGCCTGCTCGCCTCCTGAGACGATGGTGGCCGAAGGTCTCTACCTCCAGGGATTGGGCGAGGTCGACAACATCGGACTCGGGTCACCCAACCTGACTCTCACCGGTCCTACGGTCACACTTGAATTCGAACCACTGGCCCCGGTCCCCACCGCCGATCTCCTTGGAACCGTTTGGGTTCTCGACGGACTCGTTCAGGGCGACGCGGTGTCTTCGGTGTCGGGCGAACGAGCAACACTTGAGCTGTTCACCGATGGCTCGTTCATAGGTTCGACCGGTTGCCGCGACCTATCCGGGTCCTACGTCGTCACTGGCCCCGAAGTGCAGTTCACCAACTTCGGCGCCAATGGGGATTGCACGGCTCAGCTCGCCACCCAAGACTCTCGTGTCATCAGCGCCCTCGAAGGCGGTTTTCGAGTGGAGATCGTAGGAAACCAGATGACCACATGGGTGGCCGGTGACGAAGGACTGATCTACCGCGCCGACCCCTGAGCGTGTGCAGGGGTGGCCCTCACAGGGCCTCGGGTGCACACGCTGGGGTAATCTGGGTGATGCAACTAGGTCTGGAGGAGCCCGCTGCCACATCTGTACGACTTTGCCGACGCGGACTACGCGGATCGCGACCTGCTCGGAGGGAAAGGAGCAGGGCTCGCCGAGATGACCCATCTCGGTCTTCCGGTTCCGTCAGGTTTCACCATCACAACCGAGGTCTCTCGCACCGCGATGACCACAGGTGCGATGCCCAACGATCTATCGAGTGAAGTCGACGACGCTGTCAAAAGGCTCGAAGAAGCCACAGATCGGACCTTCGGATCCGGACCGGTGCCACTGCTGCTTTCGGTTCGTTCTGGGGCCCGGATCTCGATGCCGGGAATGATGGACAGCATCCTCAACATCGGCGTCAACGACGACGTCGTCGGCGCCCTCGCCGAGTGGTCTGGCGACCCCCACTTCGCATGGGACGCCTATCGGCGTTTCGTTCAGATGTACGGAGATGTTGTTCTCGGAATCGACGATCGCCTCTTTCGGGAGGTGCTGCCCAACCTTCGCACCAAGCGAGGTGTCACCAACGACTCAGAACTGACCGCAGATGACCTGGAACACGCCACCCGCATGTTCCAAACCATCATCGAAGACCACCGGCCGGGTGAACTGCCCGACGATCCCCGACTGCAACTCCAAGGTGCCATCGAGGCCGTCTTCTCATCGTGGAGCAACAAGCGGGCCTTCGACTATCGACAGATCTACGGAATTCCCGACGACATCGGCACCGCGGCCAATGTGCAGATGATGGTTTTCGGTGACCTCGGTGAAGACTCGGGCACCGGTGTTTGCTTCACCAGGGACCCTGCGACCGGCGCAAAGGTCAGCTACGGGGACTATCTGCCGCGTGCTCAGGGCGAAGACGTAGTGGCAGGCATCAGGAACACACTGTCACTCGACGATCTTGCCGGGCTCCATCCCGAGTGTCATCGCCAGCTGTTGGAAACGATGGATCGGCTCGAACAGCACTACACCGACATGATCGACATCGAGTTCACCATCGAGAAAAACGTCCTCTACATCCTTCAGGCACGCGTGGGAAAACGGACTGCTGAGGCCGCCATCCGAATGGCGGTTGCGATGGCCGGCGATGGCTTGATCGACCGACCAACCGCGGTGAGTCGGGTTGCCCCCGCCTCACTAGAGCAGCTCCACCGTCCCCGCATCGGAAAGACAAATGTTCCGGTGGCGGTTTCAGGCGTGGCCGCCTCCCCCGGTGCCGCAGCCGGAAAGGTCGTTTTTGATTCCGACCGCGCCGTCGAATTAGCCAAGGCGGGCGAGGAGGTTGTGTTGGTAAGACCCGAGACCACCCCCGATGACATCCACGGCATGATCGCTTCTGTTGGCATCCTCACCAGCCACGGTGGCAAGACCTCACACGCCGCAGTTGTCGCTCGGGGCATGGGTAAACCGGCAGTCACCGGGGCCGCCAGCCTTCTCGTCGACGTCAACGCCGAACTCGCCCATGCGGGAGAAGTGGACATCGCAGCGGGTGACTTCATCACCATCGACGGGACCACCGGCAACATCTACGTCGAACCTGTCGAGCTCATCGCACCCGAGCCACTGCCCGAGCTCGCTCAGATTCTCGAGTGGGCAGATGAGATTCGGACCTTGGGCGTTCGAGCCAACGCCGACTCTCCTCGTGACGCAGAAGAAGCGCGATCTCGAGGGGCCGAAGGAATCGGATTGGCTCGCACCGAGCACATGTTCCTCGGAGAACGTCTCGAAGTGGTCCGTCAAGTCATCCTCTCGACTGATGACGCCAATCGCACCGAGGCCCTCGAAGAGCTCGAAAACCTTCAGGTCTCTGATTTCGAGGGACTGCTCGAGGCGATGGACGGACTACCCGTCGTGGTCAGACTGCTCGACCCACCTCTTCACGAATTCCTGCCATCGCGACTGGAGCTGGAGCAGGAAACTGTGAGACGGGTGCGAGCCGGCAGGCCCACCGACGACCTCCGATCGATGTCCGAACAGGTTGCCCGCTGGGAAGAGGAAAACCCGATGCTGGGGTTGCGGGGCGTCCGGCTTGGCCTGATGATCAAACAGCTCTATCGGATGCAGGCCCGCGCCGCAGTTGCGGCATATCGCCGCCGTCTCGAAGCAGGGGGAAACCCGATCCTCGAGATCATGGTCCCACTCGTCTCGACCGTCGAGGAACTGCGCCGCATGCGGATTGTCATCGAGGACGAGATAGCGAAAGGCAGCTACAAGGGTGCCGACCTCGAAATCCCTGTTGGCACGATGATCGAACTCCCCCGCGCCGCCCTCACCGCCGGTCTGATCGCCAAAGAAGCCGATTTCTTCTCGTTCGGTACCAACGACCTGACTCAGATGACTTACGGACTGAGCCGTGACGACGCCGAGGGTCTCTTCCTCAGGGATTATCTCGAACAAGGCATCCTCGAATCAGACCCGTTCCAGACCATTGACATTGGCGGGGTTGGGCGACTCATCAAGTTGGCATGCGTCGAAGGTCGAGAGGCAAACCCTGATCTGACGTTGGGTTTGTGCGGCGAGCACGGTGGCGACCCGGCTTCGATCGCCTTCGTTCACGAGTTGGGCCTCGACTACATCTCCTGTAGCCCGCCACGTGTCGAAGGAGCCCGAATCGCGGCTGCTCAGGCCGAGCTAGGTCTCGTGTAGCCGTCCGATTGCAGCGATCAACTCGTCCACACCACTGCCGTCAATGGCCGTTGTGACCACGATCTCGGCTCCTCGGGCATCGGCGACTTCGGTGAGCGCCCGCTTCACATCCGACACTCCGGGACGATCGCCCTTGTTGATGACGAAAAGGTCGGCAATCTCAACAACGCCGGCCTTGTCGGCCTGAATCTGATCACCCCAGGATGGCCCGACTACCAGGACAACGTGGCTGGCGAGATCCATAACCTCAACCTCGGACTGACCGACGCCCACAGTCTCGACGATGAGACGGTCGTAGCCGGCATGACCCATGAGCCGCACGGCGTCGGCGGCAGCAACGGCCAATCCGCCAAGGTGACCCCTGGCGGCCATCGATCGCACAAACACTCCGTCGTCACCAACGTGGGCCTGCATGCGGATCCGGTCACCGAGGATCGCACCTCCGGTGAAGGGACTGGAAGGGTCAACCGCGAGAACCGCAACAGTCTCCCCATCTTTCCTGAAGCGTTCGATCAGAACCGAGATCAGAGTCGATTTGCCAGCCCCGGGCGGTCCGGTGAATCCGATGATCGGGTGTGAGAGAGCCAGATCGCCGCTCGGCTCGCCTGCCTCGGCATGACTGATTGCCCGAGATAGAGCCTTGCGGTCTCCCGTGGCCACAGCAGCAAGCAGGGCAGCATCCATCGTCGGGAGACTAAAAGAGCGGCCGCTAAAGGGTCGGAAGTGTGATGCCGGTGCCGGAGGTGGCTTCCTCGAGGGTGCCCGGGGCGTCGGCTGAGGCACGCACTTCCCGAACACCGGGAACACGGTCCATCAAGATCCGCTCGATCCCAGCCTTGAGCGTCATCATCGAAAGTGGGCAGCCGCCACAGGCGCCGACCATCTGAAGATTGACGACACCATCGTCGGCACCGAGCAACACGATGTCCCCACCGTCGGCCTGCACGGCCGGACGGATGTAGTTGAGCGCCTCGTCGAGTTTGGCCGGGTCTATCGGGCCGTTATCGGTCTCGCTGGAAGCGATGGTCACTGGTGTTGGATCGGGCATCTGGTTGGCGAACCTCGTCTATTGATAGGTTGTTCCCAGTTTAGGCGCTAATGGTGATCACTCACTCCGCTCAATATCCGCCCCCAGCGAAGCCAGACGGCCAGCGAAATCCTGATAGCCACGATCGATATGGACCGCTTCCCCGATTTCGGTCACGCCTTCGGCGCGAAGGCCGGCGAGAACAAGAGCGGCACCAGCGCGGATGTCAGGTGCCAACACCGGACATCCAGACAGACTGTCCACACCGCGAATGATGGCGTGCTGAGCCTCGATGAGTATGTCGGCTCCCATTCGTGCCATCTCGCCCACATAACGGAAACGGGCGTCGTAGAGGTTCTCGGTAATGACCGACGTGCCCGAGGCGACGCTGAGGAGAGCCACCATCTGTGGATGCATATCGGTGTGAAACCCGGGGAACGGCAGTGTGGCAAAGTCGACAGGTTGGAGTCTGTCGGGTCCACGTACCCGCAGCCAACCGTCGCCCTGCTCGACATCACAACCAGCCCCTTCCAGCTTCCTCAATTCCATGCGCAGATGCTGGGGCAGACAGCCGGTGACTGTGACATCACCAGAGGTGATGGCACCGGCCATGGCATAAGTGCCGGCTTCGAGTCGATCGGGGATGACATGGTGCTCGACAGGGTGAAGACGCTCCACACCTCGGATGGTGATCAGGGAAGTCCCGCCACCTTCGATCACGGCACCCATCGCCTGCAACTGTTTGATCAAATCTTCGATCTCCGGTTCCCGTGCGGCGTTGACTATCACCGTCTCACCTTCTGCGAGGACGCCGGCGAACAACACGTTTTCGGTGGCGCCAACAGAGGGAAATGGGAGTTCCACTTCCGTGCCCTTGAGACGCCCGTCGATCCGCCCGACCAATTCGCCGTGCACGAGCTCGAAGGTGGCGCCCATCTGCTCCAGACCCTCCATGTGCCATTCGATCGGCCGGGCACCGAGATCATCTCCTCCGGGCAGGGCGACCCGGGCTTCTCCGCATCGGGCCAAAAGAGGGCCAAGGACCACGATCGACGCACGCATGGCTCTGACCAGATCGATTGGCGCTTCCGGTTTGAGATCCTGAGGGACGACAATCGATAACTCTCTATCCCCTTGCTCCACTTTGCATCCGGTGTGCTCGAGAACCTGACACATCAGCTCGACGTCGAGTATCGAAGGAACGTTGGTTAGACGATGCCGGCCGGGAGTGAGCAGAGCGGAAACCATCTCCTTGAGGACGGCGTTTTTTGCGCCCAACACCTGAACTGTGCCGGACAGGGCTTTGCCACCTTGAACAATGATCTTCGACATCGATGCGAATGTAGTTGTGGCGGGCCGCAACCCATGGTGACCTGGGCGGCACTAGCGGATGGCTACCCTGCCGCCTGTCATGAGAGTCGCCGTCGGATCAGACCACGCTGGGTACCCGCTGAAGGATCATCTCGCCAAATGGCTCGCCGAAAACGGCCAGGCCGTTTATGACTTGGGTACACATTCGACCGACCCTGTCGACTACCCGGACTACGCCGCCTCGGTGGCCCAAGCCGTGTTGGACGGCAGGGCTGACCGTGGGATTGTCGTGTGTGGTTCAGGCGCGGGGGCTTCCATTGCCGCCAACAAATTGAACGGAATCCGGGCTGCTGTGGCCCATGACGCATACACCGCTCATCAAATGGTGGAACACGACGACGTCAATGTGTTGTGTCTGGGATCTCGTGTTGTCGGGGAGGCTTTGGCCCAGGATCTGGTTGGCACATTCATTGAAGCCAAGTTCAGCCGCGAAGACCGCCACGTCCGCAGGCTCGACAAGATCCGCGCCTTAGAGGGCTGAATACTCTCGTTGCTATAGCAAGACGGTGCGAAATCCGCACCGTTATGCACGTTCGACGTGTGGTCTAACTGTCGATCGAGGCCTGGGCGATGCGAACCATCTGATCGAGCCCGGCGATTCCAACCTCGCCAGAGACTCGGCCGAGATTGAGGTTGTCTCCGTCCAGCACAACATAGAAAGGGGTACCCCTCATCCCGTAGGTGAGAACCACACTCAGTTGCTCATCGTCCATGATGACTGGCACGGTCCAGCCCTCATCCTCCAGCCAGGTCTGGGAAGGCCAGTTGGGCCTAAGCCGATCCGAGAGGACGGTGAACGAATACATGTCTACATCATCGCCTAGGCCACCGTCGTCAAGCCATGACTGGACGACGGGAACCTCGTTTTGGCAATGAGGACACCAGTGGGCGAGGAACACGAGGATCTTGGGCCGACCATCCGCCTCGACAGTTGTAACGACCCCGTCCCAATCTTCCCCACTGACCGTGGCGGCCGTGAATCCAAGGGCCGGATCGGCGGCGGCGGGGTCGGCCATAATCGGAAGTGAATCCCCCACGACGGTTACCTCACCAAAGGCGATGGCCTCGTCGATCGTTTCTTCACCAGCGATAGATGCGGCGAGAAGCACGATCAGTGCAAGAACGACGACGCCACCGCCGATCCAAAGGATTTTCCTATTCATAGTTGGAAGCTCTCACGTAGAAGATGAGTAAGACAGCGATAAGGGTAAACCCGGCTCCAGCCATAAACGGGATGCTGACGAACCCGAACACGTCCACGTATTTGGCCGAGCAAGGGTTGTTCGGATCACAGGAACCACCCTCCAAGCTAGGAAACGTCTGGGTCAGGTAGTGCCAGATAGAGAGCCCAAGACCGCCAACGGCAAAGGGCAGCGCGTAGATACGCACCAACGCCTCTTTGCGTATCGCGCCGATGAGGAGGATCACCGACATCGGGTACATGGCGATACGTTGAAACCAACACAGCCGGCATGGGAGAAAGTGGATGACCTCTGAGTAGAAGAGGGATCCGAGCGTGGCCACAAACGCCACAACCCACGCCACCCACAACGTAGAGGATCCGATTGCCGAGACAGCATCAGGCCCTCGAAAGGCTCTGTAGCCGGCCAGACCTATCGCTGCGATCAAAGCAACCAAGGCCAGAACGGCTAGAAGCGTGTTGTAGAAATTGACTGCCTCGAAGGACATTGGTCTCCCTGGTCCAGCGAGCAGGTTATTGAGATCGCAGGGCTAGAAGGGAGGGCAGACCTCTACCAGCTGACTATGAATGAGCCGGACGGGCGGCGGTTGGACCGCGGCCCCTAGTGTCCGACAGGTACCCTTTCGTCACACTCAAGGAGGCATCCCGTGGTTACACAAGCAGAGTCGTATTCAGCCCGGTTAGACATCGACTATCCCGAGAAGCTTGACCGGCTCTCGACGTTTTTCAGATTGATCTGGGCCATCCCGATCCTCGTCATTGCATCGCTGCTGTCAGCCACGTCGAGTTCGACAGTGACAACCGTAGTGGTCACAGAGACCGGCAAGATGGTGTCTCAGGCCTCAGAGAGCGGCGGAGGAATCGTCGCTGGGCTGTTTGCTGCGACGTTGCTGATGATCGTTTTCCGGCAGCGTTACCCACGCTGGTGGTTCGACTTCGGACGGGAGCTTTCCCGTTTCGGGATGCGGGTCGGCGCCTACCTGGCCCTGCTCACAGATGGGTACCCCTCGACCACCGATGAGCAGTCGGTGCATCTCGAACTCGACTACCCCGATGTTGAACAAGACCTCAACCGTTGGCTGCCTTTGGTGAAATGGCTGCTCGCAATCCCTCACTACATAGTGCTCGCCTTCCTGGCCATCGGCGCCATCTTGGCGATCTTGATTGCTTGGTTCGCGGTCCTGTTCACCGGACGTTATCCCAGGGGATTGTTCGACTATGTGGTCGGGGTAGCCAGATGGGCTCTACGTGTACAGGCCTACGCAATCCTGCTGCTCACCGACCGGTATCCCCCCTTCAGCCTCCAATGAGCTGAAACCAGCAGCTTGTCGACAAGGAGAACAACATGAGAAAAAGTCTGCAATTCATTTTGCTAGCCGTTGTTCTGATGGTGATCCTGTCGGCATGCGCCGCTGGAGCCAACCCGGCCGTTGACACCGCGTCGGCAGACGGCGACGTGGCAGGGTTTTGGTTGGGGCTTTGGCAAGGGATCATCGTTCCAATCGCCTTCATCATCTCCCTGTTCTCAGACACCGTCAGCATCTACGAAGTCCACAACAACGGCGGCTGGTACGACTTCGGATTCGTCATAGGCGCCGGATTCTTTCTGGGCGGTGGTGGAGCGGGCGCCAGGGGCGCAAGAAGACGCTGATGAGTGCTGTCGGCGACCTCACGGCGAACGATATCGGATATGGCCGACCCTGGATTCACAGGCAAGACGCCAACCGCAACGTCGATCCAGCCCATATGTAGCGTCATATCCGCTTCCTGGCGATGGCCTAGCCATATAAACCCGAGAAAACTAGGTCTGGCGGTCAGGCATATTCAGGTCAGAATGTGGAATCTGCATGCAAACAGAATCGTCTGGCTTCGATGTGGAGGCCCTGCCCTGCAACGCCTGCAAACGACAGGCACGCTTCCTAACCCCATACGGGCTGAAGTGTCCCGACCATGCCCTGGAAACAGCGATCTACGACGAGAACGCTTCGGAGGAAGGGTGGTTGCCGATCCGGATTCGCCCCCCGACCCCGCCTACGGAAGTACCCCCAGAAGAATAGGTAATCTTGCCCAGTCACACGCTCACCGGCTTAGCCTCTCACTAGTGAGACGGATGTTTACTGCACTGGTGATCGCTGTGATAGTGATCGTCACACTCGCTTTGGTGGGCACCTCCCTGCCTGAAGGCAATCCGCTTAGGGACGCCGCAGAGGGTCTCCGTTCAATAGGGAGCAGCGTCGCCGACGGTTTTGGTGGTGGATATGGCCAGCTTCCAAGCGGCTGAAATCAAAAACATATAAAGGCATCAGGCGACCCGCTTCGGAGTGGGCTGCTACCAATTATTCCAGTGCACCACCTGCTCGAAATCTCGCCGGTTTGGGGCCTGAATCGGAGCCAATGGGCGGTCTGCTGGATACCCCAAAGCAAGCAGCCAGGCACAGAACATGTTTTCCGGGTGACCTAATACTTCACGGGCGAGCACCTGGTCGGCGACAGCGGTGTGACCCGACCCGATTCCGAGGTCAACTGCCACCATCATCATTGCCATGGTTGCTTGACCGAGGTCGTAGTGAATCGACTCCCTCACTCTGGTTTCCTCTGCCATGGGAGCGATCAGAGCGACTGTTGCAGCTGACGTGGCGACAAAACTTGCTCCACGCCACACGCCAGAGAGGCGGTTCAATTGGTTCCGGTCGGTACACACAATGAAATCCCAACGCTGTTCGTTGCTTGAAGAAGGCGATCGTCTGCCCGTTTCCAGAATGGTCACCAGATCCTGGTTGGGGATGGGTTTGTCCTGATAGGTGCGGACGTTTCGCCTGGATTGAAGAGCGTTCAGGGTTTCCATTTCAGCAAACTACCCAGAGGATCCAAATAGGCACAAACCGCGCACTGAGTGCGCAATTCCCACTTCTACCCGTCCGGCGACTGCTCCTTTCATGCCGACTTCGTAATGCCCGGTTTGGTGGCATCCGATCAGCACCGTGCCTGACTCGGTGAAATGCCAGGTGAGATCTTTGGTCTCTTGGTCGCCGATAGTGAAGTCATGAGGGAGGCTGCCCGTATTGGTGATGCGAATGTGATGGTCTCACCGGCTGACACTTTGATATCGGTCGGACTGATTGTGTCATGTCCGGGGGTGGACCTCGTCTTTGGCTTGCCAAAACGTGACGTTCAGCCCCTGGGTTTTCTTCCAAGCTGCGACGATTTCGGTCAATACGTCGTCATCGGCGTCGCTGATGGCACGATCGCCGTCGTACCCATCGGCCCCTCGCCGAGGGTGACGGTTGCTCACCTTGTGGAATCGGTGAGCGTGGTGATAACGCCCATCCATGAAAGACACCGTAGATGCCGCAACCCGGCAGGCTGGGGATGTCGCTTCGAAAATTCGTCTCCACAGAAATGGCGCACAACCCCTGTCCAGTCCTGGCGGGTCCTGAGTGCTGAGACGAGCGAGAAGGCGGCTCCGGTTCACCAATTGGAGAAAAGATCCGACATTGCCGAGAGGAGTAATGCGGATGAATGTTGACGAGTGGGTTGAGGGCTACCGGGCGTACATCCTCGAAGAGCCGCATCCCGGCCTTGGACGGCGTGGCCGGATATTGGAGTTCGGTCACCGAGTCACAGAGCGACGTCACTAGATCACGCTCCCCGGAGTGCTCACAGATTCGGGTGTCTGATGGGGCGCAGTCGACATTGTCGGTACCATCAGCCTATGAACGATCTCACCGAGTCCGTTCACCGCGTCGCCTCCGAAACCGGGTTCTCGGGAGTGGTCCGAATTGACCATGGTGACGACACGCAACTCTCCGAGGCTTACGGGTTGGCGCACCGCGGGCACCAACTGCCGAATACGGACGAAACGCAGTTCGCTATCGCGAGTGGAGGCAAAGGCTTCACGGCGTTGGCCATTGTGAGTTTGATCGCGGACGGCGCTCTCTCGATGGAAACCACTGCCCGCCATGTGCTCGGTGACGACCTCCCGCTCGTCGCCGACGACGTGACCCTCTGGCATCTGCTGGCGCATAGGTCCGGCATTGGCGACTACCTCGACGAGGAGAATGAAAACTTGGATTCAAGCGATTACGTGCTTGTGTCCCCAGTGCACGAGCTGGCCACCACCGAGGCCTTCCTTGCCGAGGTGGATGGCTATCCGACCAAGTTCGGGGCGGGAGAGCGGTTCTCCTATTGCAACGGCGGCTACATCGTGCTCGCGCTGATCGCCGAGCGTGCCGGCGGCACCGCCTACCACGACCTCGTCAAAGAGCAGGTCCTCGTTCCGGCTGGACTAGAGGACACGGCGTTCTTGCGTTCGGACGAGCCATCCAGCCGCATGGCCCTCGGCTACCTGGACACCGATGGCCTTCGGACCAACGTCCTCCATCTGCCGGTGCGCGGGAACGGCGACGGCGGGATCTACACGACAGTCGCCGACATGCACGCCTTCTGGAACGCTTTCACTGACGGTCGGATAGTCCCGGAGGAGTGGGTGGCGGAGATGACCCGGCCACACAGCGACGTGCCCAAGGAGGACGCAAGATACGGTCTCGGCTTCTGGCTGGCGGAAACCGGCCCCACCGTGAAGCTGGTTGGGGGCGACGCCGGCGTGTCCTTCTATAGTGCTCATGACCCCACCACTCGTTCGACCTGGACGGTTGTCTCCAACACACCGGACGGAGCTTGGCCAATCGTGAGGCATTTGGTAAGTGTTCTCGGTGGCTGAGGCCAGCTTCTGTCGGCACACGCCAGCTGCGGAACTGTCGGAAGCACCTGCTCATGAACTGCCATATTGCGGTTTCTTGAGCCGTGAGCAGCCACACATGACTGCCCGTTAGGGGCAGCTCTACAGAGACTCTTGAGCAGGTTGCTGGAACTCGATCACGTTGCCTGAAGGGTCGGCGCAAAGAATCTGCTTGCGTCCCTGATTCTCGACTACCTCATTTAACAAAGTGACCCCGTCGGCCTCGAGTTTCGAAACAACAGAATCCAGGTCGTCTACAACCAATACGAACCGGGACCACCCACCCGGAGTTGGCATCGACCCATCGAGCATCGGCCTCGAAGCCGAAGCTCTCGGCCCGGCCAGCCACAGCGTCAGGTCATCATGGGTCAGGCTGGCGAACGCGGGAACCTGCATCTCAACCTCGAACCCGAGCTTCGAGACATAGAAGTCAACGGATTCTGCGACATCACTGACGATGTATCTCACAATTGTCATCAGAAGAACATACAGAATCAACAGAACGCCCGGCGAGAGCCAACCGTAGGTGCCGTTGGGTGAGGCTTAGGCGGCAGCCGTAATATGCGCCTCGAAGCGCGACTCCCTCCTTCACTAATGTTCACGTGATGTTTATCGGATCGCTTTTGTTGTTCTCCTGATTGTCGTTGGAGTGGCGTGCGGCGGATCTGATGAGCCGGCCAGCCTCGACGGCCGGTGGGATGGAGGTTCGGATTGGGGAGAAGTGATCATCGATGGTCTAGCTGGCACCTACTCCTCCACATTTGGTTCCGACCTGGGCGAAATCTCTCTGACCCAGGTCTCAGACTCAGAGTTCACCGGAACCTGGGATGAAGGCAACCTTCGATTCGGGACACTTGACATAACGCTGGAGTCAAACAAGAAAGTCACTGGACAATGGACGGCAAATCCTGACTCGGAGGTTTCTGGATCAAGCGGTGGCCTACTCCTTTGGGAGCGGTAGACGACCCAACCAACTATCTCTGAAGGTCAATTCCAACGTTTCTGGCGTGAGCGTGATGTTCAGCTTGCCGATCGCTCCGCCCGTAGATCGGAGCGACCTGGCATAAGCGGGGCCCTATTCGGGGTTGGAGCTGAAAAGGACCTCGGCGAGTGCTCGATATCCGAATAGCGGGTCCGGTCCCAGGGTCTGGATCGACACGTGGTCGGCCCCGGCGGGGAGATGACGGCGCAAACCCTCGGCGATCTCCTGTGGAGTGCCGGCCAGGACCAGCTCATCGATGAGTTGGTCGCTCCCACCGTCGGCCAGGTCGGATTCGGTCCAGCCCTCCCTCAACAAGTTGTTGCGATAGTTCACCAGTCTGAGATAGCGGCCGACCATCTCCCTACCGATCTCGCGAGCCTGCTTCTGGTCAGATTCGACGACGACGGTCTGCTCGGGAGCCAGTAGTGGGCTATCACCGACGACCCCCCGAGCTAATCGGGTGTGGCGAGGCGTCGTCAGATACGGATGGGCGCCCCTGGTGTGCTCAGCCGCGGCAGCCAAAACCTTAGGGCCCAACGCGGCAAGCACCAGGCTCTCTTTTGGCACGCCTGCCGCATCGAGCTGGTCCAGATAGTTGAGAATGGTGGCGAATGGCTGACGATACTCAGAGTTCGATTCTGGGTGCCCGATGCCGACGCCAAGCAGGAATCGTCCCCGATGGCGTTCGCTCACACGGTGATAGGAGTTGGCGACGGTGCTGGCAGCGTCACGCCACATGTTGACGATCCCGGTGGCGATGGGGATTGTATCGGTAGCGTCCAAGAGCTTCTCGATGCTCCTTAGGTCACCACTCGGTGACCCGCCTAGCCAAAGAGCACCAAATCCGAGCCGCTCCACTTCTCGGGCAATCTCGGGAGTCGTCTCACCAGCACGTCTGAAGATTCCAAACTCACCAAGTTCAATGATCATGTCTCTACTAAGGATTCAGCCACTCAGCCAATTCCGCCGATGTGTGAGAAAACATATTGGCAGACAGGCCTCTCAGGCCGGCGAGTTCTCCCGGCATCAGCGATCGGATCAGTGCGTGAGTCCAGACCGAGGAACGCTTCGTAGAACGTGCCTCCGTCGATCCATGTCTAGCCGTCGAACGATTCATGTCTTCCAACTTGGAGCTGTTTTGCCCATACCAGTGTCAAGAGACCACCAACGACTAGCACAAGCGCATAGGCGGTTGCCGACCCGTTTTCGGCGCCGGTGAAAGGTAACGTCTCGTTCGTTGGAGTCACCTCAGGTTCGGTCGAGGGCACGATCGTAGTTGGCAGGATTTCGAAGAACGCCACAGTTGACGTCGTCGAAGCCTCAGTAGACGTCGTCGAAGCCTCAGTAGACGTCGTCGAAGCCTCAGTAGACGTCGTCGAAGCCTCAGTAGACGTCGTCGAAGGTTTCG
>Ga0255057_10000498_pt1 | contig 22495 bp, 19 predicted proteins | sample Cases_109_6_MG_FD_189022 | JGI IMG/M metagenome (GOLD analysis project Ga0255057, IMG submission 189022) | Seawater microbial communities from Amundsen Gulf, Northwest Territories, Canada - Cases_109_6 | ecosystem: Environmental > Aquatic > Marine > Gulf | place: Canada: Northwest Territories... | reverse complement strand
GACCGTGACGAAGAAATCAGTCAGGAAGAGGACCACCAAGAAGAAGGCTGGAACGGTCAAGCACCAGACCCGCAACACCGGGGCGAAGAAGGTAGGACCAGCGCCCAAGCCCAAGCGGCAGAAGCCGGAAACGGGCCTGGTGTTCAAGCCGAAGCCGAAGCCGAAGAAGGCGACGACGAAGCGGGCGCAAAGACACCAACGGCGGGGATAGCTTTTAGGCTTCACTAGCCTCTTATCGCAAGGTTCCATTTCGCCATTTTCCAAGGGAAAGTCGACGGTTTGCGCGCAACCTGAGGCGGTGCTGGTACCGTTGCTGGTACGAAAGCGCTGGTGGTCACGTGATCACCACCAGATCGGCACGGCTGTTGCTTTGCGTGCGCGCGAGGAGGCGGCAGGCAGGGAGGGGTTTGGTGTCGGTTGGGGTCCGCAAGCCTTTCGATCCGGTGCTCGAGCCTACGCTGCTCCTCGCGGACCGAACCCCAGAAATCGCCCTTGTCGTCAGACGCCCCAGGTGTACCCTTTTTCTCGGTCGGCTTGGTCATGCTTTCCGATCCTCGCCCAGGGCGTTCGCACCGCCGCTGGGCGCTCTCTATTCTACCCCGCTTTGCGCCCGTACCTATCGGGCTTCGCAATCGACGCGATCACCTGCTTCATCTGCGTTTCGACCCCCATCGCGGCTTCAGCCGTCCGGGCCTCGCGCGGGATCCCTTTGACGACGCCAAGATAGTGCCGCTCCGCAATCTGAACGGAGTGCCCAAGCTGACGAGCCGTGCGGTAGACGCTCGCGCCCCCGAAGACACCGGGCGCGTTCGCCAAGAACGAACCGCACGTCTTGCGGAGGATGAGCCAGGTGAACTCAGGCGCGCCGTAGTCGCTGACCAGGCGCCGGAGAGCCTTGCGTGCCTGGTACTCGTCGAGATGAGGGAACACACGACCTCGACCCCCACCGCGGAGCCGCAACGTGGTCAGTAGCGTGCGCAGCCCCGGGCTCACTCCGAGGTCAACCACTCGGCCGCGGTGCGTCTTGCTGGCGGCGTCGATGTAGAACTCGCCAGCCGGTGAGCCGTCATCGCCCGGGGCCTCGAGATCGACGCGCGCCCACGTCAGCGCGAGTGCTTCACCGGGGCGCATACCGGTGAGCACCATCGTCGCAACGAAGGGCCCGATCGGCGCGTGCTCGGTATCATGGCGTTGCGCGGCCTCTAGCAGCTTCTGAATGGACGTTGGCCGGAGGAATACCGGCCGCTCGATGGGGGCCTGAATGCGCCGCAGGGCCCGCCTCAGGTCGTCCACGGTGAGCCGTGAGAATAGATCGAGATCACACAGGTACCGCAGCATTGCCGACGTGGCGCGGAGCTCTTTGTTGACCGTGTGCGGCGAGCGCGGGCCCTTGGGGATCGTGCGGCACATTGCTCGCACGTGCTTCGACTCTTGCAAAAGCGTCTCGCGGAACGCCACGAGAGCGCCCCGGTTGAGATCGTCGACGGTGTAAACCCTTGCGGTCTGTGCCCATCTGAGAAACTTGTCCCCGACGCGGCGATAAAGGCGAAGCGTTGCGGGCCTCAGGTGTGGGTGTCCGTCGAAGTAGCGCTCTACGGCTTCCGAAATCAGAAGCCCGGTCGCCGGTGTGGCGCCTTCGTCAAGCGCCAGACGACGACGGGCGAGGATCTTGGACTTTCTGGTGCACCAGTCCTCGCGCTGCTCTCGGGTGCGAAGGCCCGGATCGAGTGTCACGCGCTTGGTCTTGCCACTGTCGGGATCTTCGAATCTCACTCTCCAGCCGGTGCGCGCCTTGGCGTCGGGTTTGATCAACGTGACCCCTGGATGTTTTCGGCTTCGCTTGCGTGCCATGAAGGTCCCTTTTCAATGCTGGTACTTTTGCTGGTACTAGTGCTGGTGCTGGCTTGGTGCTGGCCACTACTCCGGCACCGGCCATGGCCCCTTTTGGGCCCCCAAAACTTTTGCTGGTACTTTGCTGGTACTACTTCTCCGGGTAACATGCAACACCTAACAGTTTCTACAGGTGGGTGAAAAGACCAATTATTCTAGACATATCGCGGCCTTGCTCCGGATTTCCGGGACAACCGTGATCGGGTGAAAGAAGGCCCTCAGGGCCCCTTTTTCATTGGACGTGATTATTGTGCGTGCGGACTTCGCGCGGGCGGTGCGCGCGGAGTTCGTGCGGGTCTGGAGGTGCTTCCCACGCTCCTTAGGCGGCCTTCGAGATAGCTCAGGATGAAGCGAATCTGGTCGGCCGTGAGCGTGAACGAGACTTCGATGCGCTCCTGCTCTGGGTCGAACCTCATGCGTCGGAGTGTCTTTCCGAATCCCGCGAGAGTCATCACGAGCTGCTGCGAGTAGAAGTTGGCCACCCTCGTCCAATAGACCGAGGCTTCCCGCGCTTCTGCGTTCGACGCAAACGTTGCCAGGGTGGTGATGGTGGCTTCGTCCGGTCCGATCTCACGTACCGCTACCCGGAGTCGTATCGGGATGTGCTTCACATTGCCACGAACAAACCGATGTACACCTTCGATCTCGAGGGACAGCGCTTCCTCAGGTCCCATTGAAAGCAGCGCGTCGGGCCCATGCGCCGTCACGAGACCTTCCTTCTCTGCGTCGCGTAACTCACGAGCCTTGGTGAGCGCGAGCACGCGCCTCAGATCCTGCTGGCGCGTGATGGTGAAATGATAGGGGCTCAGAACCGCAATGGTGCGCTTCGTTCGATCGAGGTTGTGCCACGGCGCCGTGCGTACTCCATACCGGCGCCTCCAGGGTGCACGCTTCCCGCGCGAACGGGCCATGCGATGAACGCTCTCTTCCGCGAACCTCGTTCCGCGGCGGTGTCGCCCGGCGAGTACTAGCTTCGAGCGCTCGAGATTCGGCGAAGCGACCAAAAGCCTGTCGAGATCTTCCACCGGGTCGATCCCCGATCCCGCCAACAAAAGCTGCCAGTCGGGCACCCCCGAAAGGAACTGGGTGACGTCCGGCCCAAGGGCCGACTCCCGAACCCGCTTCATATCGACCCGAAGCGCAAGCTGAGCCCCCGGGGGCAGGCGGGAAGGCCCCGTGATCGCCGAGGGGCCCACGGGGATCTCGGTGTCAGTGTCAGCGTCAGTGTCAGCACCAGCGTCAGTGTCAGCGCTAGTGTCAGCGTCCGCGTCCGCGTCCGCGTCAGTGTCAGCGCCAGTGTTGTCCGGCACGCCGGCGTCGATTCCTGGCTTCGGCTCATCACCGACTGCCTTATCGCCCATCCCGTCGCTCGCCTGTCTTGCCACGCCGCCGGGCGTTGCCGCGGCGACCATCCCCTCGGTCAATCCGAACTCGACCTCCGTCGGTAGCGTTAGCTCGAAATCGAAATCGAAGTTGGCGGTGCGGCTTGCGATGTATCCGAAGACCGCAGCGTGGAAGAGAAGAGACGCAACGAGACCGAAGGTCGTCGCAAATTCTTGGAGTTGTTGATCCGCGCGCACCCTAGTGACAGTTCGTAGCAGACCACGGCTGTGCGACGCACACTACGAGCTCTGTTTTCGTTCTGCTCCGTGCTTTTCAGCCCCGCTATGTGACGCTCATCTCGAGTGGCCGGCGCAAGGTGCCACGTCCCGAGCTCGGCGAGCCCCCATAGCAGCGCCAGCGTCAGTGTCAGCGCCAGTGTCAGCGTTCAGCGTCAGCGTCCGCGCCAGCGTTCAGCGTCCGCGCTCAGCGTCCGCGCTCAGCGCCAGCGCTCAGCGCCCGGGCCAGCGTCCGCGCCGAAGGGGGGGGGTCGCCCCCTATTTACTCAGGGCTTTCTTGACGGCCTTCAGAAGGGCTTGGCCGGAGGGGCCGACCTCTTTGGCGATCTTCTCGGGGACGCCCTTTTCCTTGGCCTTGAAGGCGGCGCGCTCCTCGGCCGTCGGCTCGTGCACGTCATAGCCGTAACGCACGAGGTTCTTGATGAGGACCGGTTCCATCTGGCGGACTTGCTCGCGGCCCCAAGTCGTGAGGTCGTAGGGCGGGCTCAGCAACACCTCCTGGATGTCCTTGGGCAGCGTGTCGAACCACTTTTTCGAGTAGACCACGATGCCGGGCTGATAGGAGTGTTTCGAGAGGAACAGATTTCGTTCGTCGTCGTCGAGCCCTTGGTACCACGTCGTCGCCATGGCGAAGAGTGGGGTGTTGTCGAAGCCATCGACCACTCCGGTCTGCAGGCTGGTCATCGTGTTGGCGACATCGATAGTCACCGGGCTCGCCCCGATCGCCTTGTATGCTTCGACGTGGGCGACTGCCTCCTGCGACCGGAACCGAACGCCCTTCATGTCCTCGGGTGTGCGGATGGGGCGCCGGCTAAAATAGGAGCGGAAGCCGTTCTCTCCCCAGATTGCGAACACCAGCTTCCGCTTCTCCAGGATCTTGCGCACCTGTTTGATGACCTCCGGGTCGTCGAGCACGGCATCCGCTTGCTCGACCGTGTCGAAGAGATAGGGCGCCTCCAACACGTTCACCTCGCGGACGATCGAGCTCAGGCCGCCCACCGAGCCGGCAAAGCCCTGCATGCTGCCCGAGGCTACGCGCCGCGCCAAGGAGCGCTCGTTTGAACGCCCGAGGCGGAGCTTCACCTTGACGCGGCCGTTGGTCTCTTCTTGGATGTACTCCTTGAGCTTCTTGAGCTGTAGCGCCCACGGGCTTCCAGGGGGCACGACGCTCCCGAGCTCCAATACGTATTCCTGAGCCGACGCTGGGACCGGGGCAGAAAACAGGAGGGATAGAGCGAAAAACGCCCCAGCAACGACAAATCTACGCATTGAATTCTCCTTGGAATCTATGGCTAGACGGAAATCCGATCGGTCCTATTCAGAACAGGTCGTCGATCTCGGCCATTAGATTATTGGCCTTCTGCTGCTCGCACGTGTTTTCTGGCGTGATTTCGGGAAGGATGTTCGGGTCCGTGTCGAGCACGATCGCGAGCTGCTGCTCGAACAGAGAACGGTCGGCTTCCTTTACCGCCCACTCTTCCGCCAAGAACGTGTGCGTGCCGAGGTACTTGGGGGCTGCTTCGATAGAATACTCGAAGTGCTCCTTGCTCTTGATCATGTCGCCGCCCGAGAATCCGGGCGCCTTCGCGAAGAAGATGCCGAAGTAGCGATCCGGCCCATAGTGCCAGTATGCCGGGTCGTTATCGAGGCAGAACTGCATGATCGCGCGCACCTCGTCTTTGTACGAAAGCAATGTCGCGAAACTTTCGAGAACTGCCCAGCGGCCTAGGTTCGACGAACGCCAATAAAGCGCCGGGACCGCGGATGGACCGAGACCCCCGATGGCGTCTTCGATCCGTCCGCCGCGCGACATCTTGTCGGCGAACGAAGGAGAAAGCGCTTTCAACGCATGCTCGGCAGCTTTGGTACCTTCTTCGTGCGTGTTCTTGTAAACGTCGGGCTGCGCCTCGTCAAAACGCAGGTAGCAATCCGAGTAGAAGTACAGCGCGTGTGAAAGGTCAGTCCACGCTTGTGCGTTGCCCGGGTTGAGCGCGACGACCTGCTTCCAAGTATCCACTGCCGCCAGCGCTTGTGCCTCATCTCCACGCTGCAGCCAGGCTGCCTGGGCCGCGGCGAGCAACTGTGCCTCCTGCGCCTGGCCCGATTCGTCGAGTACGACGGTTTCGGAGCTGGTCTCCCACGCTCCCTCACGAGTAGAGCCGCAGCCTGCTACTACGGCCACCATGCTTGCTAGGGCAATCCAATGCCCGAACTTCAAGGAACTCATCATTGCGTGCCTCCTGCTTCCCGGCCGATACGGCAGGGGTATGGGGGGGCATACCAAGAGGTGTTTCGTGGTGTCAACGACAGGTCGCCTCTGGGGCGCCGGTTTGCTTGCGGGCCGTTGGACCGTGTGGTAGTTGGCCAGCTGAAAATTTGGTTTACCTGAGTGGGTGGGCCGCCTGGCCCGCCCATTTTTCGTTTAGGGGGTCTCGGGAGAAATTGACCCGCGCGACCGAACAGTTAGGAAAGACGCTTGTCGAGCTAATCGGCCCCATTTGCCGTGCGCATGGGGTGGACTTGGTCGATGTGCGCTATCAAAGTGACCGGGGTGGCGCCGTAATTCGGGTCATCATCGACAGAGACCTGCCGGGCCTCCAAGAGGATGGGAGTGGAGTGTCGCTGGACGATTGCACAGCTGTGAGTCGAGACGTGTCGACGGCGCTCGAAGTCCACGACGACGTCCTTTCTTTGGGAGCCTACCGACTCGAGGTCAGCTCGCCGGGGCTCGAGCGGCCACTGGTCAAGCTTGCCGACTTCGAGCGTTTCTCGGGTCGCGAAATCAAATTGCGGACACGGACCGCAATCGAACGGCAGCGCCGGTTCCACGGCAGGCTGCTTGGTGTCGTCGATCGGGCTATCGAGCTCGATCAGGATGGCACCGTTCTCCTCATTCCGCACGACGACATCGCGCAGGCGAATCTCGTGTATCGATTCTCAAAATAGGTGAGTAGATGTCCATGCAGCAAAACTCTCTCTCCCTTCAGCATGTGATCGAACAGGTCAGCCAGGAAAAGGGCATCGACGCCAAGATTCTGGTTGAGGCCACTGAGCAGGCGATTCTGACCGCGGCGAAGCGAACCTTCGGTCCCGAACGCGAGCTCGAAGCGCGGTTCAACCGAGAGACGGGGGCAGTTGATCTCTTCCAGTACATGACCGTCGTAACGGCCGTCGAGAACAGCGAGCAGGAGATCTCGCTCGAGGAGGCCGAGACGCACGGGCTTGAAGCCGAGATAGGAGAAGAGCTCGGATTCCAGATTTTCTACCTTCCCGAGGATCGCGACAAGGCCAAAGAACAGGACAAGCAGTTCGGCGAGCTCCTGAGTCTGGAACAGAGCCGACACCGCTTTGGCAGGATCGCCGCCCAAACGGCGAAGCAGGTGATCATTCAACGGGTCCGGGATGCCGAGCGTGAGCGAGTCTACGCGGAGTACAAGAACCGCAGGGGCGAGATCATCACCGGTGTTGTTCGGCGCTTCGAGCGCGGCTCGAACATCATCGTCGACCTCGGACGCGGTGTCGAAGCGGTCTTGCCGCCACGCGAGCAAACGCCACGCGAGAGCTACCGTCCAGGCGACCGCATCGTGGCCTTCCTCAAGGACATCGATCGCGAGGCCCGTGGGCCACAGATCATCCTTTCGCGCACGGACGTGGGACTCTTGGTGAAGCTCTTCGAGATGGAGGTCCCCGAGATCTACGAGGGTATCGTGCGTATCGTCGCGGCCGCCCGCGAGCCTGGGGCTCGTTCCAAGATCGCCGTCAGCAGTCGAGATTCGGACGTCGATCCCGTGGGTGCTTGCGTTGGGATGAAGGGCTCGCGCGTCCAGGCCGTCGTGCAGGAGCTTCGCGGCGAGAAGATCGACATCGTTCCTTGGGACCGCGACCCCGCGCGCTTCGTGTGTAACGCGATCGCGCCGGCCGAGGTAGTTCGAGTGGTCATCGACGAAATCAACTCCAACATGGAGCTGGTCGTGCCCGATCCCAAGCTTTCTCTTGCGATCGGCCGACGCGGTCAGAACGTGCGCTTGGCCTCTCAGCTGACCGGCTGGCGTTTGGACATCGTGAGCGAATCTCGCTTCAAGCAGATCGAGGAAGAAGCGATGGCTGCCCTCTCGCGGCTCAGCGCGGACGAAGAAGTCTCTCACTCCCTCTATCGGATGGGCTTCCGAAGCCTGGACGAGGTGGTCGAAGCGAGTGAGAATGAGCTCGCTTCCGTTCCCGGCGTTTCGGCCGAGCAGGTCGCCACGCTTCGGACCGATGCGGCGAACGCCATGGAGGACCTTCGCAAGGAGCGTTTGGCGGCCACGGCCGAGTTGACGGAGGCCCCGAGCGAACGGGACAAGCTTCTGCTCGTTCGAGGGATCAATGGACGAGTTGCCGACCAGCTCGAGCAGAGCGGTTACGCGTCGGTCGAGGCGGTCGCGTCCGAAAAGGATACCGATCGCTTGGCGATCAAGACGGGGTTGGGCGCACAAAAGGCCCAAGCGCTCAAGAAGGCTGTCAGCGAGTTCGTCGCCAACGAGTGGCCTCCGGTTGAGGTCAAGCTCGAGGAGAGCATCGCCAAGGCCCAGGCCGAAACCGCGAAGTTGGAAGCGGAAGCAAAAGCGGCTGAAGAAGCCGAAGCCGCCGCCGTGGAGGCAGCTGCCGCGGAGGCGGCCGAGGAGACAGCAGAAACCGCAGAGACGGCACTGACCCCAGAGCTCGAAGACGAGGCCGCGGATTCACCCGACTCCGCGGAAGAAACGTCGGAGGACAAGCAAGGGTAACTGTCGATGTTGGGCGTCATGGGAAAGAATGAGCGAGCCGGAACATCGCAGCGCATGTGCGCTGGCTGTGGCAGTCGCACCGAGCGAGGTGAGTTGGTGCGGCTCGTGATCGGCCCTTCGGCGCCCTTCGTGGCGGTCGACCTCGGTCGTCGGCTCGGTGGACGCGGGGTCTCGGTGCATCCGCGCCGCCGCTGTGTACGAATAGCTTTGATGCGCGGTGCGCTGGCAGGGGCGCTTCGAGGTGTGGCGCAGGTCGAGCCCGAGAGTATCGAGCGGATGATTATCCAGCAGCTCGCCCAGCGTGTGTGCGGGCTGCTCAGCTCGGCGTTGCGCATCCGCAGCGTTGCGGTGGGCACGGACGTTGTCCGTGCGGCGCTTCTGGCGAATCAGGGGGACCTCCTGGTGGTCGCAGAGGATGCTCGGGGCCGTGCCGGAGAGATCACGAAGATGGCAACCGCGATCGGTTGCGCGACGGCCACTTGGGGGACAAAGGCGAGCCTGGGAGAAGTCTTCTCGCGCCAGGAGCTCGGTGTCTTCCTCGTGACGGATAGGGGTATCGCGAGTGCGGTCCTCGAGTGCCTGGCTCAAATCGAGGCACTATCGGAGGATGAATGAGTAAGGTTCGAGTCTACGAGGTCGCGCGGGAGCTGGGGGTCGAGAATCGCGACATAATCCAGCGCATGGCGACTCTCGGGATTCAGGTACGTAACCACATGAGCGTGCTCGATCCCGCCGAGGTGGATCGCGTCAAACGCGCGCTCGACAAGGACCGAAGTGAGGCCTTGATCGAGGAGCGCATTCGACCGACCGTCGTACGCCGCAAGCGCCGCAAGAAGTCGGACGAGGCGGCCGCCGCCTCGAGCGAATCGGGCGAAGCCGTGCCGACACGAAGTGCCGAGCCTCCCGCCGAGTCCGCTGCTCCAGCTCTGGCCACGGAGCTCCCGTCCGTCGGGACTCCCGCCGTCGTCGAGCCGTCTGCGCCGACGACGCCGCCCCCAGCAGAGCCACCGTCGGTGCGTGAGCAACGCGTTTCCAAGCCGCCCCCTGCACCCGAGCCCCAACCCCAAGAGGAGCAGGGGCGGTTCTCCCACGACCCACTTCCGCCGGGCGTCATGCGACGTGGGAAAGCCAAAGCGCCAGGTGCTACCCCGCTGTCGGAGGGCGCGCGTCGTCGCATCGTGGCGGAACACGCAGCGCAGCGAGAGCATCAGGCGCCACGGCGTCGCGAGATCCGAGGGCGTTCCTCGATCGGACCGACCGGTCGTCCCCAGGGTCGCCCCGGAAAGAAGCGTTTGCAGCCGGGCAAGAAGCCGAAACAAACCGAGATTACGGTTCCAAGTGCGCAGAAGCGAGTCATTCGAATCGACGACAACATCCAGCTCCAGGCGCTGGCGCAGCGCATGAGCCTCAAGGCGACCGACGTCTTGATGAGGTTGATGGAGCTCGGTGTATCCGGAGTGCATATCAACAGCACGCTCGACGCCGACACTGCCGCGGTCCTGGCGAGCGAGTTCAACTACGAGGTCGAAAACGTTGCCCGAAGCGAAGACGAGATCGTGGGTGATGCGCGAGGCCAGTTCGAGGACTTGGTTACCGATCGGCAGCACCGGCCGCCCATCGTGACGGTCATGGGCCACGTCGACCATGGCAAGACGTCGCTGTTGGACAAGATCCGTGAGAGCGACGTAGTGGGTGGCGAGGCCGGGGGCATCACCCAACACATCGGCGCGTACCGTGTGGATACGAAGCGAGGCACGGTGGTTTTTCTCGATACCCCCGGTCACGAAGCATTCACGGCCATGCGTGCCCGCGGTGCCCAGGCCACCGACATCGTCATCTTGGTTGTGGCGGCCGACGACGGCGTCATGCCCCAGACGAAGGAAGCCGTGAACCACGCCCAGGCTGCCAAGGTTCCCATCGTCGTGGCGGTCAACAAGATCGACAAGCCAGAGGCGAATCCAGACAAGGTGAAGACCGATCTCGCGGCGCTTGGACTTCAGCCCGAGGATTGGGGCGGCGACACCATCTACATTCCGTGCTCGGCGATCACCGGGGAGGGGATCGATGCCTTGCTCGAGAACGTCCTGCTTCAGGCCGAGCTTCTCGAGCTCACCGCCAATCCGGGCATTCCGGCCCAGGGTGTGGTGCTCGAGGCATACCTCGATCGAGGCAGAGGTCCGGTTGCTAACGTCTTGGTTAGAGACGGAACTTTGAACACTGGCGACTACGTCGTGGCTGGCGGATCCTGGGGCCGGATCCGCGCGATGACCGACGACCGCGGCAAACAACTCAGCCAAGCTGGAGCGGCGACGCCCGCAGAGGTGCTCGGTCTGGCCGAGCTACCCGCGGCCGGCGACCTCTTTTATCAGGTGACCGATCAGCGCCGAGCGCAGGAGGTGGCCGGGGCCCGCAAGAAGCCGGATTCGACCATCTCGGCGCCGGTAGGGGGCGTTCGCGGTCTCGACCAGTTTCAGGCCCTCATGCAGAGCGGCGACGTCAAGGAGCTCAGGCTCGTGGTCAAAGCCGACGTTCAAGGCTCGGTCGAAGCACTTCAGGGGGCGCTCTTGGACCTCGGTACCGAAAAAGTGAAGGTCAACGTCATTCACACCGGCGTCGGCGGCATCACCGAGAACGACGTCATGCTTGCTAGCGCCTCCCAAGCCATCGTCCTCGGCTTCAACGTGCGTCCGCAGGGCAAGGCGTCCTCAACCGCCAAAAAACAAAACGCCGAAATTCGCACGTACAACGTCATCTACGAGGCGATCGACGACGTGAAGGCGGCCATGAAAGGCCTCCTCGCACCGACGGTCGTGCAGACGGACCTCGGCAAGGCAGAGGTTCGGCAGACGTTCGGGATTCCCAAGATCGGCACCATTGCGGGCTGCATGGTTCTCGAAGGGAAGATCAATCGTGGGGCTCGGGCTCGGCTGGTGCGAGACGGTGTCGTCGTATGGGAAGGGCCGATGGGCTCGCTCCGCCGCTTCAAGGAAGACGTCAAAGAAGTTCAGTCCGGTATGGAGTGTGGGATCGGGCTTCAGGGCTTCAATGACGTCAAAGAGCAAGATATCATTGAGTGCTACGAAGAGAAACAGGTCGAGGCCACACTCGAATGATTTGAGCGACGAGGTTTCGAATGGTCGTGGGCGTCTGCCAAATCTCGCTTTCGTTGCCGGGCGTCAACTCGTTGAAGGCCAAGCGCTCTATCGTGCGCAAGGTGCTAGATCGGACCGCGAATCGTTTCAATGTAGCCGCGGCCGAAGTGGGGCGGCAGGACGCACACCGGCAAGCGGTGCTAGGGTTTGCTGTCGTGTCGGGCGACCGACGGCATGCGAATTCCATGCTCGATTCCATCGCATCCTTCGTGGAAGGCACTGGCGAGGCGGTGGTGATCGACCGTTCGATCGAGCTTCTGTCGGTTGGCGAGCTCGGGGAGTGGTCGGACTGATGGCGCAGAACAAAGGCTTTCGCAGGGCGGATCGTGTGGCGGAAAGGCTTCGGAGTGAGCTCATGGGCCTGTTGCTCCGTGGGAGCGTGCGGGACCCGGCTGCGAGCAACGTGGTCGTGTCGGCGGTACGTATGACCGATGACCTCAGCATTGCACGGGTGTACGTCCGTGTCCTCGAGGAGGTCGACGCGGACCGTCAGGAGGAGGTCGTCGATGCGCTCGGGCGCGCGAGAGGCTTCCTTCGCCGGGAGCTGGGCCAACGACTCCAACTCCGACACGTTCCTTCGCTCGAGTTCTATTGGGACGACGTCGTCGACTCTGCGCTTCGGATCGAGTCGATTCTCGACGAAATTCGCGAAGACCCGGGGTCGGCTGAACCGGAGGGCTCGCAGTGATCGATCGCGTGCTTCAAATAGCGCGAGAAGGTCAGCGATTCCTCGTGGCTTGCCACCGACGGCCCGATGCCGACTCTCTTGGCTCGGCACTCGGGCTGATCGCTATGCTCCGAGCCATGGGCAAAGAGGCGACACTCTTTATGTCGGAATCGATTCCCGAATCGCTTCAGTTTCTGGTGGAGAACGAGGAGGGAACGGAGTCGTTCGAAGAAGGCGTTCGTTTCGACGCGACGTGGATCATGGACATCGCCGCCAAGAAGCTCCTGCCTCCGGGTCTTCCTGCGCCGGAGGTGACCGGGCCCGTCATCGTGGTCGATCATCACCTTGCCCATGACGACGTCGGGGATGTGATTCTCCGCGATACGAACGCTGCGGCGACAGGAGAGGTGGTCGTCCACCTGATGGAGGCGCTCGGAATGAGCGACCTTCCTCCGGGGGCAGCAACCCCTTTGTACGCGGCGATCGTATCGGACACCGGCGGTTTCCGGTATGCGTCGACCCGACCGGAAACGCTTCGCCTCGGTGCCAGGCTGATCGAGGGCGGCGCAGACCCGTGGCGCGTCGCGTATCAGTTGTTCGAGCGGTGGGAGCCGGCACGCTTGAAGCTCCTGGCCGAGATCATCTCCACGTTGCAGATGGCGTTCGACGGGCGCGTCGCGATCATGCGCGTGACTCGAAAGATGCTGGCCGACTGCGGGGCCAACGACGATATGGTCGAGGGGATGGTGAACTATGCCCGGCGCGTGGAAGGCGCCGAGATCGGCGCGCTCTTGTGGGAGTGGCAGGTCGTCGCGGATGGGAGCAACCACAGCGAGACCAAGATCAGCCTTCGATCGAGCGGGACGGCTGATGTGTCGCTGATCGCGCAAGCGCTCAACGGGGGTGGGCATCGTGTTGCGGCCGCTACCCAGCTCGATATCACGATCGACGAGGCCGACGAGCGTTTACGGGCAGAGCTCGCCGAGTACTTTGGATGAACGGCGTTTTGGTCGTCGACAAGCCCGCAGGGTGCACTTCACACGATGTCGTTCAGCGTGTTCGCAAAGCGATACAGCAACGGTCGGTAGGGCATGCCGGGACCTTGGATCCGCTGGCGACTGGAGTACTGGTGGTCGCGATCGGGGAGGGCACCAAGCTCGTCTCCTATCTGCAGTCCGACGACAAGCGATACGATGTGACGATCGCACTCGGGGCGGAGACCGACTCACTCGACGCCGATGGCACGGTTACCGAGCGTGCCGATGTCCCGCTGCTCGACGAGAAAATGGTATCCGAGGTGCTCGCGCAATTCATTGGACGATACCCTCAAAAGGCGCCCAAGCTCAGCGCGATCAAAGTCCGTGGAACGCCGCTCCACCGACGCGCGCGTCGTGGCGAGGAAGTCACCGCGCCGATACGAGACGTTGAGCTCTTCGAAGCCAGTGTCGAGCATCTGGGGCCGGAAGAGCTTCGCTTGACGCTTCATTGTGGCAAAGGGTTCTACGTGCGCTCGTTGGCGCGGGACTTGGCACGAGCGCTCGGGACCGTAGGGCACGTGATTCGACTTCGCCGTACCGAGAGCGGATCGTTCGGATTGGACGGGGCGCTTGCGGGCGACTCGTTGACTGCAAAGGCGATCGAGGAGCGGTTGATTTCGGTAGCTGAGGCCTGCGGTTCGCTCAACCGCGTTGATCTGACCGACGACGGGGTGGCCCATGCGCGACATGGGCGGCCGATCGGCGCAGGAGACATCAGGGGCGACGGCTGGCGCGGTATGACGCCCGAGGAACCCCTGGCCCTCTTCGCCCCCGATGGCGAAATCGTCGCGCTAGGGCGTCGAGAGATCGACCACGTCCGGGTGGTCCGAGGTTTCGTTGTCGAACCTTAGAATGTGGTAGGTCCAAACCGTGGAGCGCACGGGCTACCTCATCGTTGGCGCTGGCATCAGCGGTCTCGCGTTCGCCGATCGGCTGAACGACGAAGACTACCTCATCGTAGAGGCCGAGGATGAGATCGGCGGCTACTGCCGCACCGTGAAACGAGACGGCTTCGTCTGGGACTACTCCGGACACTTTTTTCACTTCCGCCACCCGGAGATTGAAGAGGAGCTCGTAGGGCGTATGGACGGCCGTGTGCTTCGCATCGATCGCGACAGCCGCATTTGGTACGCCGATCGCTTCATCGATTTTCCGTTTCAAGAGAATATCCATCAGCTGCCTGAAGCGGAGTACCAAGAGTGTGTTCGGGACCTGAGGGACAGGCCCAGCGAGGATCGGTCGGCCAATTTCAAGGAGATGCTGTACGCTCGATACGGTCGCGCGATCGCGGAGAAGTTCCTCGTTCCCTACAATGAAAAACTGTACGCTACGAACCTCGCGTCCCTCGATATCGACGCGATGGGGCGTTTCTTTCCGCACGTGACAGCCGAGGAGATTCTGGCTCGCGCCGAGCGGCCAGAGCGGGGAGGGTACAACATGACCTTTACCTATCCCGAGGGAGGCGCCATTCAATACGTCGAGGCGCTCGCGAAAGGGACGCGCGCCGATCGGCTCGCGCTCGGAGAGCAGGTCCTGTCGATCGACCTCGAGCGGAGCGTGGCGATGACCTCCAAACGCGACATTCAATTCGAGACTCTGGTCAGCACGGCGCCCTTCGTATCGTTGCTTCGGATGTGTGACCTCGAGCACGACGAGAGCGCCTTCGGCTGGAACAAAGTTCTGGTGTTCAATCTCGGATTCGACACGAAGGGGCGCTCGGGGGTTCACTGGATCTACTACCCGCAGCGGGAGCTCTGCTTCTACCGGGTCGGCTTCTACGACAACATATTCGACACGGACCGCATGAGCCTCTACGTCGAGATTGGCCTTTCACGGGACGCCGAGGTTGGGCCTGACGCAGGTGAATTTTGGCTCCCGCGCGTGCTCGCCGACCTGCAGGCCTGCGGCGTGATCACCGATCAGACCCTCATCGCATCACATCACGTACTGCTCGACCCCGCCTACGTGCACATCACCACACGCTCGATTGCCGAAACCAGACGATGCAAGGTCAAGCTTGCCGCCCGTGGCGTGCATTCGATCGGGCGGTACGGCTCGTGGCGATACTGTTCGATCGAGGACAATATCGTCGAGGCGCGAGCGCTGGTCGAAGGGCTCGGGCACGTGTTAGGCTCGTCGGCATGATCTGCACATCTTTCACGCGCTTTGTGGCCTTCGCGGCGGTTTTGATCATTGCATCGATCGCGGTCACCTCTTGTACGAAGAAAGAGGAGAAGGCCGAGGAGCCCCAAGCTGTTGTCGAAGAGGTCGTCGTCGAAGAGATCGCCGCGCTGCCTCCGGCGCCGCACGAGTTTCCGGAGATGAAGATTCCGGAGGACAACCCCCAGACGATGCTGAAGGCCCTGATCGGCCTCCAGCTCTTCTTCGACCCACGCTTGAGCGTCGACGGGACGCGGTCGTGTTACTCGTGTCACCAGAACGAGAACGGCAACGGGGGCGAAACGCCGCTTGCCGTCGGGGCCAAAGGGAAGCAGCTCACACGCCATAGCCCCGTGATTTGGAACACTGCGTATTTTGATCGGTTCTACTGGGACGGAAGGGCTGATTCGCTCGAAGCGCAAGCCAAGGGTGCCTGGGGCGGTGGCAACATGGGCGTGGGCAAGGAGAACTTGGCCAGGAAGACCCAAAAGCTGTCGAAGATCAAAGGCTACAAAGACGCGTTCGCCCAGGCGTTTCCGGACGAAGGCATGACACCGGACACCGTTGCAAAAGCGATTGCAGCCTACGAGAGGACCCTCATTTGCAACAACACCGCGTACGACCGGTTTGCTAAGGGCGATGAGAGCGCTCTCACAGATCAGCAGAAGGAGGGGTGGGGCGTCTTCATGGGCAAGGCACAGTGTGTGGCGTGCCATGCGCCCCCGCTTTTCTCGAGCGCGATGGGAGTTCCGGACGGCGTCTATTATAACACCGGAATTGGCACTGATGGCATCGCCGAGGAGGAGGTCGACATCGGTCGTGCCGCGGTCACCGAGAACGAAGCGGATTGGGCTGCGTTCAAGGTTCCGTCCCTCCGCAATGTGTCGAAGAGCGCGCCGTACTTCCATGATGGGTCGGTCGACACGCTCGACGGAGCGGTTCGCTTGATGGCGATCGGCGGCATCGACAACAAAAACAAGACGTCGTTGCTAGCCGATCGCGGGCTCACCGATCAGGAGATCGACGCGCTGGTCGCCTTTCTTGGGGCGCTCGATTGCCCGCGCGTGCTCCAAAAAATTAAGCTTCCATGACGAACGAAGACACCCACGAGCTTGGTCCTCTCGCAGCGCTTCAGGGTGTTTGGGAGGGGTCTCAGGGCGCCGACGTTTCGCCCGACGACGATCGCACCGAGATCGAGCGCAATGCGTTCCGTGAGCGACTCGAGTTCGAGTCCACCGGTCTCGTGGAAAACCACGAGCAGTCCCTCTACGGGCTACGGTACTTCCGGGTAGCCTGGCGTCTCAACGCGGAAGACCCGTTCCACGAGCAGGTCGGCTACTGGCTTTGGGATGCGAAAGCCAAGCAAGTGATGCTGAGCTTCGTCGTCCCACGCGGCATCTGCGTGCTCGCAGGTGGCCCTGCCGAACGCGACGCTAAGAGCTTCCGGCTCGAAGCCGAGGAAGGCTCCGACGTGTTCGGCATTTCCTCGGGACCCTTTCTCGACGAGCAGTTCAAAACCGTTCGCTATCACATTGACGTGACCTTCAACGAAGACGGGTCCTTTTCGTATGCGGAGGACACGGTCATGCGCATCAAGGGCCTTCCTGACCTCTTCCACCACAGCGATCGCAATACGCTGCGACGGATCAGCTAGGGCGCGCGGCCAAATTGGCGCCCCGGGGGCACTGGCGCCATAGGGACTGGAGGCGCCGACCAGATTCGAACTGGTGAATGGAGATTTTGCAAACCTCTGCCTTACCACTTGGCTACGGCGCCGAAGGCTGCAGTGTGTAGCTCCGATTCGAACCGTTGTCACGCAGCGTTTTAGTGCTTAGCGGAGGGCCAGGCTGGCGCGCCACACACCGCGTGGTAGGCAGTTCCACATGACGTCACAAGATTCCTTTCAGAGCCGTGTCACCATCCAGGCTGGAGGTCGTCAAGTCGAGATCCACCGCCTGGACGCGCTGATTCGAGCGGGTTTCGAAGGCATCACAACCCTGCCGTATTCCATCCGAGTCTTGCTCGAGAACCTTCTTCGCTACGAAGACGGCACGACGGTCACTCGAGACGACATCGAGGCGCTTGCCAACTGGGACCAAGCGGCAGCGCCGAGCACCGAGATCGCCTTTCGACCCTCGCGTGTCCTCCTTCAAGACTTCACCGGGGTGCCGGCGGTCGTCGACCTTGCGGCGATGCGCGACCAATTTGCCAAGATGGGCGGCGACCCGAGCCGAATCAACCCGCTACAGCCCGCGGATCTCGTGATCGACCACTCGGTTCAAGTCGATTCGTATGGGTTGCTTCGTTCGTTCGAGGACAACGTGCGCCGCGAGTTCGAGCGAAACCAGGAGCGATATCAATTTCTGAAGTGGGGTCAGACGGCGTTCGAGAACATGAGCGTAGTCCCGCCGGGCACGGGCATCGTGCACCAGGTGAACCTCGAGTATCTCGCGCGAGTGGTATTCACGCGCGAGGCCAATGGGAAGACCATCGCCTATCCCGACAGCCTGGTCGGCACTGACTCGCATACCACGATGATCAACGGGCTCGGCGTACTGGGTTGGGGCGTTGGCGGCATCGAGGCAGAGGCTGCGATGCTCGGGCAACCGATCAGCATGCTCTTGCCTCAAGTTGTCGGCTTCAAGCTCACGGGGAAGCTCCCCGAAGGCGCGACCGCCACGGACGCCGTTCTAACGGTAACGCAGATGCTCCGCGAGAAGGGCGTCGTCGGGAAATTCGTCGAGTTCTACGGCGAGGGCATGGAGTCTCTTTCGCTTGCCGATCGCGCGACGATCGCCAACATGGCGCCCGAGTATGGCGCCACCATGGGTTTTTTCCCTGTCGACGACGAGACATTGGCATACCTGCGTTTCACGGGCCGCGACGAGGTGCACGTCGACATCGTCGAGCGGGTTCTCAAGGAGCAGGGGCTGTTCCACACGGCGAGTGCACCAGACCCGAGGTTCACCGATTCTCTTCAGCTCGATTTGGGCGATGTCGTTCCGTCGATCGCGGGACCCAAGCGACCGCAAGACCGCATCCCCCTGTCGGAGTCCAAGCGTGCGTGGCACAACGTCCTCGAGGGGTTTGGCGCTTCGGGCGATGAGGCGGTCGAGGTCACCCGGGGCGACGAGACCTTTCCGGTACAGAACGGCGCGGTCGTCATCGCCGCGATCACGAGCTGCACCAACACATCCAACCCTTCGGTCATGCTCGCGGCGGGACTCGTCGCCAAGAAGGCGGTCGAGAAAGGCCTTCGAAGCAAGCCCTGGGTCAAGACCAGTCTCGCGCCTGGCTCCCAGGTGGTGACCGAATATCTCAAGGCCTCCGGCCTGATGTCCGACCTGGAGGTGCTTCGCTTCAATCTGGTTGGCTACGGTTGCACGACCTGCATCGGCAATTCCGGCCCACTCGATCCCGAAATCAGCGAGGCGATCGAGGCCAACGATCTGATCGTGATCTCGGCACTCAGTGGAAACCGCAACTTCGAAGGCCGCGTCAACCCGCTCACGAGAGCGAACTACCTGGCATCGCCTCCACTCGTCGTCGCCTACGCGTTGGCAGGCACCATGGACATCGACTTCGAAACCGATCCGCTCGGCCAGGACGTCGACGGGAAGGATGTTTTCCTTCGCGATATCTGGCCCTCCCGCGAGGAGATCACCGAGTCACTTCGCTCATCCGTCAAGAGGGACCAGTTTCTCGAGCGCTATGCGGTTGTTCTCGACGGCCCGCCCGAGTGGCAGGACGTCACGTTCGAGCAATCGGACCAGTACCGGTGGGATCCAAAATCGACCTATGTCCGCTTGCCCCCGTTTTTCGAGGGCGTCGACGCGGGCGACCCCACTCCGCCAAAGGACATCGAGGGGGCGCGAGTGCTTTGCCTACTTGGCGATTCGGTGACCACCGACCACATCTCGCCGGCGGGAGCCATCGCGCTCGATGGCCCCGCGGCGCGCTACCTTCAGGACAACGGTGTTTCCCCGCGCGATTTTAACAGCTACGGCAGTCGCCGCGGCAACCACGAAGTCATGATGCGGGGCACATTTGCGAACATTCGGCTGCGGAACCTACTGGCGCCGGGAACCGAGGGCGGAGTCACTCGGTACCTTCCCAACAATGAGCAGATGAGCATCTACGACGCGGCCATGCGGTACCAGGCGGACGGTACGCCCCTGGTCGTCATCGCAGGCAAGGAGTACGGCACCGGGTCGTCGCGGGACTGGGCCGCCAAGGGCACGTTGCTTCTCGGGGTGCGCGCCGTGATCGCGGAGAGCTACGAGCGTATCCACCGTTCCAACTTGATCGGGATGGGCGTTCTTCCGCTCGAGTTCCAAGGTGGCGACGGGCGCGAGAGCCTCGCCCTGACCGGCGATGAAACGTTCGCCATCTTGGGGGTGTCGGAGGGCTTGAGCCGAGGCAAGATGCTTTCGGTCACGACCGATTCCGGAAAATCGTTCCAGGTGACGGCTCGGCTCGATACGCCGCAGGAGGTCGAGTACTTCCTACAGGGAGGCATCCTCCAATACGTCTTGCGCCAACTCGCTGCGCGGGAGAAGACGTCTGCGTAGCCATCGACGATATGCACGGAGCAACGGATGTCCCTCGTCTTCGTAGTCTCGCCGCCCCGCGCCGGGTCGACACTCCTCCAACGGATGATGGGGGCACACTCCGAGATTTTCACCCATCCCGAGCCGCATCTGATCACCCCGATCGCTCATCTCGGAGTCTATGGGAACGTCGACAAAGCGCCGTACGATCACATCAACGCCGCGGAGGCGATGGGGGCCTTCATCGAGGATCTGCCGCGCGGTGAGCAGGACTATCTCGATGCGCTGCGTGCGTACGCGGACACGCTCTACGGCCGAATGCTCTCGACCAGTGACGCGAAGTACTTTCTCGACAAGACCCCCGCCAACGCATTGGTTCTGCCGTTCCTCCAGCGGCTCTACCCGGACGCCAAGTACGTGGTGCTCACCAGGCATCCACTCGCAGTGTTCAGCTCCTACGCCAACAGCTTCTTCAACGGTGATTGGGAAGCCTCGCATGCATTCAATCCGATTCTCGAGCGATACGTGCCCGCGATGGCGAGCTTTCTTCGAGAGCGGCCGGTTCCAGTGCTGCACGTCGTCTACGAAGATCTCGTGCAGAGCCCCGAGTCCCAACTCGAGCGAGTGTTCGCATTTTTGGGTGTCGAAAACGATCCCGATGCGGTTGAATACGGCAGGTCGGGTCCCGCGAAGAAGGGGATGGGCGACCCGATGACCGTTGATCAGGAGGGTCGCCCGGTGACCGACTCGGTCGACAGGTGGGCTGCCGAGCTCGCAGCCGATCCAAAGAAACGATCTTTGGCGGAACAGATGCTCGACCGGATCGACGTAGCGGACCTCGAGGTTTGGCAATGGCGGCCGGAGGACTTATGGGCGCCGCTCGAGGCCGAGGGAGGTTCGCGGCCGCCAAAGAGGAAGCGCAACTCGTACACGTTGCAGCGGCGCGTCATGCTGGCGCTAAAGAAGGACATTCATGAGCGCCCCCACGGCAAGATCGTGAAGCGTATCAAGTATTACTGCGACGTCCTCCTCCGAGAGTAGCAATGATGACTTGAGATTCAGTGGCGCGACCGATGGGCTTGCCGGCGAAATCGCCGTGGTGGCTTACGATGCTGAACCCGTTGTAGTGGAGTAGGGCTTCGAGCTCGGCGGGAAAAAAGTGCCGTTGCGTGAGCGGGGTACAGAACGATCGTTTCGGATTCGAAGGGTGCTCGAAGTCCATCATGACGGTTTCGACTTGGGACGCAGGCTCGTAGCTGAAATACTCGCTGTATCGATAGCGCACGCCATCACGTGGATGCGGAACCTGGCCTCCACGATATTGTTTCGCGGGGGTTCGGGCGAGACTCTCCGGGTCGGGTAGCAGCACGTCGAACGCGAATCGGCCCCCGCGCTGCAGGTGATGGCGCACCGTGCGAAATCCACGCTCGATGTCGTTGCGGGTGTAGAGGTGGTTCCAGACATTGAAGGGCGCGATCACCAGGGGAAACCGTCGGCGGAGCCGCAGCTTGCGGAGATCAGCCTGGCGGAGCTCGACCCGATCGCGTACGGCATGGGGCAATCGCCCGAGGCGCTCTTCGGCTCTCTCGAGCATGGACTCCATCGGTTCGACTCCGACGATCTCGATGCCCTCTTTTGCGATCGACAAAGCGACGCGTCCGGTGCCGACGCCGAGCTCGAGCACGGGCCCCCGAGACTCGACGGCGAGGTCGGTGTAGAACCGAACGTCGTGTCGCCGACCTCGATACGCCTGATCGTAGTAACGACCGTCGGAGTAGTGGGCTTCGGTTCCGGCCCTGCGACGTCGTCGATGTTTGGAGTCAGCCACGGCCGTCGCAAAGGTGAGCAGCGAGCTCTGCAAAGCCTCGGCCCCGGTCGGAGTCTGTGACGTATCGCGGAGGCGTCGGAAGTCGGTGAAGGTGATCGCGGACGTTTGCAACGCCGACGCTCAGGGGGAAGTGAGCGAAAGCAGCGGCGTCGTTCCCGCTGTCTCCGATGAATACCCATCGGTCGATCTCCGGGCCCAGGTCGACGCCCAATACCTCCAGAAGAGCCTTCTCGACTCCGCATGCCTTGTCCCAGTCGCCTGGGATGGCGTGTGCATGAACCGTAGAGACGGCGCTCCGCATGCCGTGATTCTCAATCAGGGCCACCAAAGCGTCGATGTCGGCGGGCGGTAGTGTCACTTCCTCTCCGACGTCGAACGCTAGGTCACAGCGTCGGGCACCACGGTCGTTCGCGAGTTGAACGTGCGGCATCCTGACGGCGACGTCCTGGCGAATCGTGTCGAGCAAGCGATCGTGCGCGGCCCGTTCGTCTGGCTCGGCAAAGTACCCCTCGCGTGCTCGGATCCCATCCATCCAAGCCCATCCAGCGCCGTTTTCACCAACTGCGATCTGGACAGGCCACATTCGTGCGACAACGTCGGTCCAACCGAGCGGGCGACCCGTGACCGCGACCAGGATGATGCCTGCCGAACGAAGTCGATGCATCGCAACGAAGGCCTCGGCCTCGAGCACACCGTCGTTCGTCACCGTATCGTCGATATCGAAGATCACTCCACGCAGGTCGGTGGGATCCAGCTCTTTGTAGTGTTTCATCGCCCGGGGCTTTCCATACCACGCGCCCTGGACTTGCAGACGTTCGCGGGGGAG
>Ga0255057_10000497_pt1 | contig 22512 bp, 14 predicted proteins | sample Cases_109_6_MG_FD_189022 | JGI IMG/M metagenome (GOLD analysis project Ga0255057, IMG submission 189022) | Seawater microbial communities from Amundsen Gulf, Northwest Territories, Canada - Cases_109_6 | ecosystem: Environmental > Aquatic > Marine > Gulf | place: Canada: Northwest Territories... | reverse complement strand
GCGCCACCCTGCTGATCGCCGCCGTACCAAGCCGTCCACACGCTCCCGTCCGCGTCCACCCCGTCGCAGACTCCGCTGATGACTGTCGCCATTCCCGAGGCGTCCATAACCGTACTCCCGGTGCACGTCGTCGCAGTCCGGTCGATGGGGCTCGTGGGATCATCTGCCAGGACCAGGCCGGTCTGGACCACTCGCACGAGTACCTGGCCGTCGCTGAGCGGCATCTCCTCGGAGGATGCGGTCACGAAGGCGAAGTCTCCGCTGTGTGAACGCTCTTGCGCGGGTGATCCGGTCGCCAGAGCCAGGAACAGGACCGCCGCCCCGGCCGAGATGAAGAAAGTCCTTCCGCGAGGTGCCATGAGCCTCTCTCCTTCGTGGGGGTGCGCATACAGTGGGACTGCTCCCCAGTAACGCTAGGGCACTGTGAGACTGTCAAGGTGGGTGATTCGAGAGGCGGTCAAGCGTCCGCCCACCGCCGTGCGAGCGAGCGAAGCGCCCGGCGTGCCGCCACAGCCATTCGAACCTTGGCGAGCCACGTCAGCGGTGAGACCTTGAGCGCCCGTAGCGTGCTAACAACCGGGCGCTGGTGGGTGCCCGTAGATTCCGAGGATCGCCGGATCCTCGCTGCCACCCCCGCACGCCGGACGGGAGGACCATCGCCTAGAAAGTCGGTGATGCCGCCTGAGGCGCGAGCTCTGTCGCTTCTCCTTCAGTCAAAACGCAGGCGACTCACATGCTGCCGGCGCCGGCGCCCTTCGACCCAAGCATCCCGATCACGGCACCCGCGACTCCCCAGCGGATTGCAGCCACGGGAAGATCCACGATGACCGCCGGGAGGCTCGATATGTTCATCACGCCGAAGATGATGAAGTTGATCGAGAACGCGACGAGGAACCCGACTTTCGCTGCGATCTTGAACCCGTCTCCAGCACCCGAGGCGCCCGCCCAGCCCAAGACCAGGGTGATCAGGGCCGCCGCTCCCAGCTCGCCCAGCAAGACCGCCCAGAAGACGGGTGATTCCTTCATCACGCCGGTAGCAGTGCCAGCGTTGGCCTCGAAGAAGCCGGCAAGCAACACCTCGTAGAACACGTAACCGAGGACGAACAGCGTGATCCCGCCGGCGATGGTCGCCAGCGCAAACTTCTTGGTGTCCATCAGGCCTCCTTGGAGTGGGATGATGCTCTACTATCGCCAGAACAGAGGCCCGAGTTCAACCCGGCAGCTTCAACTCGCGCGAATGAAGATGCCGTCGCGCAGTTCGGCATGCGCCCGCTGCAGTTCTTCTCTGGTATTCATAACGATCGGTCCGGTCCACTCCACCGGCTCCTCGATCGGCTTCCCCCTACACCAGAAGGAACCGACATATACGATTCCTCCCCTCTTGTCACTGTTTCTGTCACTGATGGCACACTATCGAAGACGGCCCTGTCGTAACCACCGACAGGACCGTCTCTTACTAGATCGGGGCGGCGAGATTCGCTGTCGAGCCGTAGGCGAGACCTTCGAGCAGGCGCAGCCTGCGAGACCACTCGCGACCTCCTGCCGTCGAGCCGGAGGCGAGACCCTGAGCAGGCGCAGCCCTGCGAACTACCCCATGCCGAATCTATGCGCTGACTCGCGCTGATGGGCGCTGGTTTATGCGGGTATTGGGGTGGTTTACCGCTGGTGGGCAGCAGCTAGCAGCAGTGGGAGCTGTCACTGACGCTGACACTGTTCAGAACGCCTGACTGGGTGTCAGGCGGGCCGACGGTGCAGCCCGGGAGCGCGGCTAGCTGGTTTCGCCTCCGAGATCTTACCTTCCGGCGATACAAGAAAGACAAGGAGAAGGCACGTGCACGAATTCCTGCGCTCCAGCACCTCCCTTTCACAACTCGTTTCCACCGCGAAGTCACTTGTCTTTGCCGTGACGTGGGCCGCGCCGGCGATTGGACTGGCCGTCGCCCCCGCATTCGCGCAGGAGGCGGAGGCGCCCGTGGAGATTCGTGTGGTCCTTGACGAGGCTGATGCGGTCATAGCGATTCTGGAGAAGCGAAGTCTTGAGCTCGAGCTGAGCGACGTCGACTGGCAGCGGCTCGAAGAGAGCGAGGGTTATGTCCGGCTCAGGCGAAGGCAGGAGTCGTTCGGGGCCGACAACTTCGATGAACGGTTCCACGACTACCTGAGTTCGGACGGGCCGTTGGAGCGCCTTGATGCGCTGCGAGAGGCGCTCGTGAAATGGCGGTCCATCGATGCCGGCCATGCGGGTGCGCGGGCGTACGCCTATTTGCCACCAGGCTCACGGATCCGCACCACCATTTACCCGGTGATCAAGCAGACGAAGAACAGCTTCGTGTTCGAGCTAGACACCGATCCGGCGATCTTCATGTACGTCGACCCGGAACGCAGCCGGATCCAGCTCGGGAACACTTTGGCGCACGAGCTTCACCACGTAGGCGCCGCCACATGTCCCGAGCCCGACGGTGTAGGCTCGCTCTCCCCGGAGGCGCAGCAGGTAGTAAGCTGGCTCAGCGCCTTCGGGGAGGGGATGGCGATGCTCGCCGCGGCGGGGGGACCGGAAATTCATCCACACGCCGGCAGGTCGCCTGAGGAGTGGGCGATCTGGGAGCGTGACGTCGGGGAGTTCTCGACCGACCTGCCGCGAATCGAGATGTTCTTCCGAGGCGTCCTGGCGGGCGAGGCGTCGGTAGAAGAACAGAGAGCGGAACTGTTCTCGTTCATCAGCACGGATGAGATTCCGCAGGGCGGTTTCTATACCGTTGGCTGGAAGATGGCCGCACTTGTCGAGCGGGTGATGGGTCGCGAAGTCGTCGTGCGCGCGGTTTGCGATCCGCGTATTCTGCTGGAGGCCTACAACGAGGTTGCCGCGGCCTATCCGCGTTCCGACGTCGAGCCGCTGCCGCTGTGGGGCGAGGATTTCCTGGCCGCGATCGTCAGCGATGCGGAGTGGCCCTGAAGCAGAGCTATTGGCTCCTTGATCGCCCCTCAGCGCACTCTCGCGATCGAAGCGCCGCAGAAGAGCCCACCTGACTGACCGGCCGGAGGGCTGGCTGGAATCAAGCAGCGGATCGAGAGGCAGTGACGGCTACAGTGCCAAGAAGACGGCCCTGCCGCAACTGATGACGAAACCGTATCTTAGCCAGTCGGGGCGGCGAGATTCGCTATCGAGGCGTAGGCGAAACCTCCGAGCAGGCGAAGCCTGCTGGACTGCTCACGGCCGACGACGAAGCCATCAGCCGCTGAGCAGTGTCTTCAGCGCGGCTCTTGCTTCGTCATCCTGCGGCAGGTCCGGCTCGGCTTCCTCCCACGCCTGCAGAAACCGGATAAACGCCTCGCGGGCGCGTACCGGCTCGCCGGTCTGCTCGTACAACTGGCCGAGTCGATAATTCACGTAGGAATCGAGGACGGTATAGCGCAGCGACTCGAGGTAGCGGATCGTCTCCGCCGTGTTGCCCTGCACATCGTAGAGCTCCATCAGCCACCGCCGGATCCAAAAATCCGGGCCGCCCCCCGTCCCCTGCAGTGCCTCGAGGGCTTCGATCGCAGCGGCCGGGTCCGAAACCGCCAGCTCATAAGCCCGGATCGCGTCCGCGAGCAGGTCGATGTGCCACTCGTACCTCTCCGCACCGGCGCGACGCATCTCCTCCTTGACCGCAGGGAACTGCACAACCACCAGGCTATCGAGGTTTTCGCTCTCCCCGCTGCGCACAAAGACCTGGCCCAGATTGGCCATGCAGTGAATACCCAGAGCGTCGATCTCGGTGCCGCAGCCATCCCAAGGATGACCGGCGAATGCCTCCTCCGGCATCGGACGGAGCGTGAGGTCGACCATGTTCGCGAACACCCAGGGCGGTATTGTGCCGGCGGCCTCGGCTACATCCGGCTGCCCTGCCATAAGCTGCAGGATCGCCTTGCGGCTGGCCAGGGGATCGCGCCGAACGGCAAATTCGTCGAATACCGTCATCATGGCCACCGGACGACCCGATGTCAGCCACAGGTCCGGGTAGATGTCACGCAGTGTGGCGTCATCCACGCTGTCGAGGGAAGCCGCCGCCGCCGCCTGTGTCGTCGAGTCCCCAAGGATGAGGTCCCGCGACAGCAGCAGGGCCGGTGTCCGACTGGCTCGCAGCGGCTCGAGCTCTTCCAGCAACTGCTCCACCCGCGACGTATCCCGCTGGATGATCGCCATCTCGACGGCGTGCAGATAGTACGGCGCAAACGACGGATCAAGCTCGATGGCCCGATCGAACGCTCGTCGGGCGTCTTTCATCTCGAGCATCAGGTTGCCGCCGTAGTGCGTGTAGAATTCCCCGAGCAGAAACCACGCCTCAGGGTCTTCCGGGTACTTCCGTGTCGCCGCCCGAAGCGGCTCGACACCGTCGAGATCGGCCGCTAGGACGGCCGCGTTTGCCTGCACGAGAGTGCGCTCCCGGGGAGGGAGCCGCTCGAGATTAGCGAGCGCGTAGTCGAAATGCTCCGCTGCTTTGTTACTGCCAATATTCTCGATCCAGCCGTACGCGTCGGCGATCCGGGAGTGAGCGAGCGCCATCTCAGAGTCGAGCTCCAGGGCCTCTTCGTACGCCTCGATGGCACGCTCGAATTGAGCGTTCCGATACAGGGCCTCGGCACGCAGGTACACGCGCAGTGCCGGCAGCGAAGCGGTGACGATCGCCTGCGTTTGTCGGATGCTCAGTCCCTCGGCGCCCGCACTTCGCATCAGCGCCTGCATCAACTCGACTCCCAGCTCCTCCACCATCACGAGCACGCTGTCCGCCGGGCCTTCGACCTGGCTGGCGCCGACCTCCTGGCCCGTCTCGACGTCGTAGATGTCAGCCGCGAGCCGCACGTTCTCGCCCAGAGCTACGGCGCTGCCCGTCATCAAGTACTTCGCGCCGGATCGCTGGCCGACCTCCAGCGCCGTGGCGAGGTCAGCTTCGCTGCCTGCAGGCACGGCTTCCTTCCACCTCGCCATGACCGTGCGGCTGCTAATCGTCCGATAGCCACCCACGTCGTCGAGGCTGGCGGTGAAGACGTCCATCATGCCCTCGCGCCACACGTCGAGGCCGGCTCCCCGGACCGTGAACGGAACGATCGCGATGCCCTCACCCGCTTCGGTGGCCACGGCCTCGGCGGGCGCGAAGCTCTCCCCCCGGTCCTTGATCACCACATACAGGCCGGCGAAACCAAAGAGGAGTGAAAACGCGAGAACTCCGCCGAGGATAGCGTTGCGCCACGTGAACAGGAAGAAAGGAGACGACCGAGCGACGCCTGCTGTCTCGCCATCCTCCGGCTGCGCTGGGCTCGAAGATTCGGCCGCGAGGGGCGCGGGCTTGTGCTGCAGAAACGCTGTCGCCAGCACGATCGGAAGGCCAATGACCAGCAGTACGACGGCGAACGGAAACACCCAATTCGGCAGGCCCATGTTCTGGGCCAACACGTCAGCCACCTGCAGCACGATCCATCCGGCCACCAGGTAGATCCCCAGCACCTGCCACAGCGAGCGCTGGCTCTCCTGGATCAGTCTCTTCATTACGTTCAGCTCGCTGCGGAGAAGCGACCCGGGCTCGACTGCCCCGACGAGCGCTGAAAGTGGAGCGGACAGGGGAGGAGGGCAACCGGCGAATCCGAAGAGGCCAGGCGCGCAGCGGGCAATCGAAGCCCATAGCTGGAGCAGGTGTGCCTGCCAGAGAGCTGGGTGATCCCGTCCCTCACAGAGTCGTTGATCGCCAGACGTGATGCCGAGAGGCGGCCAGCACACTGGTCTCCCCCCGGACGGCGAGGTGAAGCGCCCTCCTGACCCCGAAGCAGACGGGCAGGCCTATATGCCGTGGAGTTGGGGGTAGGCAGTGACAGGAGCAGTGCCCGCACCGTAGGTACTTCTTTGAACGATTCCTTGAAATGATTAACCAAGGCAACCACTGTGCACTATAGGCCGGTCCGCTTTCGCTTATCCCCGGCACGGATCTGATCCCGATGGTGATAGAGGGCCATCACACAGAGAGGAGATGGATCCGATGCGCATAATTGTCGTTGGAGGCTCGATCGCGGGCTGCACAGCCGCCATCGAGCTTAGTCGAGCGGGTCACGAAGTGACGGTGATCGAGCGCTCGCGAGGCGGCTTGAAGGGACGCGGCGCCGGAATCGGAACGCCGATCGATACCTTGCAGACCCTGGTGGCTCGTGATCTCATCGATGAAGCCACACCTCGGTGGGTGGTATCAGACCTTCCCCTGATCGGCCGAATGGACGAGAAGGACCGCTACGGATACTGCGCCCTGACTCTGCCGCTGAGCATGGCCCTCCTCAACTGGGGCGACTTGTGGAGCCAACTCAGGGCACGGGTGCCAAGTGCCGCCTACGTGGAGGGGCGAACGATCACCGGTGCAAAGCAGGGGGAGGAAGAGGTCGTGGTTTCGGCGGCGGATGGCTGGACCGAGACATGCGACCTCGTGTTGTTCGCGGACGGGTACAGATCCATCGGCCGTCGCCTGCTCTTCCCGAGCGCCGAGCTGTCGTATCGGGGCTACGTCCTATGGCGTGGAGTACTGGATGAAGGCCGGCTTTCTGAGACTGGGCCTCTAGAGACAGCATTGTACCGGCTGCACTACAAGGGTATGCCAGGCAACGCGGTATTCTATTTCGTACCTGGAAAAAGCGGGTCCGTTGAAGTTGGAGAGCGGTTGGTCAACTGGGCGTGCTACCTCCCACTGGCTCCGGAGGCTCTGCCCGAGTTTCTGACGGACCGGAACGGAAAGCGACATGATCACTCCCTGCCGCCTGGCTCGATGCCTATTGCAGAAGAGAAGCGCCTCAAGAATCTGATGGCCGACCACCTACCGTCTTACTTTGGCGAGATTATCGGTGATTCCGAAGACACGTTCGTGCAGCCGATCTTCTCTGGGACGGTCCCCGCTTATGCCCTGGGGCACAGAGCACTCCTCGGAGACGCGGGTGCTGTCGCCCCGCCTTTCACCGGGAGCGGTGTCTTCAAGGCGATGATGAACGCCGTAGAACTCGCTGCGACGCTGGCCGAGAAGAGTTCTGTGGATGAAGCGTTGGAGACCTGGAGTGATGACCAGACCAAGCGGGGAATGCGCTTGGCCGCGCTCGGAGCTCAGATGGAGACCGCCTTCGTTTGGGAGGCTCCCGACCTCTCAAAGATGACGGAATCCGAGGCGCGCGCCTGGTGGACGCAGTCAGTAGCGTTCCCTAAGGAATTCAGCTACGTGTCTGAGACTGAGCCGATCTGATGGTCGGTGGCCACAACCGGCTCATACTGCTGGTGTAGGTTCCACGAGAAGGTGTAAGCCCGACTTGTCCTCGTTGGCCACTCAGAAAGGCGCGCAACTGAGTCTCACGCAGGAGGGCAGGCCGGCTTGGTGAGCCGTCTCGGGAGCCAGTGTCAGCTACAGTGTCCTGTCACTGATCTTGTCACTGTGCGCACAGCGAACAAACGGCCCTGCCGCAACTGCCGACAGGACCGTCTTTTACACAATCGGGGCGGCGAGATTCGAACTCGCGACCTCCTGCCGTCGAGCCGCAGGCGAGACATTGAGCAGGCGTAGTAGCCTGCGAACTACCCTATTCGCGTGGCGGTACGTGCACTCACCTGCATACACTTGCATTCACGCGCATTTCGACGATTTCACCTGTGTACACATGCGCTCATTCCTCCTCATATCGTTACAGCTACGGTTACAGTGCTGAAAGCGACGCGCGCGTCGTGAACCGGCGCCTTTTGGAGGGAGAGTAGCTAGACGCCGAGTTACTCCAGCCCGACCTTTCCGAGCAGTTGCTGCCAGCGCGGGTCGGCTCTCAGCGCGTCCGCCGTAGGGTCGGTCCGGAGCTCACCCACCATCCCCGGGTCTTCGTCGGCCACGCGATCCAAGTACTCGTAGGCAGTGTCCAAGTCCCCGAGGACACCGTATACGATAGCGATCTCCTTGAGCATCGCGCCCTGCTCGGGCACCTCCTCGAGCACGGCCAGCGCGGAGTCTCGTATCCCTGCGTGGGCATAGGCCCACGCCAGAGCAGCTGTTAAGTATGCGTCCGACGGATCCAACACGCGTGCCCGTGTGTACGCTGCGATCGCGTCCGCGTGCTCCCCGAGCATCGCGTGACCCAGACCCAGGTGATAATGGCCCCGCGAGTCGTCGGGCTCCATCTCAATCACCTTCCGGGATTCCGCGACGACGCCGGACCAATCCCGCGCCCATGCCAGGCGATTCCCGAGCCTGATTCGAGCGTCGGCCGACAGCGGGTCGACCTCCACGGCGCGTCGCGCCTCCTGGACCGCCTCGTGGAACCGGTCTCGATCGGCCAGCAGGTTGCTATAGCCGCCGCGCACTTCCGCCGAGCCGGGGTTCAGTTCCAGCGCGCGCACGAACTCCGCCTCGGCCTCGTCGTACCTGAGTTCGGCCATGAGCAGTCGTCCCCGGCGCGCGTGCGCTACCGCGAGATCGGGGTCGAGCGCGAGTGCATGGTCCACCGCCGCCCACGCCGCCGGCAGCGCTTCCTCCGCCGGCACATGCGCCCGGTACCACAGCCTGAAGTGTGTGGTCGACAGGAGGCTCCACGCCTGCGCGTAGGCGGAGTCAGCCGCGATCGCTCGCTCCAGCGATTCACGAGCCTCCACGAGCCCGTCCCGTGAATTCCCGAGAGGGCTAACGAGGATGTAGCGGGCACGCGTGTAGAGGTCGAAGGCCTCCAGGCTCTCCGTCGGGCGAGCCACGATGCGCGCTTCCGTCTCCGGTGTCAGTGTCGCCCTGAGCGCCCCCGCGATCTTCCGAGCAAGGTCGCTCTGGATGGAGAAGATATTCGCCGCTGTCAGCTCCTGGTCGTACGTCTCAGCCCAGAGGTGCTCGTCCGTCGCCGCCTTGATGAGCTGCACGTTCACGCGCACCCGCGTACCCGACCGCTGGATCCCGCCCTCGAGGACGGTGGCCACGCCCAGTTCGTCCGCGATCTGGGGGATAGAGAGTTCGCTGTCCGCGTAACGCACCATCGTCGTCCGGGAGATCACCTTCAGCGACTCGATCTTCGAGAGCTGCGTCAGCACATCGTCGTGCATTCCCTCGGAGAACATGACTGCGTCCTCGTCTCCCTCCCTGGCTCGCGTTATGAACGGGAGTACAGCCACCGAGCGGAGACCTTGGATCGACACCGTTGCGGTCTCGTCGCCCTGGCGTGCCGCACCGGGGCCGAACAGCATCCATCCGGCCGTCACGGCACCCCACAGCGCGAGCGCGGCTACACCGCCCCCGAGGGCTTTACGCCAGGTGAACAGGCTCCGAGAAGCGGGTTGAGGAACGGGGCCAGCATCCGCCTGCGGTTCTTGCTCCTCTCTCGCCCCAACGCCCTCCTGCACGAAGGCCGTCGCCAGCACGATGGGTAGGCCGATTACCAGCAGGGCCAGCGCGAAGGCTGGGAACCAGCTCGGCAGGCCGTAGTTGTTCGCCAGTACATCCACAACCTGGAGAGCAACCCAGGAACCGACCACATAGATGCTCAGAACCTGCCACATGGAGCGGCGGTGGATTTCCTGGATGAGTTTCTTCATTCTGCCGGATCGCCTCGGGAACGCTGAGAGCCTCGCTCTCATGACTGCTCTATTGTCGACGTGCGCGCCATCAGGGTCAACTTTGCGCAGGCTCAAGTGTCAGCGAGCATCTCCTACCCGCCGCCGTCCGAGCCAGCGGTTGTGCCGCCGTGCACTGGCGCTGAGGCGGAATTGTGTGACAGAGCAAGTTACAGGGTGCGCGATGTCACGGTTCTGGCTGCGCAGTTCCAAGTATAGTACCCGAAGCCTGACATTCGGGGTCGCACCGGTTTTCGAGACCGATCTAAGGTTTCCCTGTAAGTCCTTCTAAGTCCGTAAGAGTCCTTCTGAGTCGGATTTACTTCCGGGAGCTTTCCTTCTAAGTCCTCCTGAGTCCGTGTGAGTACCGGTAGTCAGGGTGCACTTTGGCGTACACTGGCGAATTCTGCCCTGAGCTTTGCGATGATCTCCCGGGTCTCGGCTATGCGAGCTTCGAGCCCCTCCCGATACCGCCAGGCATGTTGGTTGAGCGTCTCGTTGGGTTGGGCAATCTCGCGCTCCAGTTCGTCGAGATACTGTTCGCTCAGGTCGAGATAGCCAAGTGCCTTCTCCGGATTGTGGAACCCGGAGCCATCCACCGTGACGTAGACCGGCGTGGTATGCGCCACCTGCTCCGCCCCGGCCTGTGCCCGGGCGGCGATCCACACTCCATGCTCCACCGGTAGCTCCATCTCGACGACGAGCTGTTCGGTCGACTGCCCCGGCTCATCCGGCGTGACACGCCTGAGGACCTCTCCGTGGACGACGATGTCGAGGTCCGTCAGCGGCACCTGCTCCGCGTGTCCGAACGCTCGAACCGTGATGGACAGCATCGACCCACTCGTCACGTCCAACTCATCACCGGGGATCGCACCATTCACCTCTAGGTCGATGATGGGGCCGTTGCTGACGAACGTGTGGCCGGCGTGGAAGCTAGAGCGCCAGTTGTCAAAGGTGAAATCGCCCCCGACGTAGGTGTAGAATCGGGTCTCCCCGATCTGAGTGGCCCAGGGAAAATCCGAACCTGCGGTAGCGGTCAGTTTGAATCCCAGGTCGAGGAAGTGGTAGTAGTGCTCGGTGTTCATCGAACCAAACTGGAGGATTTCCAGAAAGTCCACCTTGTTCCTGAGGACATCCAGCGTCATGCCCCGGTAACCGTGGAAGCCCAGCGCCTTATGCGCGTACCCGGTCAAGCCGCCCAAGTCGTGCACGCGGTCGAACACTCGATCGTAGTAATAATACTCTCCCCCAAACCGAACGAAGGCGTCGGCGGCGAGCGAAATGGTGTGCCCGATCTCATGGGTGCGGGGCTCTTCCTGGCCGGAGGTCAAGAAATAGTCCTCCACTTGGTACACGGCGTCTCGGCCCCACGCGTATTGGGCAAAATAGGTCGCCCAGAAGTCACCCATCTGTAACAGCGCGCCCACATGAATGTCCTCGGCCGCGATCCACGTGAGCAACAGCGGGTTTTCTCGCGGCGACCGCCGGATATGGATGTGATCATCTGCCGAGAACCAGCCTCGCTCCGGCATGTCGATCCACCGCTCCAGCCGGAACGTCTGCGACAGGTCGCCGCCGGGCTCGAGGCTGAGCTCCTGCTGCTGCCGCAGATACTCGTAACCTTTGGATATCGACATGTGGTAGGTGCCCGGTTGGAGCTCCACTTCGAAGGCACCGTCCACATAGAAGGCACTGTCCCGCTGAAAGCCGTATCCTGACGCCCGGTCATCGGGTCCCCACATGATCCCAATCGCGGCCTCGGGCAGCGGAGCACTCGCGCCGTTCGCATCCGCGAGACGCACTCGAACGGGGGTGGTCTCGCCTGTCGCTCCGTCGACGATCGTGGCGGAGAACCGGCTCGGGGTGTAAAGCGTCGGAGCCCGCCAGAGCGCGACCGTGCCTACGCGATCCACCGCCGCCTCGAGCGTCAGGCCGACGGTCTGCCCCGCCAGGTGGGACAGGTCCACGGACCGCGGCATCCAGCGTGTCCGGTCCGCCCAGGACTCCTCGAGCAGCGTCTCGGTCGGGCCGCCCTCCGGTGTCGCGCTGACCCGGAAGGTGACGGGGACGTCACCCCGCAACACCCCGAGCGCCATATCGAGCCGGCCGGTATCAGGCACTCGTACCTGATACTCGACGCGACCCGGTGCCCGGATGTAGAGCGTCCGGAGATGCGTCTCACCAACGGTTCGTACCCCTACAGCGGCATCGGCGAACGGGGCTTCCTTGGGAACAAGCTGCACCGACAGGATTTCGATGCTGCCTGGGCCGCTAGCATTGAAATAGAGGCCGAGCTCCTGCCACTGGTCCTCCCCTTCCCGCAGCGGCCAGTCGGCGCGCAGCCGGTAGGTCTGCACCGAGCCGTCATTGATCACGTCTACAGCATCCCCGCCAACCTGGAACATCCCTTGATCAGGGGCGGTATCGCGCTGCACGTTGAACATGACACCGAACCGGAGGACGGGGCCTGAGTTTCGAACCCGCACCAACACGTAGCCCCATGCCCCGCGTTTCAAATCGGGCAAGGAGACGTAGATATCCCCGTGCAGGATGTCGCCGCGCGGGTCGCGGTTGGCCTCAGTCAGGGTGAGGCGCAGCGCGTCCTCGGTCTGGGTCATCTGGAGAGGCGGGATCGACGGATTCCGATGCGCCGGCGCGTGCCAGTCCGGCTGGGCCTCTTCGAAGCGCCACTCGATGGGGTGAGGGATGTCCGCCGGCACCGCGGAGCCCTCGACCGTTGCGGCCTCGAGGTGGTCCTCGAGGTGAAGGGGGTTCTCGGCGGGCAGCGGCTCCTGGCCAGAGGCCGAATTGGTCAAGCCGAAACCTACCACGAGCGTGAGCACAGACACTGCCCACCGGATACGGCCGAGCTCTAACCGTGGCGTGGTGTCGGGAGCTTTTCGAAGGGAATGCTTGCACACGATGCATCTCCGGCGTAGCTGATTCTACGGTACGGCGAAGTCACGTCTAAGGGGGTGCGACGCAGCTTAGCCACCGAACTGCGGGCCATTCTTAGTATACATCAGAGTTGGAATTTCAGGCAAAGAACTTCGGACTCTGAGTGCGAGCATCCCGGCCGCCGCGGTGCGAGCAAGGTTAGGCCTGGTGAGCTGATCAACCCGGTAATCTGACAGCGCCTGTCTACCGGTCACGGTAGGTAATGCTGCTGGCAATGCCTCAGGAGGGACCCAACACCTGTGTCTCACACAGGAGGGCTCTGTCTCTGCAAGCGGCCCTCTGGCACCTCAGTGTCGTGGTCAGTGACGTACCGTTGTGTCACTGTTCCTGTCACTGATAGCACACCAGCGAAAAACGGCCCTGCCGTAACTATCGACAGAGCCGTCTCTTACTCAGTCGGGGCGGCGAGATTCGCTGTCAAGGCAGAGCCGAGACAGTCGAGCTGGCTGAGCCTGTGAGACTACTCGCTACCTCCTGAACGCTACGCCGAATCCATCTCCGATCAGGCAACCGGGGGCCGAAAGTTGAATCTTCGTGATATCGTATTCGTTTACTCGGAGCGCTTCGTGGGGGCCAATTGATCTACGATGGCGAGCAGCCGGGCGTCGAAGTCGCTGACATGCCGGAGGAGAATGCCGCCGTGACCCACGCCAGCGATGGTATCGACCGTGAACCCAGGTACGTACTGCCGCATGGCCTCGATGTTCGTTGGCGGAACCGTCGTGTTGATCGCTGCGATCGGTTGTTCGATCCCCTGGAGTGTCGGCTTGAACTCGGACCCCATCCATTCGTGCAGCGACTCAAACACTGTGAACAAGTGCTCAGTCGGCTGCTCCGGCATCATCCCCGTGACGTAGGTGATCAAGGAGTCCGGTGCGTCCGCGGTGAAGGCGAACGCGCGGATGAATGCCGTGTCGCCCCAGCTTGCACGCATAGCAGCTGCAAACTGCTCGGCCTCGGCGTCGCTCATCATGACATCTGGGTCCTTGAACACGTCAACGAAGACGACGCCGAGGACGCGGTCCCCCAGCCGCTCCGCCGCCTCGAGCACGACGGCTCCGCCCATCGAGAACCCGACCAGCACGACGCTTTCGAGCGCGAGTTGATCGACGACCGCCACGACGTCTTCCCCAAACGCGTCCATCGTCCAGTCGCGTCGATCCGCACCCGACACCCCGTGCCCTGCCAAGTCTAGCGCGACCACGCGGTGCGTGCGCGAGAGAGTCTCGGGGTGAATGCCCCAGATGCCGCGAGTGTTGGCCCAGCCGTGCACCAGCACAAGCGCCGGATCACCGGCGCCCCGCATCTCGTACCGGATGGCCACGCCATCGGCCGAGCGCGCTTCGCCGTCCACGACTGTAATCTCCGGTGCGCCGGCGTCACAGCTGGCGAGACAGAAGAATAGGAGTAGCGCCATACCCCGCCCAATGGTGAAGGGCGTCTTCTCACCTCCCCACAGCAGTGGGCCACCTAAGCTGACCCTTCCTGGAGCATTTGACACGGGTCTGCGCCAGTTTCGCCCTAACTTCATGCCACCCTCCTGAATGTCTTGCTCCGAAAGACGGAAGACGCTGCATCAGACGACGGGTCGCGAGTGCATCGACTCCTCCCGCTCAGAACAGTGCGAGAGCGATGTCGGGAGGTGGGCACTGCGGTCTCGCCGTACAAGCTGCTAGAATCTAGGCCGCTGCCGGCGGCCGTGCGAGCAAGAGAAGCGCCCGCAGTCCCTCAGAACCTGACAGCGCCTGTCTGCCGGTCAGGGTAGGTGGCGCGGCACGGATTACGTCAGGAAGGACCCCACTCCTGCCTACCTGGCAGGCTTTCGGCCAGCGGCAGGAAGGGCTCCGGGGAGACCACTGCCAGAGTCAGTGTCGTGACACTGTTGCTATGCTGAAAAACAACGGCCCTGCCGTAACTGCCGACAGGGCCGTCTCTTGGCCAATCGGGGCGGCGAGATTCGAACTCGCGACCTCCTGAACCCCATGCCGATTCAGTGCGCTGGCCAGCGCTGATGGGTGCTGACTTATGCGAATATTGCGGTCGGTACCGCTGGTGGGCAGCAGCCAGCAACGGTGTGCGCTGTCACTGACGCTGACACTGTTCGGAATGCCTGAATGGGCGTAAGACGTGCCGAGGCTGCGCGTCCATCTACCAGGATCCTCCCCAGATTCCGATGCTGAGGAGAAAGAAGTCGACCCGGCTCTCCAGGGGCGTGAATACCGTCTGTCCACCGACCTCGGTGATGCTGCCCTTCACCAGATAGCGCGTGGTGCCGTGCCTGCGTTACTCGAGGTTGAGTCCGATCCCGGTCAGGAAACCATCTCTGGTACCGAAGAAGGCCTGCCTGATCTCACCTCCAATCGTGAGCGAAAGAGTCCAATCACTCAGATGGCCCCGGGAGCCCAGCGCAATGCGAGACTCTGCCGGATCCTGGGGTTCGAACGTCACCGACGACCTCGTCTCGAAGTTGGCTCTCACGGCGGATCACCCGGTCAGCACCGGGGCCCCTTGACAGCCTAACTGCGTCCGAGCGTAATTGGGAACACAACCGGCAAAGCGGCGAGAGTAGCACCCCGTAGGCTCCCTGTACCTGGCACAGCCTGTGCTTTCCTGGAGCGCAGACGCCGAAGCTGGTAGAGGGAATAGAGTAGGAGAGAACCATGACGCTGCCAGTCCCCGGATTCCAAGTCGACCTCGAGCGAACCGCCCTAGTCATCACCGATCCTCAGAACGACTTCCTCAGCCCCGCAGGGGTGACCTGGGGTGTAGTCGGCGAGAGTGTCACCGCCAACGGAACCGTTCAGAACATCGAACAGCTTCTGAAGGCGGCCAAGGAAACAGACCTGCCAGTCTTCATCTCTCCCCACTACTACTACCCGCACGACCACACCTGGAAGTTCGAAGGGGCGCTCGAGGCTCTCATGCACAACATCAGCATGTTCGACCGGAAGGGACCGCTGAGCATCGAGGGGTTCGAGGGCTCCGGCGCCGACTGGCTCGAGAGCTACAAGCCGTACATCGAGGACAGCAAGACGGTGGTCTGCAGTCCTCACAAGGTTTACGGACCGCAGAATAACGACCTCGTCCTGCAGCTTCGAAAGCAGCTCATCGACAAAGTGATCCTCGCAGGTATGTCGTCCAACCTGTGCGTCGAGTCGCACCTCAGGCACCTGCTCGAGGTTGGGTTCGAAGTAGCCGTCGTACCGGACGCGACCGCGGCGGCCATACTCGAAGAGGGCAACGGCTACGAGGCTGCGGTCGTCAACTTCCGATTCCTGGCTAGCGCCGTTTGGACGACGAGCGACGCCGTCGCGGCGATCACGGAGGCCGCACAAGTGGTGGCCGTTTGAACCCAAGGCTCCAGTAGAGACGAATCAAGGAGGGAATCATGCAAACCAAACTCACGTACCTGGGCGGAGCAACCTACCTGATCGAGGTCGGGGCGTTCCGGTTCCTGACCGACCCCGGATTCGATCCATACGGCACCGAGAAGAGCGAGGGGCCCGGACATGATCTGAAGAAAGTGATGGAGCCCCCGGTTCCGGCGGAGGAGATCGGCCACATCGATGCCGTGTTCCTGAGCCACGCTCACCATTTCGACAACCTGGACAACACGGGGAAGGCCATGCTGCCGAGGTGGGGCCGGGTCTTCACGACTCCGGACGGCGCGGTCACCCTGGGCGGCAACGCCGAGGCACTTGAGACGTGGGAGATGGTGGAGCTCTCCAACGAGCAGGGCGAGACGGTACGAGTGACTGGCATGCCCGCCGTCCATACCAGCAATCAGGAGATTCGACAGGCTGTGGGCGAGACGATGGGCTTCCTTCTCGAGTGGGACGGCCAGGAGAACGGCGCGTTCTACATCTCGGGCGACACCGTCTGGATCGACGATATCGAGGAGATCGGCAGGAGATTCAAGATTCGAGCCGCGATTCTCAACATGGGCGCGGCCACCGTTCCCGCCGTTGGGGGCATCCGTCTGACCATGAACGGCGAGGAAGGAGCGCGTGTGACCAGGACACTGGACCTCATGACGGCCTTCCCGGCCCACTTCGAAGGCTGGCTGCACTACAAAGAAGGATCCGACGGGATTCGCGAAGCTTTCACTTCCGCCGGCCTGATCGATCGGCTGAACTTTCTCGATCCCGGCCAGTCGGCAGAGGACGTCGTCTGAACCTCGCGGGGTGGGGGTGGGTCCGCGGTCCGGCCCACCCCACCAGCTGCCTCATCCCCGCATTCCACCAGACGTGAAGCTGTGAGCCTTGACTTGGGGTACTGGTATCTCCTGCCCATCTCCGTCCTGATCGCCACGACCGCGATGGCGAGCGGGATCGGGGGCGCCGTCTTCTTCTCACCACTGTTCATTCTAGTGCTGAAGCTGGACCCCGCCGTGGCCGTTGGCACGGCTCTGATTACCGAGCTCTTCGGCTTCAGCTCGGGGCTCTTCGCCTACTGGCGGCGGCGGCTCATCGACTTCAAGCTCGGCCGCGACCTGCTGCTGTTCTCGATACCCGCAGCCATCGTGGGGAGCCTCACCGCCGATCTGTTCCCCGCGGTCGTACTCAAGACGGTGTTCGCGGTCGGCGTCATCTTCATTGGCTCGCAGCTCTACTTCTCGCTCCGCCGGGAGGAAAGAGAGGCGCTGGACGACCAGATCGGCGCGGAGGCCGTCCGGCAGTGTGAAACCGAACTCATAGACAGCGCCGGGAACAGGTACGGGTATACGATTCGGCGCAAGGACCAGGGCCGGTGGTTCGCCGCAATCGGAGGAGCGTTTCTCGGCGCGATATCCGTGGGTCTGGCCGAACTCCAGGAGTACCATCTCATGGTGCGGTGCCGAGTGCCGTCGCCCGTGGCTGTGGCCACCTCGATCTTCGTTGTGGTGGTCTCCGTCCTCGTTGCTTCGCTAACACACTTCTACAGTTTCTTCACCGCTGCAGATTCCGCCGCTCTGAGCCAGGTACTGAACGTCGTTGTCTTCACCGTCCCGGGCGTGTTGGTCGGTGGGCAGATCGGACCACTCGTTCAGGCCAGAGTCAATCCGGATCTGGTCAAGGCGGGCATCGCGATTCTCTTCGTAGCGGTCGGTCTCCTCATGCTGGGGACGGTCGTTGCGTAGCCTGGATTCGCAGGGGATCGCATCAGGCGAAACTGAGCCCACTCTGGCGTCCAACGTCGGGTTCTGGGAAGACGTGCGATCCTCGTTTCGGCGACTCGACCCGGCCGATTATCCGGAGGTCACCTCCTGCTCGCGGGAAGAGGCCTACGGCAACGGCGACAACATGGCGCCGGGAGGACTGTACCTCGCCGCCCGCATGACGAGGTCCATGAACCTGATGGAGGGGGACATCGTCCTCGATATCGGCTGCGGCAGGGGTGATTCGTCTGTCTTCCTGGCCCGCCGTTTCGGGGTGACCGTCGTGTGCTTCGATCTGTGGATCTCCTCGACCTTCCTCAGCCGGAAGGCGGTGAAGGCAGGATGCCGCAACATGGTGCTTCCACTGGACCTGGACGCTTCCAACGAACTGCCCTTCCCCGACGACTATTTTGACATGCTTTTCTGCATGCAGTCACTGCACACGTTCGGGGCGAGCCCGAATGTTCTGCGGCAGCTGATCCGGCATCTGAAACCGGGCGGTCGTTTCGCTGTCGGGGGAACGTGCTTCAACGAGGAGCCCCTTGAGGGCGAACTGCCACGAATCTACGAGCGCACGGACGACTGGGCCGCAGAGTACAGCAACTATCACTCGCCGCCGTGGTGGAAAGCCGCCTTCGAGGCCACCCGACTGGCCGAAGTGACAGAGTGCTTCGAGCTCACCGAAGGTCTGATCATGTGGGAGGACGAGGTGCTCTCCAGCGGCGACCGAGCGAGATGGAGCGAGGTATGGTGCCGGCGAGCGAAATGGCTCGTTGATCAGCTGATCTACAGCCGCAGTCACCGCCCCTATCTGACCCACTACATTCTGAACGCACAGAAGAAGGGCGGCCGCGGGTCGCTCAATGACCGCTAATTGGACGCACGTGCAGGCACCAAATGAGCGCCAGCGCACTTCCCCTGAGAAGGAGACTCCTCGTGAACAGCCTCAACCCGCTTGCCGCACTCGGACTCGCCGCCCTGGTTGCGGCGTGCCAGGCTCCGGCCACCGATACCGCCGCTGAATCACATGAGGCGGAGAGCCTGACGACCGCCTCGGCAGGGGCGAACGCGAAGGTGCACTACCGCACCACCGAAGTGGACGGTCTTGAGATCTTCTACCGCGAAGCGGGCTCGCGCGAGAAACCAACCGTTCTCCTGCTCCACGGCTTCCCGACGTCGTCACACATGTTCCGAAATCTCATTCCCGCCCTCGCGGACGGCTATCACGTCGTCGCGCCCGATTACCCCGGCTACGGCTACAGCTCTATGCCACCGGCAGATGAGTTCGACTACACATTTGACCGTCTTGCTGAGATCATTGAAGCGTTCACCGAACGGGTCGGCCTCGAGTCGTACAGCATCTACCTGCAGGATTACGGGGCGCCGGTGGGGTACCGTCTCGCCGCCAAGTATCCTGAACGCATCGAAGCGCTGATCGTACAGAACGGCAACGCCTACGAAGAGGGGCTGCGTGAGTTCTGGGATCCCATCAAAGCGTACTGGGCGGAACGAACCCCGGAAAACGCGAAGCCACTCCGGGGCTTCCTCACGTTCGACGTAACCAAGTGGCAGTACCTGCACGGGGTGCGTGACTCGTCGAAGATAAGCCCGGACACCTGGCATCACGTGCAACCGCTTCTGGATCGCCCCGGTAACAACGAAATCCAACTGGCGCTGTTCTACAGCTATGGCAGCAACCCGCCGCTCTACCCGCAGTGGCAGCAGTACTTCCGCACACACCAGCCCCCGACCCTCATCGTGTGGGGGCAGAACGACTACATCTTCCCCGCCGAGGGAGCGCATCCCTACAAGCGAGATCTGGAGAACCTGGAGTTCCACCTGCTGGACACGGGCCACTTCGCTCTGGAAGAAAAAGGCGGTGAAATAGCCCAATTGATCCGATCGTTCCTGGATCGGAATGTCAGGAGGCGGCCATGAGCATCGTTTCCACTAGATTTCACAAAGGAGGGCTGAGCGGGTACCTACCTGCGCATCGTCGAGGAGGGAGAGGGATAGCCTCATGGCTACTGTGACCGCAGAACTGGGATCGGGAGCAGACGTCACCCTTCGAGCGCGCCAGTTCTCCTGGGTTGGCGACGAGCCGGAAGCAGCTGGGGGGACCGACACGGGACCTACCCCCTACGAGATCCTTCTGGGTGGTCTTGCGGCCTGCACGGCCGTGACCCTGAGACTCTACGCCAACCACAAGGGGATTCGCCTCGATGGCGTCAAGGTCTCGCTCGCGTTCGACCGCGTGCACGCGGATGACTGCGTGGATTGCGACGAGCGTGCGGACGGATGGATCGAGCGCATCCAATCCAGTGTAGTCATCAGCGGAGACTTCAACGATGCGCAGCGTGCTCGCCTCACTCAGGTGGCGCAGCGGTGTCCGGTGCATAAGACGCTGACCAACGGGGTCCACATCTCGGACTCGGTCAGCATCGAATAGGCCGCGGCAACGACTATTGCGGGCCTCCGATGCGGCCTGTTCAGGAAGTTGAGTGCCGGAGCCTCCGCCATGCGAGAACGAAGACCAGGAGAATCACGATAGCCGACAGGGTGAACGTGCGTGGTCCGATCACGTCGAAGATCAGGCCCCCTCCCAAGAGCCCGAGGATGCTGGCAGCCGATCCGACGCCTCCCGCGAGCCCCTGCACGGCTCCCTGGTAGCGTGGGCCGGCCACCTTGGAGAGGAGCGATATGACAGACGGCCACATGAGCCCGTTGCCGAGCGCGAGGAGGGCGGCTCCGGCATAGACGGGCGCTGCCTCGATCGCCCCGAAGCAGGGAAAGCTGGCAGCCAGCAGAACGCTCCCGGCGAGAATCAGCTGACCGTCGTTCCAGCGCCGCGACGCCTGCCCCAGGACCGGGCCTTGAACGATAGCCATGAGGAGACCGAGCACGGCGAAGAACGCGCCCGTCTCGCGCACGGTCCACTCGAGACCCATCAAAGCGTGCAGGGGGAAGGCAACGTAGAACGTGTTGAAGCCGAGCATGACCAGGAAATAGATGGCCAGAAGGAGCGGGACGCGATCGATCCGCAACAGCTTACTGAGCGGTACTTTCTCCGCCCCCGCCATTTGAAAACACTCTCTCAGCTCCTGCCCGAAGACCTTACGCATGCTGGGCCGCTCTGGGTCGCTGGAGAGCACGCATGGGAGCGATTCCGGAAGCCGGAAGAAGATGATCCCCGCTGCTGCGAGAGAGATCGAGAGCGCCGCCATGACCGGCAGTCGCTCGCCGAGAATCGTACCGCCGAGCAGGCCGGCCAACGCCGGACCCACTACGAAGCCCAGGTTCGCCGACACGGACATCTTACCGAAGTTCGAGCTGCGCCGATCCTCGGGGGTGATGTCGGCCAGATAGGCGTTCGCCACCGAGACGTTCCCGCCAGTCAGTCCGTCAGCAGCCCGCGCCACGAAGAGGACGAGAAGCGGGAGGGTCAGCGTAAAGCTCCCCAGCAGCGGCGACTCGATCCGAGCCAAGGGGGTGAGCGGAAGATAGAACGCGACGAGGAAGATCAGCCACGAAGTCAGGGTGCCAAGGTGGCTGAGCAGGAGGATCTTCCGCCGTCCGTACAAGTCCGACCAGCGGCCCAGGATCGGGGCGCCCACGAGCTGGAATGCCGAGTACGTGGCTCCCATGAGCCCGTATACGAGAGCGTTGCCGCCCCACCGCGTGACGAGGAAGACGAGGAAGGGGAGGACGATGCTGAACCCCATCGTCCCCACGAAGTTGACCGCCAGGATCGGAGCGAGGGAGGCCTCTCCCGAGCCGAGGGTCGGTGCACCGGCATCACCAGTGCGGCGCGGGTTCCCGTTTCCGTTCGCGTTCGTCTCCTCTTCGGGCATGGTATGGGCAGCCTGGGACACTCGCCGCGCGTCGCCTCAGGGGCGTGGTCCGTCCGCCGCTACGGGCCGCCTCGCACGACCTCGTCACCTTCAGCATCTGGCCGAGACTCCCGCCTCACACAATAACACGAAGGCTCGTAGTTCGTCCCTGTGGCACTTGTTGCGAGCCTCGCCTGTGAGGGCTCGCTGTACTCGTGAGAGTAATGCTCGGTGTCGTGAATCACGCGGCGCTTCTCGGATGGGGTTGACAGTTTTCGCCAAGCCGACCAAAGAAAACGAGCCCGACAGTCACGCCGGACTCGAGGGTCAGAGGCGTGGATGTCCGGCGTGTTCGTTACGGCCCCCAGGAGCCGATCTCGTCAGCCGCGGGATAGTACGTGATGTTGGTCAGCCCGGTGTCGTCTGATTTGATCGTGAATATGTCTCTCGGCCCGCCTCCAGACATCCCGCTGGGCCAGGACATGAAGGCGATCGTCGAACCGTCCGGAGACCAGTACGGACGGGATGCATGCGCTACTATCAGGTGCGGATTCGTGCCATCCGCATTCATGATCCACAGAAAACGATCCTGCCGCAACTCTCGACAGGACCGTCTCTTACACAATCGGGGCGGCGAGATTCGAACTCGCGACCTCCTGAACCCATTCGCCTGGCGGTACGTGCACTCACCTGCGTACAGTTGATTTCACGCGCATTTCGGTGATTTCACTTCCATACACTTGCGCTCATTCCTCCTCATTTCGTTACAGCTACGGTTACAGTTCCGAAAGCCAAGCGCCCGGCGTGGGCCGGGCGCTTCCTGTGTAAGGCCTTCGCGAATCAACGGGCGCGATCAGCGCGCCGTAATCAGCTCCGTGTCTATCTTCTCCTCGTCACCGATGACTGCAAAGCGATAGCCGCCTATGTACTCGCTCGCCACCCGCTGGACGTCCTCTGGAGTGACCGAGCGGAGCTTCCCCTGGAAGTCGAGGGAGTTTTCCCAACCGCCTCCG
>Ga0255057_10000496_pt1 | contig 22534 bp, 21 predicted proteins | sample Cases_109_6_MG_FD_189022 | JGI IMG/M metagenome (GOLD analysis project Ga0255057, IMG submission 189022) | Seawater microbial communities from Amundsen Gulf, Northwest Territories, Canada - Cases_109_6 | ecosystem: Environmental > Aquatic > Marine > Gulf | place: Canada: Northwest Territories... | reverse complement strand
CATTGGACTCTGAGCATGAGCCACGGCGGGTGATTCTTTGTCACCCCCACCCCGCCTCCGTCTTGCGGCGGAGGCACCCCGCCCTCGAGGGCGGGGAAGAGCACAAGTACCGCCCGGGCCTATCAACCTTGGATTGAGGTTCGAGGGGAAGGAAGAGTTCCTAGACGAAGTGGGAAGCCATCATGAATCCGGAGCTGCCGCCCAGGCCCGGCCCCGGATGGGTGGAGGCCCCGATGTGAAACAGCCGCTTGACCGGCGTTTCGTGATTGCGGGCGCCGGGAAACGGCCGCCAGAGGAGGAACTGGTCGATAGTGCAGGCGCCTGAGTAGGGATCTCCTCCCACGAGATTCATGTTCAAACCTTCCAGCTCGGCGGGGGAGTAGGCCTTGCGGCCGACGATGCTCGACTCAAAGTTGGGTATCAGGGCGGCCAGGCGTCGCTCGATCCGGTCGAGGTAGGCGTCTTTCACCCCCGGGTTCCATCCACCGTCGGCGGGCACTGAAATCTCCCCGGCGGCGTCACCCTTGATGTGGGTCGGCAGCTCCTGCAGCTGGATCCAAAAGATCCAGCCCCCGTCGGGAGCCCGGGAGGGGTCGAGGGCCACCGGCTGACCGACGACGATCGTGCCCGTCTCGGGTAGCAAGCCCCGCTCGGCTTCGTTGACGGCCTTGGAAACCCCGTCGAGACCCGACGTGATGTGCACGTAGGCCACCCTGGTGAGCTCGGGATCGGGCCATTCCGGTGGAGCGCTGAGGGCATAGTGCACCTGCATGTCGGCCCGCCCGTAGCGATAGGCCCCGGCCTTGGCGGCTACGTCCGGGGGCGGATTGTCCAACAGTCGCCCGTATAGCTGAGTGGGGGTCACGTTGCAGATCACGGCTTCGGTCGCCGTATATGAGGTCCCGTCGGCGGTGACGACGCCCCCGGCCTTGCCATCTCTCACCGTGATCCTGGCGACGTCGGCATCTGCGACGAACGATCCACCGTTGTCTTCGATCACCGTTTGGAATGCTTCGATGATCCGATGGCTGCCGCCAACCACCACCGGCATGCCTGCCATCCCCACTGCCCCCATGATGACCTTCCCCATGAGACCCGAGTATGCATCGTCGGGCCCAAGCCCGGCATGCAGCACCCAGGGAGCTATCAGGCCTTGCACCAGGTCGCCCTGGAAGTCGCGCTCCACCCAGGTGCGGCAGGACTCGAGCGCTTCCCCGAAGAAGGTGAGGGTGCCGCGCAGCTTGCGTTTGCGGACCTCCCCGTAGAGAACTTTGGCAGCGGAGCGGCTGTACAACTCGTTGCCCAGGAGACCAAATGTCAGGTCGGCGTTGGCTTCGAAGAAGTCGCCGATGGTGGAGCCAAATTTGGCGCCGTCGCCCTGGTGGACCGCATCGAAGCGTCGGCCGGTCTCGGCGCCGTCGGTTGACATGATGAGGCTCCGCCCATCGTCCGTGAGGACTGCAGTGGGAAGGTCGGTGTTGGCGAATTCCAGACCCGCGGCATGGAGGTCGGGGCCGAGGGCCTCGTAGGCGGGACCGGCCACAAACAGCGGATAGGAGCTGGAGAGGATGTCGTGGGTGTATCCGGGGAAGAGCTCCTCGGTGCGGATGCAGCCTCCGATCCGGTCGTTCCGTTCCAACACCACCACTTGCTTGCCGGCCCTGGCCAGCATTGCCGCGCAGACGAGCGAGTTCATTCCGCTGCCGACGATCACGAATTCGTGCGAATCAGCCATCGCCATCTTCTGAAGATTCCAAAGCGGGGGAGAGCTCTTCCCGGCTCATCCCGGTGGGCCCCAAAGCCGTGTAGCCACCGTCGACGGCGATGTCCTCGCCGGTGATGAAGGAAGCCCAATCCGAGGCCAGGAACACAACCACCCTGGCGACCTCTTCCGGATCGGCGATGCGTCCCAGGAGATGGAATCTCCCCGCGAACTCGTCGGCTCTGTTTCTGTCATCGCCGGACATGGCCTTGACCGGATTGCTCCAAGTCCATGCGGGAGATACCGAGTTCACCCGGATCCCCTGTTCGGCCAGTTGCACGGCCTCGTTGCGGGTGATGCCGAGGATGGCAGCTTTGGTGGCGCTGTACACGAAGGTCCTGGTCGTGGCTCGCTTGCCGGAGGTGGAGGCAAAGTTGATCACCGAGCCGCCCCCGCGGGCAGCCATATGGGGGGCGATTTTGGCGGTAAGCAGTACGCCGGAAACGAGATTGACGTCGAGGGCCGTCAGCCAATCGGCCCGTGTGGTCGCAAGTCCGGCGTCCAGATAGGTGGCGGCGGCGTTGACGAGAATGTCGATCCCGCCGAAGGAATCGAGGCAGGCCTGAACCAGAGCGTCGAGCTGGCCGTCGTCGGTGATGTCGGTGTGGGCGAACTGCACACTGTCGCCCAGGGCCTCGATAGCCGCCCGGCCGTCGGCTTCATTCAGATCCGCCGACATCACTTCGGCCCCTACAGCGTGGAGAGCTTCTACCACTTTGGCACCGATCAGCGTCGCCCCGCCGGTGACGATTGCCGTCTTGCCTTCCAGGCTCAGATTGCTCATTCTGGCTCCTCCTCAGTCGCTCCTCGGACCTGCCGGCCCGTCACGCGGGCGGCGGCGTTTACTGGTTGAGTTCGGTCTCGGCGGCGGCAAAGAACTCCTCCATAATCGCGTCGGCTTTCTTGCGGATCGTCCCGGAGCCCATCGTTGCCACCGTACCGATCACGTTCCAGCGGCCTTTAACGTGGATGGTGGTTCCCGCTTCGGACTCCTCGAGGGACAGGTCGCCGTCCACAATGATGCTGGTGTTTACCTGCCGGTCCTGGCCCTTGGCTCGGAAAGCAATGGACGTGCCCTCGTCGAGGGCGGTCACGCTGATGTCGAGATCGGCTTTGAGCTTGAACGGCCCGAACTGATCCACGAGCACCGCTGTGTAGCTCTGCAGGTGCTCGAGCTCCCCGACTTCCCCGACCACCGAGACCCAACCGGCTATCCGCTCGAGGTCGGTGAGCACCCCCCAGCAATCTGCCGGGGATTGCTTCACCTGCAGTGATCGCTCGAAGTCGGATGATGGCACGAGGCGAGCTCCTCAGGCTCCATCGCCATTCGAGACCACGGTCACGCCTCGTTCGTCGGCCGGGCCATCCCAGTTGAGCATCCGCCACACCCGCTCGGGCGGGTTATGGGAATCGCTGACGATGGCTTTACCCGGTCCTATCGCGTCCTGAATGGCCGCGGAAATGGTGTGGAGGGGGGCGCCGCCGCCCTCGCCCATTCCCTTGGCGCCGGTGCCGGTGAACGGAGAGGGTGATTCGATGTGGCTGGTCTTGATGTTGGGGACGTCCATCGCCGTTGCCGCGTGATAGAAGAGGAAGTTGCTGTTGAGCAGCTGCCCGTCCTCGTCGTATTCGAAGGTCTCTTTCAGCGCAGCGCCGATACCGAGGCCGGTGGCTCCGTGCACCTGGCCCTCCACCACCATCGGGTTGATCCGCTTGCCACAGTCGTCCACCACTGCGTAGTCGAGAATCTCCACCTTGCCGGTCTCCTCATCCACCTCGACCACAGCCGCGTGGGTCTGGGTGCTGTAGGTGAGAGCGAGGTTCCCGTACTTCTTCTCCACGTCTGGCAGCTCGAAGGGCGGGACATACACGTGGCGACACGTGAGCGAGACCCGTTCGGCCATCTCGTGCGGGAGCGTGGCGTTGTTGGCGAAGACCATATTGGCGATCCCGATGAACGGAATAGCCGCTTCCGGGTTGCCGATTATGCGAGCATCGCCGTTTACCAGCTCGACCTGATCCTGTTCCACCTCGAACGCGTACGCGGCTACCTCAATGATTTCTGCCTTCAGCTTCTCCACCGCCCCGATGACGGCGTTGATCCCGGTCACCGCGAACTGACTGGCGTAGGTGCCCGAGAACCCGATGTAGGTGCTGTGCGACTTGTCGAACCCGGTCCAAACCCGAATGGTCTCGGGGCTCATGCCGAGAATGTCGGCCGCCACCTGCGAGGCCGTGGTTTCGTGTCCCTGCCCTTGCGGGTTGGTTCCCAGCTTGAGCATCACCTCGCCGTACAGGTCCAGCAACGCGGTGCAGGCTTCGCCGTTGCCCGAAAACGGAAGCTCCGGATTCAAGATCCGGGACTGGCCAAAGTTGTTGGTACCGGAGTCGAGTGTGGTGCCTATCCCAATGCCTATCCGCTTGCCGCTGCCTTCTCGATCGGCCTTGAGTTTCTTGGCGCCTTCGTAGTCGATCATCTCGAGCACCATGTCCAGCGCCTGTGGCAGGTCGCCCGAGTCATACACGCATCCGTTCGGCGTGGTATACGGATAATCCTCCGGCTGCACATAGTTGAGCTTGCGGACTTCGACGGGGTCCAGCTCGAGCTCCTGGGCAACAAGGTCAATCACTCGCTCGACGAACCAGAGGTGCTGCATCCGGGAGTATCCGCGATTGGGGACGGCAGGGCATTTGTTCGTGAGTGTCTCTGTGTAGTCGACTTGCACATGTTTGAACTTGTAAGGGCCCGGCACCACTTGCGACCAGATCACCGCCCCGAGTGGCTCGTAGTGGAGATAGGCGCCGGCGTCGTCGAAGGCGCGCATCTTGAAGCCGAGCATCGTGCCGTCGGCCATAACCGGCACCTCAATGTCGAGGAAGGTGCGTTCGTTACCGTGGCCGCCGGATTGATGGTGCTCCGTCCGGGTCTCGATCCACTTCACCGGCCGGCCTGCCTTGCGAGAGAGCAGAGCGAGAACTCCGATGGATGTGTACGAGTTGATCTTGATGCCGAATCCACCGCCGATGTCCTGGGAGACGAAGTCGAACTGGTCGGTTCCCACTCCCATCGACGGCCCGATCACCAGGGCCCCGAACATCGGGAATTGGTTGTTGGACACCACCCGGATCATGTCGGTCCCAGGGTCCCAGTTGACGATCACGGCGTTGCACTCGATGGGCGTCGAGGAATAACGATGGAAGTGGAGCTTGTCGATCTTGAGAATGTGGTCGGCGTTCTCCAGTGCCCAGTCGATGTCACCCCAGTCGAACAAGCCTTTCCAAGCGACATTGTCGCCCAGTGAGTCGTGGAGGACGTAGGCGTCGGGCTCAGCCGCGGCGACCCCATCGGTGACCACCGGCAGAGGCTCATATTCCACTTCGACGAGGTCGGCCGCATCGGCCGCGATCTCTCGCGTCTCGGCCAACACCAGGGCCACCCCCTCACCCTGGTAGCGCACGATGTCGACCCCAAGCAGGTACTCGCTCATCTGGCTGCCGTCCTCCTTAGGGGCGAACTGGAAGAGCGGTTCGGTCATAGCTTTGACTTCATCCCCCGTGAGAGTTGCGATGACTCCCGGGAGTGCTTCAGCCTTGGAGACGTCGACGCTGAGGATCTTGGCATGGGCGTAGGGGGAGCGAACGAACTGGGCGTAGCCCTGGCGATACATACCTTCGTCGTCGACGAACGAGCCCTGGGCTTTCAGCAGCCGCTCATCCTCTTTGCGGGGCAGGCTCTGGCCGGTCCAGGTTGTGGTGGTTGTCTGTTCCTTGGCAGGCGCCGTCATGCGCTCACCTCCTTGGCATGTTCGCGGTTGAGGCGTTCAACGAGGGCCAGGCCTTCGTCACCGTGGGCGGCTCCCGATATCGCCTTAACGATGTTCACGTAGCCGGTGCAACGGCACAGGTTGCCGTGAATCGCCTCTCTGATTTCCTCGGCAGTTGGTTTCTCGTTCCGCTCGAGCAGAAACTTGGCGCTCATCAACACGCCGGATGTGCAGTAACCGCATTGCAGACCGTGGTTTTCACGGAACGACTCCTGGAGCTCGTCGAGATCGCCGGACTCTCCCGCCAGAGACTCAACAGTGTCGATCTCGGCACCGTCGGCCTGGACTGCCAGGGCCATGCAACTCTTGATGGTCTTGCCGTTGTAGCTCACCGTGCAGGCGCCGCAATGTCCGGTATCGCAACCGATCTTGGGGCCCCGTAGCCCGAGCTCGTCCCGCAGAAAATGGATGAGCAGCATCCGGGACGAGGCGGTCCGGGAAACCGGTTTACTGTTGAGGGTGAACTCGATGTCTTGTGTGGGCCCTGGTCTGCTAGCCATTCTGGCCTCCCTCGATCGCTTCCATAACTGCGCGTTTCGCTACCACCGATGCCATCGCCTGACGGTAGTCGGCGCTGGCATCGGCATCAGACAGGGGTTCGATTCCTTCGCCTGCCGCGGCCGTTGCCTCGGCCACGGCCTCGGCGGTAGCCGGTGTGCCCGCCAAAGCTTCCTCCACTCCGGGGCGTCGCACCGGAATCGGCAGGCAGCCCAGGGCAACGCTGGCGCTTTCTATGTTTCCGTTCGAAGTGGCAACAACTGCCACGGCCCGGGCCGCCGCTTCGCCGATCTCGATCTCCTGGTAACCCATGTGCCGGCCGTTGAGCGCCGGCAGGGTGACGCCGGTGAGGATCTCGTCGGAGGAAAGAGCGTTGGTGAAATACCCGGTGAAAAAGTCCGCAGCCGCTATGTCGCGGTCGCCGTTATTGCCGGTCACGTGCATCGTGGCTTCGAGTGCGACCGCTATCGGGGGAAAGTTGTTGATCGGGTCGTTGTGGCACAGGTTGCCGCCGAATGTGCCCCGGTTGCGCACCTGGGCGTCCACGGTGTGGGCGGCAACCTGGTTGAGGCGGGGATGGGAGCGATGGAGGTCGGGCGAAATCGCCATTTCATCGTACGTCACCCCGGCCCCGATCCGGACTGAACCGTCATCGGCCACCGCGATGGCCCGCAAGTCTTCGAGGCGGCTGATGTCGACGAGCAGGTCGACCGAAGCAGCTCGCAACTTCAGGATGCTGATGAGGCTCTGGCCCCCCGCCAGTGGGCGAGCACTCTCGGTCGAGTCGAGCGCCTCCACGGCCTCTGCCAGTGTGTCCGGTCGGTAATAATCAACGGCTGCCAGCAGCATCGTTCAGGCCCTCCTCTCGTGGTCGGTGTTGGTCATGGGTCCTTGGCCTCCCGTCGAGTCGTTTCCAGCAGGTTGGTTCCACACTAGGGGGCGTTTCTCGACGGTGCATAGTGTCCCGACGACCCCGTCCTGCCGCAACAAAACTGCCTCATTCCTGATAGTGTCCGCGCTTCGCGGGCGGAGGCTCGCGCCCGATGAGGAGGAACAGGATGCATCGACCGAAACGACTAATGCTTTTATTCGCAGTCTTCGCTCTAGTAGCCGCCGCATGCGGCAGCAGCGACTCGGATACGACGACGACCACCACCGGGGCTCCGGCCGCAACAACCACCACGGCGGGTGCGGCCGCAACAACTACTACATCGACGCAACCTGCCGACACGTCGCCGATCATCATCGGGGCGGCCGTCGACTTGAGCCAAAACATGCTTCCGTTCAATACCCCAGCCAACACAGCCGCCAAGATCATGGTCGACCGGATCAATGCTGCCGGCGGGGTGCTTGGTGGACGCCAGTTGGAGCTCGTGACCATCGATTCCACGGTCGAGCCCGACCTCGTGAAGTCGGCAGCCGTCGATTTGATCAGTCAGGGTGCTGAGATCCTGCTTGTGACCTGTGACTTCGACTTTGCAGCGCCCGCCATCCAGGAGGCACTTGCAGCCAACATCTTGGTGGTAGCACCTTGCATCGGCACCGACAGAATGGGACCGGTCGGTCTGGGCGCTGCCGGCAAGATTGCCTTCAGCTTCGGGAACCAGGCTCAGGACGAGGGCGCGGTCCTCGCCGAGTTCTCTCGCGACCAGGGCTGGGAGAACGCCGTAGTGGTAAAAGACAACCTGTTGGTCTACTTCCAGGACGTGGTTGATGCTTTCGACGTTCGCTTCACTGAGAACGGAGGCACCGTTGTTGCCACCGAGCAGTTCTCGTCATTCGATGGCACAATCGGCAACGTTGTGACTGCCGTCGCCAACATTGCGGATAAAGACGTCATCGCTATCTCGACTGCATTCGACGACCTCCCGGCGCTCGTGTTGGGGCTCCGCAGTCTGGGCGACAACACGCCGATCGTGTGCTCGTGGGCATGCGACTATACGCAGTGGATGGGGGAGGATCTCAACAACTTCTACTACAACACGTTTGTCTCCATTTACGGTGACGATCCCGATCCAGATGTGAACGCTTTCATTCAGGAAATGGTCGACCTCGGTGAGCCGCCGTTTTCGGCGGCCCTGCTGGGCGGAGCCCAGTCGCTTCAGGCGATTGCTGACGCCATTGAGGCCACCGGTGGTACCGACGCAGTAGCTCTCGCGAATTACCTCGAGGGCCTAGGCACGACTTCGCTCGTGTTTGGTGATATCACGCTCAACGCCGACAACCACACCGTGTTTGGGCGGCCCCATCGCATGATGGGGGTCACGGATTCGCAGCCAGCGTATAAGGAAACCCGGACGGCGAGTTCACCCGCCGTGATCCGTTGACCGGATTGGATGACATCCGACAAAGTTGATTCTGGTGGCCCGCACAATTCGGTGCGGGCCACCGGCATAAAACGGTATTTCGAGGGGGTCCACGCGCTCGACGATGTGAGCCTGGAAATACATCGCCACGAGGTGGTGGGGCTCATAGGTCCCAACGGGGCTGGAAAGACCACGCTCGTCAACATCATTACCGGGTTCGACTTCCCTTCCGCAGGCACGATCGAGCTGGAAGGCGAAGACATTACCGGTTGGTCGCCTCATCGGCGGGGCAGAGCCGGGCTGGCCCGGACTTTCCAGGCGGCCCATTCATTCGCTCGGCTGACAGTTCGGGAAAACATTGAGGTGAGCGCGCTGGGGTGTGGTGCTCGTTCGAGTGAGGCGCGGGCTCGGGCCGCTGAGCTAATGGCGGCGCTAGGGCTCACGGCCCACGCTGAAACGCCGGCTGCGTTCCTGCCACAGGGGGAGGAGCGCAAGCTTGGAGTTGCGAGAGCACTTGGGACCAGGCCTCGCTTTCTCTTGATGGACGAGCCGGCCGCCGGGCTCAACGAGGGAGAGGTCCCCGAGCTGATGGCGCTCATTCGGTCCGTACGAGAGGAGCATGAGGTTGGGGTGCTCCTCATCGACCACAACGTGGCGTTGATCATGGGGGTCTGTGATCGGATTCATGTGCTGGACGAGGGCCACACCATTGCGTCCGGCTCGCCGGAGGAGATCCGGGTCAATCTCGATGTTGCAACGGCCTATATGGGCCGGAGGGGGTCCGCAGGAGCGAACGAAGATGGCTAGCGCAGCTCTTGAGGTCGAGAACCTTGAAGTTCGTTTCGGCCCCGTCCGGGCCGTGCGCAGCCTCCGGTTCAGTCTCGAACGGGGAGAGGCCGTTGCTCTTATCGGTCCCAATGGGGCAGGCAAGTCAACCACTCTGCTGACCATTATGGGCGCCGCCCAGTCGCAGGGTGGCGACATCCGCTTCAATGGCCAATCGATATTGGGTTTGGCTCCCGAAGCCATATCCCGGCTGGGAATTGCCCTGGTTCCTGAGGGTCGGCGCATCTTTTCCGACTTCAGCGTCGAGGAGAACCTCCGTCTCGGGTTCCTTGGGCGGAGAACAGCCGATGGTCTCGAGGAGGACTTGGCCTGGGTTCACTCCCTTTTCCCGATTGTGGAGGAGTTTGGAAGTCGTCCCGCCGGCCAACTCTCGGGAGGCCAGCAACAGCAGCTGGCGATTGCCCGCGCCCTGGTGGCCCGTCCGGAGGTTCTTCTTCTTGATGAGCCGTCCCTGGGGCTGGCCCCCACCGTGGTCGACGGGCTCTTCGACGCCTTGGTGGAGATCCGCGAGCGTGGGGTGACGATTCTCATTGTCGAGCAGCGGGCCGAACTTGCAGTCGAATTCGCCGACCGCTCGCTGGTCATGCGCAACGGCGAGATCGCTCTTACATTGTCCGGCGACGACCCTTTCGACTCCGACCGGATGACCACGGCCTATTTCGGCTCATGACAGAGTTCATTCAGTCCCTTGTCGACGGAGTGGCGTTGGGTTCCCTCTACGCCCTGGCTGCACTCGGGATCGGGCTTGTTTTCGGAGTCATGCGACTCGTCAATTTCGCCTACGGGGAGTTGATCACCGCCGCGGCCTACACCTTGCTTCTGACGAAGGATCTGCCGGTGGGTTTGCGAATAATCCTCGCTTTGGCGGTGGCGGTGGCCTTGTCGCTAATAATGGAGTTCATTTTTCGACCTCTGCGGGTAGCAACTCCGGCCACGATGCTGGTGACGACGTTCGCTATCAGCTTCATGCTCCAAAACGTGGCCGTGCTTGTTTTCGGAACTCGTGGCGAGTCGATGAACTTCCTTCCCGACCTCAACAAGGCCTTTGAAATCGGCGACATCCGGATCCGGTGGATCACGGTCGTCTCCATCGTTGCCGGGGCCGGCCTCCTCTCCGCTACCGCTTACGTTCTCAACCGGACCGATATCGGATTGCAGATGAGGGCCGCCGCGGCCGACTTCCGGACTGCCCGCCTCCTTGGCGTCAAGGCGACCAGGGTGATCGTGTTTGCCTTTGCCTTGTCCGGTGTACTGGCCGCCGTGGTTGCGATGATGCTTGCGGTTCAGCGACCGCTGGCAACACCTAGCTTCGGATTTCTCGTAGTGATCCCGGCCCTGGTTGGCGTGGTGGTGGGCGGCCTCGACCGCCTGTTACCGGCAACCATTGGCGGCTTTCTCATCGGTTTCGCCACCGTCATCATCAGTGATCTCTTGCCCTCCGAGAGCCGGGTGTTTCTCAACTCGGCTCTGTTCGGGCTCGTGATCGTCGTGCTGCTGGTGAGGCCCAATGGATTGTTCATCCAGGGCGCGGCCTCCGGGGAGCGCCTATGAGCAAGTTCGTGCGTTCCTGGGAGCTAGTAGGGCCCGCGTTACTTGTGGTGGCCGTCGCGCTGGTCGGAACAACCACCTCCGATTCGCTCCAGCTCCAGTTCCGATCGGTTCTCGTCACAGCTTCGATAGTGGTCGCGCTACACGTCTTCATCGGCAACTCCGGCGTGATCTCTTTCGGTCAGGTGAGTTTTGTTGCCATAGGCGCTTTCGGGGCCGGCGTGGCGACCACCCCGGTTGATGTCAAGCCGTTTGCCTTCCCGGAGCTCTTTCCTTTTCTGAAGGAGCTCGAGCTGAGCAATGTCGAATCGCTGCTGCTGGCAGCCGTACTCGGCGGGGTATATGCCTTGGTGGTGGGTGTTCCGCTCATGCGTCTATCTGGTTTGTCGGCCGGCATCGCCACTTTCGCCGTGATCATCATCACCAACAACGTCTTCCGGAACTGGGAGCGGATCGGACCGGGCGCCAAGACGCTCACTCAGATCCCTGAAACTACGAGCTTTTTGCAAGCCACCGTGGGGCTGTTGATCGTGATCGCCGTGGCTTACGCCTACCAGCGGACGCGCCAAGCGAGGATGCTGCGGGCCGCCCGCGAAGACCCTCCGGCAGCCCAGAGCAGTGGAGTAGACATTTATCGTCAGCGCCTATTGGCTTTCACACTGAGCGGTGCCTTGGCCGGGTTCGCCGGTGGCCTGCTCGTCCATCTTGCCGGAACCCTTACGACAGAGCAGGTCTTTCTTGATCTGACGTTCATCACTCTCGCCATGCTGGTCGTCGGTGGAATTGGGAGCCTGTGGGGTTCCGTTTTAGGAGCACTGTTCATTGCCGGATTGAACGCCTACCTGACGGAAGCCGAACGCGGCGTCCGCGCCTTTGGTCTCGACGTCGACCTACCAAGCGGCACCCGGCTCATCGCGCTGGGGGCGATCATGGCGCTGGTGTTGCTCTTCCGTCCCAGCGGGTTGACCGGAGGTCGCGAGCTCGCCTGGCCTTTTGTCCGTCGAGCCCGGGCCACCCCCGGCGGCTAACCAGCGCTCAACTCGTGAAGCGGTCCTTCAGGCCCGCCAGGGGAGATGTGGCTGTGAGCCGTTTTCCCAGGAGGTGACCGGATCCAGCTCCCACGCCGGCACCGGGCCAGGTGCCCGCCCCGCACATGTATAGGTCCTTGACCGGTGTGCGGTATTTGGTCCAACCCGGGAAGGGGCGGAGGAAGAAGTGCTGCATCAGGTGGTGGCTTCCCCCCAGCGAGTCGCCGCCGATGAGGTTGGGGTTATCGGCTTCCAAATCGGCGGGTGTCAGCACGTGGCGCGCCAGGACCTTGTCCCGTGTCCCCGGCGCGTAGTCCTCGATGATGTCTAAGACCCGGTCGGCGTAGGGCTCTCCCGCCGAGTCCCAACTGCGAGATTCCATCATTCCGGCGGCGTCGCCCCTGATGGTGCCCGGCACCACCCGCACCTGAACCCACAGGACGTGTTTTCCCTCCGGAGCGCGGCTCGGGTCGACTGCCGTCGGCTGTCCCACCACCAGGGTGGGCCGCTCCGGAAGCAGGCCCGCCACCGCTTGTTGATAGGCGAGGCTCATGTCTTCCATGTACGGCCCGATGTGGACGTAGGCATATTCACGGGCGGTGTCGTTGCCGCTCCATTCGGGTAAGTCGTCCATGGCCAAATGGATCATCATCGTTCCCGGAGCGTGCTTGTAATCACGCACGCGCTTTTGAAAGCGCTGGCTGAGCAGGTGGTTCGGCACCAGGCCACCGAACAAGACTTTGGGCGTCAGGTTGGCGATCACGGCCCTCCGGGCTGCCAGTCGATCGCCCCCCTGGATTTCGACGCCGGTTGCCCTGCCGTCGTCCACGAGGATTCGCTCGACCGTGGTGGAAAGCCTGACGTCTCCGCCCAAGCCCTTGAGAAGAGAAACCTGGGCATCGATCATGGCCCGGGCTCCACCTTTGCCGAGGGCCATCCCGTTAGCACTGTCGGCGAAGGTCTCGAGGAATGGGAACAGGGCGCCACCGGCCACATCGGGGGGAAAATCGAGGTGCATGCCCCAGACCGCGCACAGCGCCTGGACCTCGCGGCTCTCAAAGTGCTCCTCAACGAATTCCCGGGTTGATTGCAGGACCAGCCGGGTCAGATCGAAGGGCCATTCTTTACCGAGGGCCCGGGCGCCGGTAACCAATGTTCGCACCGCCCTGGCGGAGGGGAGGGGAGTGCCCAGCAGCGGAAACAGATGGGGGGCGATCTCCCCGAACCATTTGTAGAGGCTGCGCCAGGCGGCGGCGTCGGTTTCCGAGTACTTGCCCACCATGGTCAGCGTCTCGTCCAGATCCGTCGAAACTCCGATGAACCCGTCGTTGGGAAACACCGACGAGAAGGGCTTCGAGCTGGGGGCGAATTCGAGACCGTGGGCGGTCAGCTCATCCCCAAACTCGGCGAAGAAGGGCGAACCGGCGAAGAGGTTGAGGTTGGCGGCGTAGAGATCGTGATGGAATCCAGGCAATGTGACTTCGGCCGTGCGGACCGCCCCGCCCGGTCCGGGGTTGCGCTCGAGAACGAGCACATCCCAGCCGTCTTTGGCGAGGATGATGGCCGCCGCCAGCCCGTTGTGCCCGGCGCCAACAACGATTGCGTCATGTGCCAAATCCACCTCCCGGCCATCCGTCTCACCCTACCGTGGGCCAGGGTCACCATTTGTCGAAGGCGGAGGTTGGGGCGGGAGTGATGGGGCGGAGCGACCTGCTGCGGCTGGAGGTCGTCGGTAGGGTTGTCCTTGGGAGGTGGCCAGTATCGAGCGCCCGCTCCGATCCACTCTGATCTACGCCGGAGACTGAAAGTTCTGCCGGGCTGCGGCAAGTTTTGTCGCCTGGATCGACACTTCAGAGGATCTGGCGTTTTTGCCGTTAGATGATGCTCTGGTTGAGCACTTGCTCCCCCACCTGCCCCCCGATGAGCGTTCGGACCACTGGCATCTCGTCACTCCCCGGTTGGATGACCTAACGAGGGGGAAGGGACTCATCGCCTTGCTCGGAGAGCTGACACGCACTCGGTGGCTGTCACGTGCCCTGTCCTGGCTGCGGGCAGAGCGGCTGTTGGACGGATTCGACAGCGTCCTGCAGCGAATCAAAGGCAACCTGGGGAGGTTGGTCCCCAGTGTTGAAGGACCACGTCGCTACCCGTAGTCGCGGAGCGGCTCCCCAACCTGGGGGGCCTCAAGTCGGTGAAGAAAGCGTGATGGGGCTTATCGGTCCCGTTTCGCCAGCAGCTGCTGGGAGAGCGATGGTCCCCGGCCCGGCACGCTCCACGGGCACACCTGGATACAGATGGCGCAGCCGTCGGTCTTCACGAAGTATGGGATGCACTTGTCGAAGTCCACGTACCACTTCTCGGACCCTCGCACCACCTGTTTCTCATTGAAGATCGCGCCGGGCGGGCAGTCCACCACGCACCTCCGGCATTTGATGCACAGATCGTCTACGCCGATGTCGATCGGTTCGTCGATAGCCAGTGGCAAGTTGGTGAGCACGGCGGCGAGGCGGAGGTTCGAGCCGAACTCTTTGCTGATTGTCGACCCGTGCTTGCCGAGCTGTCCGAGACCGGCACTGACAGCGAGGGGGATGTGGAGGATGTCGGTGCTGTTCGGGTTTCCGTAGGCGCGCGCCGGCCAGCCCATGCGGCGGATGCTTCGTGCCAGCCGGATGGCAGTACGAGAGACTTCCCGGTAGACCTTGAGGACCTCGACGGCGGCCCGCGGCTGCGGTACGTGGGCCATCTCTTTTCGATCCATCGACATGCCGAGGCTGATGGCGGACTCATACGGCACGGTGTGGCCGTCGAAGAGCACATCGTCGGTGACGCGGGTGATGCCGACCAGCTCGGCACCGAAGCGGCGGGCCGTCTGCTTGATTTCATCGGCCATAGCCGCGAAATCCTCAATCGGACGCTGCCGGTGGCTCACCGGGCCGTCAGTGTTGCGCAGTTGCCAGGCGTTGGCGACCACATGGCGCAACACTCCCCACGGACTGATCGTGCCGAAGAAGTCGTCCAGCGCCTGCCACTCCAACGGATCCGCCCCAGCGCTGTGGAACACCTGGGTTGGTCGCCGATACTCGGTTTCGCCCAGGCCGTTGATCTCATTGCCGGATCGCGGAGGATGGCGATAGCCAAACGCATAAGTGGGTTCGGGGGGATCGAGAGGCCGAATCCGCTTGGCGGTCATTTCAGCCGCTGGGCCGGTTCGGTCAGATCGTCCACCCACACGTATTCTCCGGCCGTTTCTGCCCGCCGATAAAGCGTGCGAATCCTCCGGCCGGCCGTCGCATAGGAGATTGTCATGCGGACGAGCCGGACCAGCAGTGCCGCGTCGACCCGAATCTTCACCCACCAGCTCCGGTTCGGTGATGTGGGAGTCTCAACGGTGCGCATGTTGGGGAAGCGTCCTGGATATTCGGCCATGCACTATACCGGGGCAACCCCTCTCGCTCTCAGGAGTACTTCAGCCGAACTGGGCCAGCGCCCCGAGGGCGGTGGTCACCACGACGGCGAGGCCGATGACCACCTGCTCGGCGCCCAGCACCGGCACCGGCGGTGGCGGGAGATACGCCAGCGCCGTGTGAACGAGGGCCATCAGTACCACCACCACGACTGCCGCGACCGGGGCGGCCTCGAGGATTGCAGCCACGACGACGGCTGCTACAGCGACACCCTGGGCGATGTCGCTCGCCAGGCGGCTGTGCGGCTGGCCTTTCAGGCGTCGGACCTGTCGGCGAATGAACGGGATGGCGGCCACCGCCCGAGCCCCGGCTACGCACCACAGCCCGGCGGCTACCGCAGTGGTGGCGCCTCCTGCGAGGGCGATCGCTGCTGCCATCGAGCTGGCGCCGAGGCTGCCGGCCAACTCGGCCACCAGTCTGCGGCTCCGGCTGTGCATGTCGTACCAGAGCTCGAGGCCGATCAACGGGACGGCCGCTGCCAACGGCCACCAGAAAACGGATTCGGCGGTGGTCACCGCAACAGCCAGGAAAAGACCGGCCAGCGCTAGCTCCATCGCCGCAACGCGCCCGGCCAGCCGGGTCCTGGCGAGGCTTCGCCCCCGGCGCCGGTCCACGAGCACCAGCTTCAGTGGAGTGCGGGCCACGAACCCCAAGATGGCCACAGCGCCCAGTGCTGCGCCGGCCCAACCTGGCTCCACCATGAGCCCGAGCGCCACCGGCTCCAGAGTGAGGCTCCAGCCGCCGTGCTCTGTGGGAAGGGCGACCGAGCGGAGGGAGACGGTCGTCTGCGTCACCCCCGGACCTTACCGGCACCATCGAGTCCGCCCCGTTGGTCGGCCTGCTCGCCCTGAGCCGGCCGGCAGTCCCTTCGAGAGCATCTTCACATCCAGGCTCGACACTCCGAACCGCCGCCGGCTGAGGCTGCTAGTTGCGGAGTTCGTCCCACTCGGCGGTGTCCTGATCCCACTCGGCGCGGGTGATGGTCCAGCAGCCATCCGACTGGAAGAAGGCGGACCAGGCTTCACAGTCGCCGTTGACGTGGAACTCGACGCTGCTCACTTCGGGGTAGTGGAACAGGTTGGCTCGTAGCTCGGCATTGAAGAAGATACCGCCGGTGGAGGTGCTGGCATTGTTGACGTAGATTGCTTCGTTGAAATCGGCCACAACGAGCCCGTCGGTCAGTGTCACGCTGTTCAGAGCGTCGGCGGTGCCGGCGTCGAAGAATGAGGTGAAGCCTGCCGCCCGCTCCTCAGCGGTGGGGCCGGCCAGCAGCGACCGCAGGGTCCACTCGATGCGATCGATCGATTCGCCACCTTGCTCGGGGACGAGCCGGGGGACGGCGATTCCGCGTGTCGGGTAAAGGCCGTCACCGTCGCATTCGAATAGCACTTCGAGTTCCACCTGCCCAACACCGGGGGCTGTGGGAGCCGGTGGGGTGCACGTCGGTGTGATTTGCAGGTCTACCGTGATGATGCTGCCTTCGTCGACGTCAACTCCGGGGGCCGGTTCCTGGGCGACGACGATGGCCGAATCGATGTCGCTGGGTAGCGCGACGACCCCGAGACCGGCTTCGCTCAGCACCTGTCTGGCGTCTGCCAACGTGAGTCCCTGCAAGTCGGGAACCGAAACGACAATCGGAACCACGTTCGTTGGCAGTGTGGTCGTGGTTGGCAGGGTGGTTGTGACCGGCGGCAGTGTGGGGTCGGTCGCATCCGGTCCGTCATTCGACGCCACCAACCAGACGGTGATGCCGAATCCGGCGGCCACGATGAACGAGGCCAGGGCGACGGCAGGGCCCCGCCATCTCCGCAGCCGTGGGGTTGAGGGTTGCGGTTCAAGGATCTTGGGTCCTCGAGTCAGCATGGTGGGTGTCCTTTCTTCACGGAGGATGACGTCGGCGTCAGGACGCTCGGTCGTGGGGACGGAGCTAGCCGGGGCGGGGGTGGCTTCGGCGAACAGCTGGTAGATCCGATCGATGTCGTTCATTACCTATCGCCTTCCTCTGTCTGTGGGTGTCCCGGGGCTTGAGTTCTGCGGTATTCCTTCGCCAGACGTTTCCTGGCGCGATGGAGCCGCTGGTCGACCGCCGCTACTGAACATCCGAGCAGACGGGATATTTGATCATGAGGAAGCTCCTCCCAGGCCGCCAGGCGCAGGATCTCCTGATCGGCCGGCCGGAGCCGGGCTGAAGCGGCGAGCACCCTGTCATAATCCGCCCGGCGCACCACCTGCGGCTCCGGCTCATCGGGCGCCTCAAACCGGACAGATCGCAGCCTGGTTTCCAGGCGGGCACCCCGGGCGATGCTCCGACGCTGATGGGCTGCGACGTTGGCTGCAACGCCGTAGAGCCAGAGCAGGGTTTCCTCGCCACGCGGCACATCTTCGATGCGGCGCCAGGTGACAAGGAAAACCTCGGCGGCGAGATCGGGGGCGTTCGCCGGGTTGCTGCGACGAAGAAAGTAGGAGAGGATGGCGTCGTAGTGGCGGCTGTACAGGCTGCGAAACTCGGCCTCACCATTACTCACCAGGCTCAGACCTCCAGTTGCGGCCACGACGGTTGCTTCATTCATACCCTTCCATTCCCACTTCCGTCCACTCCTGACAGGAAAACTTGGCGAGGACCCGAGCCCGGGATCTGATCGTCAACGACGTGGGGCTTTCTGCTCTGCGCGGGTGGTGCGGCAATCGCCCGTATCGCGCAACCGGACATATGACGAGCGAAGCCTCTTCGCGCACGATCCGAGCCGGCTCGGCTCTATTGCTTAACGGCCTGCTCTGCGACTCGGCATGTCCTATCGAAAAGAAGCGAAAGGATTTCACCTGCGCCGGACACATCCGGAGTGAAGACAGCAAATCAATGTGCATCGCACATCAGGACAGGAGTAGACCATGACACGCAGAATCTGGATCATTGCCAGCGCAGTAACCCTCACCGTCGCTGCCATCGGCGGCGTAGCCGCTTTTGCGGGCGGGGGAGAGGAGGACCAGGACGCCAATCCGAGCCTGGGAATCCCGGGGCCGGGCTGGGATGGCATCGACGAGACCGAGGTTACCGACGGAAGCGGCCTCGACACTGAGACCCTCCCCAAGTACGACGGCGATGCCGATCAGCCACCGATTACCGAAGGCCCGATCGAAGAAGGCGTCCCCGGCCAGGAAGGTGGAGCGGTCACTAATGGAGAGCTCCCCGGTGAGGAAGGTGGAGTGACCGACGGAGACGGTCCTCTCGTTATGGAGGTTCCGGCTCCCGGGTTTGCAGGTCTAGTCGACGAGATGGTGGTGGCTCCATCCCCGATCGACGGCCCGGCCGACGAGGTCGACACACGCTGACCAAGTCTGAGAAATTCTGAGTAAGAGAGTCGAGCGCGGTGGTGGTCGGAACCCGACGGTCGCCGCTTCGGCGCGTTAGCGGCGACACGGCCGCTCAAGTGGCGGGCAACTTGTGACTCTGGCGGATATCGTGGTGGCACCAGGGAGGGAACGAGATCGATATCCGATCGTGCCGCCAATGACGTCCCCGTCTCGTGACCGCGGGGCTCGTGCCGAACGATTCCGTGTGCTATTCGAGGCCCATTACCCCCGGTTACTTGCTTATTCCTTGCGCCGCACCCGCACCGAGGCCGATGCTCATGATGTTGTCGCTGAGACTTTCACGGTGGCGTGGCGCCGCTTCGATGAGCTTCCTCCTGAGGACCGATGGCTTCCATGGCTGTACGGGGTCGCCCGGCGCGTACTGGCTAATCAGCGGCGAAGCGCGACAAGACAAGATCAGGTGACCGATCGGCTCGCCTCTGAGGGTCTCGGGGGTGGGGACCAGGTGGAACAGTCGGGGGCGACAGAGTTGGTGCAAGAACAGTTGGCGCAGTTGCGTGTTGAGGACCAGGAGCTACTCCGATTGGCTGCCTGGGAAGAGCTTCCCCACGATCAGATTGCCACCGTGCTGGGGATCAGCGTGAATGCGGTGGGAATTCGGCTTCACCGGGCCCGTAGCCGGCTGGGTCGACGTTTGGAACGGGCCGGCTACCCCGGCGTCGTCACCGACGAAAAGCGAGGGAAAGATTCGGGGCTCGGCCGGACACAAACTGAAGTGAGAGATAAATCGACGAGTAACAATGCGGACAAGGAGCCGATGTGAAGAAACGCCGCTTCAGCCATGAGCCTCTCGACGCGGTCCGCGACGCCGATCCAGTCGACACCACCCGGTTGCCCTCCGCCGGGGACGACCCGCGGGCACAAGCGTTGTTTCAGGAAATCACATCTCTCCCTGTCGACAGTGAGGCGCCGAGTCCGCGGCCAACGCCGAAAAGGAGCTGGATGTTTCAACCGGCCTGGGCCGCCTCAGCGGCCGTTGCCGTGGTTGCGGTCGTGGTCGGCACTGTGGCACTGGTGGGGGACGGCTCACCTTCTGCCCCCCCGGCGGCCGCGATCTCCCCGACCATTCCCGGCAACACCGTGCCCAGCATCGGAATGTGCGTCGAGTTTTACAGTCTCGAAACTCTCGCCAACCGTGATTTTGCGTTCGATGGCACGGTGAGTTCCGTAAGCGGTGATCAGGTGACGTTCGTGGTCAACCAATGGTTCCTGGGCGACCAGGTGACGGAGGTGACGCTGACTGCCACCGGTCTCACCGGCGGGGTGGTTACACCCGAGGGCGGCGTCACACTGGGAGGCGAGGTCACCTCAATCGATGGCGACGTCACGCTGGTCGAAGGCGAGAGATTCCTCGTGGCCGGCTCGGGCACTTTCGCATGGTCCTGCGGGTTCACCCAGGCCTACGACGCTGCCGTGGCAGCCGACTGGGCAGGCGTGTTCGTAGGCTGACAACGACCCCCCGATGACCAGGGGACGGCTCGGCTATCAACTCTGCCTCTGAGGGGTTCGCTGGTCATTGTTCTCGGCAACGGTCGGTAGCGATCTATTCGCCGACTATGGCGGTGCATTCGGGAAAGGACGGCCATGGATCGGTGGTCTTGATGAGGTCGTAGCACTCACGCGACACCTCGACGCGGGAACTCACGATCAGATTGCCGTCGAACGTGATACCAATCACCTCTCCGATCAACCCGTCTGGACCGTCGCAAACACCGGCCACGCACCCGGGGGATCCCAGGAAGTCTATGTCGAGGCGGTAGGTCTTCTCTTTCAGCCTTACCCCGACAAACTTGAAGCCTCCGGTCGCCTGCTTGCCGGCCACCAGGGCGGTCTCGGTGCTCAGTTGCTGGTTCCAGTCGGCCGGGAGAGGGTCGTCGTCGACGCTGATAACCGTTCTTCCGGGCAGGGCGGCGACCACGATCAAAGCCACAACTCCGATCAGTAGACCGGCTATGCCCCAGCTCTGAGGTGTCCTCGCCTTCGCCATCACGACTCGCTTTCAGCTGCTGAACGACTGGCCGCCACCGGCATCGCGTCGGCCGACCATACCCAAACGGCGGGGCCGACGAGACAGCATCCTGAGCCGCCACCCGGAAATTCGAGAGTCCGGCCGGAGAACCCGATAACGACCAGACGTTCACCCGACCACACGGCGTCGGTCATAGTGGCAGTAGGCGCTGAAGTGAGTTCTTCAAACACATTGTCATCATGGCTTTCTCGTCGCCAAGCCGCCAGGGCGCCTTCGCTGATACCGATCGACCACCAGACGGCCGCACCGCCGACCGATTCGAACTCCTTTTCATCGCTACCGAAACCGACGACACCTATGCCCGGAATCGCTACTGCACCGTTGATGCTCTGGATTCCGTCTACCTCGCCCAGGCCACCAAAAGCTCCTGTGGCCGGCGCCCAGTCTTGGCCATCTGCGCTCAGCAGAACAACCGCGTCCGCATCGGGACTACCCGACAGCGTGGACACGCCGTGAGCTGTCAGCCCGCCGGGGCTAGCCGTCACTCCCCGTAAACGCAGGTCCCCGGAAATGTCGTATCGCTGCCACTGGTGTCCGTCGGCCGATACCCAGGCGGCCGGCAGTTGCACGGGGTAGTCCTCTGTGGGATCGGCGGGATCGCTGGCCGCGCCGACCACCACAATTCCGACGCCTGGTTGGTAGGCGACCCCGACCAGCTCACCGTTGAATTCGGCTCCAACGTTGGGCTGGTACCCGGGCGACCCGAAAGCAGGATGCTCGATCCGGTCCCATGCTCGCCCGTCGGTCGATAGCCATACCGTTGCGTCAATGTCGACGCCGGCTCCAAAGGAATCGGGGGCGTAGTCCTCGGTCCCGACTGCGACCAGACCGAGCGGCGTCTCGAGAATCTGAGACATCACGGGGCCGAAGAGGCCCTCCCCGGATCGGGAAGAAGGCACTTCCACCAGCTCCCAATTGAGACCGTCGGCCGACAACCACGATGCTGCGGTGAACGAGCCGGTACCCCCCACCGCGACGAATCCGCTCCCGTCCGCCAGCGCCACCACGTCGCGAAGCACACCGACGGCCTCTCCCAGGTCGGACCGTTCCCAGGTGAGGGCATCGATCGAAGACCAGATGCCCGGCCGGCTGGGGAAGAACTCACCGAGCAGGTAGCTCGGCTGCTCGGATCCGACGACAACATACCTGCCCGCCGTGCCTCCTCGCGCAATGCCGGTCAAGACCACATCCCCGTCGCCGGCGAAGTCGGTGGGGTCGAAATCCACTCTGGCCCATCCGTTTGCGCCGTACACAACATTCACCCTGGGAGTCGAGCCGGGTGCGCACCGGTCGGGCTCGAGCCATCGCCCATAAGCTGCTCGAAAGTCGGTCTCATACATGTCGAGGCCGTACTCGGCCACAACAATGCCGTCCAGGTTAATTAAGACCACCTGGAGGTTTACCTGATCCTGAACCGTCCCCGGCTCAACGTCGTGCAATCCGTCGGCCGGCTGGTAGCGGATGATGACCAGCTCGAGGTCACCGTCGCCGTCGATGTCGTCACATTCGAAGCTGGTCGCCTCGAATGGACCGTCCGGGACGCCACCGGAGACCCATTGCTCGGCGGCAAGATCGGTGAGCCTCAACCCGCCGAGGGTCACTGCAACCGCCCGAGCCAGCGGCCCTCGCTCGCCGTCGCTGCGGAGGAGGATCTCCAGGCGGCCATCGTCGTTGAGATCCACGAACCCGAGAATGGCGCTTTCGTGGCCTTCGATGGCCAGCTCCGATTGAATCTCGCCATCAACACACAAACCCAGATCAAGGCGATCGGCACTAGAGGCGGGACGAATGTATACGGCTTCAGATGACCCGTCGCCGTCGATATCAACCGAATGAAAAACGCCGGGCGACTCATCA
>Ga0255057_10000495_pt1 | contig 22536 bp, 17 predicted proteins | sample Cases_109_6_MG_FD_189022 | JGI IMG/M metagenome (GOLD analysis project Ga0255057, IMG submission 189022) | Seawater microbial communities from Amundsen Gulf, Northwest Territories, Canada - Cases_109_6 | ecosystem: Environmental > Aquatic > Marine > Gulf | place: Canada: Northwest Territories... | reverse complement strand
GGCATTTAGTACGATGCCGAGTAGGGAACATAAGGTGGCGGCGGGCATTTCGCGACGAATGAAGCGGAACCTATCGAACCTAACCACCGCAACATCTGGGGCAACCGGACCATTGTGCATAAGCGGCTTTCGTGATTTCTTTGTACGACTTGAGGATAAAGGAAGGGTATTTGGCGATGCTCAGCGCATATTCACCGAACACACCAGCATTCTGTCCGCCCCTAGCAGTATGCTGAACAACCCAACCGAAAAGAATCGCGCCAATTATTGCAAAATATATTAGAAGAAATACAAACCATAGAGGAATTTTTTTGCCCATAATGATTCTCCATACGACTAATACAAACTCTATTATGTAAAAATATTTTTTCAAGAGAAATGGGGAACAAGATAAAAATGGGGAACAAGATACTGCCCGTCATCAAAGTTATTGAAGCCCTGTAGGTCGTGACTTATAGGAGGCTCTGGCGCATCTAGTTGATTGTAGATATGCACGTACTCTTGAGACATCTTGATCTACCCCCATTGAAGTGGTCGACCCTGATGTATGTAAATTATCATCGAGGAGGATCATCATGCCGAGGAAGAGATGCAAACCCGAAGAGATTGTGACGAAGCTGCGCCAAATTGATGTCCTGTTGTCGCAGGGGAGCAGCGATGCGGACGCGATCCGCCAGATTGGCGTCAGCGAGGTGACCTATTACAGGTGGCGCCATGAGGTTGGGGGCTGAAGATCGAGCAGGTCAAGCGGCTGAAGGATCGCGAGGTTGAAAACACCCGTCTGCGGCGGGTGGTTTCGGATCTGACGCCGGGTAAGCTGATCCTTCAGGAGGCTGCCCGGGGAAACTTCTGAGCCCCGCGCGTCGCCGGTTGTGCGTCGAGCACGTTCGAGGAAGATTAGCGGCAGTCTTGGCGGCAGGCTATCACTCAGGAAAGCAAAAACATGGCACGTAAAATTCTAATCCTTGGCGCGTCCTACGGCTCCCTTCTCGGCACCAAGCTGTTGATGGCGGGGCATGATGTGACCCTGGTCTGCCGCCGGCAAACCGCGGACTTGATTGACTCGAAAGGCACGGAAGTCAGGATCAAGCTGAAGGGCGAGGATGAACACCGAGCCATCCGCTCGAACGATTTGCCTGGGCGCCTCACCGCCTGTGCCCCGCAAGACATCGTTGCCTCGGGCTACGATCTGGTGGGGCTTGCCATGCAGGAACCCCAGTACGCGAACCACACCATCCGCACGGTGCTGATCCGTATCGCCGAAGAACGCATTCCCTGCCTGTCGATCATGAACATGCCGCCGCTGACGTTTCTTAAGCGGATTCCGGGCCTTGATACGAGCAAGCTGGGGGCCAGCTATACCGATCCCACGGTCTGGGACCGGTTCGACCCGGATATGATGACGCTGTGCAGCCCCGACCCGCAGGCTTTCCGTCCGCCCGAGGAAAAAGCGAACGTGCTTCATGTGGGCCTGCCGACGAATTTCAAGGCGGCCCAGTTCGGCGACGCCAAGGCCAAGGAAATGCTCCAGCGGCTCGAGGACGATATCGCGGCGGTGCGGCTCGACGGTAACGAGGTGCCCGTTAAGCTGCGCGTCTACGAATCGCTGTTCGTGCCGCTTGCGAAATGGAGCATGTTGCTGACCGGCAACTACCGCTGCATCACCCGGGCTGAGCCCCGGCCCATCCGAGATGCCGTGCACGACGATCTGGCGAAATCCGAATCCATATACGCTTTCGTCAACGAGCTGGCGCAGCGTTTGGGTGCCGACCCGGCGGACGGAGTGCCGTTCGAGAAATACGCCAAGGCGGCGGAGAGTCTGTTGAAGCCATCCTCCGCCGCCCGGGCCATCGCCGCCGGCGCGCCGTTCATCGAACGGGTCGATGTTCTGGTGCAGTTGATCGCCCGGGACCTAGGCATGTCCAACCCGGAAATCGATGAGACGGTCAGCATCGTCGATCAGCGGTTGGGCGCCAACGATCCCTTGCCGGCGTAATCTAAAATCAGTGGCTTTTTAGTAATATGTCCCCAAGCGATCGATCTGGCGCAGCAGTCTGCACTCGTTGGGATAGACACTGATGGACGGCACCTTGTCCTCCAACAGATCGTTCTGCACCCTTCGCCAGTAGTCCACGCCCAGCAGGTCCCGATGCACGCTGCGGAAGCGACGGATCAGGGCCCTGTCGTGGATCCGCAGGCCCGATGCCAGCTCCTCCGGCAAGAAGATCACGCCATCCTCGAAGAACCACTCCGGAATATCCTCCTCACCGTCGATGCGATCCAGATTGGTCCTGATCTTGATTTCGGTGAAGAGCTCCAATGCATCGTAGTCGAACAGGTAGACCTTCAGATGTTTGCTCACACCATAGTTCCGGCCGTCGAGATCCTTGTTGAAGATGTTGGCCGCGGCATTGTTCTTGATGCAGTGACCGAGGTTCTCGACGACGATTTCGGCGTCTGCGGGGGCGGCGGTCTCTAGATAATTGGGCAGCGGGATCATTTTCGGCTGTGCTATGAGGTGCTTGAAAACGAGAGAGTCCTCAAGCCTGGTCACACACGCACTCGCGTCCCGCAGCAGTTCTTCGCACAGAGCCTCGTCGAACCACTCTCTGCGGAGCCGCAGATTGTAATAGAGGATGTTGTCCAGCATGCTTCCGGTGCGGTTGATTTCGTGCACGCGCCGGTACTTGTCGAGAACGCTTTCGACGCCTTCGAACTCACCCCACTTGTACTGAGCCGTCGGCGTATCGCGAATGACCTTGAGCACGTAGGCCGGCGAAGGCGCGGAGAAACAAATCGCGACGGTGCCGGGAATACCGACGGCGCGCTCGAACCTCTCGTTCGTCCTGGTCAGTTCGGCCTTCAGTTCGTTCATCACGGCGACCTTGCCGACATGATTGAAGCCGATCGTTGAGTAATGTAAGCCGACCGGCCGGTTGGGCATGATGCTGTGAAGAAAGGCGGCCAACTCGTGATAGTAAGGCTTGGTGACGTGAAAATTGGCCAAGGTCGAACTGAAGATGTTATGCGAATCGGCCTCGCCGAGGAGGACCGCATCCACGTAGATGCCACCTTCGTCGTTGAGCAACGCGATGACGAGTGGGGCCAGCACATCCCCCTCCAGAACGAACCGGCCGACCAGGTAGGCGCCGCGGTTACGGTAGAAGCCGGCATCGATCACCTGAACAGATTGGATGGAACGGCGACCCGTGTCGGTGATGCCCAACCAGTCGTTGATTCGCTCGGCGATCAGATCAGCATCCTCGTCCTTATCCCGATAGCCCGTCGCAAAGTCCGGAACCGAGAGTATTTCCATCGCCGTCTCGGGCAAGAATGAAGGGCCTCCGGGAAACTCCCGATAGATCCGAGCATCTGGTTCCGACCGCAACCGGACCCCTTGATCGAAGGCGTATTCGACGGGTTGCCACTCCCCCTGGTGGATCATCCGCTGAACGGAGTTGAGGAAGGCGTAGGCGAGGTCCGCCTCATAGCGCCCCTCGATCATGGGAAGGTACGTATCTTCGATCATGCGCCAACTTCTATTGATCTCAGTCAGATGCGGATAGCGTTCAATAATGCGCGGCGCGAGCGCACGAGTGCTTTCGCTGTAGATCGAGAGCCGGCGTCGGCTCAACCTCAGCGATTCTCCGTGATTGCGACTTTCGAAGGCCTGTTTTGCCCGATCCGGAATCCCCCTCGACTCTTCGTAATACGCGTCGAACTCCCGAAGAATCCATCCAGCCAGCGATGCGGCTATGTCATCGTCTCGCTCCGCGGATTGCGGAGCTGCACGTCTGCGGGCAGTTTTCTCGCGCCGTTGCTCCATCCCGAATACGCCATCGTCCGTCATCGGCTTATGGGCTCCCTTGAGCTTCGGCCTTCTCGGCGACCCCAACAATCTCGGATGCGATCGGCACAGCGTCGATCCGACAGGAATTGATGATCGCCCAATCCGGATAATATCATAAGGCCTTGATGGATGGGGCGGCAGGTTCGCGTGCAAGTCCATCGCAACGCCGCTTCTGGCATTTCCGATCGAGATCGATAGATGCGAATGTGATACCTTGGTTGGATGAGTGTCGAAAGTTGGATAGCCCTGGTTCTAGCGCTAACCGTACTCGGGCTCTCGCCGGGGCCGGCATTTGCGAGCGTCGTGACGACGTCGCTCGCTCGGGGCTTCGTGGCAGCCGCGGCAATGTCCGTCGGTGTGGCGTTCGCCGATGCGGTTTTCCTTTTGCTTGCCGTGTTTGGCCTTGCCCTATTGGCGAACGCATTGGGGACCTTGTTCATCGCAGTGAAATTTGCCGGTGCGGGCTATTTGATCTGGCTGGGTATCAAGCTCTGGCGAAGTCCACCAACTGCACTGGATGACACACCAACACCCAAGCGATCGCTTGGCTCGTTCCTCGCCGGCTTCGCGCTAACGCTTGGCAACCCGAAGGCGATCGCCTTCTATCTCGCTTTTCTCCCGGCGTTTATTGATCTGACCGCCGTTACGGGCTGGGACGTATGCTTGATGGTGATAACCACCTTTACGGTGATCGCTGGCATGCTAACCGGCTATGCCGCTGTTGCCGCAAGATTCCGTCATCTCTTCCGCGGCGACAGTTTTCGACGGAGAATGAGCCGAGTATTGGGCTCGACACTAATTGGGGCCGGCGTGGTCGTAGCGACGCGGTAGCTAGGATCCCAACTTCCTCTCAAAGATCGTTCTTGTTGGCTGAAAGACGGGGTGCCGAGAGAACACACCAATGGCGGCCCGCTCCTAGGCCCAGATCCAAAGCCAGCCGGCGGCCAGCAGCATCGAGGATAGAGTGATCGCGATTCCGGTGCGCGCGAAATCCCAGAACGAGATCCGCAAGCCCCCCCGGGCGGCTTGGTCGACGACGATGATACTGGCGAGGCTGCCGATCACGATGAGATTGCTCGACAGGCCACTGGCGACCGCCATGATTGGCCCCAGGCGCGGTTCCCCGGCAAAGGGCAGCAGCAACATGATGCTCGGCACATTAGAAACGACGTCGCTCAGGACAGCGGTGACGACATAGGCGATCGCCGGATCTGCCAGGTCGAGGCCGCCGGCCTTAAGATCGGCGATCCAGGCCTGCGGCAGGTGGGTCTGCTGCATGGCGCCATTGACGACGAACAATCCGACGAAGAGGATCAGCAGCTGCCAATCGACGCGGTGCAGCATCTTGTGTGACGAGAAGTGAGCGTTGGCAAGCAGCAGTCCGCCGGCGGCAAGGGCGACCAGGTCGCGCGGCCAGTCGGTGAAGACGAAGAGACCAACCAGAACCACGGTGACCCCAGCCCCCTTCACCGCCTCCCAGCGGTCGAAATCACGGTGCTTCGGTGGAAGGGCTTTGACGTCGGCCGACAGCTGCCAAGCACCCCTATACTGCCAAGCGATTACGGCCCAAACGAGCGCTAGGGAAACGATCGCCGGCACGGCCGTGTAGCCCATGAATCCAACAAAGGAGAGATTGAAGTGCTGGGCGATCAGTATGTTCTGGGGGCTTCCAATGATGGTCGCGATCGAACCGGCGTTGGCACCGCAGGCCAGGGCCAGAAGGAATGACAAAGGATTGAGCTTGCGGTTTATGCAAAGGCCCAGAAGCATCGACGCCAGGGCGACGGCGACCACGTCGTTGGTCAGGAACGCCGACATGGCGCCGGAAAGGACTATGACAACAGCCAAAAATTGCTTGGGTCCGATCGTCATGGAGCCGACGCGGTCCGACAGGGCCGAATAGAACCCCGCCAAATCGAAGTTGGCGGAGACGATCATCAGACCGAAGAGCATGTTGATGGTGCTGAAATTGATCGATGCGTTAGCCTCTTGTCTGCTGATCTCGCCCGTTGCCAGCAGCACGATGGCCCCGACCAGCGCGATGGCCGAACGATCGAGCTTCAAGCCGGGAAGGCCGCCCAACATCATGCCGACGCAGACAATGATAAAGACGGCAACCACGATGGTCATGATACGGCCTCACCCATCATGTGCCGGCCCGAACAGCCTTGCAGTCACTTGCGCCTGGCTTGCGCTGCGTCCTTCGCCGCGTGGTACTTCTTCTTGATCTCTGCCATGTCGACGGTCGGTTCGGGAAACTCAGCATGCATGCGCTCCAGGGCCTTCGCCATGATTTGGGACACCGCCAGGTTGCGGAACCATTTGTGATTGGCGGGGACTACGAACCAAGGAGCATGAATTGTGCTGCAGCGGCTGAGGGCGGCCTCGAAAGCCTTCCGGTAGTCGTCCCAATAGGGCCGCTCCGCGTAGTCACCTTCGCTAATCTTCCAATGCCGGGCCGGATCGTCGATCCGCTGCTTGAAGCGCTCGAGTTGCTCTTCCTTTGATATGTGAAGGTAGATTTTCAGGATATGGCTGCCGTTCTCCGCCAGGTGCCTCTCGAACGCGTTGATCTGCCCGTAGCGATGCGTCCAGACCTTCTTGGGGACAAGGCCGTGGACACGGACGACCAAGACGTCCTCATAGTGGGAGCGATTGAAGATGGCTACTTGTCCCTTACGCGGACAGGCCTTGTGAATGCGCCAGAGAAAGTCGTGTGCCGCCTCTTCGGCGGAGGGCTGCTTGAAGCCATGGACCGAACAGCCCTGCGGGTTCATGGCGCTCAAGACGTGATTGACAGTACCATCCTTGCCGCCCGCGTCCATGGCTTGCAGGCAGACCAACAGCGAGCGCTTGCCCTCGGCGTAAAGGCGGTATTGCAGCTCGCGCAGCTTCTGACAGTGCTTTTCGATCTCCGGCTGGGCTGTCGCGTAGGAATCGTGCTTGCCCTTGTAGTCGGCATCGACCTTGTCAAGCCTGACTTTCGTGCCGGGCTGCACCTTGAACTGCCTGTAATAGTCCATTATGCCGTCCTCTGCTTCAGGCTTGCGTGTGTGGATGCAGGGGTTGGTTGAGGGTCTCCAGAAGCTTTCGATGGTGCTCGGCGCGGTTCTCCAACAGCCGGTAAAGGCCAAGCTTGGCCAAGTCGATAATGAACATCCAGACGATGACGTAGAGCCACACGAGCGCGATCAGCACCCAGGGAACCGCCGGCACGAGCCAGCCGAACCCGCACATGAGCACTGCGAAAATCTGCGTGCCCAGAATTGCCCCGAAGAACGGCTTGCTTGGAAGAGGATGCGACAGGAGGAACTTCTTGGTGCGCGTGACGAATAACAGTAGGTGACCGCCTGCCACCAGTTGCAAGAACAGGAGGGTTTGCAGCTGTGCATCGTCCAAGCTTATCCACGATTGGAGCGCCGGGTCGCGGATCCACGCCATGCCGATCAATAGCAGCCCAAAACTCTGTGCAACCGCCAGCATGCCCATTACGGCCGAGCATGAAATGACACGCCGCATGTGCCAGCGCACCGGCTTTTTGTCGATGCTCGTGTTATCGTAGGCGATGGTCATTATTGGGATGTCATCGAGCAAAGCCAGGGCGATGATCATGACCGCCGTGAGCGGCCGGAAGTCGAGAAAGATCGTCGCCAGCACAACCAAGAACATGATGTCGATCGTCATGGCGATGCGATAGATCGTGTAGCTCATGATTCGCTCGAAGATCTGGCGCGCCTCATCGATCGCCGTGATGATCACCGACAGTCCGGGCGCGGTCAGAATCAGCGCCGCCGCCGCACGTGCGGCATCGGTCGCGCCGCTGACAGCGATGCCGCAGTCGGCCTGCTTCAAGGCCGGCGCATCGTTCACCCCGTCGCCGGTCATGGCCACGATGTGACCGCGGTCCTGCAGAGCCTTGACGATGCCGTATTTGTGCTCCGGGAACACGCGGGCAAAGCCCTCGGCCTTCTCGATCTCCCGCGCGGTCTGATCCGGCAGATGGCTCGGGTCCATGCCTTCTTTGAACAGGTCCGCCGCCGCTTGAATGTGCGTGCCCATACCGAGTTGACCGGCGATCTCGCTGGCGATGGCCGCATCGTCGCCGGTGACCATTTTCACCGCGAGGCCATGCTGCTCCGCTTTGAGGATCGTCTCCTTCGAGTCCTCGCGCGGCGGATCGAAGAGCGGCAGTATGCCCAGGAACGACCAAGTCTTACCGTCGTCCTTCGACTCGGCGACGCCGAGCGCGCGGAAACCTTTGGTCGCCATCTCGGCGACGGCCTGCTTGACCTTGACCACCGTGCCGGCTTCGAGGTCGGTCATGCCGGTGATCACCTGCGGTGCGCCCTTCGTGAACCTCAGTTTGTTGCCCTTCTGGTCGGTGACGGTGGCCTCGGTCCGCTTGCTGACCGGATCGAAAGGCGTGAAAGATAATTGGGAATAGCCCTGGAGAGCGGCGGGGTCCTTAAGGCCGCCGATCACGGCCAGATCGATTGCGTCCTCGTCCTCTTTCTTGGATGCCAGAGCACCGCCCAAGACGCACGCCTCGGCGGTCTGGTCGCCGAAGACGACCGGGTCACCGAGAGTGAGCTGGTTTTTCGTCAAGGTTCCGGTCTTGTCCGAGCAGAGGACCTCGACGCCAGCCATCTCCTCGATTGCTTCCAGACGCGAGACGATGGCCTTCTTCTTGGATAGTGCCAACGCGCCGAGGGCCATGGTGACCGAGAGCACGGCGGGCATCGCCACCGGAATCGAAGCGATCACCAGGATCAGCACGAATTGCAGGATCTCGACGACATCGCTCCATTGCCAGGCGTCCTGGACCACGATGTCTCGATAAAGCTCGAAGCCAATCAAAAGAATGCTCAGCCCGATGGCCATGATGATCAGGAAATCGCCAATGCGCATGACCGCTTGTTGGGAGTGAGACTTGGCGCCGGCGCTGGCGACCAGCTTGGCGGTCCGGCCGAAGAAGGTGTTGTTGCCGGTGCTGGTCACGACCGCTGTCATTTCGCCCTGCTTGGCGATGCTGCTGGAATAGGCTGTGTCTCCGACCTTCTTGTTCACCGGCAGGGATTCGCCGGTGAGAGCGGCCTGATCGATGCTGATGTAATCGCCGTCGACGAGGGTCACGTCGGCGGGCACGATCTCGCCGAGTCTGAGGCGCACGATATCGCCCGGCACCAGTCCGGCGGCATCGACCGTCGACCAGGCCCCATCGCGTTTGACATGAGCTTTGGGCGCCAAGCCCTTTTTCAGCGCCGCCAGAGCGTTGGCGGCCTTCCGCTCCTGCCAGAACCCGATCCCGGCGTTGTAAAGCAGCAGCACCGTTATGATGGCGAAATCGGCCCAATGTCGTACGAGCAACGATAGAACCGCCGCCACCTCGATCATCCAAGGGATCGGCCCCCAGAAGTAGCCGAAAAGTTTGCTTAGCAGACTCTGCTCTTTGACGACGATCGCGTTCGGCCCGTAACTCGCAAGGCGCTGCTTGGCCTCTTCGCTGCTAAGACCCGCCATCGAGCTTTGCAGCTTCTTGAGCTGGTCCTCAGCCGAAACCGGCTTGGCCGCGTCATTCTCCGGCGTCTCGCTATTGCCCGACGTGTCGCTGGTCGGCCCACTCGCTTGCGTCTTGTCGGTTGCCACAACCTGCCCCCCTTGATCGTCGTATTCTATTTCTGCTTGTTACGCCGCGTCCAGCTAGGAGGATCCAAGCCTGTCGGACTTCGAGCCGCCTCTGGTGCCGCGCAACATCGCGGCATCGATCTGTAAGTAAAACCGGACGAAGGGAAACAGCCTATTCACGCGAAGATGCCGCACCTGCGGCTCGATGTAGGCATCAACCTGATGACCGCGAGCGAACAACGGGAAGCCGCGGCAACGTTGTTGGAGGCAGCCGAGCGCCTGTCCAAAATGGGTGCTAAGGCATAGCCGCTCGGCAAGATCTCGGTGTCACCGAAATCCTTGACATTCAATGACTTCGATCGGCTCTTTGCCTTTTAGGTCGACCATTCCAAGGGACCGGCCACGGGCTTGCTGATGAAGGTTCTGCCAGGCCCGGCCGCTGACGCTGACCGAGCCCGGTTTGCTGACTTCCTCGATCCGTGCCGCGGTGTTGACGGTATCGCCCCAGACGTCGAACTGAAAGTTCTTGCGCCGATAATACCCGCGATGACCGGGCCGTGATCGATACCGACACGTACTTGCCAATCGGCCTCACTTCGGTTGGCGGCTTCGACCATCTCAAGTCCGCAGCTGACAGCCTCGCGCACCGGTTGGTCGAGATCCTGCAGTAGATTTGCCGTTGCCAAGAACGCATCGCCGATCGTCTTGACCTTCATCATGCCGTGGTCCGCCACCAGGTCCTCGAACTGCCCGACGAGAGATTCCAGCTGGGCGAAAACCGTCTCGGGGGGGTTGTTCTCGCTATAGGTGGTAAAGCCCACGATATCGCAAAACAGGACCGTCACGTCCTCGTATAGGATGGGAAGCAACTTCTCGTTGGCCTTGAGCATCCGCGCGATTTGTTTGGGCATGAGGGTCGCCAGGAGCTCGTCGGCGCGTTTCTTCGCCCGCTCGACCTGCTGATGGTAGATCCTGTCCTGGGCCCGGTATTGTGCGCGCTCAATATATGTTCCAATCCTGGCCTTGAGTATGACCGGATTGAAAGATTTCGGCAGATAATCTTCCGCACCGAGCTCGATGGCTTTCACCACACTTTCCAGATCGTCGACGGCCGAAATGACGATGACAGGCGTACCGCGCAGGTCGGGATCGGCCTTCATCTCGCTCAAAACGGCGTAACCGTCCATCCCTGGCATCAAGATGTCGAGAAGCACGAGGTCATAGTTTGCTTGGCCAAGCTTCTCCAGGGCCTCCTTGCCGTCTTCGGCGACCTCCGTGTCGTGCCCCAACGCCTGGACCGCCATGGATATCTTCTTGCGGTTCATGAGGTCGTCGTCGACCACCAGGATGCGACCGGCTTGTGCCGTCAATTCTTACCTCCCTTGCACGGTCAGCTCTGGTAACCGCTATCTAGTGGACAGAACAACCTAAGCGACTGTTGCCAGCTTATGCATTCGGGCTTCGTCTTGACAAGGCCTCCAGGTGCGAGCGGCTGGCTCGGCTGTTCAAGCACGCGGCGGCGCAACCTCTTTCCTCTTGAGGCAGGCCAGAATTCGGGCCTCCAGCAGTGTTAAATCGAAGGGCTTGGGCAAATGTTCCTCAGCGCCAAGATTGATCGCTCTGTCGACACTCTCCGCGTCGTCGAGCGACGAGACGACGATGACGGGAACGTCGCGCAATTCGGGGTTGGAGCGCATCTCGCCCAGCAAGTCGTAGCCGTCCATTATCGGCATCCAAAGATCAAGCAGAACAAGATCGTAGGCCGCATCGCAAAGCTTATCCAAGGCTTGTCGACCGTCACCGACAGCATCGACCTGGTGCCCAAGATTCTTGACGGCCATGGACATCTTCATGCGGTCGGTGGCGTGGTCGTCGACCACCAAAATGCGGGCCGCCGTCGACGTCATCTCATGCCTCCTTCTGCGACCCCAATTCGGGTCGTGGCTTGCAATGCGCGGTCGCCATCAAGAGGACGTCCCCAAGGGCAGCTTCCGCCTTGTGATATTCATCGTGAACACTGACGACCAGCTCTGCCACACCCTCCAGCTGACCCGCCTTTCCACGGTCTTCGAGATCGCGACACAGTTCGGCCAAGTTTTCCGCGCCGAAATCCCGTGCGCTCGACTTCATCGTATGCGCCGCCCGGCGGAAGGACTCGGGATCGCCGTTGTCCGCCGCCTCTTGGAGACGGGCGAGCAGCTTTGGTCCCTCGCCCAGGAAGCACTCAACCAACTCGGCCAGCGCCGCCTGTTCGCCCCCGATGACTTCCAACAGGTTGTCCAACGCCTTCTGGTCGAGCACGCCGTCGCCTGTATCGAGCGGCGACGCGGCGATCGCCTCCCTCTCCGGTTCCGCCGTGCCGCCCGGGCCGGCACATCGCTCCAATGCTTGAACCAGGGAGTCGACTCGAATTGGCTTACTCACATAGTCGTTCATGCCCTCGGCCAAAAAGCGCTCGCGGTCGCCCTGCATCGCATTGGCGGTCACGGCGATGATCTTAGGGCCATCGTCGCTGCCTTGGCGCGCGCGAATCCTCCGCGTCGCTTCCATGCCATCCATCTCAGGCATCTCGACATCCATCAGGATAACGTCGTAGGGCTGGCGATCGAGCGCTTCCAAAACTTCCTGCCCGTTGGCCGCGATATCCGCGCGATAGCCCAGACGCTTCAAGATCATAAGGCCCAGCTTCTGATTGGTCGCATGATCGTCGGCCAACAGAATTCTAAACGGGAGACGTTCCGCCAACCGGGCATCGAATTGGGAGCCGGCTGGCACCTTGCCGCCGAGCACCCGTACGGGCTGACCGGAAAACGCGCTCATCAGCGCATTGAGCAGCGGGGAGGGCTTGATCGGTTTGAATAGGATCTCGGCAAAGCCCGCCCCTTCGAAATTCCGCTTGCCGTGATCGTCCTGCCGACCAACCGAGCTCAAAAGAATGAGCGGCAGAGCCTCGGGCGGCCGGCTCTCGCGGATGGCCAATGCCAGGTCGAGACCATCCATCTCCGGCATGTTCATATCGAGAACGGCGGCATCGAATGGCCGGCCGTCTTTGATCCAATCGAGCGCCTCCAGCGGCGATGCCGTCGCGGTGGGGACCAATGACCAGGTCTCCGCCTGACGGGTGAGAATGCGCCGGTTCGTTTCGTTGTCATCCACGATCAGCAACCGTTTTCCGGCCAGTTCGGGCTTCGTTTCGTGAAGATGAACTTGCTGGATGCTCGCCGCCACCTTTGCCCGGATCGTGAAGAAGACCGTGGTTCCCTGGCCAACTTCGCTTTCCATCCAGATCCGCCCGTCCATGAGCTCGACGAGCCGCTTGCTGATCGCCAATCCCAAGCCCGTTCCGCCATAGCGGCGGGTCGTCGATTCGTCGACTTGGGTAAAGGACTCGAACAGGCGGTCGGCCCGATCCGCCGGGATGCCGATCCCGGTGTCGCGCACCGCGAATATGAGCTCCCGGGCCTCTTCGTCCGTCGTGCTGCCGTCCCCCGTCGACCCGCCTTCGCCGTTGCCCGACGACATCGTGACCGATAGAACGACCTCACCCTTCTCGGTGAATTTCACGGCATTGTTCAGCAGATTGATGATCACCTGGCGCAATCGCGTGGTATCGCCGGTGATGGTCTCCGGGGTGTTCGGCTCGATGAAATAAGCCAGGTCGAGTCCCTTTTTGCCGGCGATGACCGCCAGTAGATCGAGCGCCCCCTCCACACATTCGCGTAGCTCGAACGGCTGGACTTCCAGCTCCAGCTTTCCCGCCTCGACCTTCGAAAAGTCGAGGATGTCGTTGATAATGGTCAGCAAAGTCTCAGCGCTGTTATTGATCGACTCGCTGAATTCCCGCTGTTCCGCATTCAGTTTCGTGTCGAGTAGCAGATTGCTCATGCCGATCACACCGTTCATCGGCGTGCGGATCTCGTGGCTCATGGCGGCCAAAAACGTGCTCTTCGCCTCGTTGGCGGCCTCGGCGGCCTCCTTCATTTCCTGCAGGTCGATGGACATCTGTTTCAGGTCGGTGATGTCGGTGTAGATCGCGACCGTGCCGCCGTCTTCGGTCTTGCGCTCATCGACCTGGATCCACCGCCCGCCCGTGCGTTGTTGCAGATGCGGCCCACCCATATTGCGGTGCTGCGCGAGGCGCTCCGCCACCCATTCTTCGATGTGGCCTTTCGCGTTCAGGATCAAACCGGCCTCGGCGGCGCGGCGGATGATCGTCTCGAAGGATGTTCCGGGTTCCAGGACTACCGAGATCCCGGGATACATGGTGTCGCGGTAGGTACTATTGCAGAGAACGAGCCGGTCATCCTTGTCGTAGAGTGAGAAACCTTCCGAGATGCTTTCGACGGCGTCGGTCAAGCGATTGCGTGCTTCGCTGATCTCCTGCAGATTGCTCTCCTCGACCTCCAAGGCCGTATCGCGAAACACCGCCAACGCCTTGGCCATGCCGGCCAGCTCGTCGGTGCCTTGGCTGGCGGGAAGCTGCGCTTGAAGGTTGCCACCCGCAATCGCCAACATTGAGTTGCTCAACGCGGTCAACCGGTGGATCAGGTTGCGCCCGACGTATAGCCAAACGATGAGAAGTGAACTGATCAAGCTTAGGATCACGATTGCGATCAAGACACCGGTACTCAATCGCTGCACCGACAAAGCCTCGGCGGTGGCCTTGTTGATGTCTGCGTTGGACGCGGCGACCAGCTGACCGACGGCTTCGGTCAACTGGACCGAAAGCTCACTATTCTCCGTGAGCTGCCGTTCGGCGCCGGCGATGTGGTTGAGTTCCCGCTCTCGCAGCAGGAGGATGCTGTTGGACCCCTTGGTTAGGGCTTCGAGGGTTTTGACGTGTGGCAGCAGGACTGAGCGAAACCCCTCGTCAAACCCCTCGACCAGCTTTTCCAGTTTCGCCATTCGCCGTTTCAGGGGCTGGGCCATCACCTCGAGGTTCGCGGAGCCCTCCGCGGTCGCCGCCCGGACAAGCAAATCGTTGATACTCGATACCACCGCCTGGGTTTTGAGCAGGGGAGCCAGCGAGATCACACGCGGCGCCGCGTCGGCGATCAGCGCGGCACGTTTGTCCTCGGCAAGATCCGGGTCCGCAATCCCTTCCTGCAATCGCGAAAGGTCCGCATCCTGAGCCAGAATAGCGGGCTGAAGGGTCTGTTGCAGGAAGGCGTAGGTGGTCAAAAGCTTTCGCAGCAGGCTCTGTTTGCGCTCGGTAATGGCGATCTTGTTGTAGGCAACCGTGTCGAGCGAGATCAGGTTCAGCCCGAGCCATTCGACAAGTTGCTCGATTTTCTCGACGGCCTCCGGCGCCACGTCGCTGCCCTTGACCTCAACGACCAGCTCGTTAAGGAGGTCGAGTTCCGAGGAGATCCACTCGGAAACCTCTTCGAACTCTTCGGTCGTTTGGACGGTAAACAGCGTTGGCGCGGCGGCGATAATCCGCTCGGCCTGGCGCGATAGCGCTTCTGAGGCCTGGGCCGACGGGATGCGCTGCTGCGTTATGCGGTTAAGCACCTCGCCGACTTCGAGGAAGGAATACATCGCCGCCCCCGCGGCCAGGACCGCAAAGGCGCTGATTCCGAAAAATGCCAACAGCAGCCGGTTTCGTACTCCCCCCAGGCGCTGCAGCATCAGTCGGTCCCTCTCCTAGAATTCGTGCCGGCACAGCTATGGAACCGGCACAGCTATGGAATTGGCTGCTGTGGCATAGGGTGCCCATCCCCGATCCACAACGTCCCGTTGGTGTGATCGATGTCCAAATGACAGGGGGAACACCAATGGGAGAACGTTTCGCGTTCCATCGAAACCCGCCAACCGGCGCCAGTTTACATCTTAATGATGTGCGGGAGTGGAGCAGGAAAGCAAGAGATTTCGCGATTCGACTATATATAGATAATCGCATATTCGCTGCCGAACTCCCCTCCACGACCACCAAAGTCGAGAACGTGACCGCCGGCGCTTAACTGAAAAGCCATGCCTCAACCCCTCGTCAAGCAGACCGCCGAACTTGACTGGACGGGAGGCCAAAGCGGCCGCTATCCTGAGCGGACGAGTGGCGCGTTTGAGGCCTGGATGGCGGTCAAGACGACGCGGTGACGACCTCTCTCGTATTGGGATTGACCGAGCGTGTGAAGGGCATGGGCGCCACTTGCGCATCGACGGCGACGCCGGGTATTTCCGCATATTCCTCTGGAAGGTGGACCTTGAATTTCCGCCCGATGCTCCCGGTCGGAAAGCCATGGCCGTTGAGCGTGCCGTCATAGGGCACATACCCCATGGCGATGTTCCGTTTCAGATCCGGGTGATACCAAGGCGAGGTGACGAAACCACAGGGCGGCCCGCCGTCCGGGGGAGATATAGGCCAGAAGTCGGGGGCGAAGTCGTCGATCGGCTTACCGCCCATAACCAGGCCGACAAGCTGCAGCTTGTATGGCTTCCCGCCGGCCCTTAGATCGTCGCGCATCGCCTCCAGCGCTTCCTTTCCGATGTAGGGGCCTTTCTTGTCCCACTTGCCTTTGCCGGAAAGAGAAACCTGATAACCGAGATTGCACTGGAAGGGGTTGTGCTGGTTGTCCATATCCTGACCCCAGGAGAGGATGCCCGCTTGGATCCGCCGACAATGCGGCGGTGCCGTCACCATCAGGTTGTGCTTTTTGCCGGCTTCGAGAATTGCGTACCAGACATCCTCGGCATGCAGGGTCGCGTCGCGCAGATAAACCTCATAGCCCGCCTCGCCCGAGAACCCGGTTTGAGAGATCACGCAATCATGCTCGGCGATCCGGATTTCCGCCATCCCGTAGAATGGGAGGCTCTCCATATCCAACCGGTCCCCGACCAGATCCTTCATCAGGGCCAGCGCTTTCGGCCCCTGGATCTGCAATGGGCAGACATCGATCTCATCGATCACGACATCGAACCGTTTGTCGTGATTGACGCCCTGCAGATACATGCCGATATCGGAGTCAGCCAGCGAAAACCAAAACTCGTCCTTCGACAGCCGCAAGAGCACGGGATCGTTGAGAACGCCGCCTTGGGTGTTGCAGAGAATGACATAGCGCGCGCGCATCGGTGAGATCTGGGCGGCGTCCCGGGTGATCACATAGTCGACGAAGGCCTCGGCATCGGGTCCCTTGACCATGATCTGCCGCTCCACCGCGACATCCCATAGGGTGACATGGTTCTTGATGGCTTCGTATTCGACCATGGGACCGCCATCCCCGGGTCGGACATATCCGAAGGGATGGTAGATCCGGTTGTAGATCGTGGCCCGCCAGGCACCCGCTTCTACGGACAAATGCCAGAACGGCGACTTCCGCACGCGGGTGAAGATCAGCATCTCGACGGGGGTCCGCCCGCTCTGGCGGAGATTGTAGGGAACCAGCCGGTCGGACTGATCGACGGATGTGATGTGCCCAGGCATGTGGTATCCCCGCTAGCCGTGTTTGTATTGCTCGCCCACTTATAACGAAGGTTGGCCGTGGGAAATAGCGATCAAATTTCTTTGACTCTTTCGCTCACTTCTCTCCTATGATTCGAAATCTGAGGAAGCTTAGCGTAGAGTATGAGCAGTCTCCGCACGGAAGCGCCGGCACGCAAATCAATTGATTTGCACGCTGCGTCAAATAAAATTGGACGCAAGATATGCGTTTCAAAAGCTACGATAGCCTTCGGTTGTTTGGTGTCGTTGCCCGCCATCAGAGCTTCACGGCCGCGGCCGAGGATCTCAACATGACGAAGGGTGCGGTCAGCTATCAGATTGCCCGGCTCGAGGCTGAACTCGGGTTTCCGGTCTTCATTCGACAGCACCGCGGCATCGTCCTGACGGAAAAGGGTCGGCGGCTCTGGCATACCGCGCACGCGACGTTCCGGGATCTCGAACGCGAGATCGCCCGACAGCGCGAGGAGGATGCGGCCCGGATCACCATCGGGATGTCCACCTATTTCGCCTCGCGTTGGCTGTCGCCGCGGCTGATGACTTTCACATCCGCGCATCCCGGCACGGCTCTGCGTTTGCAGCCCATCGTCAATCAATCGGACCTGCGCGCGGAGAACATCGATATGGCCATCCGTTGGGGCAGGGGGGCGTGGGCCGATGTCGAGACCGAATGCCTCTTCGCGTGCCCTGCGATCGTAACCGCCGGGGCCACGCTTTACCGGCGGATCGGAGCAGCGGGGCTGGAGACGACCTTGTCGGACCTTACCTTGCTCCACGACCGCGATGACAGCGAGGCATGGGCGCACTGGCATACGGCGGCCAGGTTGCCCTATCGTTCCGGCCAAGCCGGTTTGGTCATTCCGGACCCGAACGTGCGTGTGCAGGCGGTGATCGATGGCCAGGGCCTGGCCCTGAACGACGCGCTCGTCTCGGCGGAACTGTCAAGCGGGCGGCTCTTTCAGGTCTCACCCGTCGAGCTGCCCAACTATGGGTATCATCTTGTCTATCCGAAGGACGCGTTGGAGGATCGGGCTCTGCTCGAATTCCGAAACTGGATCCTAGCGGAAGCCGATGAGTATCTCGCCCTGTCCGGAAAATCACGAATGAGATATAGAGTTTGATGAAAGAGATCGGGCTCAACCAGCAGTCGATCACCGAAGGTCGATCGCGATAGGAAGGAACGCAAGATGGCGGATCTTTATGGTGTGGTGGCGGCGCTCGCGACGCCCTTCGACGAGACCGGGGAAGAGCTTGACGAGGCGGGGCTGCGCAATCACCTGGACTCCGTTTTGGAGGCCGGCGTGCACGGGATCGTGCTTTGCGCCGGCACCGGCGAGTTTGCCTATCTGCGGGAAGAGGAAAAGTCCCGCATCCTGAAGATCGGCATCAGCCACGTCGACCGGCGTGTGCCTGTCGTCGCCCAGACGTCGGCCATCAATACGGTCGACGTCATCGAAAATTCCAAACGTGCCGAAGGCATGGGGGCCGATGCGCTCATGATCCTGCCGCCCTATTTCGAGGGCCCGGGCACCGACGGTGTGCTGTATCATTTCGAGCGGATCTCTCGGGCCGTTTCCACGCCCATCGTCCTCTACAACATCCCGCAGCACTCCGACTTCGATATCACGCCCGAGATCTATGCCCGGCTGCTCGAATTCGACAACGTGGAATATATCAAGGACAGCAAGGGCGACATGATCAACCTGCAGCGGCTGATTGCGACCGGCGGCAAGGTTTTATCCGGCGCCGATCCGCTAGCGCCCTACGGTTTGATGGCTGGGGCCGCCGGCTGGATCTGGGGGGCCGCCAATGCCATGCCGCGCGAAACCGTTGCGCTCTACGATCACATCGCGGGGGGCCGTTACCAGGAGGCCATGGCGCTTTGGCAGCGCATGGCGCCGGCCAACCTTTTCTTCTGGACCCACGGCTACAACGTCGGGATCAAGCAGGCAGCCGACTACATGGGCCACCCGGTCGGCCCCTGCCGAAAGCCCGCGCTACCGCTTCGTGACGACGAGTGGATGGAGCTGAAGGCCGCGCTCGACCTCTTGCGCTGAGGCCGTCGGCGGGCCTGTCACTCACGTCTCGGGCCGAACCACTCGGTTGAGGGTGCGCACGAGCGCTTCAGGTTGTGAGAATGCCCACCACGATGAGCACGGCGAAGGCCCCGACGAGCGCGATCAACGCCTTGTTCTTCGAGGCCAGGCTCTTCGCGTTCTGACTGAGGTTGTTGATCTCGGCCTTCTGTTCGTCGACGACCCAACGGGTGAGATCGCCGCTCGAAACCAGACCGACCAGCTTGCCGTCCTTGACCAGCGGGAGGTGCCGGAAGCGTTTCTCGTTGACCATGCGCATGGCGTCGATCACCGACATCTCCGGCGAAACGCAATCAGGGTCCTTGGTCATGACCTCGCTGACCGGGGTCGCGTCCGGGTCGAGCTTGCTGTGGGTTACGCGATAGAGCGCGTCGCGCTCGGTAAAGATCCCGACGATCCCGTCTCCCTCGACGACCGGCAGTGCGCCGATGCTTTTCTGGTGCATCTTCTCGACCGCGTCGCTTACCCGATCGCCGGGCGCGGCGGTCTCGATGGCGCCGTCCTTCTTCGCTACCACGACGCTGAGTGAACTGTCCATGATGGTCTTGTCCCCCTTTTTGCTTACCTCCATAGATTTACCGGACCGTCTCGAGCGATCCATTTAGAACCAGACATTGTATGGACGGCACACGCGCTAAACGTTGATGGAGATCAATGAAACAGGGAGGGGCCGCTATGCGCTCTTGGGACCAGCTCCGATTTCCCGCTGTAGGCTCGGCTTTGATCCCCGACGCTTGCAAGATCCCTCCAGGGTTGCGCCACTTTCGATCTCTAGGGCCTCGTATAGGACATCGCCCAACATTTCTCCGCTGTTCTGGATCTTGACTTGCTTGGCCTCGACACGGCCTTTGACGCTGCCGCCGATTTGGATGGCCAGCGCATTGATCGAGCCGTCGATAAGCGCACCCGGTGAGACGTCGACGGCCTGGGCATGTATCTCACCGTTGACGCGGCCCTCGATGCGGATGTTGCCCGCGCTTTTCAGATCGCCGACGACCTGCATATCGCTCGATATGAGAGATGCACTGGCCCCTGATGGCGTATGCGATGGGCGCTGTGGTTCCGCCTCAGAGATTCTTTCGTCACTTTTCAACATTCGTGGGTCTCCTGGTGGAATAGCGGAGTGAGTGTATTAGGTGGCCATCGAGCTCGCTCTTAGCGCGGCGGCGCACGGAGATATGCCGAGCGGTGAAAAAAACAGTGACAAAGCCGGCCTCGGAATCGGTCATGCGGTTGTGTAGTCACTTGATCGATTTCAACAACTTAAGCATGTGACTTGCATAGGTCACGAACTCTTAAAGCTACCGGCAGCAAATTCGTGGAGCGATCGACCAGGAAGATGGGTGGAAGCGTGCCGGCTATTCGCTCAGTCGGATTTCCACCGCTTATCGTGGTCTTGGCATTCCTGCCCGTGGTGTCCCGTCTGGGCGTCAACCTCTCCCGTAAGACGGCAGTTGTGATGGTGGTCGCCGTAACCGTCATGATTGTGGTGGTAGTGGGAGTCGTGGCGTTCCTCGTCGTGCCGGTGGTGCTTCGCCGCGTGATGCGCGTGCGCCTTTTCGTGGTGGTGGTGTGCGCCATGATGTGCCGTTCCATGGCTGTGTGCGAAACCCTGTTTGGCGCCGAGGGTGGCGATCGTCGCCACCATGGTACCGGTCAGGATATTCAAAAACCGCCTTCTGTTCATGCTCGGATCTCCTTCCTCGCCGGTGTGAAAAAAGCGTGGGCAATTCAACAAGAACTCAAGCCTGAAACGGCTAGTTGGCACCGATCGACCAGCGGCCCCTCTCTAAAAATGACCTGCCTACCTTAGCCGGCCCCAGATGTTGAGTTAGAGATTTTGCCGGAAACCACTCAACAGCTCGTCGCCCGAATAGGCGACGACGATTGCCTGCAAGGTCTTGGGCCTGCCGATAGCCTTGCGTGCTCAGCCTACCATCGTTCGCGAGCCGGATCCGAACAATTTGGCGCCTCGCGCAGTCTGCTCGAGCCGAATATTCTCTTTGCCGGCGCCATCCGTTCTTCTAGGCTCCGTCGCACCGTGGCCGAGTGCGGGCGCGGAGGTTTTGGCCTGGACGTATCCTGGGCGAAAGCGCGCCTGGGGCTGCTCGGTTCTAATCCGGCCAAGCGGCGAAAAAGGGTTGTCGCCATGATACTCGATCGCTCGGACAGCTTCCTTCTCCTGGTCGATCTGCAGGAACGCCTGGTCCCCGCGGTGATGAACCCCCGGCAGGTAGTCGGCAATTGCTTGCGCTTGATGCGGGCCGCCGAGCTGCTGGAGGTGCCGGTCTTCCTGACCGAGCACTGCGCGGGCAAGATCGGGCAAGCGGTAAGTGAGGTCCGCGACCGGGTCGGCGAGGAGCAGGTCCTGCAAAAGACAAGCTTCTCCACACTGCGCGAGCCACGGTGTCGCGAGCGGCTTGCCGCCCTGGGGCGCCGGAGCCCGGTTGTTGCCGGGACGGAGGCGCACGTCTGCGTGCTCCAGGCGGCGCTCGACCTGAAGGCCGCGGGATACACGCCGCGTTATGTCGTCGATGCTGTCTCCTCGCGCCGGCAGGCGGATCTGACCGCCGCCATCGCGCGCGCTCAAGCGAACGGTATCGAGGCCATGACCGTGGAGATGGTGCTCTTCGAGTGGCTGGAGCGCGGCGACGACGACCAGTTCGGGGCGGTCTTGGAGCTGATCAAGCAGGACCGTTAGGCGACGCTATCCGCTTGCGGCTGGCCGGTTGGCGGCGTGGCGTCGTATAGCAACAACCCTACGTTATAAGAAATACTCACACGAAACAGCGTGACCTATCGCTGGCGCATAGATTCCCCGCCGCCGCTCGGCTAGTCTCACTGCGAGGGAGGACCGACATGGAACGCCGTCTCGCCGCCATCCTGGCCGCCGACGTGGTGGGCTACAGCCGGCTCATGGAGGCTGACGAGGCGGGAACCTTGGCGGCGCTCAAGGCGCATCGCGCCGAGCTGATCGACCCGAAAATCGCCGCGCACAAGGGCCGCGTCGTGAAGCTTATGGGTGACGGCGCCCTGGTGGAGTTCGCCAGTGTCGTCGACGCGGTGGAGTGCGCCGTGGCGATTCTGCAGGGCATGGCTGGCCGAAACCAAGATACACCCACCGACCGGCGGATCGATTTTCGCATCGGGATCAATCTGGGCGACGTCATCGTCGAGGGTGACGATATCTATGGCGACGGCGTGAACGTGGCGGCCCGTCTCGAAGGGCTCGCCGAGCCCGGCGGCCTGTGCCTCTCGGGAACCGCATACGAAACGGTGCGCGGCAAGCTGGACCTCCCGGTGGAAGATATGGGCGAGCAGCGGGTGAAAAACATTGCGCGGCCGGTGCGGGTCTATAGATCACGGCCGGCGGATGGCGCGGCCGCGCCAAACCACGGTCCGCCGGCGGCCGACACGACGGCCCTCGAGCTGCCTGACAAGCCGTCGCTCGCGGTGCTCCCTTTCGTCAACATGAGTGCCGATCCGGACCAGCGGTTTTTCGCCGACGGCATCGCCGAGGACATCATCAC
>Ga0255057_10000493_pt1 | contig 22567 bp, 24 predicted proteins | sample Cases_109_6_MG_FD_189022 | JGI IMG/M metagenome (GOLD analysis project Ga0255057, IMG submission 189022) | Seawater microbial communities from Amundsen Gulf, Northwest Territories, Canada - Cases_109_6 | ecosystem: Environmental > Aquatic > Marine > Gulf | place: Canada: Northwest Territories... | reverse complement strand
TACCGCTGTCCTAAGAAATAGACGCTTCGAATGACCGGTTTAATCCCCCGTGGTCAATTCGCCGTTCTCGGAGAACGATTCGACCGGTGCGTCGCCCCACAACCGCTCAAGCTCGTAATAAGCACGCGCCTCGCGGTGGAAAACGTGGACCACGAAATCGATATAGTCGAGCAGCACCCAGTTGCTCCGCCTGGCACCTTCCACGTGCCACGGACGAGCACCCTCGGCCTTCAACCGATCTTCGATTCGATCCGCGATCGCCTTGACCTGTACATCGCTCTCGCCGCTGGCCAGGACGAAGTAATCGGTGGCTGAAGTCAGCCCTCGCAGGTCGAGCAGCAACACATCCCTGCCCCTACGGTCGACCGCCTCCTGAGCCGCGGCGGCAGCCAGGGTACGAATCTCCGCGTCGCCGGAAGCGCGGCGCGCCCGGCGGCTCGGTGGGGTCAACCCTGGTCTCGTGTTACGAGCACTTGGATTGGGACGCTGACTTCGGGATGGAGTCGGATCGGGACTTCGTACTCGCCGAGCGTCTTGATCGGATTGTCCAGGCGCACTTGGCCCCGCGCTGCAGCGAATCCACGCTCTGCCAAGCGGTCGGCGATGTCGGCGGTCGAAACCGAGCCATAGAGCTGGTCCTCGTCGCCGGCCATCATCTGAAACTCGAGCACCAGCCCAGCCATAGTCGACGCCACTTCTTCGGCCCCGACTCTCTCCACACGCAGCTTTTGCTCGTACTGCTTGTGTTCCTGCTCGATGCGTCGCTTGTTGGCTGCCGTGGCCACGTAGGCCAAGCGCTGCGGCAGCAAGTAATTGCGAGCGTAGCCTGGAGCGACCTCGACGACATCGCCGGCATGCCCGACGTTTTCGACCTCGGCGCGCAGGACTACTTCGGTGTTCTTGCTCATCGTTCAGTCCCTCGTTCGCTTATCCGGAGCTGCGATCTCAAAGCGCGTGGTCCGGGAGATATGGGATGAGTGCCAGAAAGCGCCCCCGCTTGATCGCGGTCGCCAGCCGACGCTGGTGTCGTGCGCAGGTACCGGTGACGCGCCGTGGCAGGATCTTCCCGCGATCGTTGGTGAAGCGATCCAACATGTGTTGGTCCTTGTAATCGATCACCACTTTGTTCTCGCAGAAGTGGCACGTCTTCTTCCGCCTGTAGACCATCACTCTTGTACCTCCACACCGGCTTCGGCCGGCTCATCGGTGCTCGTCGCGGCTGGCTCACCGGTGCTCGTCGCGGCTGGCTCACCGGTGCTCGTCGCGGCTGGCTCATCGGTGCTCGTCGCGGCTGGCACGATCGTCGACTCGATCGGGTCGACGATGGTGAGCTGCCGCAATATCTGCTCATCGAGCTTCGCCAAGCGCTCGAACTCGACCAGTCGATCGGGCTCGGTGTCGTATCTCAGAATGACGTAGGTCCCCTGCTCTTTCTTGCCGATTGGGTAGGCCAGCTTGCGGGTGCCCCACTGGGTCACCGTCAGCGACTCGTCGCCATCGTCAACGAGAGCGCCCTTGAGCCGACCCAGTTTCTGTTCGAACACGGACTCCTCGAGCGTGGAGTCGAAGATAAGAACGGTTTCGTAGGATCGTGCCATGAGATGCTCCCTTCGGTCTGAACGGTCCGCCCCCGCTGGGGCGAACAGGGCTATTGGAAAGAGCAACGAAACTACCACCTAGGTCACTACTCGTCAACGGGTTTTGCCGCATCAAGGAGAGTCGCTATCTTCGGGCGGATGACGCAGATCCGCGAGCAAGTTACGGCCAAGATCCAAGCCGCAATCCCCGACGCGGAGGTGGAAGTCGTAGACTTGACCGGGACCGACAATCACCTCGAAGCGCGCGTGATCTCTCCCGCGTTCGTGGGGAAATCGCTGATCGAGAGACACAAGATGATTTATGCGTCGGTCCGGGAATGGATCGACGACGATACCGTTCACGCATTGGCAATCAAGGCCTGGACGCCTGAGGAGGGCGAGCGATGCAACCCGAAGTGAAACAGAGAATCGATGCTCAGATCCGGGAAAACCCGGTTCTGCTCTACATGAAGGGCACCGAGATGTTGCCGCGCTGTGGGTTCAGCGCTGCCACCGTTGAAGCCCTGCACACCGCCGGGGCCGCCGGACGGATCCACTCGATCGATGTGCTGGCCGATCCCGAGTTGTGGCAAGCGATCCGCGAGTACAGCGACTGGCCAACCATTCCACAGGTGTACATCGGCGGCGAGTTCATCGGCGGTTGCGACATCACGCGCGAGCTTTCCGAGAGCGGAGAGCTTCGGCCCAAGATCGAAGCCGCGTTAGAGCCCGCGGGCGCAGGGGCCGGAGAGTAAAGACCAAGGGCACCGATCGAGCATCGTGATGCGCCGGTCGCCGATCATGCTCGCGCTTCTGCTCGTCGTTTTACAATGGAGTCGGCTCGGTGCGCAGGGTCTCCCACCAACACCCCCCGATCGCGACAGCCGGCTCCACGGCCTGATCGAAGCGGTGTCCGCCGATCGGATCGAGCGCGACATCCGGACCTTGGCCGGGTTTGGGACCCGACACACGCTGTCCGACACGCTGTCGGCAACGCGCGGGATCGGTGCCGCCCGACGCTGGATCAAGACCGAGTTCGACCGGATCTCGGCGGACTGCGACGGCTGCCTCGAGGTTTCGTATCAACGATCGCTCGTTCAGGGCGCACAACGAATCCCTGATCCTACCTGGGTCGTAAATGTCGTCGCCGTGCTGCGTGGCACGAGCGATCCCAACCGTTACGTCATCATGAGCGGCGACGTCGACTCCCGGATCTCAGATCCGATGAACGCCGTGGACGACGCTCCGGGAGCCAACGACAACGCCAGCGGAATGGCTGGCGTGCTGGAAGCGGCTCGGGTCATTACACAATCCGACCGCGTGTTTCACGCGTCGATCGTTTTCGCCGGACTCTCTGGCGAGGAGCAGGGGCTCTACGGCGGCCGCCACATGGCAAGTGTCGCGCAAGAAAACGGCTGGAGCATCGAGGCCGTGCTCAACAACGACATGATCGGCAACACCGCAGGGATCAACAACATCGTCGACAACTCGACCGCGCGCGTATTCTCGGAGAGCCCCGACGTGACGGCGACGCCCGACGACTGGCTCCGCATGCGTTTCACAGGCGGCGAAGTCGACGGTCGCTCGCGCCAGCTCGCTCGGTACGTAGACCGGATCGCGGACCTCTACTTCGCCGACCTCGACATGATCATGATCTATCGATTGGATCGCTGGGGGCGCGGCGGCCATCACCGCCCGTTCAACGAGGCCGGCTTCCCAGCGGTGCGGATCATGGAGACGAACGAGCACTACGATCGCCAGCACCAGGACATACGAGTGGAGGACGGGATCGCGTACGGTGATGTCGTCGAATCGGTCGACTTCGACTACGCCAGGAAGCTCACCGCGCTCAACATCGCCGTTCTTGCGTCGCTTGCGTGGGCGCCTACGCCGCCGGAAAACGTCGTCATCGAAGGGGCGGTCCAGCCGTCGGCCAAGCTCCGGTGGACGCCCTCGTTGGACCCAATCGTCGCCGGCTACAAGGTCTACTGGCGGGACACGACCTCGCCGACGTGGGATCGGTGGCGTTGGGTCGGGCGCGCCCACGAGGCCGAGATGACCGACCTCGTCATCGACAACTACTTCTTTGGTGTAGCGGCCGTGGGTCCGGGAGGAAATGAGAGCCCAGTCGTGTTTCCGGTGCCGACGTCCCGGTGACGGACACTCACACGTTGAACTTGACGTAGATGATGTCGCCGTCGGCGACGACATAGTCGCGGCCCTCGTTCCGGACCAGCCCCATCTCGCGCGCTCTCTGCAGTGAGTTCTCGGCGCGCACGAAGTCGTCGTAGCCCACGATCTCGGCGCGGATGAAGCCACGTGCCATGTCGGTGTGAACTTTGTCCGCTGCATCGACCGCTGTACCGCTGCGCTGTATCGTCCACGCCCGAACCTCTTTCGGTCCGGTGGTAAAAAACGTCACCAACCCCAAGAGGTCGTACGCCGCGTGGATCACCCGCCGCAGTCCCGACTCCGGCAGCCCCAGATCGGTCAGAAACGCGTGACGATCTTCGCGCGATAGGGTCGCCAGCTCGGCCTCGAGGTCGCCGCAAACCTCCACCAACCCAGCCCCCTCGGCTGCGGCTGCCTTGGCTAATGGCGCGACTTCAGGCACCGACATCGGGTCACGGACGGCCTCGGCGAGCACGTCTTCAGCCACGTTGGCGCAATAGATGATTGGCTTGCGGGTCAGCAGACCGTAGCTGCGCACGGCCGGCCGTTCATCGTCCGCGATCGCCACCGTTCGTGCCGGCTCACCGGCGGCCAACGCAGGCAACAGCTTCTCCAGCGTCGACAGCTCAATCGCCAGCTCCTTTCTCCCACCCTGCACCTGCTTGGCCACTCGAGCGTGACGCTTCTCGACCACCGCCAAATCCGCCAACGCCAGCTCGGTGTCGATGATCTCCTTGTCCCTCAGCGGATCGACGCTGCCCAAGACGTGAACCACATCGGTTGAAGGGAAGCAACGCACGATGTGAACGATCGCGTCAACGGTCCGGACATGCGAAAGGAACTGATTGCCCAACCCCTCACCCTGGCTGGCGCCTTTCACCAAGCCGGCGATGTCGACGAACTCGATTGATGTCGCGGTGACCTTGTCCGGCTGAAACGCTTCTCGGAGGACATCCAACCGGTCATCCGGCACGGCGACCACGCCCAGATTGGGATCGATCGTGCAGAACGGGTAGTTCGAGGCTTCGGCGCCGGCCGCCGTCAGCGCGTTGAAGAGCGTCGACTTGCCGACGTTTGGAAGGCCGACGATGCCGACTTGCATCTCAGGCTTCCGGGATCATAGCAGCCGAGATCTTCGATGTCTCGGGCCTAAAACCAGGGCGCCAACACCAGCGACACGATCGCCATCAGCTTGATCAAGATGTTCATCGACGGGCCGGACGTATCCTTGAAGGGATCGCCAACCGTATCACCGACCACCGACGCCTTGTGCGCGTCTGATCCCTTGCCACCGTGAGCGCCTTTCTCGATATACTTCTTTGCGTTATCCCATGCACCACCGGCGTTGGCCATAAAGAGCGCCAGCAGCACACCGGTAACGGTGGCGCCGGCGAGCATGCCACCGAGCGCCTCGACCCCGAGGATCTTTCCAACCACCACCGGCGCTATGACCGCCGTCAATCCGGGGACGATCATCTCGCGCAGCGCAGCCCGCGTCGATATGTCGACGCACCGTGCGCTGTCGGGCTTGGCCGTGCCCTCCATCAACCCCTCTATCTCACGGAATTGCCGCCTCACCTCTGCCACCATCCCCTGAGCTGCGCGGCCAACCGCATTCATCGTGAGCGACGCAACCAGGAACGGTAGGAAACCACCGATCAGCAGTCCGATCACTACTGTTGGGTTGATGATGTTGATCCCCTCCTGGACGAGCCCTACGGCTGAGCCATAGGCGGAGAAGAGCGCCAGCGCGGTGAGCGCCGCCGACCCGATCGCGAAACCCTTCCCCATCGCCGCGGTCGTGTTACCGAGCGCGTCCAAGCTATCGGTGATCGCTCGCACTTCCTTTCCGAGCCCGCTCATCTCGGTGATCCCGCCGGCGTTGTCGGCAACAGGTCCGTAAGCATCCACTGTCATCGTCGCGCCGACGGTCGCCAACATCCCCACCGCCGCGATGCCGATTCCGTACAGTCCGGCGAAGTAGAACGAGACACCGATCGCGGTGCAGATGAGCGCCACCGGGATCACTACCGATTCCATTCCAATCGCCAAACCGGCGATGATGTTGGTCGCCGAACCGGTCTCGGACGCCTCCGCGATCTTCCGAATCGGCCGGCCGGCCGTGTAGTACTCGGTCACCAGTCCGATCAGGATACCGACCATGGTACCCGATACGAGCGCCCAAAACGGACCAAGTGACGAGAAGTCCTGGCTGCCGGCGAAAACGTCCAACTCCTGGATTACAAAGTACGCGGCGATCAAAAACAGCCCGGCGGCGATGAACGTCGTGTTGCGGAGCGCGCTCGCGGGGTTGGTGCGCTCGAGAAGCTTCATCGCGCCGATCCCGACGAGTGACGCGAGCAGGCCCACGATAATCAGTATGATCGGCATCGCCACGGCCGCCCCCCGCTGCTCCACCATGAATAGCGAGCTGGTGGCGGCGATCGCGATCGTGGCGATGACGGCCCCGACGTACGACTCGAAGATGTCAGCCCCCATTCCCGCGACGTCACCGACGTTGTCGCCGACGTTGTCAGCGATCGTGGCGGGATTTCTCGGATCGTCCTCGGGGATGCCTGCTTCGATCTTCCCGACCAGGTCGGCGCCAACATCGGCCGCCTTGGTGTAGATCCCGCCACCCACGCGAGCGAACAGTGCGATCGACGAAGCGCCCATCGCGAACCCACTGATGATTCCTGCAAACTCTCGGATTATCACCGGGTTCCCCTCTGCCTGACCGGCCCAAAGGAATACCAAGCCGATACCGAGCAGCCCGAGCGAGGCGACCGACAGCCCCATTACGCCACCGCCGAAGAACGCGATCCTCAACGCCGGACCCTGGCCGTGGGCACGCGCAGCCTCTGACGTCCGCACGTTTGCACGCGTCGCCGCCGACATCCCAAAAAAGCCGGCCAAAATCGAGCACGCCGCGCCGGCGACATAGGCCACCGCAGTGTCACGCCCCACGGCCAAACTGAGCAGCACGGCCACGATCACGACGAACGGGATGAGCACAGAGTATTCGCGCCTCAAGAACGCCATCGCACCATCATGGATTTGAGCCTCCAGATCACGCATGGTGTCGTTCCCATCCGGCTGTCGCTTTACGTATGCGTAGATGATCCAGGCCACGAATAGACCTAGCAGACCCCACGCCGGGGCGGTCGATGCGAAGTTCTCCACGTATGCTCCTCTACAAAGGTTCTGGGTTGTATCGATTCATCGCGGTTGTCAGGTCCTCGGAAAGAATGCACTCAATGGCGTCGGCGGCGTGTTCGATAGCGTCGTCGATCGCCGATCGCTCGCGACGGCGAAACGGCCGCAAGACAAACTCAGCCGCATCATCCACGGCACCGCTCTCGGGGAAGACACCCACCCGCAAGCGCGAGAACTCTTCGGTCCCGAGATGCTCGATGATCGACCGCATGCCGTTGTGGCCTCCCGCGGAGCCCGACGGTCGAATCCGCAACCGACCGAGCGGGAGCGCGATATCGTCGAAGCAAACCAGCAGCTCCTCGACCGTAAACTCCGTTTCCCGGTACAGCGCTGCCAGCGCTCGACCCGAGCGGTTCATGAACGTGAGCGGCCTGATCAGGATGACGGACTCGCCGGCGATCGTTCCGACCGTCTGGAGCCGCGTACCCTGCCGCACCCAGTCGGGCAGTGCGTGCCGTCCGGCGAGCCGATCCACGATGCGATAACCGACGTTGTGGCGAGTCGCTTCGTACTCTGAACCTGGGTTGCCCAAGCCGACGACGATCCGGATCGCCAGCGCCGGCTACGCTTTCTCTTCGCCCGCTGCCTCGTCGGCCGCCGCGGCTTCCTCTTCGGCTTCGCGCTCCCTGCCGACCAACTCCGGCTCCAGCAGCTCCTCTTCGACCTCTTCCTCTTCGGGCTCCACGATCACCGTCGGAGCGAGCACAGCCACAATAGAGCGATCGGAATCGGTCAGTATCTCGAGGTCGGGCAGCTCCAGGTCCCCAACGTGGATGGAGTTTCCGATGTCGAGCTCGGAGACGTCGATTTCGATCTTCTCAGGGATGTTTGCCGGAAGGCAGTTAATCTCGATCTCCCGGAGCTGATGGTCGATTACCCCACCCTTGTCCTTCACCCCGGTCGGAACCCCCACCAGGATCACCGGAACCTCGACATGGATCTTCTCATCCATGGCGATATGGAAGAAGTCGATGTGGAGCACATGGTCGCGGTACGGATGCCGCTGAATTTCCCTGATCAACACCTTAAAGGGGTCTTTCTCCCCCTTCACCTCGAGATCGACGATCGTATTCTCGACCGAGATTGACTGGATCAGCCGGTTGAACTCCAACGCATCCACGCTCACCGAGACCGACTCCTCGCCGTGACCGTACAGAATACCGGGTACCCGACCCGATCTCCGTCCGGCGCGGGCCGCACCCTTGCCGCTACCCTCACGGGGGTCCGCCGCTATGCTCGCTGCTGTCGCCATCGTAATGCTCCTTGCTCAGTCTGACTCCGCGCCATTCGCCCGATCAATCGGGAAACAGCGAAGACACCGATTGGTAATTGTGAGTGAACGCTATCGCCTTGCCGAGCAGATCCCCTACCGGTAGCACCTTGAGCTTGGGGAACTTCCGTTGCTCGGCGATATGTACCGTATTGGTCACGCAAACCTCTTTGAACGGCGCATCCTGCAATCGCTGGCTCGCGTTTCGGGACAACAGTGCGTGAGTGGCGCACCCATAGATTGCCACCGCGCCGTTCTCGGCTAACGCGTGCGCCGCTTGGGCGAAAGTTCCCGCGGTGTCGATCATATCGTCGATCAGGATTGCGGTCTTTCCCTCCACTTCACCAACCAGATGGACTATCTCGGCCTCGTTGGCAACGGGGCGTCGCTTGTCGATCAGCGCGATGGCTGAGTTCATGCGCCGCGCGAAGCTGCGCGCCATCTTAGCCGCCCCAACGTCCGGCGCGACAACGACCACGTCCTTGAGCCCCTTGGACCGGAAGTAGTTGAGGAACACCGGCGACGCGTACAAGTGATCGAGCGGGATATCGACAAAGCCCTGTACCTGGTGCGAGTGGAGATCGATCGTGATCAACCGATCCGCTCCCGCCTCGATCAGCATATTGGCCATGAGCTTGGCGCTGATCGCAACCCGTGGCTGGTCCTTGCGATCGGCTCGCGCGTATCCGAAGTACGGTATGACGGCCGCGATTCGGTGCGCCGACGCCCGTCGCGCGGCATCGATCAAGAGCAACAGCTCCAGCAGATTCTCGGCCGGCGGGTTGGTCGACTGGATGATGAAAACGTCCCGCCCGCGGACATTCTCGTTGATCTTGACGAAGATCTCTCCGTCCGCGAATCGGCTCAGCTGAACATCGGTCAGCCGGACCTTCATTTGAGCGGCGATCTCGCCCGCGAGCGCCGAATTGGCGCCCCCGGTGAGCAGCCGTAGCTCGTGGTTGGCGCCCACCCGCCAGACCTCTCGATTAAAAAGGTTGGAACCTGCAGGAAACGACTGGAAACGGGCTGCTAATCTAGTCTGTGTGGGGAAAAACCGTCAACTCGCGAGGTCCGATTCGACAATCTGGATTGAGGTCTGCAAATCGATGTCAGGAGCCATCGAGCTCCACACCGAACAGTAGGTCGACCGGCTGAGCTCGACCGCGCGATCGGCCTTGCGGGGGTCCACGCCTTGGCCGGTCAAGGCGATGTCCAGCCGGATCGCTGTGAACCGGCGTGGGGGGTCATCCCGCCGGTCGGCAGACACATCCAGCGTGCACGCGGTCAGATCCTGTCGTCCCTTGGACAGAATGTCGACGATATCGATCCCCATACAAGCGGCGAGCGCGATCAGCGCTGTCTCCATCGGCGTGGCCCCAACCTCGGCGTCGCCGTCGACCGTCAGCGTGGCCCCGCTCGGTGCCTGGGCCTGGAATCGTTTCTCTCCCTGCCAAGCGACGTCGACCTTCATCCTGAGCTCCTTTCAGCTTGGTCTCGCTCTCCGCCCGCATCCATGTCCTCATACGGCAGTTGAATCACGGTTCCGGTCCTGGCACCTATGATGGACCGCCATTGGTGAAGCCTCAGGCGCGGGAACAGTGCGAAAGGCGGTCAGTATACCGCTGGCCTCAGGGGACGTTCCATCATGCCACCGAAACGGACGGCCACCTATCTTCGATCGTTCATGACCACAACGGTTCAGACTCGGCAACTCGAACTCGACGGGTTTTCGGTCCTGCTGCGCGAGGCGGGAGTCGGCGCCGGCCCACCGGTGCTCTGCCTTCACGGCGGGCCGGGCATGGACGCGGCGTACTTCTTTCCACCGGATCGGTTTGGCCCTGGCCTGCTGGAGCTGGCCCGACACCACCATGTCATCGCATACGATCAGCGAGGGTGTGGCGGCTCGGGGGTGCCCGATGTCGAGCAACCGTTGGCGCTCTCACGCCACGTCGACGACATCGACGCGGTCCGGCGTGCGCTCGGGCTCGACACGGTGGCATTGCTGGGCCACTCGTTTGGTACTGTGCTGGCCCTGCTCTACGCTCTCAGACACGGCGGCAGTCTGTCGCACCTCATTCTGATCGGCGGTGCACCGGACCGCGGGTTCATGGACGGCTACCGCGACGCGGTTCAAGAGTTGCCATTGGCAGCGCAGCAGAAGCTGGCCGAGCTCGACCGTGCAGAACTGACCGACGAAGTGTTTCGACAACGCTTTCTAACCACGTTGCCGCTCTACTTTCACCAAGCGCTGGAACCCGAGGACGCTGAGGCGTTCGTCTCGGCGACGTCGTTCAGCGCTCGCGTCAATCGCTCGATCGCGGTCGACCTTCAGAGCTACGACCTAGCTCCCGCGCTGCCGAACGTGAGGGCGCCGGCGCTGGTCGTGTACGGCGAGAGCGATCGGGTCGTCCAGCCACGTTATCAACTCCAGTTCCGCGGCTCGCTGCTGACCTCCCGCTTTGTGGCGTTCTTCGAGAGCGGTCACTTCCCGTTCCTCGAGGAGCCGGACGCGTTCGCGCGCGTGACGCATTACTTTCTGGAGCACGGCGATCGATCCGCGGTCCAACCGACCGTCAGCATCGACTTTCCACCACCACCGGAAGACTCATGATCTATCTCGTCACCATCGTCGTCTACCTACTGGGGTTGCTCGGCGTAGGGGTGTGGAAATCCCGCGGAGTAAAAACCCAGGACGATATCATGGTCGCGGGGCGTCGACTGGGAACCGGGGTTCTGGCGCTCACCATGCTGGCGACGTGGGTCGGGACGGGCAGCCTGCTTGCAGGCGCCGGCGCCGGCTACAACTACGGATTGGCCGCTCTCTGGTTCTCGATCGGCGCCTGGATGGGCATCTTTATTCTGTGGTTCATCGCGCCGCGGGCACGGGCTTTCGCAAGCTACACCGTGCCCGACTTGCTCGAGACACGATATCACCCGGTAGCGCAGACGCTAGCGACGCTCGTCACGATCATCGCCTACACGACGATCGTGGCCTACCAGTTTCGTGGCGGCTCGCTGATTCTCAACCTGACCGTCGATCTCGATGCCGTACTTACAGGTTGGACCGGCATCGACTGGCCCTGGGGCATAATCGTCACGGCACTCGTCGTGATCACGTACACCGGGTTGGCAGGCATGATGTCGGTCGTCTACACCGACGTCGTCAACGGCGTGTTGCTGATCTCGGGTTTGGTGCTGGCGACACCGTTTTTCTTGAGCGACGCGGGCGGTTTTGCACAAATCTATCAGAGTCTGCCCAAGTCTCACTTCACGCTCTTTGGCACCCTCACACCGGCCGAGATCCTCGGTCTGGGCCTGCCGCCGTTGGCGCTGATCCTCGCCGAAGCCAACATGTACCAGCGGTTTTTCAGTGCCCGGGACGCGGCAACCGCGCGCAGAGCGGTGCCGATCTGGATCGGGCTGACGATCTTCGTCGAGACGCTGATCGTGGTGCTGGCGGTGCTCGGGCGGGTGGTCTACCCGGATCTGTCGATCGCCACCGGCGAGCATGAGCAGATCCTGCTGGTCGTCCTGAGAAACGCGTTGCCTGCAGGAATCGCCGCGGTCATGCTGTCGGCCGCGGTTGCGATCGTCGTCTCGACCGGAACGTCGTTCCTGTTGGTGCCGGCCACGAACATCGTGCACGACATCTATCAGAAGCGCATTCGTCCCGAAGCATCTCAAGTCACGATCGTTAGGCTGACGCGGATCGTGATCATCGTGCTGGGGATCGTCGCCTTTATCCAGATTCAGTTCTTCACGTCGGTCTTGTCGATGGCGCTATACGCGTACACGATGTACGGGGCGCTGACACCCGCGGTGCTGGCGACCTTCTTCTGGAAGCGAGCCAATGCACCGGGCGCGATCACTTCCATTACCGGCGGCATGTTGACGACCTTTGTCTGGCAGTTCGGTGTACCACGCGGATGGATCCCAGGACTGCCGGACGCGATCGCTTCGCTCGATGCGGTCATTCCAGCGCTCCTCATTGCCGTCGTCTTGCTGATTGTCGTGAGCTTGGCGACAGCGCCGCCACCGGAGTCCAAGTGGCGACCATTCCAGAACCTCGAACCAGGAGAGAACCCATGATAGCTGAGAAGATCGAAGCGCCCCTGCGGGTGGTGGCCGCAATCGGCTTAGCACTGGCTCTGTCTTGCGGCGGCGGCGAAGAGCCCGCCCCAGCCGAGACCAGCGTCCCAGCGGACGACACCCCGGTGGTCGCTGACTCGTTGATCGAGCACGAGGTTCAGTACCGGATCGATGCCGATCCGCGACTCGACGTGGACGGCGTCTCGATCACCGCAAGCAGCGAGGACCAAGTCGTGTCGTTGGTTGGCGAAGTACCGTCCCGACTCGAGTTATCGATGGCAGAAGAAGTCGCCATGTCTGTGCTCGGCGTTAAGGGGGTCATGGCGGAATCGCTGCAGGTCGCTTCCGAGAGACAGTGAACACGACACGGCGCGGCTTTCTCAAGGGCGGTTTGTCGATCGCCGCCGGGACAGCGCTGGCACCGGGTCGGGTGGCGGCTACGCCCTGGCGTAACGTCCTGCCGGTTTCACGACCCGTCGCTGGGCCGGTGGCGGTTGCCAGCCGCAACGGTCAACCCGCGGTTGCCCGTGCGCTCGAGCTTCTTAACGACGGCTCGGACCCGCTCGATGCGGTCATCGCCGGCGTCAACATCGTCGAGGCCGACCCCGACGACTTCACCGTCGGGTACGGCGGTCTGCCCAACGCCGACGGCGTGGTGCAGCTCGACTCATGCTGCATGCACGGTCCCACCCATCGGGGCGGTGGTGTGGCCGCGCTGGAGGGTTTCCGGCATCCGTCCAGGGTGGCGCGACTGGTCATGGAGGAGACCGATCATGTGCTGCTGGTCGGCCAAGGCGCCCGAAAGTTCGCGCTCGAGTACGGTTTCGAAGAGGAGAACCTGCTGACCGACACGGCGCGCCAGATCTGGCTCTACTGGCGCGGCACCCAGAGCGAGATCGACGACTATCTGGTGCCCGATACCGAAGGGTTCACGCCACGAGCCAAGCAGATCATCGAGAACAACCCGGACCTCTTCTACCCCGAAGAGCCACGGCCGTCGGGAACGATCAACTGCTGCGCGGTCGACGCAAACGGTGATCTGGCCGGCGTCACCACTACTAGCGGACTGTTCTTCAAGATCCCCGGCCGGGTCGGCGACTCGCCGATCTTGGGCGCCGGGCTGTACGTCGACAACGATGTCGGCGCGGCGGGCTCCACCGGCCGCGGCGAGGCGAACTTGCTCAACCTGACGTCGTTCCTCGTCGTCGAGGAGATGCGGCGCGGTCAATCACCCACCGAGGCGTGTCTGGCGGGGTGCCGGCGGATCGTCGAGAACAACGTCGAGGACCGGCTCAGAAAACCGAACGGTAACCCGACGTTCAATGTCTCGTTCTACGCCGTCAACAAGGCTGGCGAGTACGGCTCGGCCTCGATCTACGGTCCGGGACGGTTCGCGGTCGCTGGAGCCGGGGGCGCCGGGCGACACGAGGACCGCGCGATCCTGTTGCCGCAGGGGTAAATCCTGGGTCACGGCCAGAGCAAGACCAATACAACTGAAGTCGTTATCACTCGGGCGGTTCCCTCCCCTAGCTACTGACCTTGTGCAGCGCTTCCACGACGGGCACCCGTTCTAGACAGGCTCGTCGGCGAGATTCTCTTGAGGCGGATTGCGATGCAGCGCGAGTGCGGTCAAGAGAAGTCCCAGCGACACCCCGGCCGACACCAGGCAGTACCGACACCAGGCGTCGATCACCACCGCCTGGAGGTAGACGAAGACCGCCGACGCGGTGACCGCGATCCCTGTAATCGCGACAAAGGCGATGCCGAGACCTCGGTTCCACCCGGAGACCGGCGTCCACACAATCAGGTTGACGACCATGTAATAGATGAGACCCAAAAGCGCGATCGGCACACCCGCGACGGTGGCGTACTGACTGGTGGTAACGGCGTCACATCCCCCGCCCGGTCCACACGCCAGTGACCCCGCTCCATAGTGGGTCGCCGTCAGATATGTAGCATCGAGAAAGCCGATCAGGGCCAGCGCCCGAGCGATCCATAGAATTCCGATCATGGTCTATGAAACTACGCGGCCGATCGCCAACCATCCGCTGGCCGGCGGATCCAGAGGATCACGCAACCAGCGACAACCGCGAGCGTAGCTGCCAACCCACCTTCGATACCGAAATCACCGCCGGTGAAGAGCGTTGGCCCGGCGAGTGACAGCGGCTGCCAACCACCATCCAGTGATTGTCCCGTCACGGTCAAACCGAGCACCGGCCCCAATAGGAAGTTCCAGGCGAAATGCGCGGCGATTGGCAACCACAGGTTACGGGTGACGATGTACGCCAACCCGAACACAACCCCGGCCAGAAACAGGTTGGCGATGGGAAGGATCGCGCCCTCGGCGAGTGCACCACCGTGCAGGGCCACGAAAAAAATCGACGACCACAGGAGGGCTTTCAACCAGCCGAACCTGGTTTCGATCGCCTGTAAGACATAACCGCGAACGGTGAGCTCTTGGGTCACGGCATTGGCCAACAAGGCGACGCCGAGAATCAGTATCGGAGATCCGGGCGAACCACTTCCTTCGCGCACACCAAGCCACCCTCCGACCCACACCAACACCATCGCCAGCCCGAGCATCGCGGTTCCCAGCAGCAGCCCGAGCCCGGTTTCTCTGAACAGTCGGTTGGCCTTAAAACCGACGCTTTGAAACGGACGGTGGTCGACGAATCGTAGCATCAGCCATACCGCTACTAACAACGTCAGCGCGCTAGCGGTTTCGCCGTACAGTCGATCGAGGGGTGCGATCCCCTCTTCGCTCGACCCGAAACCGCCGCGCAGCACGAAGAAGGGCGCGAGCAGCACGCCCCAAACGATGAGCAACGCAAGGATGCGGAGCGCGACCGCGCCGACCGCTTTGATCGTGGAAGCTAGGTGGCTAGTTATCCGGAACCGGGAAAGGCAGGGGCCCAGGCGTGTCCTGACACCCTTCCGGCGGCAGTGGCAACGTGCATAGAGCGTCGCCCGGACCTGTCGGGGCTCCCGGTCCCGCGGGACCACCGGGGCCCGTCGGTCCAAACAGAGGCCCGTCGTCGTTGCCCAGCGGGTTGGGGTCGCCCAATCCGCTGCACGACACAAACGACACCGTGAGGATCAGCATGAAGGCGCGGGCTGAAGAGATCATCAATTCAGTTTACCCGCCTGCTCGAAACGCCGCAAACCACCTATTCGGTCTCGATCCTGACCGGTTGGGCGATCCACACCGGGACGGGTTCGTCACGATTGTAGGCCGTCGTCCACCGAGTCGTCGGCGCCCACTTCTCTACCGCCGAATCACAAGCCCGGTTACCGCTCGATTTTAGGATATCGGCCGCCTTCACAACCCCACTCGTGTCGATGTGGAGTCCAACGACCACCTCACACGTGACCCCTGTTTTCTTCACCAAATCCGGCATGTGACCGAGCACGTCATCGGGGCCGCAGTTGTCCACGCATCTCGGAGGGTCCGTGTAGGGTCTGAAAGGTCTGACCATAGGTTCATCACCGAGTTTCACTGCGGGCAGATCGGGAACGTTCACGTCGAGGAGCGTTTCGGTAATCGTGATGTCCTCGATCGCCTTATCGGACACGACCGGTGTCGCCGGCCGCGCCATCTCGTCGGGAGGCGGCGGGATCCTTAATTCCGGCGGAATCGGGATGACGATCGTTTCCTTCCTTATGACCGCAAACCCCTCACCTTGCGGCGCGACAACGAAAAAGATCAGGATCGTGTGCATCGCGACTGCGGCAAACACAAACCATCTGAAGTAACTGCTGTACGATTCGTGCAACCGCGAGTTGGCGGTCTCACCTGTTGCAAGCTCTCTGACTCGACGCATTGACACACCCCCGCTTCTGTGGCTTACTCGTGATCGTTACCGATCACCTGTCATGATTGGTACTCGCCGTCCGCCGACGTATTCCAACCGCTAGGAAACAAACGTGAGTTGCCACTCCTCTATTTTCGGTTTAATTTCGGTTTTCGATCGGAATGATGAGCATACATAGATAGGAATAAACATGTGATAGCAGAGGCGGGGTGGCGCATCGAAGCGTTAGCGGGCCGGTTGGTGGAGGTCTCGGGGTCGGCCCCGACAGCGACCCTGACCATCGCCGCATCGCTCATCCTGGAGGCTCAGCGCCGGGGTGAGCTGGCGGCTTGGGTCGGGGCCCGCGACTCGATCTTTTTTCCACCCGATTTCGCGGCTTCTGGGATCGACCTGAACGGGCTACCGGTGATCCGCGCCCCGGACGAAAAGAAAGCCTGGCGAGCCACGGATGCGTTGCTTCGATCGGGTGGCTTCGCGGTCGTCGTTTTCGATCTCGGGTATGAAGCCGACTTTCCGCTCGCCGTTCAAACCCGTCTCGCCGGACTCGCGCGAAAGCACCACACGGTGCTCCTCTGTATCACACGAAAGGGGCGCCAAGTGCCTTCGTTGGGATCGTTGGTTTCGATTCGCGCCGAAGTCGGGAAGCGACGCGCCGACTTCGATCGTTTTTCGTGTGAGCTGCGCGTCGTCAAAGACAAGCGCCAGGGACCGGGCTGGAGACATAGCGAGGTGTGCCGTGGACCGGATGGCTTGTGTTGATGTTCCGGCACTGCCACTCCAGATCCTGCTCCGTCGTCACCCCGATTGGGAATCGCTCTCGGTCGCGATCGTCGATCGAGACAAGCCGCTCGGCGTCATCCGGTGGGTGAACGAAAACGCCCGGCGGGTTCGAATCCTGCCTGGGATGCGGTACGCCACCGGGCTTTCACTGTCGAGTGACCTCCGGGCTGGCGTCGTAGCGGAGACCGAAATCGCCGAGTACGTCGGCCGGCTGACGCGCTGGTTGTGGCGCTTCAGCCCCCGGATCGAGCCATCTTCGAGAGAACCCGGTGTCTTCTGGGTCGACGCCTCCGGGCTCTGCCCGTTGTACGCCTCGCTGCAGGCGTGGGCGCTGGAGGTTCGAGACAATTTACGGCCAGCGGGGTTTGAATCGGTCGTCGGGATCGGGTTTTCCCGGTTCGGCTGCTACGCGGCGGCGCGATCGAGCTCCGGGATCATCGTCTTCCGAAACACCGATCACGAACACAAGCACCTGCGCGCGGTCCCCATCGACCGTCTCGGGTTCGAGCCCGACTTGCGGGACAAACTCTTCAAGCTCGGCATCCGGACATTGGGCGGCTTTATCGATCTCCCAGCGGTCGGGATCCGCAAACGGTTCGGTTCTGAAGCCCACGCATTGCACGAGATGGCGCGCGGCAGCGGGTGGGCACCACTCGAGCCGGAACCGTACCGGGCACCAATCGTCAGAACGATGCTGCTCGAATATCCCGAGACGAATCTCGATCGGTTGCTCACCAACCTCGAACCACGACTTCAATCGATCTTGACGACGCTCGCATCGAAGAGCGCGGTGCTGGCGTCACTCCGAATCGCTCTCGAGCTCGACGATGGCGGAAAGCATCATGAAAAACTGTCCCCTGCCGCACCGACGCTCGATGTCACCCAGCTGCTCACGTTGATCCGTCTCCGCCTAGAAACGTTGACGCTAACCGCGGGTGTGACCGAGCTCGAGATCAAAGGCGTGGGCTCACCGGCATCGCAACGCCAACTCGAGCTGTTTCGTGAAAAGCCGCGCCGAAACCTGGATGCGGTCAAACGAGCCTTCGCCAAGATCCGGGCCGAGCTGGGGAACGATGCGGTGGTGCACGCCCGACTGCACGATGGTCATCTTCCGGAGGCACGTTTCGGTTGGGAGCTGCTCGAAGAGCTCACTCTTCCCGAACCGACCGAGGTCGCCCATCGCCCGCTGGTGCGGCGGCTTTACTCGCCACCTGTTCAGCTGCCTCCGCGAGCCCGCCACGAACCGGATGGGTGGTTGATCGCGCGGTTCGCCGACGGACCGGTCGTAGAGGTGATCGGCCCGCACATCGTGTCCGGAGGATGGTGGACGCGAGAAACCTCACGCGCCTACCACTACGTTCGCACGCGGAGCGGTCGCTGGCTCTGGATCTATAACGACCGCAAACGCCGCCGCTGGTTTCTCCACGGCGAAGTGGAATAGACGCGGTGGCGAGCTCATACGTCCCGCTCTGGTGCAAGAGCAACTATTCCTTTCTCGAGGGCTCGAGCCACCCGGACGAGCTGATCGAAGAGGCCCACCAGTTCGGTTTGCGTGCGTTGGCCTTGACCGATCGCGATGGTGTGTACGGGATGGTGCGAGCGCATGTCAAGGCCCGAGAGCTGGGATTGCAGCTGATCGTCGGCTCCGAGATCACCCTGTTCGATGGCTCGACGCTCGTCCTGTTGGCGATGGACCGCGGAGGCTACGCCAACCTCTGCCGGTTGATCTCCAAGGGGCGGCTTCGCTCCCCGAAAGGGTCGAGCCAGGTCCGCTGGGACGAGATCTGCACACACGCCAACGGTCTGGTCGCGCTGTGGGGCGGCGCGCGGAGCCTGCTCTTGGGCAAGCCAGAGCCCGATGCGGTTGCGATCGATCTTGGGAACGCTTTTGGTGACCGGTTGTATGCGCTCCTCTCACGGCATCGAGAAGCCGAAGACACCCGCCGCGAGCGCCTTCTCCGCGAGCGCGCTCAGCGCTATGGCATCCCCACGCTGGCCGGCATGGAGGTACTGTACCACACCCCGGCCCGTCGTCAACTCCACGACGTAATGACCTGCATCCGCCACGGAGTCACGCTGGCCACTGCTGGACGACTCATCAATTCAAACGCCGAGCACACGCTCCGCACAGCCTATGACTTTGCGATCCTCTATAGTGATGACCCCGGCTCCGTTCTTCGCACCGAAGAGGTCGCAGAACGATGTCGTTTTTCACTCGCCGAGATCCGCTACCGCTACCCTTCCGAGCGACTCCCCAACGGCACGACATCATCCGAACGGCTACGGACACTGGCCTTCGACGGCGCCGGGGAGCGATACCCAGCGGGTATCCCCAACGAAGTGTCCCGACAACTCGAAAAGGAGCTCGCCGTCATCCGAGATCTCGAGTACGACGGGTATTTCCTCACGATGTGGGAGGTCGTGAGGTACTGCCGGCAGAAGAACATCCTCTGTCAAGGACGCGGCTCGGCCGCCAACTCGGCGGTTTGCTACTGCCTGGGGATCACCGCCATCGACCCGGTGCGTATGGGACTTCTCTTCGAGCGCTTTATATCGAAGGAGCGCGCCGAGCCGCCCGATATCGATCTCGACATCGAGCACGATCGCCGCGAGGAAGTGATCCAACACGTCTATCAAAAGTACGGCCGGAGTTACGCTGCGATGGTGGCCAACTTCATCCGCTACCGATCCCGCTCGGCAGTGCGCGAAGTGGGCAAGGTTCTGGGGCTTCAGGAAACCGCCGTCGATCGGTTTGCGCGGCTGCTGTCCCACTACGAATCGGCAACACCAGAAACGTTTGTCGAGGCGGGCTTCGATCCCGACAACCGACTGCACCAACACCTGCTCCGGTTGACCACCGAGATACAGGACTTCCCGCGTCACCTCTCGATTCACCCGGGCGGTTTTCTGCTTGGTCACGCGCCAGTAGACGAGCTCGTTCCGATCGAGAACGCCACCATGCCGGATCGCACGGTGATCCAATGGGACAAGAACGACCTCGAGGACCTGGGACTCTTCAAGGTCGACCTGCTGGGTCTCGGGGCATTGAATGTCGTCCACCGTTCGTTCGATCTCATCGAGCGGCACTGTGAGAAAACGCTCACGCTGGCCACCATCCCACCTCAGGACGAGCCGACGTTCGAGATGATCCGAAAGGGTGACACGGTGGGGGTCTTTCAGATCGAGAGCCGGGCTCAGATGGCGATGTTGCCGCGCATGAAACCTCGGCACTACTACGACCTCGTCATCGAGATCAGCATCGTCCGCCCCGGTCCGATCACCGGCGGGATGGTTCACCCCTACCTGCGGCGACGAAACGGAGAGGAGCCGGTCACGTATCCGCACCCTTCGTTGGAGCCGATTCTAAAAAAGACGCTCGGGATTCCGCTCTTTCAGGAGCAGGTGATGCAGCTGGCGGTGGTAGCCGCCGACTATACGCCGGGCGAGGCCGATCAGCTGCGGCGTGACATGGCGGCGTGGCGGAGAGCGGGGCGCATCGAGCGGCACCGGGAACGTCTCATCTCGCGCATGATCCGCAAGGGCATTCGGCAAGAGTTCGCGGAGCGGGTGTTCAAGCAGATCCGTGGGTTTGGCGATTACGGCTTCCCCGAAAGCCACGCCGCCAGCTTCGCGTTGATCGGTTACGCCACTGCATGGCTAAAGGAGCATTACCCGGCGTCCTTTCTCTGCGCGCTGCTGAATGCGCAACCGATGGGCTTCTACAGCCCAGCCACCCTCATCGAAGACGCCAAGCGCCACGGTGTCGCGATCGGCCCGGTGGATGTTCAACATAGCGATTGGGACTGTACGCTCGAGCCATCCGAAGAGAGTGGCGAAGGATTTCTCGTTCGCATGGGCTTGCGGTACGTAAAAGGACTCCAGGAGGTGGACGGCAGACGGACCGTCACAACACGACAACAGCGCGCATTCCAATCGCTTGACGATTTCGCCGCCCGAACCCGACTCGACGACGGGATGCTGGCCCGCCTCGCCGAATGTGGCGCGCTCGAGGGTTTCGAAGAAGAGCGACGCGACACTTTGTGGGACGTGTTCGGTCTCGATCGAGACGAAAGCGAAGGGCTCGATCTCGAGCTCACCGAGCCCAGCGCAACGTTTCAACACTTGAACGAGCTAGAGACGATCGGCTGGGATTACGACTTCACCTCCCACAGCCCGCGCGGGCATCCGCTCGCCCCACTGCGGGACGAGCTCACCCGAAAGCGACTGCCTGATTCAGCGACGGTCCGCAACATGAAAGACGGGGATCACGTCCGTTATGCTGGATTGGTCATCTGTCGCCAGCGACCGGGAACGGCCAAAGGGGTGGTCTTCATGACGCTCGAGGACGAGACCGGTTTTGTGAACGTCGTCATCTGGGAGCGCGTGTTTCAGAAGTATCGCCTCCTGGCGAAAACGGCATCGTTTCTAGGTGTGACGGGAAAGCTCCAGGTTCAGTCGGGCGTCGTGCATCTGGTCGCGGAGAAGCTGTGGGCGCCCCGGGTGCGCCTGAAACCCAGCAAGACAAGGAGCCGCGATTTTCACTGAGAGCGCCACTCCCTCTTCTTGTGATCGCAACCCGATACGGCACGAACATTGCTCGACCTGAGCCCCTGTCCCCAACGAAAGATCTGTGATGTTTAGAAGGGTACTGATCCTCATCTGGCTCGTTGTCGCGGCCGTGTCGCTCCTGCCCGGACTCGGCTACTACGTGACGCCGATCCAGGAGAGGGGGTACTCGGATCTGCACGAACAGTTCTCGCCGGCTGGAATCGTAGGCCACGGCTTTGGTGTCGTTGGGACGTTGCTCCTAACCGTCGGCGTCATCTTGTACTCGGCTCGCAAGCGACTGGAACGACTGTCGAAACTCGGGAACCTCAAGCATTGGCTCGACTTTCACATCTTTCTCTGCACGTTGGGACCATTCTTGGTTGTTCTCCATACCAGCTTCAAGTTCGGCGGGATCGTTTCGATCGCTTTCTGGTCCATGATGGCGGTCGTTCTCAGCGGCGTGTTTGGACGTTATGTCTACGTGTGGATTCCAAAGACCCTGAACGGTCGGTTTCTCTCAGTCCAATCGATACAAGAGCAGAAGGAGCACCTTATCAAGTCGATCCACGAGTCCTCCGGATTGCCATCCGGTGAGGTCCAGAGGATCCTCGGTAGCGTGGAATCCCGGCAGCCGCGCGGGATTCTCGGTGCACTCCTTCTCTCAACCCGATTCCGACTAGCGAAACGATCCCGCCAGAAGACAATCATGAATCTCCTGGCCGCGGAGGGGATACCTGGATCGACAAGGGTCCCCACAGCCTGGAGAAGCGTGTCTGCTCCGACTGCCACATCGATCCCAACAACATCCAGGTGTTTGAGTGCATCCTGTGCCACAACCACAACCAGCAGAAGATGGATGACAAGCACTCCGACGAGCCGGGCTATGTGTGGGAAAGCCAGGCGTGCCTTTCCTGCCACCCGAGCGGGAAGAAAGAGTGAGAACCGGTTGGAGCACGCGAACATCCGCCCTGGCCGCAACACTCCTCGTCACGGTTGGATCGCTCAGTTCCAAGGCCATGGCTCAAGAAGCGCGCCGCCAGCTCGTCATCGACTACATCGCGGGCAGCACGCTTTACATCGCTGCCGGAACTGACTCAGGCATC
>Ga0255057_10000492_pt1 | contig 22572 bp, 17 predicted proteins | sample Cases_109_6_MG_FD_189022 | JGI IMG/M metagenome (GOLD analysis project Ga0255057, IMG submission 189022) | Seawater microbial communities from Amundsen Gulf, Northwest Territories, Canada - Cases_109_6 | ecosystem: Environmental > Aquatic > Marine > Gulf | place: Canada: Northwest Territories... | reverse complement strand
AATGTCGTCAGCCTCGAGCCGAAGGTGCCCGAGGCGGTGGCCGCGGGCCTCGAGGAGCGCGCTCATGAGCTGAAGCGCTCCGAGCGCACCTGGTCCAGCGCGCAGTCCATCCTGGTCGACCCGAAGACCGGCCTCCACCATGGCGCCAGCGACCCCCGTGGCGACGGCGCCGCAATGGGCTTCGACCCGGCGGCAAACCCAGCGCCGCCGTCGGCACCCCAGCGGGAAACGGCACAGCCGGGCGCGACCCCGCAGCCAGTCTCCCCGTAGGGCCTACAGCGGTAGGTCTCCGGCGGCCGCGCTGACGCTGCCGGTCTTGGTGTAGGCCTCGATGGAGCGCATGGCGATGCGCCACTGGTGCACCTCGTCGGCACCATCGGCGAAGCGAGCCCAGCGGGCGTGCTGCGCCATCTGCGCCAGCGGCGTGTCGGTGCTGTAGCCGAGCGCGCCATGTACCTGGATGGCTCGGTCGATGATGCGGCCCAGCGCGTTGGCCACGAAGTGCTTGGTCATCGACACCTCGCTCTTGAACTCGAGGCCGTGGTCGATCTTGTAGGCCGAGTGCAACACCATCAGCTTGCACTGGTAGAGCTCCATGGTGCTGTCGGCGATCATCCACTGGATGCCCTGCTTCTCGGCCAGCAGCGAGCCGTGGGCGAAACGCTTGAGCGAGCGGTCGATCATCATCTCGAGCGCCACCTCGCTCTGGCCGATCCAGCGCATGCAGTGGGCCAGGCGCGCCGGCCCCAGCCGCGCCTGCCCCAGCAGATGACCCTGGCCGCGGCCGCCCAGCATGTTCTGCTTGGGTACGCGCAGGTTCGTGATGCGGATCTCGCAGTGGTTGTGGCTGCCACCCATGGTCGCGACGTCGCGCACCACCTCCCAGCCCTCGGAGGGGATGTCGACGAGGAAGGCGCTGTTCGCGGCCTGGGGCAGATCGGGAGCGTCTTCGGTGCGCGCGATCAGGATCGCGAACTGCGCGCCCCGCGCCCCGGAGATGAACCACTTGTGGCCGTTGACGACCCACTCGTCGCCGTCCTCCACCGCCTTGGTCTGGATCAGCGTCGGGTCCGAGCCTGCGACCTCGGGCTCCGTCATGGCGAAGCAGGAGCGGGCGCGCCCCTTGCACAGCGGGCGCAGGTACTTCTCCTTCTGCTCTTCCGTGGCCCAGTGGAGCAGGGTGTGCATGTTGCCCTCGTCCGGGGCCTGCGCGTTGAGGGCGAAGGGGCCGAAGCGGCTCTTGGCGGCCTCGGCCGAGACGGCGGCCATGGCGACGTGGCCCAGGCCCATGCCTCCGTACTCCTCGGGCATGTGCGGCAGCCACAGGCCCCACTCCAGCGCGGCCTTGCGCATCTTGATCACCTGCTCGACCAGCACCTTGCGGTCGTCCTCGTGGCTGTCGATCTCCTTTTCGGCGGGGCGGACGATCTGGTCGTTGAAGTCGCGCACCTTCTGCCGCACGAGGTCGATCTCGGGGGGAAAGCTGAAGTCGATGGCCATCGGCGTCTCCGGTTGGGGTACGGGGTCCGGAGCATGATACCGGGATGGGCCAGCCCTGGGTCAGTCGCGCCGGGCCTCGGAGTTCTGGCGGGCATCGACGGGCAGCTGCACCACGAAGCGGGTGCCCGCGCCCGGAGCGGATTCGAGCAGGATATCGCCGCCGTGACCGTTCACGATCTCGAGCGCGATCCCCAGGCCGAGGCCCGTGCCCTCGCCGACGGGCTTGGTGGTGAAGAAGGGATCGAAGATCCGCTCGCGGATTTCGGCCGGGATCCCCGGGCCGTCGTCTGCCACCTCGACCTCGACCCGATCGTCCGCGCCGCGCGTCGTGATCTGGACCAGGCCGTCGTCGCCCGCGGCCTGGGCGGCGTTCACCACCAGGTTGAGGAAGACCTGCTTGATCTGCTGCCCCGCGCAGTAGACCTCCGGGAGATCCCCGAAGTTTCGGCGCACCTCGACACGCCCGCGTAGCCGCGGGCCGGCCATCACCAGCACCTGCTCCAGCAGCTCGTTCAGGTCCGCGGGATCGCGGGCGGGAGAGCCGGCGTGCGAGAAGCCACGCACGCCTCGCACGATCTCGGCGGCGCGGTCGACTCCTTCCAACGACTCCCCGATCAGATCGTCGGCCTCATTCAGGATGGCCTGAAGATCCGGCGCGGGGATGGCCTCGCCGCGGCGCAGGGGTTCGCGGATCTTCTTCCAATAGCCGTCGAGGTGCGAGAGATTCGCGCGCACGAAGGCGAGTGGGTTGTTGATCTCGTGGGCGATGCCGGCCGCGAGCTTTCCCAGCACCGCCAACCGGTCCGAGGTGACGAGCCGGCTGCGCAGCGACTCGACTTCCCGCAGGTCCCGGACGATGGCTACATGACCAAGCGGGTTCTGCTTGCGATCGCACATCGGGCGGATCGTCACGCTGACGGGCACACTCTCTCCGGAATGGGTGCGCAGCTGCCCCTCGGCTCTGCTCGCCTCGTCGGTGGGCAGGCACAGGCTGCAGTCCAGCAGCTCGGCGAACTCCGTGTTATGGAGCTCATGCTGGTCGCGGCCCGCGAGACGAACCAGGCCCTCGTTCACGTTGCGGATGCGTCCGTTCGGATGCAGCAAGGCGACCCCGTCTGGGAGCGTCGCCAGGATCTCGTCGGAGAAGTTTCCGGGGATCACCATCGAGTAGCCGAAGCGCAACACGGTGGAGAAGGTGAGCGCGCCCATCACGGCGAAGGAGATGCTGCCGAGACGCGGCACCTGCACGTCGAACATGGGCAGCAGCACGTCTGTGGTCGACGCGGCAGCCAGTGGGATCAGCATGCCGAGCAGCACGTAGGGCCGCTGCCGGCGCACCGCCTCCAGTGGAGAGACTTCGAGAACCTTCGCGACCAGGCCGTGGCCACAGCCGATCGTCGCCAGCGTCACGGCGTAGAAGAAGGGGTAGGCCCAGCCCACCTGGTAGCCCCAGCCCCAGTGGGTGGGGACGGCTCCCGCCACCATCCCGGCCGAACTCCAGGCCAGCAACAGGAGCAGGCCACAGGCGGCGTAGCCCGTGGCCAGAACGCGGCGCAGGGTCGGGGTCCCGCCCACCAGCGCGATGAAGGCGTGCAGCACCAGGGGCCCCACGAAGATCCAGCCGGGGGCCGAGGCGCGCATCCAGCCGAGCGCCGTCGCGGCGTCGGGTGCGAGGTTCCAGGCGATCTCGCACAGGCCCCACCAGCCCGCGAAGATGTGGATCGTGCCCACCACGCGGTTCTCGAGTCGGTTGCGATCGCGAGACAGGATCAGTCCCGCGCAGAAGGCGTTCACCAGCACGGCAACGCCCAGCAGGACGATATAGGGCTGCATCGGGCTCCCCGGCTCGAAAGGCGCGCTGGCCGGACACCCGCCCAGCGCCTCCGTTACGGTCGAACGGCGGCCAGGGTGTAGGCGTCGAGGCGTACGACGCGGCGCGCGACCCGCGCTACGTCCGCCCCGCTTACCGCGCGAATCTGCTCCGGGTAGGCGCGCGAGGCCTCGGGCCCGAGGCCGTAGAGAGCGTCGAGCGAGATCTGGGCAGCGTGGCTGGCGTTGCGTTGTTGATCGATTTCGAAGCTTCCGACCAGATAGCGCCGAGCCCGCTCCAGCTCGGAAGCGTCGGGGGGCTCAGCCAACAGGCGCTCCAGTTGCTCGAAGATGCCGTCACGCGCCTCCTCATACTTCTCGGGCGCGGTCGCGATGTAGATGCAGAAGCTCCCAGGCGCGAGCCCCTCCACGTTGCTGGCGCTCACGCTGTAGGCCAGGCTGCGACGGTCGCGGAGCTCGAGAAAGAGCCGCCCGCCCTGGCCCGCCAGGATCTGGGAGATCACCTCCAGGGCGAAACGGTCCTCGTCGTCGACGGTGAGTCCGCGGAACCCGATCACCAGGTGGGCCTGGTTGCGGTCCTTGTGCACCAAGGCGTTGCGGATCTCGCCGGGCAGCTCTTCCTGGGGCGGGAGCGCGGCTTCCAGGGCCTCGGACTCGAGGTCGGCCAGCCGGGCCGAGAGGCAGTGGGCGACCTCGTCGGGGTCGACATCGCCCGCCACAGCGAGCGAGAGGTTGGGCCCGCGTACCAGGAGCCGGTGGTGGGCGGCTAGCGCCTCGGGCTCGAAAGCCTGCACCGACGCGGCGTGGCCCAGCATGGGCAGCCGGTAGGGGTGCTGGCGGTAGTGGGTCTCGGCGAAGAGCAGGAAGGCGCGCTGTCCGAGTCGGTCCTCGCGGCGTTCGATGGCGGCGAGGGTTTCGCGCCGTTCGCGCTCGATTTCGTCAGCGGCCAGGGCGGGCTCGAGAAGCGCCTCGGCGAAGAGGTCGAGCGCGGGCAGCAGCCGGTCACTGGGGGCCTCCAGGGTGAGGCCGACGGAGTTGCGCCCGGAGAAGCCATCGATTTCGGCAGCCAGGCTCTCGGTGGTTCGGGCGAAATCCGCGGCCGAGCGGCTCTGCGTGCCGCGCAGCCACATCGACGTCAAGAAAGAGGAGAGCCCGGAGCTCTCGTCGGATTCGGCCAGCAGCCCACCCCGGAATGCCGCCCGCAGCGCGACGACGGGTACGTCGCGGCGCGGCAGCACGTGGAGCTGCGCGCCGTTCGCCAGCGTGTAGCTGTGGACCTGGCTGCGCTCGGGGCGTTGCCGGGGCGGGGCGAGCGCGCGCGCAACCCGCACCACCCCGCGGTTGACCGCAGCGCGCACCCCGTCGGCGTCGAGAGCGCCGGCGGCGCTCTCGGGCAGGACGATGCCTGCGCAGAGGCGTTCCGGTCTGAGGTAGTCGCGGGCCACGCGCAGCAGGTCCTCCGCAGTCGCTCGCCGTATCGCCTCCAGGTAGGTGGCCTCCGCGGCAATGCTGCCCGCCAGGTGGTGGAAGCTCCCGAGCTTGTGGGCCAGGCCCGAGACGCTCTCGCGCTCGAAGTCCTCACTGGCCAGGAAGTTGGCGCGGGCCTTTTCGAGCTCTTCAGCCGATACCGGCTCACTGCGCGCTCGCTCCAACTCTCCCACCGCGGCCTCTACGGCGGCCTCGGCCCGCGCGGCATCGGTCTCGATGCCCACGGAGAAGAGTCCGGGGTCGAGTGGCGTGTAGCAGCCGGCGTCGATGCGGTCGGCCAGCGCGTCGTGCTCGCGCACGCGACGCACGAGGCGGCTGCTGTCGCCACTGCCCAGGACGAAGGCGAGCAGGTCGAGGTAGGGCGCGTCCGAGTGCCCGAGGCTCACGGCCGGGTGGGCCAGCTCGATGCTCACCCGCTCGAAGGGGCGGTCGAGCACCACGGTTCGCAAGCTCTCTTGAGCGGGCTCGCTGCGGCGCGCACGGCGCACGCCGCCGGCTGTCAGGCTCGCGAAGATGTCGCGCACCCGCGCGGCGAGGTCGGCCGTCTCGAAGTCGCCCGCCGCCACCACGCACAGATGGTCGGGTGTGTACCAGCGTTCGAAGAAGTCGCGCACGCGGCTGCGGTCGAAAGACGCGACGCTCTCGGCGCTACCGAGGATGGGCTTGCGGTAGGGGTGCTCTCGGTAGGCTTCGGCGAAGAGCGCATCGCCCAGCACGTGGCTCGGCGAGTCCTGGCCGCGCCGGATCTCCTCCAGCACCACCTCGACCTCGCGTGCGATCTCCTGGGGCTCGAAGCTGGAGTGGAGCACGGCGTCCGACAGCACGTCGAGCCCGGTGGCCAGGTCCGAAGAGGGCAGGGTGGCGTGGTAGACGGTGACGTCGAAGCTGGTGTAGGCGTTGATGCGCCCGCCGGCGCCCTCCACCTCGCCCGCGATCTCGCCCACGCCGCGGCGTTCGGTGCCCTTGAAGAGCATGTGCTCGTGGAAGTGGGCGAGTCCGGTCTCGGAGGCGCGCTCGTCGGCGGAGCCGACTCCCGCCCAGATCTGGAGCTCGACGACCGGAGCGAGGTGGGTCTCGCAGAGCAGGATGCCCAGCCCGTTCGCGAGCTTCTCGAAGTGCACGGGCGGCTGGCTCACTTCGGCGGAGAGTAACGAAGCCTCCCTGCTCCCGGAACGCTGCCCGGCGGCTTCGTCCCCGGACGGCTGGGGGACGCTGTACCTTGCGCGGGTGGACGAGCGGGACGAGACCAGCGTCGGCGTCTATGTGCACGTGCCTTTCTGCGAGCGGGTCTGTCCCTATTGCGATTTCGCGGTGCTGGCGACTCGCAGCCTGGCGCCAGCGAACGAGGCGCAATACGTGGACGCCCTGCTGGCCGAGCTCGGGCAGCGCTGCGGGGCCTTCGCCGGCCGCTCGCTGGCGAGCCTCTACCTGGGCGGAGGCACGCCCTCGCTGCTGCAGCCCGAGTCCATTGCTCGGCTGGTGCAGGCGGTGCGGGCCCGCTTTCCTGCCCAGGGGCCCGTCGAGATCACCTTGGAGATGAATCCCGGAACGCTCGACCGCGAGCGCCTGCCCGGCTTCCGGGCCGCGGGCGTGGGGCGCGTTTCAGTGGGAGTCCAGAGCTTCGACGACCAGACGCTAAAACGCCTGGGGCGGGCGCATCGGGCGGACGAGGCACGGCGCACGCTGCGAGCGGCGCGAGAGGCCGGCTTCGAAGCCGTATGCCTGGACCTGCTCTTCGCGGCTCCGGGACAGGACCTGGACGACTTCTCACGCGACCTGGACGAGGCCGTGGCCTTCGCGCCCGAGCACGTCTCCGCCTACGAGCTGACCCTGGAAGGCGAAACTCCCTTCGCCAAGGCCGGTCGCGAGCGCCTCGCCCTGCCCGGGGAGGACACAGGCGTAGCGATGCTCGAGCTCGCCGAACGGCGTCTCACCGATGCGGGCTACGAGCGCTACGAGCTCTCCAACTACGCCCGGCCAGGCTGCCAGGCGGTGCACAACCGCCGCTACTGGGAGAGGCGACCGGTGCTCGGGCTGGGGATGGGCGCCGTTTCGTCGGACCCGCGCGACGCCAGCGCTCCCTACGGGCGCCGTCGCACCAATCCCCGCCAGCTGAGCCAGTACCTCGCCCAGCTGCAGGCCGGGTCGCCGGCGGACCTGGCGCTTTCGGAGTGCTTGGAGGCGGCGACGGCTCGCGGGGAGGCGGCCTTCCTGGCCCTGCGCGAAGCGCGGGGCCTGGCCGCTGCGGCCTTTGCTCGCGAGTTTGGGGCGCCCCCGCGGGGGTTCTGGGCCGAGGCCATCGATACCCTGGTCGGCCGGGGACTGCTCGAGGAGGGCCCTGGAGGCGACTTGCGCCTGACTCGAGAGGGGCGCCTGCTCGCAGACAGCGTCTTTCAATATTTCGTTTGAGCGGCGCGGGTTTATTGACGAGCCGGTGCGCCCTTTGGTACTACGCTGGCAGGGTCACCGTGCAGCGCACCTCCCTCGACGAAGCCCAGCATCCCTGCCTCTCGGACCGCCAGTCCGCGGTGCTCCGCGCCGTGGTGGCGGGCTACGTGGGTGAGGCGGCGCCGATCGGCTCGAAAACGCTTTCGCACCTGCTTCCGCTCTCGATCTCCGCCGCCAGCATTCGCAACACCCTGGTGGAGCTGACCGAGCTCGGACTGGTGGAGAAGCCACACCGTTCCGCCGGACGCGTGCCCACCGAACGCGGGCTGCGTCTGTTCGTGGACAAGCTGATCAGCCCCGTCGACCTCGTGGCTTCGGAGAGACGCGACATCGCGTATCAGGTGGAGGGTGCCGACGGCGACGAAGTCGTGCCGCTGGCCTCCGGGTTGCTCTCGCGACACACACACCAGCTCGGCTTCGTGCTCTCTCCGCGAGTCGATCGTCTGACACTGCGTCACGTGAGCCTGGTGCGGCTCTCGACGGAGAAGCTCCTCGTCGTGCTGGTGACACAGACGGGCGCCGCCTACCGCAGCGTGATCCCGGACGATGATGGCCTCGGCCAGCCCGAGCTCGACCACATCGCCGGCTTGCTGAACGAACGTGTTGCCGGACGCACGCTGGCGCAGGTGCGCCGGAGGCTGGCCCGCGAGGCCGGCGCACTGCGCCAGCAGGCTGACGGACTGCTCTGCCGCGCCCTGGCGCTGGGGGCGCGGGCGCTGGCCGCCGCCCAGGATGAGGAGGCGGATCTGGTCATCGCCACCCACCTGGCTCTGCTGGACCAGCCAGAGTTCCGCGACCCGCGGCGCGTGCGGGATCTCTTCGAGGCGCTGGAGACCAAAGAGCGGCTGATCACCATGCTGGACAACATCCTCGAGCGCGAGCGGACGACCGTAGCCATCGGCGAGGAGATCGAGGAGCCAGCGCTGCGCAGGTGCGCCCTGGTGGCTCGTAGCTACGGCGCTGGCAGCGACGATTCACCCCTGGGGGTACTCGGAGTGATCGGTCCGAGTCGAATGGACTTCAGCCGGGTCATACCGTTGGTCGATTACCTGTCAGAGCTGGTGACGGGGAAGCTGCGCCTATGAGCCCGGGGAAGAAAATCGAGATCGACACTCCCGATCCGGGGGCAGACGAGCCCTCCGGCGGCAGCCTGTCGCCGAGCCCCGAGCTCGAAGAGGCGCTGCGCGAGGCCGTCCAGTCCGTCGAGGCGCCGCCGCAGGCAGCGGAAGGGGCGGCCGCTGACCCGCCGCCCGAAGGCTCGGAAGACCTGGCCCTCGAGCTCAAGCAGACCCAGGATAAGCTGCTCCGGCTGCAGGCGGACTTCGAAAATTTTCGCCGTCGCGCGCTCAAGGAGAAGACCGAGGCGCACCAGTACGGCCACCAGAATCTCGTCAAGGACCTGCTCTCCACGGTCGATAACCTCGACCGTGCCATCGAGCACGCGAGTCGCAGCGGTGGCGGGGACTTGGAGAGCCTTCTGCAGGGTGTAGAGCTGGTGCGGAGGGAGTTTCTGGGGGGCCTCGCCAAACACGGCGTGACGCCGATCGAGGCGATCGGTGAGAGCTTCGATCCGGCACTCCACGAGGCGATGGCCCAGGCGCCGGACGCCTCGGTAGCTCCGAACACGGTGATCGAGGAACTGCAAAAGGGATACAAGCTGCGCGATCGGCTGCTGCGGCCGTCACGGGTGGTAGTGGCCCGGGCTCCCGACGGGGAGACCCAGGCAGCGGAAGAGGGGCAGGCCGGCGAATAGGCTCGGTCTTTCTTTCCAGGCTCCAAGGGGGGGGAGCAGCTGGATGGGGAAAGTGATCGGCATCGATCTCGGGACGACGAACTCGTGCGTCGCCGTCTTCGAGAATGGGGAGTCCCAAGTCGTCGCCAACGCCGAAGGCTCGCGGACCACTCCGTCCGTGGTCGCATTCACCTCGGCTGGCGAGAAGCTCGTCGGTCAGATCGCCAAACGCCAGGCAGTCACCAATCCGGAGCAGACCGTCTTCGCGGTCAAGCGCCTGATCGGGCGCAAGTTCGAGGCCGGCGAGGTCCAGGCCTTCCAGACCATCGCACCCTTCGAGATCGAAGCGGCCGAGAACGGCGATGCCTGGGTGCAGGCTGGTGGCAAGCTGGCCTCGCCCCAGGAGATCTCGGCCCTGGTGCTGGCCAAGATGAAGGACACCGTTTCAGACTTCATCGGCGAGCCCGTGGAGGACGCCGTGATCACGGTGCCCGCCTACTTCGACGATTCCCAGCGCCAGGCCACCCAGGACGCTGGGCGCATCGCGGGCCTCAACGTGGTGCGCATCATCAACGAGCCCACCGCCGCGGCGCTGGCCTATGGCCTGGGCGAGCACGAGAGCCGCAGGATCGCGGTCTTCGACCTGGGCGGCGGCACCTTCGATATCTCGATCCTCGACATCTCCGACGGCGTCTTCGAGGTGCTGAGCACCAACGGAGACACCTACCTGGGCGGCGAGGACTTCGATCTCAAGCTCGTCGATCACCTGATCGAGGGCTTCCAGGCGGAGCACGCGGCCGACCTGCGCGGCGACAAGATGGCCCTGCAGCGCCTCAAGGAAGCAGCCGAGCGAGCCAAGCACGAGCTCTCCTCGGCCACCGAAACCGACGTCAATCTGCCCTTCATCGCAGCCACCGACGATGGACCGAAGCATCTCATGGCCAGCGTGACGCGTGAGCAGTTCGAGCAGCTCACCGTCGAGCTGGTCGAGTCGCTCGTGGAGCCCTGCGAGATGGCACTCTCCGACGCCGGAATCTCGGCTGCGGAGGTAGACGAGGTGATCCTCGTGGGCGGCATGACACGCATGCCGGCCGTGCAGCAAAAGGTCGCGGAGATCTTCGGCAAGCAGCCCGGCAAGGGTGTGAACCCCGACGAGGTGGTCGCGGCCGGCGCTGCCATCCAGGCGGGCGTGATGACGGGTGAGGTGGAGAACGTCCTGCTGCTCGACGTCACGCCGCTCTCGCTCGGCGTGGAAACCCAGGGCGGCGTCTCCACGGCCATCATTGCCCGCAACACGACCATTCCTACCTCGAAGTCGCAGATCTTCTCGACCACCGAGGACGACCAGACGGTGGTGCGGATTCATGTGCTCCAGGGCGAGCGCGAGATGGCGAAGGACAACACGACCCTGGGCCGCTTCGAGCTGGTGGGCATTCTGGCCGCGCCGCGCGGCGTGCCTCAGATCGAGGTGAACTTCGACATCGACGCCGACGGCGTCGTCAACGTGTCTGCCAAGGACCTCGGCACGGGCATGAGCCAGGCAATTCGAGTGACCGCTTCGAGTGGCCTGGACGAGGACGAGGTCACGCGCCTGGTCGGCGAGGCCGAGGAGCACGGCGAGGCCGACCGCCAGCGCCGCGAGATGGTCGATCTGCGCAACAAGGCCGACGGCCTGATCTACTCCACCGAGAGGACTCTCGAGGAGTTCGCCGAGAACGTCTCCGATGAAGACCGGGACGAGCTCCTCGACGCCATCGAGGCCGCGAAGGAGGCCATGAAGGGGGACGACGGCGGGGCCGTGCGGACCGCCGTTGACGAACTCTCGGCACTCACTTACAAAATGACCGAGACTCTGTACGCCGAGCTGGGAGCAGATGGCGCCGAGTAGCCGGGTTGGGGGCTCTGGCGAGCCCCAGTAGCCGGCGCCGGGAGGCCCTCTCGGCCGGCCCCATTCCCATCCGCATTTCGGAACCCTCGAGGCCTCGGCAGCGTGGCGAAGCGCGACTACTACGAGATTCTGGGCGTGGCCCGCGATGCCGATGAGGTCGGGCTCAAGAAGGCCTATCGCAAGATCGCGCTGGAGAACCATCCGGACCGCAACCCCGACGATCCCGCCGCCGAAGATCGCTTCAAGGAGGCCTCGGAGGCCTACGCGGTGCTCTCGGACGCGGACAAGCGTCGCGCCTACAACCGCTTCGGCCACCAAGGCGTGGGCATGGGCGGCCCCGCCGGGGGCTTCACGGACTTCGGTGACCTCGGCAACTTCACCGACCTGTTCAGCGACCTCTTCGGAGACCTCTTCGGCGGATCGCGCGGGGGGCGGCACCGCGCCGGGCGAGGCCAGCGCGGCGCGGACCTCCGCTACAACATCGAGATCGAGCTCAGCGACGTGCTCGACGGCATGGAAGCCTCGATCCAGATCCCGAAGATGCGGCCCTGCGGCACCTGCCAGGGCAGTGGGGCGCGTCCGGGTACGACCCCGGAGTCCTGCTCTCGCTGCCACGGTTCGGGACAGGTGGTGCTGCAACAGGGCTTCTTCCGCATCAGCCGGCCCTGCGATGGCTGTGCCGGGGCCGGAGAGATCGTCAGGCACCCTTGTAGCGAGTGCCGGGGAGCGGGGAGGCTGGAAGGTCTGCAGAGCATCCGCGTCAAGATCCCCGGCGGGGTCGAGGACGGAATGCGCCTGCGGCTGTCCGGTGAGGGCGAGGCCGGCATCGCCGGCGGCCCGCCCGGCGACCTCTTCGTGGTGATCTCGATCAAGGAGCACCCGCTCTTCGAGCGCGATGGGCCAGACCTACACTGCCAGGTCCCGATCTCGTTCGTGCAGGCCACCCTGGGCGACGAGATCGAAGTTCCGACGCTAGAGGGCAAGGTGAAGCTCAAGGTGCCGGAGGGCACCCAGACGGGGAAGATCCTGCGCCTGCGCGCCAAGGGTCTGCCCTCCCTACGCTCCTCCCAGCGAGGTGACCAGATGCTCCACATCTTCGCGGAGACTCCGACCCGGCTGACGAAGCGGCAGCGCGATATCCTGGGCGAATTCGCCGCCGAAGGCGGAAACGAGGTGTCGCCCGTCACGAAGTCCTTCCTGGACAAGCTCCGAGACCTCTTCGAGTGAGGAAGTCGCCGCAGCGTAGGGGAGAGCTTCGGGCGTGGGCGCAGCGGCTCGCGGCCCTACTGCTGCTGGGTCTCGTGCTGCAGGGCTGCCAGGGGCTGCCGGGCGCCGTCGAGCCGGCAGCCAGCGAAGAGGAGAAGCAGGCCTATGCCCAGGCGCTCTCCGCCCAGGGCAAAGACCCGGAAGCTACCGAGCGTGCCCTCGAGGCCTTCCTACGCCAATACCCGGGGAGCTCGCTCGGCGACGACGCGCGCATGCGTCTGGCGGAGATCGCCCAGGCTCGGGGTGATACGGAGGCGGTGCTCGCCCAGTACCGCGCCGTGGTGCGCGACCACCCGGACGGCGACCGTGCCGACGCGGCGCGGGTAGAGCTGGCGCGCCTCGAGCTGGCGCGCGGGAACCCGCGGGCCGCGGCCGATGCGCTCGAACGCGTGAAGCTAGGCCGGCTCTCGAGTGCGGAGCGACGCCTGGCCTACCGCGTGCTGGCCGACGCGTCCGAGGACCCGGTGCAGAAGGTTCGCTGGCTCTCCCACGTGCGCGCGGCGGAGACCGACGAGGCCGAGGTCGAGCGAGTCGACGCAGAGCTGGATCAGCTCCTGGCGCAGATGGATTCCAAACAGCTCGAGGCGGCAGCGGAGCAGATCGGACGGGAGATTCCGGCGGCCCGCGCCTGGCTGGAGGCCTCCCAGCGCGCCATGGAGGCCCGGGATTTCGACCGCGCACGGGAGTGGCTGGACCGCGCGTCCAGGCTGCCTCTGGCGCCGCCGTACCGCGCACGCCTGACGTCGGTGGATCAGCAGCTGCGGCTGCGCGAGGCGGGCCACGTGGCGGACGTCGACCTGCCTTCGTTCGCCGCGGTCGCGCTGGAGCCGGCCCCCAACCTGGCCACGGCCCAGGGCACCCTGGGCGTGGTGTTGCCGCTCACGGGTCGCTTCGCCCGCTTCGGCGAAGCGAGTCTGCAGGGGATCCTGCTGGCGTCTGGGGTCTTCGGTGGCGACGCCACCAGCCCGCGCATGCGCGTGCTGATCCGCGACAGCGGTGGGAGCCCGGAGCGTGCGGCCGCCGCGGTGCACGAACTCGCCGACGCCGGAGTCGTCGCGGTGGTCGGGCCGCTGCTATCCGAGGAGTGCGAGGCCGCCGCCGCCGCTGCCGAGCGCGCGGGAGTACCGCTGCTGACCCTCACCGCGCGCGAGGAGGTCAGCGCCGCGCGCCCCCACGTCTTCCGGGTGCGCACCATGCCCCGCGAAGAGGTGGAGGCTCTGGTCGACCACGCGATGCGCACCCTGGGCGCCCAGCGCTTCGCGATTCTCTACCCGGGAGACGCCTACGGGCGCGGCCTCCGGCGGCTGTTCTGGAATGCGGTGGAGGAGCGGGGCGGCGTGGTGGCCGGCGTCGCATCCTACGACCCGGGTGCCACCGACTTCGGCGATCCGATCCGCAAGCTGATCGGCTACCCGCTGCTCAGCTCTGCGGAGAAGCAGGCGTTGAAGCAGCGCGGCGAGATGGAGAAGCGCGCGCGACGCCTCCCGCCCGATGAGGCGGCCGCTCTGCGTGTGAAGGCGAGGGCGCTGACCGGCCCGGACGGCGCCCTGCTGCCGCCCATCGTCGACTTCGACGCGCTCTTCATCCCCGAGTCGTACGAGAAGGTCGTCCTGATCGCACCGCAGCTTGCTTTCCACGAGGCCGTGGGAATGACGCTGCTGGGCCCGAACGGCTGGTATCACCCAGACCTCGTGCGCATCGGGCGGGAGCACGTGGAGGGCGCCGTGTTCACGGCCCATTTCTACGGTGAGAGCGGTCTGGGCTTCGTACGCGACTTCGATGGGCGCTTCGAGGCGGCCTACGCCGAGCAGCCGGATGTGCTCGCGGCCCAGGCCTTCGACGCCGCAAACCTGGTGCTGATGCAGCTCGCTGACGGGGCGGATTCGCGCGAGGATGTGCGCGAGGGAGTGCTCGAGATCGAGGGCTATCCGGGTGTCACGGGGGTGCTCACCATGCGCGCCGACGGCAACGCCCGCAAGCGCCCCTTCCTGCTGGCCGTCGAGCGCGGGAAGATCGGACAGGTGGGGCTGGAGTAGCTCCGGCCCGCGTCAGCTTCCCGGCTCTTCCTCTGCCCCCGAAAGCCCGCTCTCCCCGTAGCGCTGCGCAGGTCCCGCTCCGCCCGGGCCCAAGCGGCCGCCCCGCCCCAGGTGACCCTGGCCCGGTACGAAGTTCACCTCGACCCGAATTCCGTCGGGGTCCTCGAAGAGAACGGAGTAGTAGCCCGGCGCGAAGTGGGAGCCGTCTTCGGGAGCGTGAACCACGTGGGCGCTGAGTTCCTCGCTGGCGAAACGATAGACGGCATCCACGTCCTCGCGGCGTCGCGCGCGGAAGCAGAAGTGGTGGAGGCCTGCTGTCTCCTGATCGAAGCGGCGTTCGCGCTTTTCCGCGGGAGCTCCGCGCACGAGCACGCCCGTGCGGCTGCCGATGCAGTAGATGACGTCCGGCGCCTTCACCAGCGTCTTCATCTCGAGGAAGTGGCACAGCGCCTCCCAGAAGGGCAGGCACCGTTCTGTGTCGTTCACGGTGAGCTGGATGTGGGCGATGCCGTTCATCTCGACACTCATGGGGCCTCTCGTGCGTCGGGTCTGCCGCCACGCTAGCCCGGTCCGCTGGCTCGGAGTCGCCGGCAATTGCCCGCAATTCGGAGGCAAGGTCTCCTCGGAGGCATCAAGCAAAGCGGTCGCCGGGTCGAAAACCATGTCATGAAGGAAATCGATCCGTCGTTCGCGGTACCGGAAGAGCTGCCGCTGTTGCCTCTGCGCGACCTGGTGGTCTTTCCCTACATGGTGCTGCCGCTGTTCGTGGCCCGTGAGCGTTCCATCGCTGCCGTCGAGGATGCTCTGGCCGGCGATCGCCTGGTGCTGCTGGTGGCGCAGCGCGAGTCCGAGCTCGAAGAACCCGAGCCCGACGACCTCTACCGGGTGGGCACGGTGGCCATGGTGATGCGTGTTCTGCGCATGGGTGACGGCCGCGTGAAGGTGCTGGTGCAGGGCCTGGGCAAGGCCCAGATCGAATCCTTCGTCGAACACGCCCGCAGCCGTTGGGTGCGCGTGAGCGAGCTGCCCTCCGATGAGGAGGCCGAATGGTGCGTGGAGGCCGAGGCCCTGATCCGGGCCGTGCGCGCCCGGGTCGAGGAGCTGCTGCCGTTGAAGAACCTCCCGCCCGAGGTGCTCTCGGTCACGGCGAACGTCCACGAGGCGGGCCGCCTGGCCGACCTGGTGGCGTCGAACCTGCGCCTGCGTGCGGCCGAGGCCCAGGAGCTGCTCGAGATCGTCGATCCGCTGGCACGCTTGCGCCGCGTCGACGCCCTGCTTCGGCGCGAGCTGGAAGTCACGACCGTTCAGGCTGAGATCCAGAACCAGGCCCAGGACGAGATGAGCCGGAGCCAGCGCGAGGGCTACCTGCGTGAGCAGCTGCGCGCCATTCAAGCGGAGCTGGGGGAGACGGATCCTCGCCTGGAGGAGGTCGAGGACTACCGCAGCAAGATCGATGAATCCGGCATGCCCGAGGAGGCGCTGGCCGAGGCCCAGCGCCAGCTGCGGCGCATCGAACGCATGCACCCCGACGGTCCCGAGGCCCATGTGCTGCGTACCTACCTCGACTGGATGGTGGAGCTGCCCTGGGCGACCGAGTCCGCCGACCAGCTCGACCTCCCGAACGCCAAGGCGATCCTCGACGAGGACCACGCCCACCTGGCGTCGATCAAGGACCGCATCCTGGAGTACCTCGGCGTGCTCAAGCTGCGCGGGGACTCCCGGGGCCCGATCCTGTGCTTCGCGGGACCGCCCGGTGTGGGCAAGACCTCGCTCGGGCGCTCCATCGCCCGCGCCATGGGACGCGAGTTCGTGCGCATCTCCCTGGGAGGCGTGCGCGACGAGGCCGAGATCCGCGGCCACCGCCGCACCTACGTGGGCGCCCTGCCGGGACGCATCGTCCAGGGCCTGAAGCAGGCCGGGACCCGCAACCCGGTCTTCATGCTCGACGAGATCGACAAGCTTGGCGCGGACTTCCGGGGAGACCCCTCCTCGGCCCTGCTGGAGGTGCTGGATCCCGAGCAGAACGTGCACTTCAGCGACCACTACCTGAACGTCGCCTTCGATCTCTCGCGCGTGCTCTTCATCACGACCGCCAACATGCTGGATTCGATCCCCAGCCCGCTGCGCGACCGCATGGAGCTGATCCGGATCCCCGGTTACACGCCGGAGGAGAAGGTCGACATCGCGCGCTCCTACCTGATTCCCAGGCAGACCCGCGAGCACGGCCTGCCGGAGGGACGCATCCGCTGGTCCGAGGCGGCGCTGCTGCGCATGGTCACCGACTACACGCGGGAGGCCGGCGTTCGCGACCTAGAACGCCGCATCGCTGCGGTGTGCCGCAAGACGGCCCGGCGCGCGGCCGAGGGCGAGGAACGCGACCTGCACGCAACGCGGCGCACCCTCGAGCGCCTGCTCGGGCCCCCGCCCTACGAGGGAGACGAGCCGTCCCGCGTGGGAGAGGTGGGCGTGGCCAACGGTCTGGCGTGGACCGAGAGCGGCGGCGAGGTGCTCACGATCGAGGCCACGCTGACCCACGGCAAGGGCCTGGTGCTGACCGGTCAGCTGGGCGACGTGATGAAGGAGTCGGGCCACGCCGCGCTCACGTTTACGCGGGGTCGCGGCGCGGAGTTCGGTTTCGACGAGGCGCTGTTCTCGCGCCACGAGGTTCACGTCCACGTGCCGGCCGGGGCGATCCCGAAGGACGGTCCGTCGGCCGGCACTGCCATGGCGACGGCGCTCGTCTCCCTCGCGACCCGCATTCCGGTTCGCGCCGACGTGGCCATGACCGGCGAGGTGACACTGCGGGGCCGCGTGCTGCCGGTAGGCGGCGTGCGCGAGAAGGCCCTGGCCGCACTGCGGGCCGGCATCCGCCACGTGGTGTTGCCGCGCAAGAACCTTCAGGATCTGCGCGACATCCCGGTGGACCTGAAACGTCGCATCCACTTCGTTCCGGTCGACGACATGAGCGAGGTGCTCGAGGCGGCGCTGGAACGCAGCCTGCCGCGCGCGACCCCGGCGCCCCCGGCCCGCGGCTCGAGCCACGCGCCCGTCGCGACGGTCAAGGGCCGTTAGAGGGGCTCAGCCCACGCGTGAGCGTTCAGCGGCGCCGTCCGCCGAAGCGGTACTGCACGCCCCCGCCGACACTCAGATAGCTGTAGTCGCTCACGTCGAGGCCGCCGAGCTGGTAGTTCCCACTCACGGCAAGCACCCAGTGCTGCGTGATGTAGAAGTCCATGCCGGCGCCGAAGCGGCCCGCGATGTCGCCGCGGTTGCGGTCACCGCCTCCCGAGGGGTCCACCCACATCCAGCTGACTCCCGCCTTGAGCCACGGCTGGAAGCGATTGAAGATCGAGTGGGGCTCGAAGACACGCGCCAGGGGGTAGGCCCGGCCACTGACGGCGAAGTTGAAGGTGCGGTAGTCCGGGTCTCCGCCGTTGCCCGCGAAGTTGTCGATGTACTCGGTCTCGAGCTCCATTCCGAACATGCGCCAGAAGCGCCAGCCTCCGAGCACGTTGAGGCCGGCACCGTCGTCGACGTCGAAGCGGTCGAAGTTCTCGAAGGCGTAGACGCCCTGGGCCTGGAGGTACCAGCCGTTCCGGGTGAAGTCCAGCGGCGGCGGCTCCGCCTGCGCCGCAGGCGGCGCCCCCAGCGCGACGGCCGAAACAGCCGCGGCCGCGAGCAGAGCGATGGTCGTGCGCATGGGTCCCCCGGGTTGTTTCGTCGACACCCGGCGGCCATCATGCGCGAACGCGCAGCCCCATTGCAAGCCGGCGCGCCGGCTGGTGTAGCCGCGAGAGGTGTCGCGCGCATGCGTTTGCGGGATCTGGGAGAGTTCGAGCTCATCGAGCGCATCGCGCGCCGAGCTGCCCGGCTTCCGTCGACGCGGGACGTGGTGCTATCGATCGGCGACGACGCCGCCGTGCTGCGGCCGCGTCCGGGGGAGGACCTGGTGGTCACCACGGACGCGGCCGTCGAGAACGTCCACTTTCGTTGGGATCGCGCTAGCCCCCGGGTCATTGGACGCCGCGCCCTGGTCGCGAATCTCTCGGATCTGGCCGCGATGGGGGCGCGGCCCTTGGGCTGCGTGGCCTCGTTGGTGGCTCCGGGAGAACTCGAGCTGGGCCGTGTGGACGGGTTGATGGATGGGATCCTGGCCGAGGCCCGGCTGCACGCCTGTCCCCTGGTCGGGGGCAACCTGAGCCGTGGCGGGGAGACCTCTCTGGCCATCACCGCCTTCGGGGCCTGCCGGCGAGGGGCTGCGCTCACCCGGCGTGGCGCCCGGGCCGGTGACCGCATCCTGGTAACCGGCAGCCTGGGCGCCTCCGCCCTTGCGCTGGCCCGCGCCGAACGCGTCGGCGCTCCGATTCGCCGGGTGCCCCGGCCCCGGCTGGTGGCCGGGCGCGCGCTGGCCCGCCTGCCGGGCGTGGGCGCCTGCATCGACGTGTCCGACGGCCTGGAGGCCGACCTGGCTCACCTGCTCGCCGGGCGCGGCTTGCGGGCCGAGCTCGACACCCGGCATCTGCCGCTGCCGCGGGGTTTCCGAGCCGCGTGCGAGGAGCTCGGCCTCGATCCGGCCGCGCTGGCCAGTGCGGGCGGCGAAGACTACGAGCTGCTCTTCACGCTGAGGCCCGGAACGCCCAGCGAAAGGCACCTCAGCAAGCGCCTAGGGGTGCGGGTCACGCAGCTGGGACGCGTCGTGAAGGGAGCCCGAGGCAGCCTTCCCCCGCGGGGGTGGCGGCACTTCTAGGTCTCTGAATTGGCAGCTTCTGCGGAGGCCTCCGCGCACCGATACACGTGGGCGTGCGGGTGTCGCTGACTCACAAGTTCGTGATCGGATCGCTAGTCGTGGGCGGGGCCGTGGTGGCCTTCCCCCTGTTGCTCGAGCGCAGCGGGCTCGCGGTGTCGCCCTGGGTGGGCCCCTTCGTGGCGCTGGGCGTGGGCGCTGCCATCGGCTTCTTCCTGTCTCGCGAGCTGACCCGGACTTTCCAGGGCCTGCGCACCGCCACGGAACAGATCAGCCGGGGCGATCTCACCACTCGCGTGGGGCTACCCGAAAACGCGCGCTTTCCCGACGAAACCAACGACCTGGGCCACAGCATCCAGCGCATGGCGCGCAACCTGCGCGATCTGGTGGAGCACGTGCAGCGCACCGGTGACTCGGTGTCGAGTGCCGCCCATGAGCTCACCCGGGCCGCCGAAGGCGCCAGCCAGAGCACGGGCGAGATTTCCTCGACGGTGTCGGATCTCGCCCGCAGCGTGGCCGAGCAGCAGAAGCTCCTGAACGACGCCAACCGCCTGATGCACGAGATCGCGGTGGCGCTGGAGCGCAACGCCGACCGGGCGCGCGAGGCCTTCGGCTTCGCGGCCGAGGCGAATCAGAAGGCCCACTCGGGCGTCGATGTCGCGCGCCTGGCCATCGAGAAGATGCGTCTGGTCTTCGAGCGCGTCGAGCAGTCCGTGACGCGTGTCTTCACCCTGGAGGAGAAGACCCGACACGTGAATCAGATCACCGCACTCATCACGAGTGTCGCGCACCGCACCAATCTGCTCTCGCTGAATGCCTCCATCGAGGCGGCCCGAGCCGGTGAGGCGGGGCGCGGCTTCTCCGTCGTGGCGGAGGAGATCCGCAAGCTGGCCGAGAGCGCCGGCCAGAGCGCCGAGGAGATCTCGAAGCTGATCGCGGAGATCCAGACCGACACCCAGGCAGTCGCCGACGAGATGCGCGAGTCGAGCCTCGGTGTGCGCGAGGGCCGGGAGGACGTCGACACCATCGCCCACTCGCTGGAGCACATCCGCTCCGCCGTCGGCGAGGCGGCGACCCGTGCCGAGGAGATCTTCCAGGGAACCGACCTGCAGACCCAGGACATCGAGCGCATGGTGGCCGCCATGGACGAGGTGGCGAAGGTCGCCGAGCACAACGCGGTGGTAATCGAAGGCGTCGAGAACACCTCTGGCCAGCAGCTCGGCTCGATGTCCGAGATGGTGGCGGCCTCCGGCACCCTGCTCGGTCTGGCGGAGGAGCTCCAGGGCGTGCTGCGCCGCCTCGAGACCGGGAGCCCCGCTCCCGAGGAGCAGGCCCCGTGAGCGGCGGGCAGGGGGCGATCGGCGCGGAGCAGGATCGGCTGCTGGCCTTCGAGGTCGCCGGCAGTCGCTATGCGCTCCCCATCGGCTGCGTCGTCGAGGTGGGCGAGGTGGCTCCCCTGGCCTGCATCCCGACCCTGCCGCAGCGCGTGGGTGGCGTGATGAACCACCACGGCGACGCGCTTCCGGTGCTGCGACGCGGGGTGCTGCTCGACGTCGACGAGGAGGGGCTGCCCGAGCCCGCTCACGTGCTGGCAATCACGGCCCGGCCCTCGGGCGGGGCGCGACTGGGCGTACCCGTGGACCGCATCGTCGGCTTCGTGGACGGCGCTCCGGCGACCGCGCTAGGAGACGACCCGGTGGCAGAGCGACGCGTGGTGGATGGCCGTGTTCTGTTCGTGCTCGACCCACAGCGGCTCGTGGCACGCGCGAAGGACGAGATCGAGAACTCACTCGGCAAGGAGTGAGTCACTCAAAAGGGGGAGATGAGATGGCCCGAATTCTGGTAGCCGACGACGCCTCTTTCATGCGTCAGATGATTCGCGAGATCGTCGAGTCGGAGGGGCACGAGGTGGTGGCGGAGGCCTCTGACGGTGTGGAGGCGATCGACCAGTACCGCACGCATCAGCCGGACGTGGTGACGATGGACATCGTGATGCCGCGGCGCTCGGGCATCGATGCCGTCAAGGGGATCCTCGAGCTGGACGCCGGCGCCTGCGTCGTGATGTGCAGCGCGCTGGGGCAGGAGAGCCTCGTCACCGAGGCGCTCCAGGCTGGAGCCAAGGACTTCATCGTGAAGCCCTTCAAGCCCGACGCCGTGATCCAGACGCTGGGCAAGGTGCTGGAGAAAGAGGACCTCTAGCCTTGGACATGGCCAAGTATCGCGATGTCTTCCTCGAGGAGGCCACGGACCACCTCGCGGAGATGAGCCGTGCCCTGCTCGATCTCGAGAAGGACCCGAGGCGCGTGGAGGCGATCGACGTGCTGTTCCGCATGGCGCACTCGATCAAGGGCATGGCGGCGTCGTTGGAGTACGCATCCATCGCCGAGGTTGCTCACCTTCTCGAGGACCGCATGCAGGAGATCCGTTCCGCCGCGCGGCTCGGTGGGCCCGAGGATCTGGCGCTGCTCTTTCGCGGGCTCGAGGGTCTCGAGTGCATGGTGGCGGTCGTGCGCGAGACCGGTGAGCCGCCGCCGCCCGATCCTGAGCTGGCGGCTGCTCTCTCCGCGGCGTCCGCGGCAGAGGCGGAGACCGACCCAAAAAAAGCCTGAGCGCGGAGGCCGCCCCGGCGCCCCGCGCGGATACGGCGCCGACCCCGCACAGCCAGGACCGGGCGGATCCCGGCGCGGGCAGGCCGCTTGATGCCCCCCGGCCGCCGCCCTCCGTGCGCGTCCAGACCGAGACGCTGGATCGCTTCCTCGGGACCGTCGGTGAGGTCATCCTCAACGCCAGCCAGGTGCGCACCGCAGGGGCCGCAGATGTCCCGGATCGCGGCGCCCAGCTGGCTGCGAGCCTCGACCGCATGGACCGCGTGGTCGGGGACCTCCAGCTCCGCGCCCTGGAGCTGCGCACGACGCCGCTGCTGCGCATCGTGGAGCCGTTGCCGCGCATGGCGCGGGACGTGGCCCAGAGGCTCGGCAAGCGCGTCGAGGTGGAGATCCACGGCGGCGAGCTCGAGCTGGACCGCAGCATTCTGGATCGCTTGAGCGATCCGTTGGTGCATCTGATTCGCAACGCCGTCGATCACGGCATCGAGACGCCGGCCGAGCGGACGGCGGCGGGCAAGCCCCCGACCGGCCGCATTCGCATCGACGCGCGCCGGGAGAAGGACCTGATCCGCATCGCGGTCGGCGACGACGGCGCCGGCATGGACCTCGAGGCCCTGCGCAGGCGGGCCGTCGAAGGGGGGCTGCTGCACCCCGACGTGGCGGAAGACCTTCCGGCCAGCGAGCTGGCTGCCTTGGTGTTTCACCCGGGTCTTTCCACCGCAGAGGTCGTCTCCGAGATCTCCGGCCGCGGCGTGGGCATGGACGCGGTTCGCAGCACCATCGAGGCGCTGGGCGGCGACATCGAGTTGCGCACCGATCGGGGCAGGGGAACCACCACGACGCTGTCCGCCCCCATCAGCGCCGCCGTGCAGAAGGTGCTGCTGCTGAGCGCCGGCGACGAGACCGTGGCAATACCCATCGCCAAGGTGGAGCGCATCGTGGAGGTGGACGCAGAGGCGATCGAGCGCAGCTCCCACGACGCGTTCGCCATGGTGGACGACGAGCCCGTGCCGCTACTCGACCTGGGTCCGCGA
>Ga0255057_10000490_pt1 | contig 22597 bp, 22 predicted proteins | sample Cases_109_6_MG_FD_189022 | JGI IMG/M metagenome (GOLD analysis project Ga0255057, IMG submission 189022) | Seawater microbial communities from Amundsen Gulf, Northwest Territories, Canada - Cases_109_6 | ecosystem: Environmental > Aquatic > Marine > Gulf | place: Canada: Northwest Territories... | reverse complement strand
CCTTCGTTGAGCAATGATTTGAGTCGTTCGACGTGCTCCGGTCGAGCGGCGGCGCGTCCGGCTCTGCTGTCGTCGACGTCCTCACTAATGACCGCATACCACATCACTCTCGTCCTTCATTATCGGTTTCTTCGACGACATCCATTTTCGACGCGAGCCAGATCACCTGAGTGAAAATAAATATCATGGTAATTGCCAGCAGACCGAATACTTTGAACTTGACCCAAAAATCCAGGCTGAAGTTGAACGCGACATAGAGATTCAGTACTCCCATGGCGACAAAAAACCCGGCCCAGAGGAAACTCAATCCTCGCCATTGCCGATCGCTGATCTGATCGGTTGGCAACTCGCCGGAAACATCGATGAGCCTCCGGACCAACGGCTTCTTGCCAATCCAGTTGCTACCCACGAGGGCAATCGACACGATCCAGTAATAGACAGTCGGTTTCCAAAAGAGAAATGCGGCATCCCTGAAGTAGAGTGTCGCCGCGGCAAACGGGTATAGCAGGATCGTCGACCAGAGGTACATCTTGTCGATCTTCCTGGAGACCAGATATTTCGCGGCCAAACCAATCGGCGCCGCAACCATCAGCACAATAAGCGCGAAGAATATGTCCTTCCAGAGGAAAGCGGCGAAAAACAAAATCAAAGGGATAAATTCGAACATCTTGGTCGCTGATCATCACTGTCGGCAAAATCGAGTAGGCGATAATAGCCCGATAGCGCCGTAAAAGCCTATGGTCAAAAAGGCCTTGCGTCGTGGCGACGACACCCTACAATCCGCGCGTGGCGAGACTCATCGAAATTCATCCAACGGACCCGCAGCCGCGTCTTGTTGAGTCTGTTGTTCGAGCAATCCAGGACGGTGGCCTGATAGCCTATCCCACGGACTCGAGCTATGCCTTTGGCTGCCATATTGGCGATAAACGAGCCATGGACCGCATTCGGCGTATCCGGCGGACGGATCAAAAACACAATTTCACACTGGTCTGTAGTGATCTATCGGAAATCAGCCTCTACGCTCGTGTCGACAATTGGGCCTATCGCCTGCTCAAGTCGATGACGCCCGGACCGTACACGTTCGTTCTGCAGGCCACGCGCGAAGTACCCAAGCGCCTGCAGAATCCCAAGCGTCGAACCATTGGCCTTCGGGTTCCCGATCACGCGCTCGTACACGCAATGCTGGAGAGCCTGGGTGAGCCCATCATGAGTTCAACTCTGACCCTTCCAGGGGACGACATGCCGCTTACAGACCCCGCCGAGATTGAAGAGAGAATTGGTCACGAAGTGGACGTAATCGTCGCTGCCGGGCCGACCGGTATCGAGCCAACCACGGTGCTCGACTTGTCTCATGGATCGGTCGAAATCCTGCGTCAGGGACGCGGCGACGTCAGCGCTTTGGTGTAACGGATATTGTCGCCGCGGGGCGACCAAATCAGTGGCTTTAAGAGCCGTGAATTGAGCTAGAATGCGCGGAAATCCGCCGGAATCACCAATGAAGCCTGACCTCAAAGTCCTGAGACAAGAAGATGCGCCCAAACCGCCGCAGGACAAGAAGCAGAGCCCGGCCCAAGGCGAAATGCCATTTGCTGTCGTGGACGGCGAGCCGGTAACCACATTACCCCAGGATCTCTACATTCCGCCGTACGCGCTACAGGTTTTTCTCGAAGCATTCGAGGGCCCACTGGATCTGCTGCTGTACCTGATTCGCCGGCAAAACATCGACGTTCTCGATATTCCAATTGCAGAGATCACGAAGCAGTACGTGCAGTACATAGACCTAATGACCGACATGCAACTTGATCTGGCGGGTGAGTATCTCGTCATGGCCGCCATGCTGGCTGAGATCAAGTCACGCATGCTTCTTCCGCGCCCGGACATCGAGGAGGACGATGAAGAAGATCCACGTGCTGAACTGGTGCGCCGCCTGCAGGAGTACGAGCGCTTCAAAAAGGCCGCCCAGGATATTTCTGATTTGCCGCGCCTGGAGCGCGATGTATTTGTAGCAACCGTTGATGCGCCCGAGCGCAAGATTGTTACGAAGATGCCGGATGTAACGATGAAGGAATTGCTACTGGCGTTTCACGATGTACTAAAGCGTGCCGAGATGTTCTCAAACCTGCATTTGCAGCGAGAGCCTTTGTCGGTGAGGCAGCGCATGTCGGAGATACTGACGAGTATTAAGGCCGGTCAGTTCACCGGCTTTGCAGACTTGTTCGACGCGGAAGAAGGACGCATGGGTGTGGCGGTCACGTTTATCGCGATTCTTGAGTTGCTCAAGGAGTCCATCATTGAGGTCGTCCAGGCTGAAGAGTTCGCGCCATTGCATGTGCGAGCGGCGTCTTCGGTAAGGCTGGTAGAAGACGAGGAAGAACTGCCGAATGGATGAGTTGGAAATCAGGTATTTCCTGGAGGCAGCCTTGCTCGCGGCAGGCCGGCCCCTGAACGTCGATCAATTGCAGAGTCTTTTCGACGGTCGATCCGTACCCAAAAAGGCCGAGATTCGCGAGGCGATCCAAAGTCTCATCGACGAATACGACGGCCGCGGCATCACGGTTGCCGAGGTCGCATCGGGATTTCGTATTCAGGTTAAAGCGGGCATGGCGGAACGCCTGCAAAAACTCTGGGAAGATCGGCCGCCACGCTATTCGCGTGCGCTTTTTGAGACCCTGGCCCTGGTCGCATACCGTCAACCGGTAACGCGCGGCGAAATTGAGGAGATTCGTGGTGTTAGTGTCAGTGCGAACATCGTTCGAACGCTGATAGAACGGGACTGGGTTCGAGTCGTCGGTCATCGCGACGTGCCAGGCCGCCCGGAGATGTTCGGCACGACCAAGGCATTTCTGGATTATTTCGGTCTGAAGAAGCTGGATGATCTGCCGCCATTGGCTGACTTGTCGGATTGGGAAAGCTTGCGAATTCAGCTCAATCTCCCGGAGGTCGAGGAAGATCTCACTGGCGTTACTGCCGAGGCGACTGACCTGCCCGTACTCTACCCGGAAATCGGTGTCGAAAGCGGAGAATCGGAACCAGCGCCTGTCGAAGAACAATTGGCGGCGGAGGCAGGGGATCCGACCGATGACGACCAATTGATCGTTACCGAATGGCCGGACCCTGCCGACTCGACCGGCTGATTTCTTTCGTTGGCTGACCGTATTCAGAAAGTCCTGGCTGCAGCCGGACATGGCTCGCGTCGTGAAGTCGAACGATGGATTCGCGACGGGCGCCTCAAAGTCGACGGCAAAATTGCGCAACTAGGGGATACTCTCGAGGGCGATGAGCAGGTCATTTTTGATCAACGCAAGCTTTCTTTGCCGTCGTCCTCTCGGGCGCATCGTCATATCATCTACCACAAGCCTGCCGGAGAGGTAACAACGCGCAACGACCCGGAGGGACGCAAACTGGTGTTTGATGCGCTACCGGATTTGAAGGGTTCGCGTTGGATATCGGTAGGTCGCCTCGACATCTCGACAACCGGGCTGTTGCTATTTACAACTGACGGTGCGCTGGCCAACGCGCTAATGCATCCATCAAACGAGATCGCTCGTCGATACGCCGTCAGAATACACGGATCCCCAAGTGACCAGGACCTGAAGAAGTTGCAACAGGGGGTCAAGTTGGAGGACGGCATGGCGCGTTTTGACACGCTCGAGGAGAGCGGTGGAGATGCCTCAAATCGATGGTTCAAGGTCTCGCTGAAGGAAGGGCGTAATCGCGAGGTTCGACGCCTATGGGAGGCGCAGGGCTTCCAGGTGAGCCGCCTCATGAGAACCGGATACGGACCGATTGATTTGCCACGACAGCTGCGCCGTGGCCGTAGCTCAGCATTGAGCGTGTCCCAGCTCCGGGCCTTGTACACCGCCGCCAATCTGCCACTCCCGGCGGCCATTCGCGTGGTCAGAAAGAGAAAGAAATATAAATAAAAACAATAGTATACAGCGGATATTTAATGTGAATTATTACTGTGCGTCCAGGCTTTCGCCCGTGACACCGGCGCTGTCCGGCCCAAGCAGATAGACGTAGGTTGCCAGAATGTCCTCGGGACGCTTTAACTGGTCCCGATCTTCGGCCGGATAGGCCTCCAAACGCATCTTTGTTCGTGTCGCACCCGGGTTAATGCAATTGACGCGCATCTTGCCTTGACGGTGCTCATTCGCCAGAACCTGCGAAAGGCCCTCGGTGGCGAATTTTGAGACCGCATAAGCTCCCCAGAATGCTTTACCAACGCGCCCGACGCCGCTGCTCGTAAATATCACGGACGGATCCTCCGAGGCGTGCAACATCGGCAGACAGACCTGCGTGAGCGCAAACGCGGCGGTCACGTTGACATGCATCACCTGCTGCCAAATTACTGCGTCGTATTGCTCGATCGAATAGCGCTCACCAAGGATCCCGGCGTTGTGCACCAGGCCATCCAGTCGGCCGAATTCGTCGGCAAAACTTGCTGCCAGGGTCTGATAGGAGTTCGCATTCGCACTTGCCAGATCCATCACTGCAATGGAAGGTCGAGGCGCGCCATCCAATGCCTCAATTTCGTCGTAGACCTTTTCCAGCTTGCTGACGCTGCGCCCATGCAGAATTATCTGCGCACCAAGACTGGCAGCGTGTAACGCCAGTGCTCGGCCAATTCCATCGCTCGCACCTGTAATGAGAATGATGCGCTCACGGAGAACGTCACTCGGGTACGTGTAAGCCTGATGATCCATCAGTCTATTGCAGGGTTTCGTCTTCGTCTGGCGCGCTTTCTATCATAGTGCGCGGTGCCGCTTCGACCGTTGCTGGTTTTTCGATCTCTTTTTTCTCGTGCACGCCCAACTCGGTAAACTTGCGCGCGCCCGGCAGAACATTATGCTCAAGAGACCCCATTGCCTTGTTAAAGTTTTCAACGCTGCCGGTAAGTTGTTTGGAGACTCGATTCATGTGGCTGACAAACGTGGCGAGCCGCCCGTACAGATCCTCTGCTAGCTTCCGAATTTCCTTTGCGTTCTCTGTTAGCGCTACCTGACGCCAGCTATAGGCAACGGCCTTCAGCAGCGCAACCAGACTCGTCGGCGTGGCCAGCATGATGTGCTGCGAGAGCGCGTATTCGATCAGGTCCGGCTCTTCGTTCAATGCGGCGCTCAGGAACTGGTCGCCCGGAATGAACAGGATCACGAACTCCGGGCTCCGCTCAAATTGCCCCCAATACGCTTTCGACGCCAGCGCTCGAATGTGTGCACGTACATTTTTTGCGTGCCTTTGCAGCCCCGCATTCCGCTGTTCGTCATTACCTGCTTCGACGGCTTCCAGGTAGGCGTCGAGCGGCGTTTTTACATCAACTACCAGGTCGCCACCATCGGGAAGGTGGACGACCATATCCGGGCGAATGATCTGTCCTTCACCCACGGTATGCACTTGCTCCTGAAAATCACAGTGTTCCACCATACCGGCGAGCTCGACGAGTCGACGTAAAGTGATTTCGCCCCAACGTCCGCGGACTTCGGGGCGGCGCAGGGCATTGACCAGATTCTGCGTCTCCTGCTTCAGGGAGTTTTGGCTGATCTGCATGGCTTCGAGTTGGGCGCGGATGCCACCGTAGGCTTCGCTACGGGACTTCTCAAGCTCCGAGATTTGTTTCTTGGATGCGTCCAGCGAATCACGAATGGGCTTCACGAGCGCTTCGACGGCCTTTTCCCGCTCGCCCAGGTCCCGTTTGGCCTTTTCGTTGTGCAGATTCAGTTTTTGTTCGGCGAGCTGCAGGAAAGTCTCGTTGTTGGACTTAAGGGACTTATCGCTGATTTCCGAGAATGCCTGCATCAGGCGTGCGTTCGCCGCATCAAAAGCCGAGTCACGTTCGTTTTGCAGCGCTTCCTGACTCTTGATTTGTAGTTCGAGTCGCTGCTGCTTGCGTCGGGCGACGATCCAGACAATCAGTGCGCCCAGCAGCGCGCCCGCCAGCAATGCCGGGCCGCCGATTTCAAGGTAGGGCGGGTTGATCGTTAAGGGTTCCATAAGGCCTAAAGAGTAACCGCTTTCAACAGCAATTTGGCAAGATCCTCGGTATCAGTCGCGATTTTGTCCGCTCCCCAACGAGATGGGTCATCGTCGCTCGTGATGTAACCGTACGCCGCAGCAATCGTTGCCATCCCGGCGGCCTGACCCGCCTCGATGTCCCTGGCCGCGTCACCAACATATACCGCGTTTTTCGGCGCAACATTGATAAGCCGACAGGCATGCAGCATCGGCGCCGGATGCGGTTTGCGTTCCGTCAGCGTGTCACCGCTAACGTTGCCCGCGCTGCGCGATTCGAGGTTGAGCGCCTGTAACAGCGGTTGGGTTAGGCGTTCCGGCTTGTTCGTTACAATGCCCCAGCACACGTCGGCGGCGTCCAGCTCGTCCAATAGCGGTTCCAGTCCCGGAAAAACCACCGAGTCAACGCACAAACGCTGCTCGTAACGCTCAAGGTACTCGAGATGCAGCGGTGAGTGATATTCGGCATGTGCGTCGGGGAAGCCGACCGAAAGGAGTCCGATCGCACCGTTCGAGACGTTGGCGCGACCGACCTCGTAGGGAACAGGCTTAAGGTCATGCGCTTGTTGCATTTCCTGCAGTACGGCAACCATGTCGGGTGCGGTATCGACCAGCGTTCCGTCGAGATCGAACAGGACTGCGTCGATTTTCCGCTCGTCAAATAGAGGCAAGGCGCTTACTCGTCGCCCGGTCGCTGAAAATGCATGAGGTAATTGACGTCCAGATTCGGACCCAGCGAATAGTCCTTCGTCAGCGGGTTGTAATGCATGCCGATACTCGCTCGCAATTCCAGACCGGCAACGCGTGCCCACTCCTCAAGCTCAGAGGGTCGTATGAATTTCTGATACTCGTGCGTTCCCGCGGGTAGCAGTTTTAATACGTATTCGGCGCCAATGATCGCGAACACGAAGGACTTAGGGTTTCGGTTGATGGTCGAAAAGAAAAGCTTGCCGCCGGGTTTTACGAGTTCCGCGCAGGAGCGAATGACTTCTGCCGGGTCGGGTACGTGTTCCAGCATTTCGAGACAGGTTACGACGTCGAATTCTCCGGGCCGGCTGGCCGCCAGCGCTTCAGCGGTCATCTGCTCGTACGATACCTTAGTGCCTGATTCCGCCTGGTGCAGCTTCGCAACAGTCAACGGACCGTCGGCCATATCAATTCCCATTACGTCGGCGCCCGCCATCGACTTTGATTCCGTCAATATGCCACCGCCGCAACCGATGTCGACAATTCGCTTGCCGCTCAGATCGACATGCCGGCGAATCCAGTCCAGCCGCAAGGGGTTAATTTCGTGCAGCGGCCGAAAGTCACCGTCGGGGTCCCACCAGCGGGACGCCAGCGCATTGAACTTGGCGACCTCTGCGGCGTCGACGTTGCCTGTATTTTCCGTTGTCATGACCAGGATATTTCCCCTGAAAACCGTTGTCGCCACTCATTGCCACGCGCGCGGATACTCGCTGTATCAATGTGGGTTAAATCGCCGTTTTCCAGTTGGTGGTGGCCTGCAACCCAAACGTCAGAGACTTGTTCGGCGCGGGCTGTGTATACCAGCTGCGAAACAGGATCATAAACGGGTTGGCTATGCAGGGGGCTCAAATTGACGCAAGTCAGATCTGCCCATTTGCCGGCCTCAATCGAGCCGATGTCATTGGCGAGGCCCAGCGAAGCAGCCGAATCGAGCGTTGCCATCGACAGGGCAGCTGTTGCCGACAGTGCGGAAGCATCGTCAGCTCTGGCTTTCGCCAGGAGGGCGGCGATACGCATTTCAGACAACATATCGAGCGTGTTATTGCTGGCAGCGCCGTCGGTGCCCAGACCCACGGTCACGCCGGCCGCGCGGTAGTCGATAATCGGTGCTATGCCGCTGGCGAGCTTGAGATTTGATTGCGGGCAATGCGCGATCGACACGCTGGTTTCCGCCATTTTGGCTATCTCATCATCTTCCATGTGTACGGCGTGTACAGCCAGTAAGGACGAATTTACGAGCCCAAGCTGATTAAGACGCTCGAATGGGCGCATTCCTGTTTTCTCAAGCGAGTTTTCGATCTCTTTTGCCGTCTCATGCAGGTGTATTTGTATCGGTACATCAAGTTGATCGGCCAGCACGCGCAGTTCAACAAAGCCGTCATCCGACAATGCCGCACTCGACTGTGGCGCGAAACAGCTCGTGATCAATGGGTGATCGGCATAGGCGTCATGGACGAGTTCGGAGCCCTTTTCCAGGTACTCGGTAAGAGATCCTGCCCATGCTGTTGGAAATTCGATGATCGGTGTGCCGACATTGGCGCGGATGTGCAGGTCGACAGCGGACTCAGCGACAGTCTCCGGGTACCAATACTGGTCGCTGAAACAGGTGACACCGCCGCGTAACATTTCGGCAATTGCCAGTTCGGTGCCGTCTCTGACCATGTCTTCACTTACCCAGCGTTTTTCGGCTGGCCAGATACCCTCGTTGAGCCAGGCCTCAAGCGGCAGGTCATCAGCGAATCCCCTCATCAATGTCATCGCCGCGTGCGTGTGGGCGTTCACAAACCCTGGAATCAGGACATGATCCGGTCGATCCAGCGAAATGCTCGGCTGGTATTTTTGTCCAGCGTCAGTCAGTGGCAGCACGTCGACAATTCGGCCATCTGTCACGATGACGGCATGCTCGAGAAGGACCTCACCGGAGGGTCGAACAGGGATGCACCAACGCGGTGAAATAAGGGTGTCGCAATGCTTCATCGGACGCGCAGTATACCGGCTCTGTGGTATCATTAGGGTCCGGTTTGGGGGCTAATTAACGACCGGTTTTTCAATCAATTAATCTCGCTCGAACCCACAGTTTTCAACCTGTTCGGATTCCGCTTTTTGACCGGAATCACGCTGAAGATTTGAGCTAAGAAAGTAGGCAAGGAACGAAAAAAGTATGGCCGAAGTTGCCCAGGAACTGCTATCCGTCAGTCTCGAAGAGGAGATGCAGCAGTCCTATCTCGATTATGCGATGAGCGTCATTGTCGGTCGTGCTCTGCCTGACGTTCGTGACGGCCTGAAGCCAGTTCACCGCCGCGTTTTGCATGCAATGCGCGAGCTCGGTAATGACTACAACAAATCCTATAAGAAGTCGGCTCGCGTTGTCGGTGACGTCATCGGTAAGTATCACCCACATGGCGACTCGGCCGTCTACGATACGATCGTTCGTATGGCGCAGCCGTTTTCCCTGCGCTACCTATTGGTAGACGGCCAAGGCAACTTCGGATCGGTCGATGGTGACGGCGCCGCCGCCATGCGATACACCGAAGTGCGCATGTCAAAGATTGCACACGAATTGCTGGCCGACATCGAGAAAGAGACCGTTGATTTCGTCGAGAACTACGACGGTTCCGAAAGCGAGCCCTCGGTCATGCCAACGCGCGTGCCGAATCTGTTGGTCAATGGCTCGTCGGGTATCGCCGTGGGCATGGCGACCAACATCCCGCCCCACAATTTGATCGAGGTCGTCAACGCCTGTCTCGCGATGATCGATGATCCGTCGATTGAAGTTCCGGGACTCATGGAACACATTCCAGGACCGGATTTCCCGACGGCCGGCATCATTAATGGCGCGCAAGGCATTTACTCGGCCTATCGAACCGGTCGCGGTCGTGTCTATATTCGAGCACGAGTTGACGTAGAGGACATGGGTAAGGGCGGACGAGAGCGCATCGTCGTTACGGAACTGCCGTACCAAGTGAACAAAGCGCGTCTGATCGAGAAGATCGCTGAGCTTGCCAACGGCAAACGAATAGAAGGCATCAGCGATATTCGCGATGAGTCCGATAAAGACGGCATGCGCATTGTCATCGAACTCAAGCGCGGTGAAATATCCGACGTCGTGCTGAACAACCTCTATAAACAGACGCCGATGCAAAGTGTCTTCGGCATCAACATGGTTGCGCTACACGAAGGCCAGCCGAAGCTCATGAACCTCAAGCAGATCCTTGAGGCATTCGTATCGCACCGGCGCGAAATCGTTACTCGACGCACAATATTCGATCTGCGCAAAGCCAGGGATCGAGCCCACGTACTTGAAGGGCAGGCTGTTGCTCTCGCAAACATTGACGAGGTCATTGCGCTGATCAAGGCATCGCCGTCTCCGGCGGAAGCCAAGCAAGGTCTCATGGACAGGAGCTGGGCGCCTGGATCAGTAACCGGGATGCTCGAGCGGGCGGGCGACACAGATACCCGCCCCGATGGGCTTGCTGACGGTTTCGGCATGGCCAAGGGAGAATATCGTCTCTCCGCCGTGCAGGCTCAGGCCATTCTGGAGCTGCGCCTGCATCGCCTTACAGGCCTTGAACAAGAAAAAATATTCAAAGAATACAAAGAGATATTAGGTAAAATTAAAGGACTTTCTGAAATATTGGCGGATCCGGACAGACTCCTCAATGTTATCCGTGAAGAGCTTGCCGATTTGCGCGAGGGCTACGGCGACGAGCGCCGCACGGACATCGTTCAGGATCACTCAGACCTCAGTGTTGAGGACCTGATACCGCAGGAAGAAGTTGTGGTAACGCTATCACACGGCGGATACGCGAAGTCGCAGCCAATCGATGCCTATCAGGCGCAACGACGAGGCGGTCGCGGCCGTTCGGCAACAAAAGTTAAAGACGAAGACTTTGTCGACAAATTGTTCGTCGCAAATACACATGACATGATCCTGTGTTTCTCAAGTCGCGGCAAAATGTACTGGCTGAAGGTTTACCAGGTGCCGCAGGCGAGCCGCGGTTCACGAGGCAAACCAATTGTGAACCTGCTGCCGCTTGAAGAAGGTGAGCGCATCAACACGGTATTGCCGATCAAGGAGTTTGACGACAATAGCTTCGTGTTCATGGCGACATCGGCAGGCACTGTAAAGAAAACGCCGCTGAGTCAATTCTCACGACCACGCGCGAGCGGCATTATCGCGATCGATCTTCGTGATGGCGACAAACTTGTGAATGCTGCGATAACCGATGGCAATCAGGATATTTTGCTGGTTGCGAGTTCGGGCAAGAGTATCCGCTTCCACGAATCGGACGTCCGTCCAATGGGTCGTGGAGCAGCCGGTGTCCGCGGCATCAAGCTGCCGTCTGATCATGAAGTGATCGGGCTTGCGATTGTGCAGGACGGGCGTGTCCTAACGGCGACCGAAAACGGCTATGGCAAGCGAACCGAAATCGAGGAGTTCCCGGTTCAAGGCCGCGGCGGTCAGGGCGTCATCGCCATTCAGACGACCGCACGCAACGGCCGCACGGTCGGCATGATGCAAGTCGGTGAAGACGACGAAATGATGTTGATCAGTTCCAATGGCACACTCGTACGAACGCCAGTGGGAGATGTCTCGATCATGGGCCGCAACACTCAGGGTGTGCGTCTTATCCGGGTTGAATCCGGGCAACGCCTGGTTGGTCTGGCCAGGATCGAGTTGATCGGGGATGAAGAATAAGCAAACTGCGCTTACGGTAATCCAAAATGTCACGCGTCTATAATTTCAGCGCCGGTCCTGCCGCGCTGCCCCTCGAAGTACTCGAAAACGTTCGTAAGGATTTACCGGACTGGCAAGGCACCGGTATGTCGGTCATGGAGATCAGTCATCGCAGCCCGGAATTCATCGAATTAGCCGAGCGCTGCGAGGCAAACCTGCGTGAACTGCTGGACATTGGCGACGACTACAGTGTTTTGTTCGCCCAGGGCGGCGCGACGATGCAGATGACCATGGCACCGATGAACCTGTCAGGTACGAACGGCGTGGCTGACTATGTTGTTACGGGCAGTTGGGGGAAGAAGGCGGCAGGCGAGGCCCGAAAGTTCTGCAATGCCAATATCGCTGCCGACGCCTCCGATCGCAATTTTACTTACATCCCGAAAGAGTCTTCGTGGCAAAGAAGCGACGACGCCGCGTATCTCCATTACACACCGAACGAAACGATCGCCGGCGTGGAATTTCATTTCGTGCCCGGCGGCGATGCACCGCTGGTCGCGGACATGTCGAGCACGATCCTGTCGCGCCCCATCGATGTCAGTCAGTTCGGCGTGATCTATGCGGGCGCTCAGAAGAACATCGGGCCCGCCGGAATTACCGTTGTAATTGTTCGCAAGGATTTACTGGAGCGCGCCCCGGCGGACTTGGGACATCTAATGACATGGCGTTCCTACGCCGAATCCGGGTCGATGACGAACACACCACCGACATTCGCCTGGTATGTAACGGATAAGGTGTTCGAGTGGCTGAGAGAGCTGGGCGGTCTTGACGCCATGGCAGACATCAATCGGCGCAAATCCAGCCGCCTGTACGCGGCCATTGACGCGTCAGATTTCTATTCCAATCCTGTGCAGGAGGATTGCCGCTCATGGATGAATATTCCTTTTATTCTTGCGGATGCGGACCTGGATGCCAAATTTCTTCAGGATTCCAAAGCAGCGGGACTAACGAATTTGAAAGGGCACCGATCCGTCGGCGGCATGAGGGCATCTATCTACAATGCGGTTTCGGAATCGGCGATCACGGCGCTCATTGACTTCATGAAAGAGTTTGAAAAAGACAATGGATAGGTATGTATAAAGTTCTCACATTAAACAACATCGCCATCGAAGGGCTGCGGCGACTGCCTCGGGCACGCTATGAGGTCGCGTCTGAAATATCTGATCCGGATGCGGTCATTCTGCGTTCCTACAACATGCATGACATGGACATACCCGATTCCGTAGCTGCCATCGGCCGTGCGGGAGCCGGCACCAATAATATTCCCATTGAGGCCATGAGTAAGCGTGGTGTTCCGGTGTTAAATGCGCCAGGGGCGAACGCGAACGCGGTGAAAGAATTGGCAATAGCAGGCCTTCTGATCGGCGCCCGAAACATCTGCGATGCCAGCGAATACGTCAAAGGACTGCGGGAAAAAGGCGAAGCACTCGATACGGCCGTCGAGGCAGGCAAAAAGCAATTCGTCGGCACCGAGCTGCCGGGCAAGACACTGGGTGTAATCGGTTTGGGCGCGGTCGGCGTCGCAGTCGCCAACGCGGCTCTTGATCTCGGCATGAAGGTGATCGGATTCGATCCGAAGATGACCGTGCGCAATGCGTGGCAACTGTCAGCCGGCGTCGAGTTTACGGAAACGCTGGACCCATTGTTTCAGAAAGCGGACGCCGTGACCTGTCATGTGCCGCTAATGGAAGCAACAAAAGGCATGGTGAGTCGAGATCGTCTTGCCCTCATGAACAGCGGTTCAACGCTGATCAATTTTGCGCGCGGCGCGGTGGTAGACAACGAAGCAGTCCTTACCGCGCTTGATTCCGGGAAATTGCATTCTTATATCTGCGACTTCCCGACGCCCGAGCTTGTCGCGCATCCGAAAGTCGTGGCATTGCCGCATCTCGGTGCATCAACCGGAGAGGCTGAGGAAAACTGCGCAATTATGGTCGCGGAAAATATCAAGGATTACCTTGAGAACGGCAACATCCGGTTTTCTGTGAACTTTCCCGAATGTCGTTTGCCGCGCATGGATGCCCACCGAATTACGATCGCAAACGCTAACGTGCCCAACATGGTCGGTCAGATTTCGACCTGTCTCGCTGACGCGGGGCTCAACATCGAGGATCTGCTGAACAAATCGACCGGTGATTTGGCGTACACCATGGTTGACGTGAACGGACCGGTTTCCGATGAAACCAGACAGCAGCTTCGATCGATCGATGGTGTTCTGACGTTGCGAAATCTTGGCAAGCCTGTAACCTGAGCGCCATTGCGAAAAAGGATGAAAACTCCCTAAATAGCAGCTAGTTGGGAAGTACAGGTGACAGGACACATTAAGCATGACCAGGAAGGCTAAAGACGCGCCGCCGGACCTCGGCGAGATCCGCAAGCGTATTGACGACATCGACGAGCGAATTCAATCGCTCATCAGTGAGCGTGCGCAGTTTGCCCGCGAGGTCGGCGAATCGAAGGGCGAGCTTGCGGAAGCCGTGGATTACTACCGGCCCGAGCGAGAGGCTGACGTCTTGCGGCGGGTTCTGGACCGCAATGATGGCCCGCTGCGCAACGATGAAATGCTGCGTTTGTTTCGGGAAATCATGTCGGCCTGTCTGGCACAGCAGGAGCCGCTGAAAATCGGGTTTCTCGGGCCGGAAGGTACCTTCACGCAGACGGCCGTTTTCAAACACTTTGGCCACTCAGTGCGGGCTTTACCGTTCCACACAATCGACGAAATTTTCCAGGAGGTGGAAAGCGGCGCAGCCGATTTCGGCGTTGTGCCTATCGAGAACTCGACCGAAGGTTCGGTGAACAATACCCTGGACATGTTTCTCACCTCGCCGCTCAAAATTGGAGGCGAAATTGAACTTCGTATCGAGCAGCATCTTCTTGGCAATGAGAAAGGGCTCGATAAAATCGAGCGTATCTGCGCGCATGAACAATCTCTGGCTCAATGCCGCAGCTGGTTACGGGAGAATCTTCCGCACGTCGAGTTGATAGGGATGTCGAGCAATGCGGCGGGCGCCAGGCGTGCCCGCGACGAGAATGGAACCGCTGCAATCGGTCCGGACGTCGCGGCGGATGTCTATGATCTCAGCATATTGGTTAACAACGTCGAGGATCGCGCCGACAATGCGACACGGTTTCTCGTCGTCGGGCGCAGCCTTCTTGCGTCAAGCGGCAACGACAAAACGACGCTTCTAATCTCGACCAGCGATACCGGCGCAGGCTCCGGTGTACTCTTTAATCTTCTCAAACCGCTCGCTGAGCACGGCGTGAGCATGACGCGCATCGAGTCGCGGCCGTCGCAGCGCAAGAATTGGGACTATGTATTCTTCATTGATCTCGACGGTCACGCCGAAGAAGCCCCGCTTGCCGAAGCACTCGAGAAGCTGAAATCCCGAAGCTCACTGTTCAAGGTGCTCGGCGCCTATCCGAAGGCGGTTGGCTAACCGCCAGTCGACCAGGGCAGACATGGATTATCGTGTAGAGCCATCGACCTTACGCGATGCGCTTGTCACCGTGCCTGGCGACAAATCAATATCGCACCGCGCATTGATGCTCGGCAGCATTGCAAATGGCGTGACTGACATTAGCGGCTTTCTGGCTGGCGAAGACTGCCGCGCGACGCTGCAGGCTTTCAGGCAATTGGGCGTCGAGATAATCGAGCGGGATGCAACGACATTGACGATCAATGGCGTGGGTGCTCACGGCCTCGGTGCGCCAGGCGACGATCTGGACCTCGGCAACTCGGGAACGGCAATGCGCTTGATGGCGGGCTTGATGGCAGGGCAGGATTTTTCCTGCACTTTGACCGGCGATGCATCTTTGAATGGCAGGCCCATGGGGCGTGTGATAACGCCGCTGACACAAATGGGGGCAGCAATCGATAGCGATTGTGACGGCACTCCGCCATTGCAGATATCAGGCGGTTTGCGACTACAGGGCATCGACTACGAAATGCCGATGGCGAGCGCTCAGGTGAAGTCCTGCGTCTTGCTTGCCGGCTTGTATGCGAATGGCCGCACGACGGTCACCGAACCGGCTGTCACGCGTGATCACACTGAGCGGATGTTGCGAACCATGGGCGCGAATGTGACTTCTGAACGTGGGCGCATCAGCATCGAAAGCGGGCAACAGCTCACAGGCACTGCGATTGAGGTGCCGGCCGATTTGTCGTCGGCTGCGTTTGTGATTTTGGCCGTACTGCTATCAAACAACGCTGATGTCCTGATCGAAAACGTCGGCGTGAATCCGACCCGCACGGGCGTCATCGACATCCTGCAATCGATGGGAGGCGACATTTCGCTGCAGAACCAACGCTCGCTGGGCGACGAACCCGTCGCCGATATTCGTGTGAAATCTTCCACCCTTGGCGCCGTTGTAGTCGATCCGGCGCTGGTATCACTGGCGATCGATGAATTTCCCGTCCTTTTTGTTGCGGCAGCAGCGGCGACCGGGAAAACAGTTTTCTCGGGAATAGCCGAACTGCGCGTCAAGGAAAGCGATCGGATCGCGGCAATGGCTACGGGCCTGCGGAAGCTGGGAATACAGGTCGACGAGTCAGAAGATGGTGCTGTCGTGCATGGCGGACAATTTTCCGGCGGCAGCGTGGACAGCTTCGGCGATCATCGAATCGCCATGGCATTCGCCATCGCCGCTGGTGCCGCGACAGGCCCAGTTGTAATTACCGACGTCGATGCCGTTGAGACGTCGTTTCCCGGCTTTGCAGAACTCATGGGTCTGCTCGGTGCCAATATCAGCGTAGAGTCCGCCACATGAGTGATTTAGTGCCGGTAATCGCGATTGACGGGCCCAGTGGATCCGGAAAGGGCACCGTTGCCCGCCGGGTGGCAGAGGCGCTCGGCTACCATTTGCTGGACAGCGGCGCGCTCTACCGCTTGACGGCTTTGGCGGCGATACGTCACGGCGTCACTCTTGACGATACGGGGAATCTGGCTGATATCGCGAGAAATCTGGACGTCCATTTTGGCAGCGACGAGCATGGAGACGAGCAGATTCTGCTTGACGACGTCGATGTCTCATTTGACATAAGAACAGAAGAAGCGGGAACCGGGGCATCTCTTGTGGCGTCGCAGAACCCGGTTCGCGAGGCCCTTCTTGAGTTGCAAAGAACGTTCCGAAAAGCCCCCGGATTGGTCGCCGATGGCAGGGATATGGGCACCAATGTATTCGCCGATGCGGGCCTGAAAGTCTTCCTCACAGCCAGCGCTGAGGAACGTGCCAGAAGGCGCCATAAGCAGTTGAAGGACAAGGGTATTGATGTTAGCCTTGCCGCGCTTTCACGGGACATAGAGGGCCGTGACAGGCGCGACACCGAGCGATCGGTGGCGCCACTGAGACCAGCGGGCGATGCCAGGCAACTGGATTCGTCGGGTCAGTCGATTGAGGCCGTTACCAGAACCGTCCTTGATTGGGCCAACGCCGGTTGAGAGACCGTTCACTCGGAAAACTCCACTCAGAGAATTTTGGTGGAATCGGACATGGAGTCCGATTCTTTTTTTCTAATGACCGTTAGCTGCGGAATGTAGCGAAGCGGATAGGTGAAGGCCCGGGGTGTGACAGCCACCGTGTCTTTTGGTTTATTAACATGTCTGAAAGTTTTGCTGATTTATTTGAAGAAAGTTTTGCGAGTCAACAAATCAAACCCGGTGCCATCATTACCGGTATCGTTGTCGCAATTAATGACGATGTAGTACTCGTCAGTGCCGGTCTCAAATCAGAGGCCGTTATCCCGATCGAACAATTCAAGGCCGACCTTCTCTTGGGTGAGATCGCCGTCGGTGACAGCGTTGAAGTCGCACTCGATTCCGTCGAAGACGGTTTCGGTGAAACAAAGCTGTCCCGCGAGAAAGCGATTCGTGCGAGAACGTGGATCGACCTCGAAAAGGCATTCGAGAATTCGGAAGTGGTTGAAGGCATTATCAACGGCCGAGTGAAAGGCGGTTTCACCGTCGAGATAGACAATGTCCGCGCATTTTTGCCGGGCTCACTTGTTGACGTTCGCCCTGTTCGCGACCCGGCATACCTCGAAGGCAAGAGCCTGGAGTTCAAGGTCATCAAGCTCGATCAGAAACGCAATAATGTTGTGGTTTCGCGGCGAGCCGTTGTCGAGCAGGAGTACTCGGAAGAGCGCGAGCAGTTGCTTGAAGAGCTGCAGGAAGGCAAGTCAGTCAAGGGTATCGTGAAAAACCTGACCGACTACGGAGCATTTGTTGACCTTGGCGGAATTGATGGCCTGCTGCATATCACGGACATGGCCTGGAAGCGCGTTAAGCATCCTTCCGAGGTCGTTAACGTGGGCGACGAGATCGATGTGAAAATCCTGAAATTCGATCGCGAACGTCAGCGTGTATCGCTGGGCATGAAGCAACTCGGAGACGATCCGTGGAAGGATCTCGCGCGTCGTTATCCGCCGCAGACACGTCTGTTTGGTAAGGTCACCAACATCGCCGACTATGGTTGTTTCGTTGAAATCGAGGACGGCGTAGAAGGACTCGTCCACGTTTCCGAAATGGACTGGACCAACAAAAACGTTAATCCGTCACGCGTAGTATCCGTCGGCGAAGAAACGGAAGTGATGGTTCTCGAGATTGACGAGGAGCGTCGTCGTATTTCACTCGGCGTCAAGCAATGCAATTCGAACCCGTGGGCAGAATTTGCCACGACATTTAATCGTAGCGACAAAGTGTCGGGTCAGATCAAGTCGATTACCGATTTCGGTATCTTCATCGGTCTCGACGGCGGTATCGATGGTCTCGTTCACCTCTCAGACATCTCCTGGGACTTGCCCGGCGAAGAAGCCGTTCGCAATTACCAGAAGGGTCAGGAAATCGAGGCGGCGGTTCTGGCCATCGACTCAGAACGTGAACGTATTTCTCTGGGCATCAAACAGCTTGAGAAAGATCCGTTCTCACAATGGCTCGCCGAGCATCCGAAGAACACGATCGTCACGGGTACTGTCACAGAGGTTGATCCGCGCGGCGCGCTGGTCGATCTGGGTGACGGTGTGATCGGTTCATTGCGCGCATCTGAGTTAGCTCGCGGCCGGATTGAGGACGCTCGCACGGTTCTGAAGGTCGGTGAAGAGATTGAAGCGAAGTTCACGAACGTCGATCGCAAGAATCGCTCCGTGGCGCTTTCGATCAAGGCCAAAGAGGTCCATGACGAGGCGGAGGCTATCAGCAGTTACAAGTCTGAAGCCGGTTCTGCCCCGGCCGGGACCACCCTGGGAGAGCTTCTGAAGGAAAAAATGTCCGGCGGAAGCAAATAATTACGTAAAAACAGTAGCCCGGACCGGCCGGTCCGGGCTATATTTGTCTTTACGAATCGGTGAGTTACGAGACCCAGTCGGAAAAACCAGAAAAATGACCAAATCTGAGCTCATAGAAGCGATCGCCCGAAAACAGAAACATCTGCCCGCGAAAGACGTTGAGCTTGCGGTCAAGCACTTGCTGGACCTCATGAGCGACTCGCTGGCCCAAGGGCAACGCATTGAGATTAGGGGATTCGGCAGTTTTTCGCTGCATTTCCGGCCGCCACGTATTGGGCGCAACCCGAAGACGGGTGAGGCAGTCGCGCTATCGGGGAAATACGTACCTCATTTCAAGCCCGGCAAGGATCTGCGTGAGCGGGTCGACCAAAGCCGGCATTTTCCGATCAAGAGCTGATCCAAGCAACGGACGATGCTTAAGCGCATTGCCGTGATCGTGCTAGTCGTGATTATTTTCACGGCGATGCTCGTATTTACTTACCACAATAACGGGACGGTGGACGTCGATCTCATTCTGACCACCGTGACCACCTCTGTGCCAGTCGCGTTTACGATCGCATTCGCTATTGGCTGGTTATTCGGCATTCTTTGCATGGGCGCCTGGGCACTCAGACTGATCAATGACCGGCGTAACCTGCGCCGCGCACTCAGAGTTTCCGAGTCCGAAGTCACCAGCCTCAGAAATCTGCCATTGAACGATGCCGACTGAATCCACATTTTTGCTTGCGGGGCTGTTCCTGTTGCTGGCTGCGGCAGGCTGGATACTGGGCCGATTCGGCGAACGCGACGAAGAAGACCCGCCGCCGCCACTAAACATTGATTATCTAAAAGGCCTTAACTTTCTTCTTAATGAGCAGACAGACCAGGCGCTGGAACACTTCCTGAAAATGGTGCGTGTCGACGACAAGACCATCGAAACTCACTTTGCACTGGGCAGCCTGTTTCGACGCCGCGGCGAAGTCGACCGCGCTATTCGGATTCACCAGAACATTATTGCGCGCCCGGACCTTGCATCAGAGCAGCGCGATCAGGCGCTGTTCTCGCTGGCGAAAGATTATTTGCGTGCCGGACTCCTGGATCGTGCGGAAAAGTTGTTCGGACGCCTGTCGCAAGGCTCGCGCTACCAGGTTGAGGCCCTCGAAAATCTGACGCGAATCTACGAGCAGGAGAAAGAGTGGGAAAAAGCGGTCGAGGCCGGGCAGCAACTCGAAGTACTCGGCGGTCGTTCGCTCGCGTTGCAGATCGCGCATTATTATTGTGAACTCGCCGAGGCTTCTGCGGCGGACAAGGACTATGGCGCCGCCCGGCAATACGTTAAACACGCTCAAACCGGTCGTCCGCGAACCCTGCGCGGTGCGTTGACCCGCGCTCATATCGCGCGTGAGATGGACGACAACAAGACAGCGCTGCGCCTGTATCACCGGATTATCGATGAACATACCTACCTGATCGCCGAGGCACTTCCGGAAATGGTCTCGATCTACGAACGTGAGGGCGCAATGGGCGAACTCGAGAAAGCGTTCTCCCAAATGCTGAAAAAGAATCCCGAAATGAGCGCATTGGTTGCTTTGACGGCGATCGTTAACAACATCAGTGGCATCGCTGTTATCGATGAGTGTGTCGAGAAATACTTGCTGAACGAGCCAACGCTGAGTGAGTTCGTTGACTTGCAGAGTTTAAGCAACGGCGATGATTCCGGGTACGACAAGATTCGCAAGGCGCTGTCGACACTGGCGGCATCGACACCGCGATATCAGTGCCAGGAATGCGGTTTCTCAAGTCAAAAATTATTGTGGCAATGCCCAAGTTGTCGCGCCTGGGAAACCCAGCGGCCAGCATCCAGGGTGCAATTCGACACGGTATTGCAGCACAGCATTACGGGCCCCTAGACTCCTGTAGGAGCGCTGCTGTAAAAGCGCTGCTCGCAGCGCGATGCTTAAGGCCCGCTTCGCGGTTCTTGCGGCTGGTGCAAAAAAGACACCTCGCGCCCCGTCTCGGCACACACCGAAAACATTCGATAACCTTCGCTCTGTAACCTGGCGATGACATCAGTCGTGCGCTGGAGACCGTTTTCGACGAAACGATGGTGGAATTCGACGAGCAACTGCCCGGGTCGAATCGACGATTCCAGCAGGTCGTCGAGTACGTCGAATTCGGCGCCTTCAATATCCATCTTCAGCAGGTCAATTCGCGAATGGCCAAGTTTCTCGACCAGCGTCCCAATGGTGTAAGCAGGAACCTCGACTCCACTATCTCCGGATGAGTGCTCGGGCACGAGCGTATACATCATTTCGGATAGTTTGCCGCCTCGCAGAACGCGCGGATACAAGGTCAGCGTGCCATCGTCGCCCGCAGCGGCCCAGGCCTGAAAATGAAACTGCCGGGGCCGATCGTCCTGTCCAACAAAGGACTGCGACGACGGGGTCGGATCAAACGCGTAAACATTGCTTTGGCAACGCTTGATCAGCGCCAGATCGAAATCAATGTTGTCGCCAACGCCGAGCGAGTAAACGATGCTGAATTCGCCCAGCAAACTCGCGTCGTATGCCCAGCCGCCATCGACGACACATTCTATGTCGAGTTCGGGCGCGAGCCGCAATTCCTGCCCGACAAGACGCTTCAGCCTGACCTTCAAGCGTTGATATCCAGGCGTGGTTTCGAATCGTTTCCATGCTGCTAGCGCCATCGTCTGAGTATATACGAACGGCCCATTTTCCACGCCAAACGCCCAGATTTGACCTCTGCAAAAGAGCCGGGACCGCCATATTCTGCTTCTTGCCGCAAAGCTGCGGTGTCCATTAGTCTCGTTTATCAAGGAGCGAAAAATGAAGTCTCTCAGCAGAATACTGCCGCTTGCAGCGGCTTTTCTCCCATTGCTCGCCTGGGCCGGTCCCGTCAATGTCAACACAGCCGACGCCGAAACGATTTCGGCTGAGCTAAAAGGCATTGGAATGACGAAGGCGCAGGCGATCGTCGACTATCGCAAGAAACACGGACCGTTCAAAAATGCCGAAGAGTTGTCTCTTGTAAAAGGAATCGGTGAACGCACCGTTGACATGAATCGGACCGACATCCTCGTCGGTACCGAGAAAAAGTAGGGCGATTTCGCGTCGGGCCGCCCACGGTCGCACCGGCAGATGCCGGTGCGACCGATAAACGAGCTTTGACGTTTACAGAGTCGTAACGCTTTCTCACCGAATTGGATATCATGCGTCAGACTATTCGATAAGGGAGCGACACGTTGGCACAATCAGTTCGAGCAGCCGTATTTCCCGTGGCGGGCCGTGGCACCCGGTTTCTTCCGGCGACCAAGGCGAGCCCGAAAGAGATGCTGCCTATCGTCGACAAGCCACTCATTCAGTACGCGGTCGAGGAAGCGATTCAAGCCGGCGCAAGCAAGCTTGTCTTCATCACCGGAAGTTCCAAACGTGCCATCGAAGATCATTTTGACGCGGATCCGGAGCTTGAAAAGTCTTTAACCGATTCGGGGAAGGAAGAGCTCCTGAAGTCGATTCAGGAAATCGTGCCGGACGGGGTGTCTTGTATTTACATTCGGCAGGGTGAGCCACTGGGCCTGGGACACGCTGTGCTTTGCGCCAAACCGGCCGTCGGCAACGAGCCGTTCTTCGTACACCTGGCAGACGACCTGATCGCGGGCCAACCCGGTTGTCTGCAGCAAATGGCAGCCGAGTATGCCGACCACGGAGGCAGCGTCGTCGCCGTTGAAACGGTGCCAAGAGAGAGTACGTCAAGTTACGGCATCGTTGCGGTGAACGGCAAAGATCGTGATCGGATAACCCAGATCGTTGAAAAACCGGACCCGGCTG
>Ga0255057_10000488_pt1 | contig 22602 bp, 22 predicted proteins | sample Cases_109_6_MG_FD_189022 | JGI IMG/M metagenome (GOLD analysis project Ga0255057, IMG submission 189022) | Seawater microbial communities from Amundsen Gulf, Northwest Territories, Canada - Cases_109_6 | ecosystem: Environmental > Aquatic > Marine > Gulf | place: Canada: Northwest Territories... | reverse complement strand
CAAGCCTTGCTTTCGCCGGGCGCATCGCTTTGCCCGTCACACCACCAGGAGAACTGGCAAAAGCCCCTGGGCCATTCGCCGCCGTCTTTTATGACGGCGCAGATCTCGTCCGGAAAACGGACATGGTCGACACGGTTCAGGACGACCTGGGCGACGGCGATCTTCCCTTCCAGAGACTCGCCGCGAGCCTCGTGATAGATATTGAGGGCGAGACAGGTAAGGCCGTCGTCGTCGTGGGCAAACCTGATTTCCGATCCGCTCGGCGGGTACGGCGAGAGAACGAGCCACAGAGCCCAGGCGGAAAGCGCGATGACGCTACCGTCCGCGGTCAGGCGGGGATGGGACAGCGCCCAGGCGGCAACCAGCCGCACGGCGCGCGTGAGCAGGCGCCAGGCAAACCGCGCCGCCCGCCAGCCCGCGACAAGCAAGACCAGCGCGAGCCGGCAACTCCAGGCCGCCAGGCTTCGCAGCGCCCGGCCCAATATCCCGGGGCGCGTCCTACGGCGGCCTGAGGATGGGGCGTCGCCTAGGCGCCGCCGCAAGGGGACCATGCGTTATCCTCCGCCCGTCCCGTTCCTAATCCGGCCTCCCTGTCAGGAGATCACCCGGCTTCTTTGGTTTCGATCACGACCTCCGAATGGAGCGTGCGATGCACCGGGCATTTGTCCGCGATCTCAAGCAAGCGGCGGCGCTGGTCCGGGTCCAGCGGCCCTTCCATCGTCACCTCCCTGGCGATGGTGTCGATGCGCCCCTCACGGGTCTCGCAGGACGAGCAATCTTCGGCGTGGATTTTGTCGTGTTTAAGGCGGACCGTCACGCGCTCCAGCGGCCAGCGCTTGCGCTGGGCATAGAGCCGCAAGGTCATGGAGGTGCAAGCGCCGAGCCCGGCAAGCAGCAACCCGTAAGGGGTCGGTCCCCGGTTGTCGCCGCCCACAGCCGGCGGCTCGTCGGCGGTCAGGCGGTGGGGGCCGGCATGGATCTGCTGGGTAAAGCGTCCCTCGCCGCTCTCGCGAACCAGAACCTCGCCGTCCTCGGTCTCGGGAGCCTTCTCCTGCTCGGCTTGGGGCAGGAAGCGCGACGCCCAAGCGGCGATGACCTCGGCGGCATATTCGGCATCCACACGCCGGGTCAGCAAATGGTCCGCGTCGTCCAGGGAGACGAAGCTCTTGGGGTGCTTGGCCGCTTGGAAGATGCGCGCCGCGTTGTCGATGCCGACCGTCTGGTCGAGCGGCGAATGCATGACCATGAGCGCCTTGCCGAGGGTCTTGATCCGGGCCTCCAGCCGTTGGCCTTCGATGTCCTCGAGGAACTGGTTCTTGATGCGGAACGTGCGCCCGGCGAGCTGGACCTCGGCCTCGCCCTCGCTGGCGATGGCCCCGGCTGCGTCGGCGAAGAGGTGGCGGACGTGCGCCGGGTCGGCGGGCGCCCCGATGGTGGCGACGGCGGTGGCCTCGGCGATGCGCTCGGCGGCGGCCAGTACGGCCGCGCCACCCAGGCTGTGCCCGATGAGGATCTTCGGGGCGGCGAGCGTCGCGCGGAGATAGTCGGCGGCGGCCACCAGGTCGTCCACATTGGAGGAAAAATTGGTGTTGGCGAACTCGCCCTCGCTGCTGCCGAGGCCGGTGAAATCGAAACGCAGGACGGCGATGTCGCGCTCGGCCAAGGCCGCGGCGATCCGCTTGGCGGCGAAGATGTCCTTGGTGCAGGTAAAGCAGTGGGCGAATAGGGCTACGGCCCGTGCCTCTCGGGCTGGGCGGTCCAGGCGCGCGGCCAACGATTGACCGTCGCCGCCCTCGAATTCGATCCGTTCGCTTGGCATCCTTCGACTCCTCCTTTGTCCTGTCCGGTCCAGCCGGACAGGCGGCACATAGCTCTAATAGCTCTATATGCACCGGTCGGAGAAGCTCTTATTGCGGTTGCGAATCCGGATCAAGCCGTTTGAAGAAGGTGACGTGCCGCGGTTCGTGGCCGGAGGTGGACAACAAAGCGGACAGGGTGTCGATCGTCGCCGCATCGCCATGCTCGAGGATTTCACAGCGCACGGCCCGGCACTCGCAGCGCTGCGCCACGCGCTCCAGCCCCTCGATCATCGTCACCGCGACGCGTATACGCTGTCGTTGGGTAAGCCCATAGGCGAGGATGTTCGAGGCTGTCATGAAGGGCGTTCCGTCCAGGCTTAGCCGCTGCTCGTACTGCAGCATCCCCAAGATCACCTCGCGCAGATCCCGGGCGACGAGAATGCCCCGCCAATCCTCGCCCTCGGGCGCGATCAGGCGATTTGCATGCTTTGCCCACTGCTCCAACTCCAGATCCTTGAAAAGCAATTGGACCAGAGGGAAAACGATAGCTATATCGCGCCGTTCCAGCGTCTCGACGTTCAGCATCTCCATCGCGCTTTACCATGCCCGGTGGGTCGGGCCCGGCGATCTTCATTGGTTCCGGCGCGGCTTTCATTGAGCTATGTCAAACGGCGTCGCTCTCAGGGTGGCGAACGCCCCGCGATGCCAATTGCGGGATTGCGGGGCCTATGCAACTATGATTGCAAAAGACGAAGATACTTCAGGGTTCGAAGGAACGATGCACACCCACGAAAAGCCGCAAGTGCTGCATAATCGGGCGGCTCGGCTCTTGCGAGGTCAAGATGCCGCGTCACTTTCGCCTTGCCAGGCCTGTCCCGTGCGGCTGCGTTCGGTCTGTTCAGGGCTCGATGTCGACGAACTGGAGGCGCTTGAGAGGATCGTCACTCGAGTGACGGTCAAGGCGGGCGGGCCGATCTTCGACGAGGGGGAGACAGCCCATTACCGCTACAACGTCACGGCCGGCTCGATAAAGATCTATAAGCTGCTCGGCGATGGCCGACGGCAGATCATCGGCTTTCTCTTTCCGGGGGATTTCCTGGGGCTCGCTCTCGAGGACGAGTACGCCTATGGCGCCGAGACGGTGATGGACAGCGAGCTTTGCCGATTTCCGCGCCGCGAACTGGACGACCTCCTCAACCGCTTTCCCGCCTTGGAAAATCGGCTGCTCAGCGCGACCAGCAACGAATTGGCCGTGGCTCAGGAGCAGATGGTCCTCCTGGGGCGGAAAAGCGCCAAAGAAAAGGTCGCCACCATGCTGTTGCTGTTCGCCCGCCGGGCGGCCGATCGCGGAATGCCGGGAAATCCGATTTGCCTGCCCATGACGCGCACCGATATCGGCGACTACCTCGGGCTGACGACGGAGACGGTCAGCCGTACCTTTACGCAACTCCGCACGCAGGGCACGATCGCCATTGAGCAGGCAGGCCAGGTGTGGCTGGGGGACATCGCGGCCCTGCGCGATTTGATGGATGGGTTCTGAGCGCGCCTGTTTGACTTGGGTCAATGATCGTCGCCCTGGATCTTTATATCAGAAGCGCCCGAAACGGACTTTTCGGCGAGGTCCGAAAAGGGTAGGTGTGTGCATGGCGGGTGGCAGATCCGTCTTTTTCGTATCACGTTCGGGGAAGAGGGGAAGGCGTGATGGAATCGACTGAGAGGTCATGGCCGGCCATGGGCCTTCTGGGGATCGGGGCCGTTTTGGGCCTGTTCCTGGTGGCCCGGGCGCACGACGGGGTCATGCAATTTCACGCGTCGCTGTTTATTCTCTTCTGCCTGGGCGGGATCTTGTGGTTGGTCAAGCGCCGTTACGATCCGGCCGACCCGGCCGACGCCACGGGATATCAGGACGACGTCATCAAGGCGGGCGCCATCGCGTCGATCTTCTGGGGTGTCATCGGCTTCCTGGTGGGCTTGGTGATCGCGCTGCAGCTTGCCTTTCCGGTGCTCAACTTCGATCTGCCCTGGACCAATTTCGGTCGCCTGCGGCCGCTCCATACCTCGGCCGTGATCTTCGCCTTCGGCGGCAACATCCTCTTGTGCACCTCCTTTTACGTCGTCCAGCGGACCTGTCGCGCGCGCCTGGCCGGGGGTCTCGCCCCCTGGTTCGTGTTCTGGGGCTATCAGCTCTTCATCGTGCTGGCGGCGACCGGCTATCTGCTTGGCGTGACCCAGTCCAAGGAATATGCCGAGCCGGAGTGGTACACGGACCTCTGGCTGACACTGGTGTGGGTGGTCTACCTGCTGGTTTTCCTCGGCACCCTCTGGAAGCGCGAGGAGCCGCATATCTATGTCGCCAACTGGTTCTACCTCGCCTTCATCGCGACCGTGGCGATGCTTCATGTGGTGAACAACCTGGCACTTCCGGTCTCTCTGGGGAGCACCAAGAGCTATATCCTTTTCGCCGGCGTGCAGGATGCCTTGACGCAGTGGTGGTACGGCCACAACGCGGTCGGATTCTTTCTCACCGCCGGCTTTCTCGGCATCATGTACTATTTCGTGCCCAAGAGGGTGAACCGGCCGGTTTACTCCTACCGTCTGTCGATCGTCCACTTCTGGTCGCTGATCTTTCTCTATATCTGGGCCGGGCCGCACCATCTGCTTTATACGGCCCTGCCGGAATGGGCGCAGACCCTGGGCATGACCTTCTCCATCATGCTGTGGATGCCGTCGTGGGGCGGCATGATAAACGGTCTGATGACGCTCTCGGGCGCATGGGACAAGCTGCGCACCGATCCGGTCGTTCGCATGCTGGTGGTCTCTATCGCTTTTTATGGGATGAGCACCTTCGAAGGGCCGCTCATGGCGATCAAGGCGGTGAATTCGCTCAGTCACTATACCGACTGGACGATCGGCCACGTTCACTCCGGCGCCCTGGGGTGGGTCGGCTTCGTCAGCTTCGGCGCGCTCTATTGTCTGGTGCCCTGGATCTGGAAACGCGAGCGGCTTTATTCCTTGAAGCTGGTGAGCTGGCATTTCTGGATCGCCTCGATCGGCATCGTCTTCTACATCACCGCGATGTGGGTATCGGGTATCCTGCAGGGCCTCATGTGGCGGGCTTACGATAGACTGGGTTTCCTCGAGTACTCCTTCGTCGAGACGGTCGAGGCGATGCATCCCTTCTATATGATCCGCGCCTTGGGCGGCGCCCTCTTCGTCGCCGGGGCGCTGATCATGGCCTACAACCTCTGGCGCACGATCCGCGGCGATCTGGCGGCGGAAGAGATGCCCACGCCGGCCATCACCGCGGCCGCCGCGCCGGCCGAATGAGGGTGGAGAGATGATCAGTCACGAGAAGTTCGAACGCAATTCGATCGTCCTTCTGATCGGCATCCTGATCACCGTCGCGATCGGCGGTCTGATCGAGATCGCACCGCTCTTCTTCGTCGAAAGCACGATCGAGAAGGTCAGGGGCATGCGCCCTTACTCGCCGTTGGAGCTGGCGGGGCGCAATATCTATATCCGCGAGGGCTGCTACAACTGTCACAGCCAGATGATCCGGGCGCTGCGCGACGAGGTGGAGCGTTATGGCCCTTATTCCCTGGCGGCGGAAAGCGCCTACGATCACCCCTTCCAGTGGGGCTCCAAACGCACCGGCCCCGACCTCGCGCGGGTTGGCGGAAAGTACTCGGACGAATGGCATCGCGATCACATGGCGTCGCCGCGAAGCCTGGTGCCGGAGTCGATCATGCCGGGCTATCCCTTCCTCTTGGAGCGGCCCGTGAACGTCGAGGCCCTGGGCGAGCACCTGAGCGCCAACCAGGCCATCGGCGTTCCCTACGACGACGCGATGATCGAAAATGCGGTGAGCGACGCACGCGTGCAGGTGAACCCCGACGCCGACGAGGTCGACGCCTTTCTCGCCCGCTACCCCAAGGCACAGGTTCGCGACTTCGACGGCAACCCCCAAATGATTTCCGAGATGGACGCCTTGATCGCCTATCTGCAGATGCTGGGGACCCTGGTCGACTTCTCGGTCTATGAGGCCGAGGGCGACAACCTGCGCTAGGGATTGGGGGCCGCGGATGACATATGAGAACGTAGCTTATTTCGCTGAGACCTGGGGGCTTGTGTTCCTGGCGATCCTATTTGCCGGCGTGCTGGTCTACGTCTTCTGGCCGCACAACCGGCAAACTTTCGAACGGGCCGCCTGGCGGCCGCTGGAGGACGAGGAGCCGCGCCGAAGCAGCGCACCGGCGCGCAAGGACTGACCGGGAAGGGCGTTGCAAGGCAATTCATTGGCGAGGATCGAGTGGTGGCGCAAAAGGAAAAAGACACAGTAACCGGGGTCGAGACGACCGGGCACGAGTGGGACGGCATCAAGGAGCTGAACAATCCACTCCCCCGTTGGTGGCTCTATGTGCTGTACGCGACGATCGTCTGGTCGGTTGTCTACTGGATCGCGATGCCCGCTTGGCCGACCATCTCCAGCTATACGAAAGGTTTCCTCGGCCATTCGCAGCGCGCCAACGTGGCGAGCGCGATTGCCGAAGCACAAGAGGCGCAGGCCGGCCTGCGCCAGGCCATCTCCGATAGCGATCCGGGGGCGATCATCGGCGATGCGGCGCTTCTCGAATATGCCATAGCGGGAGGCTCTTCGGCCTTCGGCGATAACTGTGGCCCCTGCCATGGCCGCGGTGCCCAGGGGGCCAAGGGCTATCCGAACCTCAACGACGACGTCTGGATCTGGGGCGGCACGCCGGAGGACATTCACACCACGCTGAAATACGGCATCCGGTCCGGCCACGAGGAGACGCGGGAGAACGAGATGCCGGCGTTCGGCATCGACGGCATCTTGTCCCGCACGGAGATCGACGAGGCGGCGGAGTACGTACTTTCCTTGAGCGTCGGGGCAAGCGATGCGGCGGCGGCGGAGCGGGGTGCCGTGATCTTCGCCGACAACTGCTCGGCCTGCCATGGCGAGGATGGCGGTGGCGACCAAAGCCTGGGTGCCCCGAACCTGGCCGATGCCATTTGGCTCTATGGTGGCGACAAGGCGGCGGTGGTGGAGTCCATCGCGAAAAGCCGGCGCGGCGTCATGCCCTACTGGGCGGGGCGTTTGGACGAGGTTACCGTCAAGCAGCTGGTCGTTTACGTGCATTCGCTGGGTGGCGGCCAGTAAATCGGCGCGGGCCGTCGATGCTGCCGGACGCCGGTTTCGCCGCGAAGGTTAGGACACACCCTAGAGGTGGCGCGCGATGACGCAACTCGAACAGCTCGCCGATGAGGCTTCGCGCCTGGGTGCGATGGCCCACGGGTCGGTGGAGACCATCGAGGCGGAGGCCGTCAATTCGCCGCAGCGGCGCGAGATGTACGCAAGCCGCGTCAAGGTGCACCCCAAACGTGTTCAGGGCAGGTTCCGCCAGATCAAGTGGGTGGTGATGGCGCTCACCCTGTCGGTCTACTACCTGACCCCCTGGATCCGCTGGGACCGCGGGCCGAATACGCCCGACCAGGCGGTCCTGCTCGATTTCCCAGGGCGGCGCTTTTATTTCTTCTTCATCGAAATATGGCCGCAGGAGGTCTATTACATCACAGGGCTTTTGCTGCTCGCCGCCTTCGGCCTGTTTCTGGTAACCAGCCTGGCCGGGCGCGTATGGTGCGGCTACACCTGCCCGCAGACGGTCTGGACGGACCTCCTCGTGACCGTCGAGCGCTGGGTCGAGGGCGACCGCAATGCGCGCATGAGGCTGGATCGTGCTCCCTGGACCTGGGGCAAGGTCCGCAAGCGGGCGGTCAAGCACGCGATTTGGGTCCTGATTGCCATAGCGACGGGCGGCGCGTGGGTCTTCTACTTCGCCGATGCCCCAAGCCTGGCGGTTCAGCTCGCCAGTTTTCAGGCCCCCATGATCGCCTATCTGTTCATCGCCGTCTTCAGCGGCACGACCTACCTTCTGGGTGGTCTGGCGCGCGAGCAGGTCTGTACCTTCATGTGTCCCTGGCCGCGCATCCAGGGCGCGCTGTTCGACGAGGATTCGCTGCTTGTCAGCTATCGCCCCCACCGCGGCGAACCGCGAGGCAAGCACAAGAGGGGACAGGACTGGGAAGGCCGCGGTCACTGCATCGACTGCAATCTATGTGTCGCCGTTTGCCCGATGGGGATCGACATTCGCGACGGTCCTCAGCTCGAGTGCATTCAATGCGCCCTTTGTATCGACGCCTGCAATTCGGTGATGCGCAAGGTGGACTTGCCGCCCGGGCTGATTTCCTATGACACATACCGCAACCTCGAGGCCGCGGCGAAGGGCGCCACCGCGCGCCTTCGCCTGCTGCGTCCGCGTGTCGTTATCTATGTCGGCCTGATCGTCGCGGTGGCGGCGGTCATGTTCGTCGCCCTGGTGACCCGTTCTGACCTCGATATGACGGTGCTGCGCGACCGCAATCCGCTTTTCGTGACCCTGTCGGACGGTACGATCCGCAACGGGTACGAGGTGAAGGTCCTGAACAAGGCACATACGGAGCGCCGCTTTCGGCTCGAGATCGAAGGCCTGGCCGATCCGGTCCTCAGCGCGGTCGGCCTGAAGGACTTGCAAGGCGGGCCGCTGGCCTTCGTGGTTGCCCCGGACAACCTTCACGCCCTCAAGGTTTTCGTCGCCGCCGATGCCGCGCAGGTGCCGGGCGGCAACGTTCCCATGACCTTCATCCTGCGCGAGGTCGAGGGCCAAGGCGAGGCCGTGCGCCGCACCGAGACCACGTTCCGCGGGCCGGGCCTAGACCCAGGATCTTGAGGATGAGCACGACCATGAAGGAACTGACCGGCCGCCACGTCCTATACATGATCTTGGGCTTCTTCGGGGTGGTGCTGCTGGTCAACGTGGTCTTCGTCTATCTGGCGATAGATACCTTTACCGGCCTGGCGACGGAAGGAGCCTACGTTAAGGGCTTGAGCTACAACGATGTGCTCGCCGAGGCCGAGGCTCAGGACGCGTTGGGCTGGAGGGTAGAGGTCGAGCGACAGGCGCTGGGCCCGCGCCGATGGCACCTGACGGCCGCTTTCCGCGACCGCGAGGGCGGTCCTATCGAAGGCCTCTCGGTGCAGCTCGAGGTTCGCCGGCCAACCCAGGCGGGATATGACGCCCTGCTCGATCTGGTCCCCCTCGGGGGCGGCCGCTACGGTGTGGAGCACGAGTTTCCCCTCGTCGGCCAATGGGACTTGCGGATGGTCGCTTTCGAGGGGACGGCTCCCGTCTACCGGTCGGAGCAGCGCGCATGGGTGAAGTAGGCACCGCGATTGCCGATGGTGCGCCCGGGCCCGGCCCGGCGACCGGTCCGCGGGAGGATTGCGTGCAGCGGGAGCGCTTTGCGCCCTATGTGAGGCGCGCCGCCGACGGGACGGCGAGCCTATCGCTCATCGTCGAGAACATGCACTGTGCGGCTTGCATCGGGCGCATCGAGTCGCGGCTACGTGCGATCCAAGGCGTCGTCGCCGCGCGGGTCAACTATACGACCCAGCGCCTTGCGGTGAGCTGGCGGCCCGCCGAGACCGGTCCCGAGGTATTGGTCGAGGCACTGCAGGCCGCCGGCTACCGGGCGGTGCCCTACGATCCGGGAAGCCTGGCCGACAGCCGGCGGGTGGAAGACCGGGCCTTGCTGCGGGCCCTCGGGGTTGCGGGTTTTGCCGCGGCGAACGTGATGCTGCTTTCGGTCTCCGTATGGTCGGGCCTTGCCTCGGACATGGGCGAGGCGACCCGCCTCCTGTTTCATTGGATCTCGGCGCTGATCGCGCTTCCGGCGATCGCTTATGCCGGCCGGCCCTTCTTCCGCTCCGCCTTGGGGGCGCTCGCGGCGCGTCATCTGAACATGGACGTACCGATATCCCTGGCGGTGATCCTGGCCGCCGGGCTTAGCCTCTATCGCACGATGATCGGTGAGGACTACGTTTATTTCGACGCTGCGCTGATGTTGCTTTTCTTCCTTCTGATCGGCCGCACGCTCGACCGCCGCATGCGCGCGCGGGCCCGCTCCGTGGCCGGCAACCTGCTGGCTCTCCAGTCGTCGACGGCGACGCTCATCGGCGAGGACGGCCGGCATTATTCGGTGGCCAGCGAGGCGGTGCGGCCCGGCGCGCGTGTCCTGGTGGCGCGCGGCGAGCGCATTCCGGTGGACGGTCGGGTCGCCGAGGGCCACTCGGAAGTGGACAGCAGCCTGGTTACCGGGGAGTCGCTGCCGGCGGCCGTAGGGCAGGGCGAGATGGTCTACGCCGGGACGCTTAACCTGGGCGACGCGCTGGTCGTCGAGACCACGGCCAGCGACCGCGACACCTTCCTGGCCGAAATCGTGCGCTTGATGGAGGCGGCGGAGGCCCGCCACGGGCGCTTCGTCGGCCTCGCCGATCGGGCAGCGCGCATTTACGCTCCTGCGGTACACCTGCTGGCCGCGGCCACGTTTGTTGCCTGGCTAGCGTTTTCCGCGATCGGCTGGGAGGGCGCGCTGATGAACGCCGTCGCGGTGCTCATCATCACCTGTCCCTGCGCGCTGGGCCTGGCCGTGCCGGTGGTTCAGGTGGTGGCCGTCGGCCGTCTCCTGCGCGCCGGTATCCTGGTCAAGTCGGGCGATGCCCTGGAGCGGCTGGCGGAGGCCGAGGGTGTGGTCTTCGACAAGACGGGAACCTTGACCCTTGGCCGACCGGTGCTGGATGACCGGACGGCGCTGCCTGAGGACGATCTGGCGCTTGCCGCCGGCATGGCGGCGGCCAGCCGGCATCCGCTATCCCGGGCCGTGGTCGAGGCCGCGGGGTCGGCGGTCAAACCGCTCAGTGGGGTGCGCGAGGAACCGGGGCTGGGCCTGGCCGTGAGCCTCCCGGAGGGCGAGGCGCGGCTGGGCAGCCGCGCCTGGTGTGGCGTGCCGGCGGATGAGAGGGGGCTGGGCGATGGCGCCGGTCCCGAGCTCTGGCTGCTGCGGCCGGACGGCTCCCGGCAGTGTCTGCGGTTCCGTGACCGGCTGCGCCCGGAGGCGGGCGAGGTCATCGGGTACTTGGCGGATCGCGGCCTGGCGATCGAGTTGCTGTCCGGGGACCGGACGCCGGTGGTGGCCGAGGTCGCCGCGGCCTTGGGGGTCGCCGATTGGCGGGCCGAGCAGAGCCCCGGCCAGAAGATTGCCCGCCTCGAGGCGCTGCGGAGCCAGGGGCGAAAGGTCTTGATGGTGGGTGACGGGCTGAACGATGCGCCGGCCTTGGCGGCGGCGACGGTCTCGGCGTCTCCTTCGAGTGCCGCGGACGTCAGCCAGACGGCGGCCGACTTGATTTTCCAGGGCGAAAGCCTGGGACCCCTCGTCGAGCTGTGGGAGGTGGCCCGGCAATCGCGGCGGTTGATCCTGCAGAATTTCGCTCTGGCGGCGCTTTACAATGCGCTCGCGGTGCCGCTGGCCATGGCCGGCTTGGTGACGCCCCTGATCGCCGCGATCGCCATGTCGAGCTCCTCTCTGATCGTCACGCTTAACGCCCTACGCCTTGGCCGGGGCGGTGACACCCTAGGGTCGGTGGAGAGGCCCGTGGCGGCGGGAGGGAACTGATGGAAGCGCTGGTGTTTCTCATCCCGGCGGCCCTGTTCCTCGGCCTTCTGGGCCTTGGCGCCTTTCTCTGGTCGCTGCGGACCGGGCAGTACGATGACTTGGATGGGGCCGCGCACCGGATCCTCTTCGACGACGATCCCCCATCCGCGGCGGGCAAAGACGGTCCGCGGTCGAGTGCCGCGCCCCCTCAGGACTCCGCAGGCTCGACCAAGCCGCGATAGGCGTGCCAGGTCGCGTGACCGATAAGAGGGAAGGTCACGATCAGCCCCAGGAGGCCGGTGATCAGGCCGAAAGCGGTCAAAATCGCAATAAGCCAGGCCCAGAGCAGCATGGGCACGAAGTTCTGCAGGACCGCCTGCACGCTGGTCAGGATGGCGGTTACGGCGTCCACCTCTCTGCTCATCAGCATGGGAACGGAAATGGCGGCGACGGCGAAGATGGCAAAGGCGATCGCGCCGCCCACCACCGTGCCGGTCACCAGAAGAGCGAGACCCTGCCAGGTGAACAGAAGGGTAGTCACGAACTCCTCTAGCGGTGGCCAGCCCGAGACGCCGAAAAACAGCGCGAATAGTAGGGTCGCGATGCGTATCCAGATGAGCAGCGCGCCCATCAGGACAATGCCGATAAAGGCGAGTTGAACCGGCGAGCGGGTCGAGACCAGGACGGTCGAGGCGAAGGTGACCGGCTCACCCGTCTCCAGGCGGCGCGAGGCCTCGTAAAGCCCTACCGCCAGCATCGGACCCAGGAGCATGAAGCCGGCGGCCAGCGCGATGACCAGCGCGGTCATCTCCAGTGTGAAGAGGCCGACGAAGATCACCAGGCCAATAAGCGCGAAGACCAGCCCGTAACAGAGCCCTATAGCCGGGACGGCCCAGAGATCGCGCCATCCGGCGGCCAACCACGCCCAGGGCGCATCCGGCCGCAGCGTGCGGATCTTCACCTGGCCGTCGGCACCGCCGATCTGCAGCACGTCGATCTTCATCGCTCTACTCCCCCGCCCCCTGCCGATCCATCGCCCGCGGACCTCTGGTCGGCAAGCGAGTATCTCAAACATTACGGATGGCTTTGATTCCAGTCAAATCGCGTGACATCCTTGCCCGCACGACACGGGCCGATCTAGGCGAGGGAATAGACGATGAGCGTGCGTGAGGGCGTGGAGGAGACGGGCGAGCCCGCGGGCCGGTGCCATCTGATCGTCGAAGGGGGGCTGATCGTCGATGGCTCGGGCGGGCCGGCATTCCGCGGCGATCTGGCCATCGACGGCGCGCGCATCGCAGCACTCGGCGCCCTCTCGGGCTGGCGCGCGGATCGGCGGATCGATGCCTCCGGTCTGGTCGTCGCGCCGGGGTTCATCGACGTGCATACGCACGACGACCTGGCGGCGCTGGTCGAGCCGGACTTCGCGGCAAAGGTTTCGCAAGGGGTGACCACGGTGGTTGCCGGCAACTGCGGCATCAGCCTGGCGCCTTTCGAGCGCGGCGACGTGTTGCCGCCGCCGGTCGAGATGTTGGGCAGCGCCGCGGATTTCGCTTATCCGACGCTTGGTGCCTACCGTGCCGCCCTGGCGCGGGCGCGCCCGGCGGTCAACCTCGCCATGCTGACCGGCCACGGCATGCTCCGCGTCGAGGCGTTGGGCGCGGACTTCGAGCGCAGCGCCAAACCGCCCGAGATCGAGGCGATGGCCGCCCGGCTGCGCCAGGCCTTGGACGAGGGCAGCCTCGGCCTGTCCACCGGCCTCGCCTATCCGAACTCTTGCGCGGCCTCGACCGAAGAGGTATTGGCGCTGGCGCGGGCGATGACCGGCCGAGAGGACGTGCTCTACGTCTCGCACATGCGCAACGAAGGCGACCATGTGCTGGAGGCGATCGAGGAGACCCTGGCCATCGGCCGGGGCGCTGTGGTGCCGGTGGTCATCTCCCATCACAAATGCGCCGGTCCGCGGAACTATGGGCGCAGCCGGGAGACCCTGGAGCGGATCGAGGCCGGCGCCGCGAGCCAGCCCGTCGGGCTCGACGTTTACCCCTATACGGCCTCCTCGACCGTGCTGCTGCCCGAGCTGTTGGGTGAGGCCGAAGGGGTCCTGGTCACCCATTCGGCGGCCTATCCCGCCGCCGCCGGGCGCCGGCTCGCCGAGGTTGCCGAGGAACTCGGCTGCTCGCAAGCCGAAGCGGCCCGTCGCCTGGCACCGGCCGGTGCCATATATTTTCAGATGGACGAGGACGACCTGCGGCGCATCCTCCGCTACCCGCGCACCATGATCGGCTCGGACGGGCTGCCGGGATCCGGGCATACCCACCCGCGGCTCTGGGGGACCTTCCCGCGCGTTCTGGCGCGCTACGTGCGCGCCGAGGGGCTCCTGACGCTGGAGGACGCGGTGCGGCGCATGACCGGCCTTAGCGCCGATACTTTCCGGCTGCCGGGCCGCGGTTATCTGCGCCCGGGCGCCTTTGCCGACGTGGTCCTCTTCGACGCCGCAAAGGTGGCCGACCGGGCCACATTCGCCGAGCCGAAGGTGGCGGCCACGGGCATTCACCTGGTCCTGGTAAACGGCAGGGCGGCCTGGAAGGACGGTGCGCCGACCGGCGAGCGGCCCGGCGGGTTCCTGTCCCGCGGGACGGAGGTGGGTGCGACGACGACTCTCTCATGATGGGCCTCTCATGATGGGCCTTGCGGCCGGTGCGGAATTTGCTTTAGAGGGATAGGACGACGAACGATCCGACAAAATGCGCCAGGGAGGGCCCGTAGAGCCAATGAAAGCCGCCGAAGCTCTAGTCCAGACAGCAATCGATGCCGGCATCGACACCATGTTTGCCAATCCCGGGACCACCGAGATACCGGTAGTCAACGCCTTGGACGCGGTGCCCGGCATGCGCGCGGTTCTCGGTCTTCAGGAGAATGTCGTCACCGGGGCGGCGGACGGATATGCCCGCATGACGGGGGTCCCGTCGCTGACCCTGCTGCACCTGGGGCCGGGATTTGCCAACGGCATCGCCAACCTGCACAACGCCAGGCGCGCGCGCACCCCCATCGTCAACCTGATCGGCGAGCACGCAACCTGGCATGACACCCCGGACTCGCCCCTGGCCAGCGATATCGAAAGCCTGGCGGGGCCGGTCTCCGGCTGGGTCGGCCGCAGCAGCGCCGCGGTGGAAATGCCGGGCGACCTGGCCACCGCCATCGCCCAGTCGCAAAAGGGCGCCGGCCAGATCGCCACCTTGATCCTGCCGCATGATCTGCAGATCGCCGAAGGTGCGGCACCGGCCGCGCCGCTGACCCCGCCGGCGCGCGCGGCGGTGAGCGAGGCGGCCGTGGCGCGGGCGCGCGAGGCCATAGAGCGGGGCGACGCCCTGCTATTCCTTGGCAACGCGGCCTTGAGCGAGGCGGGTCTGCGGGCCGCGGGGCGGATCGCCGCGCTGCGCGGCGTGCAGCTCATGAGCCAGATGTCGAACGCTCGAGCGGAACGGGGCGCCGGTCTTCCTCTCTTCACCCGGCTTCCCTATTTTCCGGAACGCGCGCTCGCCGCGCTGGCGCCCTATCGCACGCTGGTGCTGGCCGGCGCCAACCCGCCGGTTACCTTTTTCGGCTGGCCGGGCTACGCCAGCTCGTTGGTCCCGGAGGGAACGACGGTCGAGACCCTGGCCGGCCCCGACGACGACATCGCAGCGGCGTTGGAGGCCTTGGCCGAGGCGTTGGGGGCCAAGGCGTCGGATGCGCCGCACAACGCGGCTCCGCCGCCACCGGAGCGCCCGTCCCGCTCGACCGGGCCGATCACCGCGGAATGCCTGTCGGCGACCCTCGCGGCGCTGCAGCCCGAAGGCGCCATCGTGGTCAATGAGGCGGTCACCTCGGGCTGGAACTATCACGCCCAGTCCATGGGTGCGCCACGCTTTACCGAGTTGCAGATCACCGGCGGGGCGATCGGCTGCGGCCCGCCGCTTTCACTGGGGGCGGCGCTGGCCTGCCCGGGCCGGCCGGTCCTCAACCTGCAGGCCGACGGGAGCGCGCTCTACACGCCGCAGGCGCTGTGGAGTCAGGCGCGCGAAGGCGCCCATGTCATTACCCTGATCTGTTCGAACCGGCGTTACCGTATACTGCAGACGGAGTTGGAGCGCGCCGGGCTCAATCGCCCGGGCCCGGCGGCAAGCGAGCTGACCGATCTCGCCCGTCCGGCGATCGACTGGCCGGCGCTTGCCCGCGGTTTCGGTGTGCCGGCACGCTCGGTGGAAAACGCCGAAGATCTGGCCGATGCTTTGGAGCGGGCATTGGCCGGGGAGGGGCCCCATCTCATCGAAGCGGTGCTCGCCTGAAGCCCAGCGGCGTCTTCAAACGCGATCAATTCTACGCCAAGCACCTTTGCCTGGGGCCGCCGGAGCACTACATTGAAGCTGGTAGCCTGGGCCGGTAGCCTGGAAGGGGTTTTCGATGCGGGACTTGTTCAAGACGCTCTGGCGGCCCGATCGCGAGGAGGATCAGGCACAGTCGATCGTGGCGCAGGCGGCGAACATCCTGCAAGTGGGCGAGTTTCAGCTCCTGCAGCTCGCCTACTTCGATTGGCATGGCGAGGAGATGCCGCGGAACCTTCTGGATCTGGTCTTCCGGCGCTATATGCTGGGTGGCCACATTCCACACTGGGCACGCAATTATGCGCGGCGGGTCCTGTTTCTCGCCTCCAAGGGTGCGGTTAACGACAACGATCCCTTCTTCCATCGCTACGACCACGACTATGTCACGCACACCCCCAACGGCGTCAGGCGGTTCATCATGGCCAGCTTCATCATCGTGGCGCTCCTGGTGACCGGGGTGGCCCTAAGCGTGGTCACGGTCAAGGAAGGCACCACCATCCTGCCACCCTATTTCGATCGCGACGAATTGCCGACGACCCGTCCTTGAGCGACGTTGCCGCCGCCGGACCTCGGCGCTAAAGTCCGGGCGCGCCGGGCATCGGATTTGTCCGGTGTGGCCTGAACGAGCTCTAAAACCGCAACCGCTCTAGGGAGTCGCGGATGTTCGAATTTGCCGGCGAATGGGAAATGCCGATCAACGTTCTTTTCCTTGCCGTGACCGGGGGGATCGCCGTTCACGGTATTCGCTTCCGCAACGAGGAGGGGGAGACCGACTGGGTGCGGCTGCTGTTCGGCTGCATCGCGGCGACCTTTTTCTTTCTCGTGCTGTTCCAGGACGTCCTGGGGGTCATGCAGTTCGGGTGATCCGTGCGGCGGCGTAAATTCGGCCGAGCCGCCCCGGCCGGCGTCAGGGCTTGTACATGCGCTGCTCGGCGTCGAGTTCGGGCACGGCCAAAAGGCGCTGGTCCTCGGGCAGCTGGAACTGCTCATAGAGATAGCGGGCCCGGTCGACGACGCTGGAGACGGGGCCGGTTTGCTTGTAAAGCAACTCGTGGATAATACCGGGTTCGGCGACGGCACCCTCGTCGATCGTGAGCGCCTCTATGTAGTCCGCCAAAGCCTCCTCATGGCGCCCTTGGCGATCGTGAACGATGCCGCGGTTGGCGTGGGCGGCGGCGAGTGCGCCGCGGCCGGTCTGGTCGTCCGAAACGAGGGTCCGGTTTAGAAAGTCGATCAGATAGTCGAACTCGGCCTCGGCATCCTCGAAGCGTTCCGATTGGATGAAGACGAGGCCCCGACCCATGATAGCACCTCGATGATCGGGCTCGTCGCGCAAGGCCAGATCGAACTCGTCGAGCGCCCCCTTAAGGTCCCTGGCGCTCAGCAGCTGGTCTCCCCGTTCGGTATGGTAGTCCCCGGGCACGCGGGTCACGTAGCTACGCACCAAGTCCGTCCCGATGACGACGAGGAGGATGAACACGATCATGTAGACGACGAAACGCTTGAGGACGCGGGGGTTCATTGTTGCCTAGCCGCCGTCGCTCATTTGTTGAAAAGGTGGGTCGTATAGGCGACGGCGAAAATGAAGCACAACAGACCGGAGGTGATACCGGCCCGGCGCTTCAGGCGGGCCGTTTCTTCGGACGGCAACTCGCCTTGTAACTGACGCATGGCGCGCCGCACATAGAGCACGTGGATAAAGTTGCGCACCGGGAAGAACAGGGCAATCCCCAATGCGACCGCCCAGAGGTAGGCATAGTCCGGCGAAAAGATTGCTTCCATATCTCTGACGTTCGGGTTCGCTGCGCGGCGGTCTCAAAAGCCTGGCGCCCGCACCGCGGGTACCGGCGGAGACTACCAGATAGAGGCCTGCGGTAAAATGGCAACCTATGCCGGAGCACCGTCCCGGCGATGGTACCAGTTGGCCCCAAAGAGGGCGGTGACATGAAAAGAAAAGGGGGAAGGCTTTCGCCTTCCCCCGGTAGGTTCCTTATCGAAGCGGTCTAACGCTGCTCGGGAGCAACGTCGCCGATGTCTTCGACCAGTGCCTCGACCTCCGTTCTCGGAACCGTCGAGAACTCCATCTTGTAGGCCAACAGCCACATCATGAAGACCCCGAGGATCCAGAAGATGATCTGCCAGGCCCAGATCGACGGAATACCGAAGGTCCAGCCTTCGACACCGGCGTCCGGCGCACCGAAGATCCAGTTGCCGATGACCGCACCCGGGCCGATACCGAAGAAGAACCAGCCAAGGGTCACAGCCCAAGCGATCGGGATGAGGCCCTTCTTGCTCTCCGGCAGGGTGGCATGCTCTCTCAAGAAACTGTGGAACTTCATGCGATGGGCATGATCTCCCTCGTTCTGCGTCATCGCCGAGACGATGAGGCAGATACCGAGGTTGAAGAACATGCCCCAACCGGCCGAATGGATGGTCCAAGGCCAGCGGCCCCACGGCAGTTCGATCCCGAAGAACCCGGCAATCGACGCACCGAAGGACTCGGTGAAGATGACCCCGAGCAGACCGGCAGCCAGTCCCAGCGTGGCACCCTGGCGGGTGATCCACGGGAAATAGCAGACCGCCATGAGCGACGGCCACATCTGGAAGCCGAAGGCCACCGCAAGTCCGCCGAGAAGCACCAGAGCGTCGGCCGAAACCGTGGCCACCGCAAGAGCTGCGACGACGATGATGCCCACACCGATGCGGCCGAAAAGCTTCTGCGTGGCGTGCGAAGCGGTCGGATTGAGGAACCGCTTGTAGAGGTCACGCGTCAGCATGGCGCCCGCGGTGGACATATAGGCCGCGCCCGTCGACTGCATCGCGGCGAGCGCGCAGACGGAGAGCAACCCGACCAGCCATGGGGCCGCATCGGCGACGAGGTTGAAGTAATGCGGCACCAGACCGCCCTGCTTGTTGGCGGTCAGATCCGGAAGGACCACGTTGAGCGCCAAGCCGGCATCGGTCACGGCCTGAGTGGCGCCCAGAAGGTGCGCGCCCATACCCTGGAAGGCCGTGAAGAAGAACAGGATCAAGCCGATGCAGAAGGACGAGGCCCAGACCTGCTGCGGCGCGAAGGGCCGCGGGTCCTTGTTACCGAAGGACCACATGGTAAAGGCCGGCGCCGACTGGATGCCCATAAGCGCGAACATGTAGGTCAGCACCATGATGCCGGTCCACGGGCCGCCCACCGGCGTCTCCTTGCCCAAACCCGCGGTGAACTGGATCACCCCGGGTATGGCGAAGTAGGCGTTGTAGTCGCCGCCGCCATATTCGCCTGTCGTGCCCCATTTGCCGATGCCGGTCTTGCCCAGCGCGGCGAAGCCCTCGTTGAGTGCCGCCCAGCCGCCGACGAAGTTGAGCGCGATGATGCCCGTTATGATGATGCCCAGCCCAAGGAGTATGCATTGCAGGGTATCCACGTAGGCCACCGCGCGAAGGCCGCCCGATGCCACGTAGATGAACACCACCAATGACAGGATCCACATGCCGACCTCGATCTCCAGCAATCCGTCCGTCAACACGTTGAACAGGAAACCGGAGGCGCGCAGCTGCACGCCCAGATACGGGATCGAGAACAGCAGCGCCACGAGAACCACAAGGATTCGAATGGCGTCGCCGCGGAAATAGGTCGACAGCATTTCGCCCGGCGTTACGAAACCGAAGCGCTTGCCCAGCATCCATTGCCGCTTCAGAAAGATCACCCCCGTGAAGGGAATGGTGACCGTATAGAAGGATGCGTAAGCGTATTGGAATCCGTCGCGGTAGACGAGACCGGGATGACCCATGAAGGTCCAACCCGAAAACGATGTTGCGGTTGCCGCCAGGACGAAGACCCAAAGCGATAGGGTGCGCCCGGCGAGAAAGTAGTCCGACGCGGTCTTCGCCGCCATCGCCCCTCTGATGCCCCAGAATATGCAGTAGGCCCAGTAGAGCATGACGAACACGAAGAGCCAGACGATTTTAGCTTCCATGAGGTGACCCCTCCCCCAAAGTGCTATCCATCCACACGGTCTTGATCTTTGTTCGTTACCGCCGGACGAATAGAACCTTCCCTAAATCTCCCGGACAGATCGAATCCGAGCACGATACAGATATTCAAGCTTGAGTCTTTCATTAGGAAAGGCTTGAGGTCAATAATCCATTGAAAAAGCGTTAACAAAATTGTAAAAATGTTAACAATAAAAAGTACTGTCTTGTAAAATCTGTGAACATGAGCCAAGCTGACAGCTAATACCTTGGCAATACAGGGTATCTTATGGCGCGTCGATTGTTTTTGGGACCGAAGGTCAAGCAGTTTCGCCGCGATTTGGGGCTCACCCAGGTGGCGATGGCGAAAAAATTAGGCGTGTCCCCCAGTTATTTGAACTTGATCGAACACAATCGGCGCTCGATCACGCCCGATATGGCAAGGCGATTCGCCGAGGCCTGCGACATCGACGTCGAGTTGCTTTCGGGGCACCGCGAAGCTCGCTTGCGCGATCATCTGCAAGAGGTGCTCGGCGATGAGATCTTTGCCGACTTCCGGCTGCGCCGGATCAACTTGGAAGAGCTGGTCGCCCAGGAGCCGCAGTTCTGCCGCGCGGTCACCGAACTCTATCGCGTCTTTCGCAAGTCTCGCCAGGACCTGAGGGTCTTGAGCGAGCACATGGCCGACGACCCGACCTTGGCGGATGCGAGCCACCGGTTCCTAACCACGCTGACCTCGCTGCGTTCTTTTGCCGAGATCATGCGCGACAACGCCGACCTGGAGGAGGGCAAGCGCGCCGAGTTTGCCGGTATCCTGGTCGAGGAAAGCGAAAACCTCACCGCACAAGTACGCCAACTCTTCCGGTTCATCGGCGAGGGCGGTCTTGGTCCCGACAGTGCCGGGGAGTGGCCGCGCGAAGAGGTGGCCGAAGCGCTGCAGGCCAACAACAATTATTTCGACGAGTTGGAAAACTGGGCCGAGGCGCTTCGCGGCGAGCTCGATGGGTCGGCCGGGGAGGGCGCGCCTCTGACCTTCGCGCGGCTGTGTGAGATGGCTGGCGAGGCGTTCGGCATCACCACCCGGGCGTCGCCCTGCGCTCCTCGAGCCTTCGATGGGAATCCGCATCGCGAGCCACAAGTCTGGGACTACGACAGCGAGCGCAAATGTCTCGCCCTGGCGAGCTCGCTGCCCGAGGAAAGCCGGGTCTTCGCGCTGCTGAAGGCGATCTGCCTGGAGCACTACGGCGCCGGCATCGACGGCCTCGTCGGCGAGGCTCGAATGTCTTCGGCGCCGGCCGCCGCGCTCTACCGTTCGGCCCTGGCGAGCTATTTCGCAGGCGCCGCGATGATGCCCTACGAGAGGTTCCGCCGCGCCGCGCAGGGCTGTCTCCACGACCTGGATGTCCTGCGGCATACCTTCGCCGTCAGCTTCGAGCAGGCCTGCCACCGTCTCGCCACCTTGCAGCGCCCGGGCGCCGAGGGGGTACCCTTCCATTTCGTACGCAGCGACATCGCGGGCAACATCGACAAGCGATTTTCCGCCTCGGGTCTCGGATTGCCGACCTATGGCGGCATCTGTCCGCTGTGGAACCTGCATGGCGCCTTCCTGCAGCCCGGCCGGATCGTGCCGCAGCTCGTCGAGCTGCCGCACGGTGGACGCTATTTTCTGATCGCCCGAACCGTCACCAAGCCCAAGCCGTCGCATCGAGCCCCGGAGCGCGTCTTCAGTATCGGGATCGGGTGCGACATCTCATTCGCCAAGCAGCTTGTCTATGCCGCCGGGATCGACCTCGCCGCGGCCGAGCCCATGCCGGTCGGCACCGGTTGCCGCCAGTGCCCGCGCGAGGCTTGCCGGCACCGGGCCTTTCCTTGTGCGGTGAGTTTCGTTCGGCCCGGCGAGGGGCCGGGTGACAGCGATGCTCAAGACGCGCTAATCTCGGCGCCTGCGGGTTGACCGGCCGAATGGGGGAGGTTCCGGTGCCATATTCCGTTTTGGTTGTCGAGGATGAGCCCCATATCATCGAATCGCTGAGCTTTCTGATGAAGCGGGCGGGCCACAAGGTGCGCATTGCCCGCGACGGCGATGCGGCCATCCGCACCATGGAGGCGGAAAAGCCCGATCTCGTAATCCTCGACATCACGTTGCCCAGGCGCGACGGCTTGGACGTATGCCGGACGATTCGCGCCGACGATCGCTGGCGCGACGTACGCGTGATCATGTTGACGGCGCGCGGGCGCGAGCTCGACCGACGCAAGGGCCTCGAGACAGGGGCCGACGACTACATCCTCAAGCCGTTCTCGACCAGCGATATCGTCCAGCGCGTCGAGGCGCTGCTGGAGAGCGGCCGCGCATCCGAACATCCCGGCGAGGAGCCCTAGCCGGCCCGGCGCGCGGGAACCCGGTGCCGAGTAGGAAGGCCGAAGACGATGAACGAGCAGGAACTGACGGGTCAGAAAACCATCGCCATCTTCCTGGTGGCGCTCGTGGCCTTCAGCCCGCTGGCTCTGGCGATCTTCTCGCGCCCGGACTTCCTATTGGGGATACCGCGGCTCTACTTCTATCTATTCGTCGTCTGGGGCCTGGTCATCCTAGCCATCCGGGTGAATGTATTCCGGGTCGAAAGCGACGTTGGTGGGTCCCGCCGGGGCGGGCCCCGCCGGCCGATGCGCGGCTATTCCGGCGAAAGCGAGGGCGTCGGCCCGGGTGCGGAACGCTGACATGCTGACCGGCTGGGTCATCGTCATCACGGCGTTCGGTTATCTCTGCCTGCTCTTCGCCATCGCCTATTACGTCGACAAGCGGGCCGACGCCGGGCGAAGCCTGCTGCTCAACAACCCTTATATCTATGCCCTGTCGATCGCCGTCTACTGCACCTCGTGGACCTTTTACGGGTCGGTCGGACGCGCGGCCTCGAGCGGCATCGACT
>Ga0255057_10000487_pt1 | contig 22633 bp, 17 predicted proteins | sample Cases_109_6_MG_FD_189022 | JGI IMG/M metagenome (GOLD analysis project Ga0255057, IMG submission 189022) | Seawater microbial communities from Amundsen Gulf, Northwest Territories, Canada - Cases_109_6 | ecosystem: Environmental > Aquatic > Marine > Gulf | place: Canada: Northwest Territories... | reverse complement strand
TGATACGAAGCGATCACAGCCAGGCCGTCGGAAATCCTCACCTCGCTCCCGTGGGCGAATGCGGGCCGCGGCCGCGGCATCGAAAGGCCACGATCGGTCAGATACCACCACACCGACCGATACGCATAGTCGCCGAGGGCAACGAACACGGCGGGATCGAGCAGGTCGAGCTCGGCATCGAACCAGGACCTACAGTTGTCACGCTCCTCGATCGTCGGCTTGTTCCCCGGCGGAGCACAGCGCACCGGAGCGGTGACCCACGCCCCCGACAGCACCAGCCCGTCGCCGATGCGAATCGACGTCGGTTGACTGGCGAGCCCGGCACGGAACATTGCCCGATACAGCCAGTCACCGCTTCGATCGCCAGTGAACATGCGCCCGGTTCGGTTGGCACCATGGGCGGCAGGAGCGAGCCCGACAACGACAATGCGAGCCGCAGGGTCCCCGAATCCTGGTACCGGCCGACCCCAGTACTCCTCCTCAGCGAACGCCGCTCGCTTCTCTGTGGCGACCTGCTCACGCCATTGCACCAGACGTGGGCAGCGCCGACACCCGGCGATCGACTCGGCGAGACCAGCCAGCTCCTCGCTGGTGCTCATTCGGGCGCGGACCGATCGGCTGCGCCGCGGTCTCTCATTGGCCAAGAGGCTCCGCAAAATAATGCGCGATCCCGTCTGAGCCGACGGGGCCATTTGCGGAGCCGCGGCCCGAGCGGCCCGCCGCGAAGCGGCAAGAGCGGAAAAAATGGCGCTCCGCAAAATAATGCGCGATCCCGTCTGAGCCGACGGGGCCATTTGCGGAGCCGTGGCCCGAGCGGCCCGCCGCGAAGCGGCAAGAGCGGAAAAAATGGCACTCCGCAAAATAATGCGCGATCCCGTCTGTGTCGACGGGGCCATTTTGCGGAGCCGTGGCCGAGCGGCCCGCCGCGAAGCGGCAAGAGCGGAAAAAATGGCACTCCGCAAAAAAGTGCGCGATCCCGTCTGAGCCGACGGGGCCATTTGCGGAGCCGTGGCCCGAGCGGCCCGCCGCGAAGCGGCAAGAGCGGGAAATCGCTCCACCTCTGTAGAGACGACCGGTCACCTATCGGTGCCCGCTGCGAGAAGGATTTCGGTTGAATACGACGCGCTGTTCGACCACAGCATCCACCCCATATCCCGGGTGGCGGCGGCGCGCTGGACCTCGACGACATCGTCGACGCTGATCGCCCAGGTCTGCAGCCACGGCCGGAGATAGGCGAAGCCCTCCAGCCTCGACACTCCGCTGGCCAGGGCAGTATCGACGACCTCGACGGCGTGGTCGTCCGGGTCGGCAAACCCCTTCCAGCCCGAGCCGTAGTTGGTCGAGTACAGCATCGGGCTCAGCACGTCGATGGTCCGTGACATCCGGCCCGGCCGCTGCCCAACGCCTTCATCGGTGCTCGACTCGAGGGTGATGCCGAGCACGTTGGCCCCCACGGCACAACCGAGCGGGCTCAGCACCGAGTACGCCCTCCCCAGGAACTGGATAATCGAATCGACCCGGTTCTCCTCGTTGTACTCAGCGTCGAAGACGGCAACCGACAGGTCCCCGCCGAACGGGAACGACGCAAAGTCGAACTGGACCTCGTCGAATCCCGCTCGACACGCCTCTTCGGCGAGCGCGATCGGGTACTCGTAGGAGACCGGATCGGAGGGATCCATCCAGGCCTCGTCCGCGGTGGAGCGCCACACCTCTCCGGTCTCCTCGTTGAGAACGGCATGATCCGGGTCGGCCTCCGCCGACGGCGTGTCCTGGAAGGCGACGATCCTGGCGATCTTGTAGATGCCGGCCTCATCCATGTCCTGGACTACCTCGGCAAGGTCGAAGAGGCGAGTAACGGCCCCAATCGTGTGCGCCCCAGCGATCGAGGTGTCGTAGAACACCGTTCCGAACTCGTCCTTGATGTCGACGACGAAGGCGTTCACCCCGGTGTTGTTCGCCATCGCCAGCAGATCTGCCCAGCGCCCGGGATCGCCGGGTGCTCTACCCCCTACCCGGACGCCGATAACGTCGACCGGATCCATCGCGATGTCGATCTCGTCTGTCGCGCCGTCCCAGGCGAGCACCCGATCGTTCCAGGCGGGCCGCTCCAGTTCCAGGTTCCCGGGAACCGCCCGGCCGATTTCGAACAGCCCGTCGTCGTTGGTCACGTCGACGCCAGCGCCGAGTCGCACCCTGGTCCCTGGCAGGGGCAACCCATTGTTGGTGGTGACCCGGCCCCGAAGAATGACCGGCTCGAGCCGCACCTCGATCCGCTCTCCCGCAGGCGGCTCTTCATAGATGGACGTCCACGGCGCAAATCCGGGCTTGGACACAGTCAGGCTGATCTCCTTGCCCGGCCATATGAAGGATCGCTCCGTCGGGGTGGTTCCCGGGCGAAGCAGAATCTCGTCTACCGTCACCGCAGCACCGATCTCGGACAGGTCGTCGCCGGCAAGCACGACAACCTCGATCGTCGGCGGGCCCATCTCCGGCGGCCTGACACCGGACACGTCGAGGGGCGCTGGTCCGGTGCACGACGTCGCGACCACGGCGAGCGCGGTGCTGAGAGCAACAATGACGGGGCGGTAAGCAATGGCTTGCATCGAGACCTGTTCAGGGTACCGACCTATTGCCGGATGCGTACCTGCGTGATAGGTTCGTGCGGCCATACCGGAAGGGCGGGGCGATGGACGCTGCTCGTGCTGCCGGCGATGCGGTCGGCCGCTACCTGGGCGAGGTATCGAGTCACAGCCTGCTTGATGCGGACGAGGAGGTACACCTCGCCCGCCAGATGGAAGCAGGCCGTCGGGCACAGCAACGCCTAGACGAGGTGGTAGGCATCGACGCCGCCGAGCGCGCCGCCCTTTACGGTGCCATTCACGAGGGCGACGAAGCAAAGGCAACGTTTATCCGGTCGAATCTGCGTCTCGTGGTATCGATCGCCAAGCGCTACACAGGTCGCGGCCTTGACCTCCTCGACCTGATCCAGGAGGGCAACCTGGGGCTGATCCGGGCAGTTGAGAAGTTCGACTGGCGCAAAGGGTTCAAGTTCTCAACGTACGCCACCTGGTGGATCCGCCAGTCGATCACCAGGGGACTAGGGAACCAGGGCAGGACGATCCGGCTGCCGGTGCACATGATCGATGTGGTGCGCACCGTCCAGGAGACCGACCTGACGCTCCAGGAACGTTATAGGCGGCGGCCGACCGTCAAAGAGATCGCCGTGGCAAGCGGGCTCGACGAAGAGCAGGTGATCATCGCCAAGACCGCTCCCGGCGAGACGGTGTCGCTCGATCGGCCGGTGAGTAAGGACGGCGACGCCCAGCTTGGGGACTTCGTGAAGGACGAGCGCACGCCTGACCCGTTCAACGCCGCCGCCGAGATCGTCCGGTGCGAAGAGGTGGCGAGGGCCCTCGCCATGCTCGACGAGCGCGAGGGCTGGGTCCTCATGATGCGCTACGGGATCGGCGGTGGCAGCCCGCGGACCCTGTCCGATGTCGGGACTGCGCTCGGCGTCACCAGGGAAAGAGTGCGACAGATCGAGACCAGGGCTCTGAACAAGCTGCGAGACCCAGGTGCGGTGCTGGATCTACGGTCTTTGTTGTAGGCCTTCCCGGCTAAAAGAGCCGGAGCACGTCGCTGTCGGCGCCTGCTAGCTGCTCGTAGTCGACCTCGCGCCAACCGATGCCGCGATCCTCGGCCAGGGTTCGCGCCTGCGGCCGTACGATCTGGGCGGCAAGCAGCCCGCGAACAGGAGCCAACCGGTCATCTCGATTGAGGAACTCGAGATACCGGGTCAGCTGCTCGACACCGTCGATCTCGCCGCGCCGCTTCACCTCCACGGCGACCGTGACCCCGCCGGCGTCCCGGCACAGCAAGTCCACCGGTCCGACTGGGGTCGGATACTCGCGCCGGATGAGGGTCATCCCCTGCTCCAGCGTCCCTGGGTGTTCGGCGAGGAGCCGCTGCAACTCGAGCTCGACGGCGTCCTTCTGCAAACCGGGGTCCTCACCGAGCTCGATCTCGGTGTCGAAATGCACCTCGTGGAGATTCACGGTCAGCTGCTCCCCCTTGCCGTTGGTGATCAGCCAGCGGTCCTCCTCCTCAATGAGGTGGTTTGGCGTGGTCATCCAGTTGAGCGGCTTGCCGCTGGTGTCGGCATGGACGAGCACGGTGCCATCCGCCTTGACGACGATGAGGCGACGGGCCCGAGGAAGATGGGCGTTCAGCCGCCCCTCATAGTCGACGGTGCAATCGGCAACAATGATTCGCATCGGGTGGCAGCGTACCGGTAGTTTGCTCTCCCCTCAGGGGGGAGTCCCGACCGCAGGAAGGGGAGGGGGGTCAGACCGTGATCGCGAGCCAAACTTGCTCCCCCCTCAGGGGGGAGTCCCGACCGCAGGGAGGGGAGGGGGGTCAGACCGTGATCGCGACACCGCTTTGACCCCCTCCGCCTCGCTTCGCTCGGCACCTCCCCCTGAGGGGGAGGCAAAGAGCCCTCCGTCCCGCCGGCTCCGCCGGCGGTCCACCTCCCCCTGAGGGGGAGGCAAGTGGTTATCCGACCGAGCCCTCCATCGCCAGCTCGATGAGGCGGTTGAGCTCGACGGCGTACTCCATCGGGAGCTCCTTGACGATGGGTTCGATAAACCCGGCCACCACCATGGCCGTGGCCTGCTCTTCGCTGAGCCCGCGGCTCCTCAGGTAGAAGAGCTGGTCCTCACCAATCTTGGAAACCGTGGCCTCGTGACCGATGTCGACGTTGGACTCTTCGATCTCCATGTACGGATAGGTATCGGAGCGCGAGTCCTCATCGAGGATGAGCGCGTCGCAGCGAACAAACGACTTGACATTCTCCGCACCGGGCTCGACGCGTACCAGGCCCCGATAGCCGGCACGGCCCCCGCCCTTCGACACCGACTTCGACGTGATCAGCGAGGTGGTGTTGGGGGCGACGTGGACCATCTTGGCTCCGGCGTCCTGGTGCTGGCCGGTGTTGGCGAAGGCGATCGAGAGCACCTCACCGTGGGCGCCTTCCTCCATCAGCCACACCGCAGGATACTTGGAGGTGAGCCCGCTACCCAGGTTGCCGTCGACCCACTCCATGGTGGCGTTGCGATAGGCAACGGCGCGCTTGGTAACCAAGTTGTATACGTTGTTTGACCAGTTCTGGATCGTGGTGTAACGGCACCGGCCGTTCTCTTTGACGATGATCTCGACCACTGCACAGTGCAGCGAGTCGGTCGAGTACACCGGCGCCGAGCACCCCTCGACGTAGTGCACATAGGCGCCCTCGTCGACGATGATCAGCGTCCGCTCGAACTGCCCCATATTCTCGGCGTTGATCCTGAAGTAGGCCTGGAGCGGCTCGTCGACGTGCACACCGGGCGGCACGTAGATGAATGACCCACCCGACCACACCGCCGAGTTGAGGGCGGCGAACTTGTTGTCGTTGGGCGGGATGATCGTGGCGAAGTACTCCCGAACCAGCTCTGGATGTTCGCGGACGGCCGTGTCCATGTCGGTGAAGATCACGCCCATCTCCTCGAGGTCCTCGCGATTGCGGTGGTAGACGACCTCGCTCTCGTACTGGGCGCTGACCCCGGCAAGGTACTTGCGCTCGGCCTCAGGGATGCCCAGCTTCTCGTAGGTTTCCTTGATCGACTCCGGGACCATGTCCCAGTCCTCAACCTGACCCTCGGTCGGCTTGATGTAGTAGTAGATATCGTCGAAGTCGATGTTCTCCAGCTTCCCGTCGCCCGGCCACATGGGCACGGGTTTGCGCAGGAAGCGCTGGTACGCCTTGAGCCGGAACTCGAGCATCCACTCCGGCTCGTTCTTCATGCGCGACATGTCGCGGATGATCTGCTCGTTCAGGCCCTTTTCGGGCTTGTATACGTAGTCCTCCTCGTCGGACCAGCCGAGCGAGTAGGCACCGAGGTCGATATCAACGTTCGTCGTCACGTGTTCTCACCTGATTTCCACTATGAAGATAGTGTCATTATACGACAGCCGATGGCCACACGGCGAAATTAATGGTGGGCGGTTCCGGGAGCTCCGAAGGGCGACACCGCCGGAGCGGGGAACGAGTGGGAGTCGGGAAGACCGGTATCCGCCCCAACGGGTCGCCTGTACTAATGACAACGCAGGCAAGGTCGGATTCGTTCCCGATTCAGCCCCAGGACGCAAGTCGCAAGACGCAAGCAAGAAACTCGTACCTGTGACTTGTGACTTGCGACCCGTGACTCGTTAGAAAACTTCCTCGCACCACGGCGCGACGTCGGTCCGGAACAGCTTGTGGAGCAAAGAAACCCGATCGGCGGCACCATCGATCTTGCCGGCTGCGGCCATCGAAACCGCGTTGCTGCCCCCGAGGTAGAGCGCACCGAGAGCATCGACGCCGAGGCTGACGTCGGCGTTGCCATCCACCGCCACACACTTCCCCACACCATCCGAAACCGCAACTTCGTATACACCAGAGATGTCGGGCCGGAACGGATCATCGACAGCGATGCGGATCGAGCCGTCGGTTTCGTAGCTGCGGGCCTCGAGGGCCGCTGCCACGTCCATGATGCGCACCCACAGCGCATCGCCGCGTTTACGTACGAGACGGCGCGGCTCAGCAAGCTTCCACCACAGCGGGTCGTCCACCGGCAGGTTCCACCACCGGATCCGCGGGAACAGATCGATGCTGGCCACGTACTGCCACAGGCCGGAGTGGGCGCGGTCGGTGGTGGAGATGGCCTCGATCACCCTCACCTGACCAAGTGGGACCTCCCCGCTCCAGTCCGATTTCTGCACGTAGATGACGTAACCCTCCGTAGAGCCATCGGCCTGGTAGACCGCGAACCGCTTCGCCGACATACCGTCTCGCCGGTGGGGAGGGTCGCGGACGACAGAATGAGCCCACCAGTCTTGGCTGCGCGAAAGCATGCCAGAACGCCTCCGCCGGGCCGCGTCGTATATCGGTGGAAACACCTCGACGACGCTATCGGGATCGATCAAACGGACCGTACCTTCCAAGACGGTACCAATCGTCACAGCCAGCGTCGGTGCCTCCACCTCGTCCCTGCTGGTTGCGTGACCAAAACCGAAACGACCGTAGATGCCGGTCTCCGAGGCCCATAGCCCCACCAAGGCGTCGCCGCGGCGCGCAACGGCATCAAGATGGTCTTGCATCATCGCGCTAAGGACTCCCTGGCGACGATGGGTGGGCTGCACGGTGACCACCGTCGTTCCCGTCATGGCGACGGCGGCTCCACCGGGGACGGTCACGTCGAACTCAAACGCAGCCAGGGTTCCCACCATCTCGTCGCCGTCGTAGGCGGCAACCGTGAGATCAAGGGGCAGCAGAGCCAAGAACTGCTCGGAGTCACGGTCTTCTTCTGCGAGGTCGTCGCCGAAGCCGCGCTCGACCTGTTCTCGGAACCGCTCGATCTCGTCCTTGGTGATCGGTCGTGTGGTGATCACGGTGACGGAGCCTACCGGCCGTCATAAGACCACAGGGCGAGCGGGTATGGTCCCAGACCCCTGCAAACCAAGGAGCACCATGACTCGTATCGCCGTCCAAATCCACCCCCAGCACGCCGACTACGGACAGATCCGCGACACCGTATTGCGTATCGAAGACATGGGTGTCGACGTCGTCTACAACTGGGACCACTTCTACCCCCTGTATGGGGGGGAAACCAACGACAACATCGGGAAGCACTACGAGTGCTGGACGATGCTCGGCGCCTGGGCCGAGCAGACCGAGCGCATTCAGTTTGGGGCGCTGGTCACATGCAACTCGTATCGCAACCCAAATCTGCTTGCCGACATGGCCCGCACCGTAGACAACATCTCAGGGGGCCGACTCATCCTTGGCATCGGCTCCGGATGGTTCGAGAAGGACTACGACGAATACGGCTATGACTTCGGCACCGCGGTCAGCCGGCTCCACGACCTGAGGGCGGCGCTGCCGATCATCAAGAATCGTTTGGGGAAGCTCGACCCACCCCCCATGCGCGACATCCCCATCCTCATCGGGGGCGGAGGCGAGAAGATCACGCTGCGGCTAGTCGCGGAATACGCAGACGCCTGGCACACATTCGGGGGGTTGGAGACGTTCGCGCACAAGTCCAAGGTGCTCGACGACTGGTGTGAGAAGGGAGGTCGCGATCCCGGCACGATCCTCCGTTCGATCGGAGTGGGATCCGAACCGGTCGACCGCGGCGACGAGTACGTGGCGCTCGGTGCGGGCGAGATCACGATCGGCATCACCGGGCCCGATCTGGACCTGGCACCGGTGGAGAAATGGATCGCATGGAGGGATGGGAAGTGACCAGTTACCAGTTACCAGACCAGTTCGCTTCGGCCGCCAGTTCACCTGCCCCGAGGGAGGAAACGGCGTACTCAGCCACCCGTATAGCGGACGACGGACGGCGCTACTTCGACTCCGTCACCCAACTGCGGATCCGGCTTGGGTTGGCCTGACGTCGTCGCCAGCGGGATGACACCGGCCCAGATCGGGAGCTCGTAGTCCGCCTCGTCATCGGCCGGTGGTCCGGAGCGAGTCTTCACGGAGAACTCCTCGATGGCGAGGGCAAGGATCAACGTGCCCTTGCTCTCCGCATCCGAGGGGTGTCGCGCCTCCGACCATCTCCCTGGGAGCACGTGCTCGGTGATCATCTCCATTGCCCGCAGCCGCTCCTCATCGTCATCGACGAGCCGAGCCGTGCCAAGAACCACCGCCGACCGGTAGTTCATCGAGTGATGGAACGCCGAGCGGGCGGCCACGATGCCGTCGACGATTGTTGTCGTGACGCACACATCGGCGCCCTTCTTCATCAGACGAAGCATGCGGCTCGCCGGAGATCCGTGAAAGTAGATTGTGTCTTCGTCCCTGGCATGAATGGTCGGGATCACATACGGGTCTCCATCGGTGATGAAGCCGACGTGGCAGATCAATGCCTCGTCAAGGATCTCGTCCAGGTTTTCCCGGTTGTACGCCCCGCGCTCTCCCAAGCGGCGGACCCGGATGCGCTCTGAGGGTGCCTCGGTCATGCGGCCAGGCTAGGCCCGGGGTACTTGCGACTCGCGACTCGCGACTCGCGACTTGTTTCACGCCACCCCTAGCTGCCACACCTCGACGAGGCGTCGATACTCGGGGCTGGTTTCGACCAGAGTCTCATGCGAGCCATCGGCGATGATCCGGCCGTCGTCGATCATGATCACACGATCGGCACGCTCTGCGGACCGCAGCCGGTGGGCGATGACGATGGCAGTCCGCCCCGAGAGCAACACTCGCAGCGCCCCTTCTACCTCCAGCTCGGTCTCCGGGTCGAGGTGCGACGTTGCCTCGTCGAGCACGATCACCGACGGCTCGGCCAGGAAGGCACGAGCCAATGCCACCAGCTGTCGCTCTCCCGCGGAGAACCTGCCGCCGCGTTCTCGGACCTCGGTGTCCAGGCCCTCCGGCAAGGCGCGAATCCAGTCGTCGATACCCATCGCCCTCAGCACGTTCCACACATCATCGGGGGTCGCATCGGGTGCGCCGAAGGCGATGTTGTCCCCCAGCGTTCCTGCAAAGAGGAACGGGTCCTGGGGAATGAGTGAAATCGCATCGACCCGCGACGCATCGGTGAGGTCCCTCAAGTCGCTGCCATCGAGGCTCACCGACCCGCGCTCGGGGTCGTAGAAACGCAAGCCGAGCCTGGCAATCGTCGTCTTCCCTCCCCCTGTTTCACCCACAACGGCGAGCCTCTGACCGGCCGGGACCTCGAGGTCGATGTCGTGAAGGACCGGTCGATCGCGGTCGTAGCCGAAGGTGACGCCCCGAAAGCTGACGGTGCCCCGCACCGGCTTTTCCAGGTCGTAGGCGCCCGGCCGCTCCTTGACCGCCGGCTCCTGGTCGAGCATGCCGAACAGCTTCGCCAACGCGGCGATGGCCGACTGGAGCAGGTTGTACACGTTGGCCAGGTTGATCAACGGCTGAAAGAACCAGTCGAGGTAGAGAAGGAACGCCACCACGGTGCCGAAGGACAGGGTCCCGTCTAGCACCCTTAGCCCGCCGATGACAAGCACGGAAGCGATCGCAGCCACGCGAAGGAAAGCAATGATCGGGAAGTACCAGGAGATGGCACGCGCCGCCAACATGTTTGCCCCGTAGTAGGCCTCGTTGACCTGGCCGAATGAAGAGGCCTGGACCCTCTCCTGGGCGAAAGCTTGGACCACCCTGACGCCGGCGATGCCCTCCTGGAGACCCGACAGCACGGCTCCGATCCGCTCGCGAACCTCGCTGTAGGCGCGAGAGGCGTACCTCTGGAAGACGACGGTGACCGCGATGAGCACGGCGATGATGACGTATACGGCGACGGCCATCTGCCAGTCGATGAAGAGCATCGCAAACGCGACACCGACCACGGTGAGCACGTTGGTGAGTGCCATGACCGCTCCGTCACCGGCGAACTCTTGGAGCGACTCGATGTCAGACGTCATGCGAGCAACGAGAACGCCGCTCCTGGAACGGGAGAAGAAACCCATGTCCATCTTGACGATGTGGCCAAACAGGATCTGGCGCAGCCGCAGCAGGTATTGCTCCCCGACCCACGAGATGCCGTAGCGCGAGATGATGGCCAGCACGTATTGAATCGCAAGCAGGCCGAGATAGACCAGCGCCGCCATCGTCACCGCCCGCTTGTCGCCGTCTGTGATGCCCTGATCGATACCGGCACGAACCGCGAGCGGCCCAGCGAGCCGTGCCAGCGTTGCCAGGCCGGCGACGATGAGCGACCCGATGGCAGGGAGCCACAGCGGTCGGCCGAGCCTCGCCGCTCGCACCAACAGCTTGCCCCGATCTTCGACGTCGTAGTCGCCGGCGTGCTGAACGTACCTCACGCTGGCACCTCGGCTCCCGCCACCTCGCCGGATGCGAGCACCTTGGCGTATCGCGGAACCGCCTCCAAGAGCTCCTCGTGGGTTCCCACCGCGACCACCACGCCGTCTTCGAGGAAGGCGACCAGGTCGGCAAGGGCAAGCGTCGACGTCCGGTGGGCGATGATGATCGTCGTGCGATCCTGCATCACCCGCCGCATCGCCACCTGGATATCCGCCTCGACCACGGCATCGACGGACGACGTAGCGTCGTCGAGTATGAACACCCCCGGGTCACGCAGCACGCCTCTCGCTAACGCCACCCGCTGCCGCTGACCGCCCGAGAGGGTGGCCCCGCGCTCGCCGACCACCGTGTCGTAGCCGTCAGGCAGATCGCTGATGAACTCATGCGCCTGGGCGAGCCGGGCGGCGGTTCGGATCGCCCGATCATCGGCACTGGGATCGCCAACCCTCAGATTGTCCCGAATCGATGCCGAGAACAGAAATGTCTCCTGGAACACAACGGCGACCTCTCCACGGAGCTGGTCGAGCGACACGTCGCGTATCTCGACGCCGTCGACCGTGATCGAACCCGAATCGACGTCATAGAACCGCGGCACCAACTCGGCGATCGTCGACTTGCCCGATCCGGTTGCCCCAACGATCGCCATGGTGGTTCCGCCGGGAACGACGAGGTCCATCCCTCGTAGCACCGGCTCTCCATTCGGGTAGGAGAACCAGACCCCTTCGAACCGTATCTCTCCCGGTCCGCTCGGCAGGGCGACTGGACGTGGCGGGTCATCGATCTCTGGAGCTTCGGCGAGGAGCTCTACGATCCGGGCACCAGCGGCCGCCGCCCTAGGAAGATTGGCAAAGAACCAGCCGGTGATCATCAGCGGTAGCACGAGCATCGCCAGGTATTGAGTGAAGGCAACGAACTCACCGGCGGATAGCTCGCCGTCGATGACCCGGAACCCTCCGAGCCAGAGCACAGCGACCGTGCCAAAGGCGGGGATCAGCTCAAACAGAGGAGCAAACGTCGCCCGGTGACGAGCCACCTTGATTGTGTTGTCGTAGATCCCGATTGCCGTTTCGCGGAGGCTGCTCTCCAGGCGCCGCTGTTGCCCGTAAGCCTTGACCACCTCGATCCCGGCAATCGACTCTTCGACCACCTGGGCGAGGTCTGCAAGACGCTCCTGGATACGGAAGGACAGATCGATCACCTTCCCTGCATAACGGTTTGAGGTGAGTGCCAAAGCCGGCACCGTCAGCGACGCCACCGCACCGAGGACGGGATCGATGACGACGAGCACGATGATCACAACGAGGAACATGACGAGGTTGGCCAGGACAATCGGCATCAGGGCGAAGATCAAACGAACCTGGGACAGATCTGACGAGGCTCGCGACATGAGCTGTCCTGTTGGCGTCTCGTCGTGGAAGGAGAAGGCGAGCCGCTGAATATGAGTGAACATCCGGTTGCGGAGGTCGGCCTCAGCTCGGTAGGAGAGCTTGAACCCGTGGTAGCGCCTGACACCGATCCCGATCGCCTGGATGACACCGATGACCAGCAGCACCCCGACGAGAGCAAGCAGCATTGTTCGGTCGTCAGCCAGGATGGCGTCGTCGATGACCAGGCCTATCACATACGGAATGGCAACCACAGACGCCATCCAAATCAGGGCACCGACGATGGCGACAGCCGCCGTCACCGGATAGTGACGAAGTGTCCTCGTCATGAGCCGGAGACCGGCAGCGAGTTCGGCCCTCCGATCGGGCTCGGTCACTCCGCGTTACCGCGAATGACGAGCTCAGCAGGCCTGGTCAAGGTGGGAACCACGATGACGACGTACCCAAGCGCGAACAACCACAATAGGACGATGCCCACGGCACCCAAGGCCGCCAGCGTTGTCCCACCAAAGCTCGGGACGAAATATGCCGCCGCCCAGGTCATCAGGCCAAGGATGATCGCCGCCAACACTGCGGCGACGAGGGGTCGCTCGATGGGGACCGGCGGGCCCCATCGGTAGATGGCGAAGAGCAGGATCACCACCCAGGCAAAGAGCACGCCAATCGTCAATCCGGTGATCGATCCCACATCGAGCCCCACTCGCGCCAGCACCTCCATGAGGGCCCCACCGAACAGGACGATGACATAGCCGCCGACGAGCGCGATGCCCGCTCCGACGGTGAACAAGATGCCGAGGCCACGAACCTTCCACCAGGGGCGCTCTTCGTCAACTCGCTCCATCTGGCGCATCGCCTTTTGGACCGCATAGATGCCGCGAGAGCCCGAGTACAGGGCGACCAGAAGCGCAACCGCGACCACGGGCCCTTGAGAGTCGCCGACAATATTCTGGGCTTCCCGAATGAGCGAGATGATGAAGTCAGCGACCTCCTGAGGAAAGGCGTCCTCGAGAACCTCCTCGACGTTGGCAAGGCCCTCTTCGCTTCGCCCCACCGACGACAACGCGGCAACCGCAGCAATGGCAAGCGGGACGAGGGCAAAGAAGAAGTTGTAGGCGATGGCCGCCGCCATCAGCAGCGGATCGGCCGCACGGATATGGTCGAGCGGCGACCGCAATGGGTCGAAACGGGCCGGGATCGGGAACAAAGCCACGATCGGAGGATAAGGCCACGCATCGCTTCCGAGCCAGATCATCAGCAACAGTCCGTTCGTCGCGCTCTGCGCTCAGCGTCGGCCTATCGGTGTGGTCAGATGCCGGGCGGAAAAACCGACGGTTCCTACACTCTCTCGCCATGCCCCGCCTGACCGTGCTCGTTGCCGCCGTGGCAATGATCGCCAGCGCTTGCGTCGCCGGCGCCGACGTCGTTCCCGTCGACCCCGACGCCCCGACGTCCACTTTCCAGACGGTCACCACGCTTCCTGACCTCGATCCGACGACGACCGCGAGCACCGCTCCCGCGACCACCGTTCCGCAAGGCACGACCGCCGCGGATCGTGCGAAAGGGGTCGTGCCACCGGAGAGTGTCGGACAGCCATGGGGATCGACGATCGGGATCACCATGTTTCGCGGGAACCCCACCCGCACCTGGTTCGGGACCGGACCGATTCCGTCGACTGCCCCCTCGGTCCTGTGGCGGTTCCCACGGGATCCGATGTGCGGCCAGTCGCCGGACGGACCGAACCCGAAGACCTGGTGCGGAAGCGGTTGGACGGGCCAGCCGGTGGTATGGGAGCGAGACGATGGCGTCACCGAGGTGATCTTCGGGGCCTACGACAAGAACATCCACTTCCTCGATGCCGGCACCGGGGAGCGCACCCGGCCGGATTTCGCCATGGGCGACATCATCAAGGGGTCGGTGACCCTAGACCCCGATGGTTATCCCCTCCTCTACACGGGGTCGCGCGACCCGCGGTTCCGCATCCTCGCCCTAGATGGCGACGAGCCACGAGAGGTGTGGTCGCTGCACGCCAATTCGGTCGAAGGGATGTGGAACGACGATTGGGATTCGAACCCGGTCGTAATCGACGACATGCTGTACGTGGGGGGCGAGAACTCGTGGTGGTTCGCCGTCAAGCTCAACCGCGGATACGACGAGGACGGCAATGTCATCGTCGACCCCAAGGTGGTGTACGAGATACCGGCATGGACACCCGAGCTGCAAGAGACCTTCGGTAGGCAACACTCGGTGGAGAACTCCACGGTGGTGTTCGACCAGCGAGCCTTCTTCGCCACCTCCGCAGGCCGGGTGGTGGGCGTCGATTTGGCCGACATCGAGGCAGGCGACGGCAGGATCGTCTTCGACTTCTGGAATGGCGACGACACAGACGCCACGATGAGCATCGACGCTCAGGGATTCCTCTACGTTGTTTCCCACGGCGACACAGCAAAAACATCGAATACGGCCGCCCGACGGGTCCGCGAGGTAGGAGATCTGGTCAAGCTCGACCCAAACAAACCCGATGATCCGATCGTGTGGTCTGCACATATCTCTGCGGCAAGAGGCCAGGACGCGGGCGCCTGGGCTACGCCGGCGCTCCATGCTGACGCCGGCCTGCTCTTCGTCGCCAGCGACGCGGGCGACCTCTTGGCCATCGACACCGACACCGGCGAGACGATCTGGCAGGACTTCATCGGTGGCAACGCGTGGTCATCCCCTGTGATCGCCGGAGATGCACTGCTGGTCGGTATCGATTGTCTCACCGAGAAGGCAGGCTTTCGTGCCTACGACCTCAGCGACCCGCGATCGCCGAGGAAGCTGTGGGATCAACAGGTCGGGGCGGGCTCCTGTGTCGAGTCGACACCCGCCATCTGGAACGGCCGCATGTATGTCGGGTCGCGCGACGGCTTCTTCTACGCCCTCGGCGCCTGATGCCTCTAACGACTCACGACACCTCGAGCATGGCGACCGGTTCAGTGACGCGGACGTTCGGGTTCATCATGTTCCTTGCCGGGTGGACCGCCACCTTGGCCACTGTGCTCGGCCTGCTCGGAGCGACCTGGTGGCCGCTCGACGTGCTCGCCGATTGGCGCCTCCTGTTCACTGTGATCCTCGTCGTCGCCGCGGTCGTGACCGGCTTGGGGTACTCACGCGTGTCCGCTGCCATCTTCGTTGCCGCCGCCATTCTCAACGTGGTGCTGATCGCTCCCATGTACCTCGAGGAGCAGCCGCACCCGAGCTCGGACGAACGGATTCGCGTCGTATCGCTCGACATCGGCAAAGCGCCTGACGTCCGACCCGAAGTGCTGGAATGGGTAAACACCGTCGAAGCTGACATCGTCGTGCTCATCCGCGCCGACGGCACATGGTCGAGAGCGATCGACGACCTCAACATGCCGTACCGCGTCGTCAATGATCCCGGTCTGAGCGGAGGGATACTGGTGCTGGCTCGCAACGGCTTCCCGGTGACGGTTTCGGAAGACCAGGCCGGGTTCGAAGGCGTCGATGCTGTGATCACCACAACGATCGGCGACCAAGAGCTCACCATCCTCGGACTGAGCGTCGAGCGGCCGGTCAGTGCGCTGGCGGCCGACGACCGCGTCAGGCGATTTGACACCATCAGCGCCAACGTCCGGAAGATGGACGGCCCGGTCGTCATTCTGGGGAACCTCGAGGCATCCCGATGGTCCCATGCCTTCGATACGCTCGCCAACGGCCTGACCAACTCGGAGGACGGCTACGGGTACATACCCACCTACAGAGTTTTGGGTTGGCCACTCATCGACGGGTACGCCGGGATTCCGGTCGACCACGTGCTCTACACGGGCCCGGTCACGGTAACCCTGCGCAAGGTTGGCCCGGATCTGGGGGTCAACCACCGGCCGCTCCTCGTCCATCTGTCTCCGGCAAACGGTTCGAGTAGCGCCGAGTAGCCTCTCGCCCAATGTCGTCAAACGATCTTCTCCCCGACTACACATCGGTCACGCCGGCCGACGTCACCGAGATCACCGACGCCGCCATCGAGCAATCCGATCGGCTGGTGGCCGAGGTCGTCGGCGGCCGGGACGACCGCACCTATGCCAACACGATGCAGCTTCTCGACGATCTCACCGTCATCATGAACGACGCCGACGGCCGAGGGGTTTTCATGGCGCGGGTCCACCCCAACGCCGAGGTTCGAAAGGTGGCCGTCGCCGCAGAAGAAGCGATGGCGAAGTGGGGAAACGACTTGGTGATGCGGCCCGACCTCGCTGCCGCCATCAAGGGGTATGCGGAAACCGAGGACGCAGCCAATCTCGACGGGCTCCACGCCAGGAGCCTCGAATTCTGGCTGCGGGATCTGCGGCGGGCCGGCCACGACCTCGACGGGGCAGATCGTGACAAGCTCCGCAAGCTCAGGCAGCGTTTGATCGAGGTCCAGGTCGCCTATCGCAGCAACCTCGACGAATGGGACGACGGCATCGACATGACACTCGAGGATCTCGCCGGCCTCACCGAGTCGTATATCGAGCGGCTCGCTCCCGGATCCGAGCCCGGCACCTACCGGGTGTCGATGGCCTACCCGGACTACATCCCGTTCGTCGAGGAAGCGGAGCGGCGCGACCTGAGGCAGCGGCTCCAGTTCAAGTTCTGGAATCGGGCTGCGGAGGCCAACATGCCGTTGATCGAGGAGGGGATCGAGCTTCGACGCCGGATCGCGCTCCTGCTCGGCTACAACACGTGGACGGAATACTCGATTGAGGTGAAGATGGCCGATCTCTCGTCGGTCGACGATCTCTACGAATCGATCGTCCCCGGCCTCACCGTGCGGGGCAACGGCGAGCTGGCGACACTCCAAGACCTCGCCGCCCACGACATCGGCGAGGCACCGATCCAGGCGTGGGACTGGGCCTACTACCACACCGAGCAACGCAAACGTGATTACGGCATCGACCAGAACGAAGTCGCCGACTACTTCCCCCTCGACGGCGTCATCGACGGCATGCTCGAGATCACCGGTGACGTGTTCGGCCTCGAGTATCGCAAGACGAACAACGCCATGGCCTGGCACGAGGACGTGGGGTTGTACGAGATCTACAACGCAGGCGGTGACGAGCCGATCGCCTACTTCTACTTCGATCTCTTCCCAAGGGATGGGAAGTACGGACACGCCGCCTGCTTCGACATCATGGGGCGGGTTCGTCGCCGGGATGGGTCGGTGCGGCCACCGGTTGCGGCGGTCGTTGCCAACTTCACCAAACTAGGGCCGGACAGTCCCTCCCTGCTCAAACACGACGAGGCACTGACGCTGTTTCACGAGTTCGGCCACGTCCTCCACTTCTGCCTGACCGAGGTCGACCATCCCCGTTTTGCCGGCTACGACACCGAGTGGGATTTCGTCGAGGCCCCATCGCAGATCATGGAGAATTGGATGTGGGAGCCGGAGGTGCTCGGCCGGCTGGCCCGCCACTACGAGACGGGCGAGCGGATCCCAGACGATCTGGTGAAGCGTATGGTCCAGGCCAGAGACCAGAACGAAGGTTTGACGACGCTGCGCCAGGTGTATCTGGGGAAATTCGATCTGGCGCTGCATTCAGGAACCGAGGACCTCGACGTCGACCAGACCTACCGGGAGGCGTTCGCTTACTCGCTTCTGCCGTTCCACGAGGGCACCCACTTCGCCGCCTGCTTCGGCCATCTCATGGGCGGCTATGACGCTGGCTACTACGGCTATCAGTGGGCGAGGGTGTACGGCGACGACATGTTCTCCGTGTTCGCCGAGGAAGGTGTGCTCAGCCCAGAGGTTGGGAGGCGCTACCGCGACGAGGTGCTGGCGCGAGGATATTCGCGGGACGCTATCGACCATCTCCGGGCGTTCCTTCGACGGGAGCCGTCGGCCGACGCCTACCTCGAACACCTCGGCCTGCTTCGGTCGTAGGCTCGTGCCGGCTCTCCACCAGGCCGAGATCGCCCGCCTCGACCAACTCATTGCGGCCCTCGTCCTGCCAGAAGACATCGACGATTCGGTGCACGCCACCCGCAAGGGCGTGAAACGGCTGCGGGCTCATCTCCGGCTGATCCGGGACGGCATCGACAAGGATCTGTATCGAAGCGAGGACGCCGACCTTCGTCAGATCGGGCTGTTGCTAGCTCAGGCGCGGGACGCCTTCGTGCTCACCCAGACGCTGGAATCGCTGGAATCGAGCGCAGGCTGGGACTCGGCGGCAGCCTTCATCACCGCCCATCACCAAGCCGCTGTCGGCGAACTGTCGACAGGACCGATCGAGGAAGTGCGGCGCATGCTGGTGAGGGCGCGTCGACGGTGGCCGGACCCCGGGAGCCTCACTGCCGGGGCGATAGCCGCCGGTATAGCACGTACCTATGGCAGCGGACGTGAAGAGATCGAGACAGCGGCGGCCACCGGCCATGCCGCGGCGTTCCACGCATGGCGGAAGCGGGTCAAGTACCTGCGCTATCAACTGGAGGCGCTCGGCTCGGACGAGGCCCTGGTCTCCTCGCTCACCGAACTCGGTGACTACCTAGGGCTGGAGCACGACCACACCGTCTTCATCCAATTCTGCGACGACAACATCGACATGCTCCCCGATCGACGTGACCGGTACGTACTCATCGACCGCGCCGAAAGACGGCGCAATGAGCTGCGGTCGCTGGCCCTTGCCACCGACGTCTACGACCGGCAGACGGACGTGTTCATCGAGGCGGTGGTTGGCGAATAGCGCTCAACCGTCTCCGGATACCTCGCCGAGCATCGATGCAACCGCCACGCGATCGATTTTCCCATTTGGCAGTTCGGGAAGGGCATCGACCCGCACCCAGCGCTTCGGCACCTGGTGGGCGGCAAGCGCTGCCCGCGCCCGCGCCGCCAGGGCTGGCTCGTCTAGAACGTCGTTTTCGACCACGGCGACCACTGCCTCGCCCCAATCATGGTCGGGGACACCAACCACGACGGCGCGGCGGATCGACGGAAATGCTGCGAGCACGGCCTCGACGAACTGTGGGACGACCTTCTCCCCGCCGGTCAGGATGATGTGGTCTTTCCTACCGGTCACCACCAGCCGACCGTTGTCGTCGAGATAGCCGAGGTCGTGAGTCCGATGCGGGCCGGTCCTCGGCCGCTCTCCCAGGTAACCGGGGGACACGGCAGGACCTTCGACCACGATCTCACCGTCGTCGAAGCTCACCGTCATCCCATCGAGCGGACGCCCAACAGTGCCGGACGCCTCGTGTTCTTCGCTCGGGGCGACTGTTGCTACCTGGGATGTCGTTTCGGTGGTTCCATACGTTGGAAGCACAGGGAGGCCTGCATCCAATGCGCGCTCGACCAGGCTTCGACCTGCGGGGCCGCCCCCGAGGAGCACCGCTTTTAGGCCCGTATACGGGCCGGGATCGGCGTCGAGCACGCGATGCAGCATCGTGGGGACCAGACTGACCACGGAGGCCTCACCAGCCTTCAACGCCGCGGCGACGCCCACGGCGTCGAACCGGTCGTGGATTAGCACCGAGCCGCCCGCTGCCAGCGACCGCCACACGGCCGACAGACCGGCGATGTGAAAGAGCGGAAGACAGAGCAGCCAGCGATCAGAGGCGTCGTTGCTCAGGTGGGCTTGTGAAGCAGCAACCGCCGCAACGATGTTGTCCGGCGTGAGGATCACGCCCTTCGGGTTGCCGGACGACCCGGAGGTGGTCACGACGGCGTAGACGCGTTCGGCGCCGTCCAGCTCGCCTTGAGGTTGCAAGGGCCCAAATGGAGCGAGCGTCGCTCCGATGCGCGGCGCGCTTGTGATCAATACCACCGTCTCCGGCACGGCAACGGCAGGGAATCGCATCAGCGACCCGGCACCGAGACCCTTCGATCGCAATTCTTCTGCCGATCGATCGGCGGCCTCGTTGAGCTCGGCGTAGGTTGTTACCGCTCCGGCGAAAACGAGGGCAGCGGCGTCCGGTGTCTCGGTGGCGCGATCACGGACCCAGTCGGGCATCGGGGGGTTTGTCATCACTCACTACAGTATCGGCCCGTGATCTCTGAGCTTTTCGACCCCGATGCGTGGGACCCCGTCGACGGTTTCGCGTTCACCGATATCACCTACCACCGGGCCAAGGATGTTGGAGCGGTGCGGGTCGCCTTCGACCGGCCGGAGCTGCGCAACGCCTTTCGCCCCCACACCGTCGATGAGCTGTTCGCTGCCCTCGATCACGCCAGGATGACCTCGGACGTCGGCTGCGTCCTGCTGACCGGCAACGGTCCCTCGCCAAGGGACGGTGGCTGGGCATTCTCCTCCGGGGGAGACCAGTCGATTCGCGGCCCAGACGGGTACCAATACGAAGACGACGAGGGCGTCGACTCTGGGCGCCTGGGTCGGCTGCACATTCTCGAGGTGCAACGGCTCATTCGGTTCATGCCGAAGGTGGTGATCGCGGTAGTGCCGGGCTGGGCAGTCGGTGGCGGCCACAGCCTGCACGTCGTCTGTGACCTGACCATCGCCTCGAAGGAGCACGCCGTGTTCAAGCAGACCGATGCCGACGTCGCCTCGTTCGACGGCGGGTACGGCTCTGCCTATCTCGCCCGTCAGATCGGTCAGAAACGGGCGCGAGAGATCTTTTTTCTTGGGAGGGACTACTCGGCACAGGATGCATTCGAGATGGGGATGGTGAACGCCGTCGTCGACCATGAGGACTTGGAGAGGGTCGCCCTGGAATGGGCGTCAGAGATCGTCGCCAAGAGCCCGACGGCTCAGCGCATGATCAAGTTCGCGCTCAACCTCCAGGATGACGGCATTGTCGGCCAGCAACTGTTCGCCGGCGAAGCTACCCGCCTCACCTACGCCACCGAGGAGGCCAGGGAGGGACGCGACGCCTTCCTCGAGAAGCGGGACCAGGACTACTCCCGGTTTCCGTGGCACTTTTAGAAGTCGCGAGTCGCAACTCGCAAGACGCAAGCAAGAAAGCATCGGTAGTCCCGGGCCACATCACCCCGCTCGACACGGGTACCGGCCGCAGGCTGGGGAGGGGGGCTCCCTCAGGGCCGGACTCGCGACTCGCGACTCGCGACTCGCGACTCGCGTGAACCCCTGGATTCTCGCCGCACGGCCGGCGACCCTCACCGCTGCCGTCGGCCCAGTGTTGGTCGGGAGCACGCTGGCAGCGGCGGACGATGCCTTCCGCTGGGATGCATTCTTGGTGATCCTGTTTGCGGCACTCGCCATCCAGGTCGGGGTCAACTTTGCCAACGATCTGGCCGACGCCGCTCGTGGCGCCGATACCGAGGACCGGGTCGGGCCGCCGCGGGCGGTGGCCTCCGGACTGCTCACCCCCCGGCAGATGAAGCGAGGGATCGCCACCGCGTTCGGGCTTGCAGCCTTCGCCGGCCTGTACCTGATCTGGCTGGGTGGCTGGGTGATCCTGGTTATCGGGGTTTTGTCAATCATTGCTGCCATTGGATACACGAGCGGACCGGTGCCGTACGGGTACTACGGGCTCGGCGAGGTATTCGTGTTCGTTTTCTTCGGGCTCGTCGCCACCGTCGGCACTCGATACGTCTACGACCGAACGGCACCGGCGGACGCGTGGTGGGCGGCGGTCGCGATGGGACTGCTCGCCGCGGCGATCCTCGTTGCCAACAACGTTCGCGACGTCGACACCGACAGGGCGGCCGGGAAACGGACGCTCAGCGTGATCATGGGCAGAGATGCCACCCGCTGGCTGTATGCGGGATTGATCGCGGTAGCCTTCGTGACCATTGCGCTGGCGGTCGAGATCGACATTCTTCCCACCTGGTCGTTGCTCGCCCTGGTCGCCATTCCACGGGCGGGCGTGCTGATTCGGTCGATCTTCACCAAAACCTCTCCACCCGCGCTCATCGAGGTGCTCAAGGGAACCGCCCGTCTGCAACTCGTCTTCGCCGCCTTCCTGTCGATCGGCATCCTCTTTGCGGGCCTCTAGCGGCACCTCCGGAAGGGTCTCGATCGTGTCTGCCCGATTCGGGTCGTAATACGTGGTACGTAATACGAAATACGCTTCTCGTAGCGTCCACCGATAGCTGACCGGTCGTCTCGACAGAAGTGGCTCAATTTTTCCCGCTCTTGCCGCTGCGCGGCGGGCCGCTCGGGCCACGGCTCCGCAAATGGCTACGTTGACAGAACTCGGATCGCACCCCGTTTGCAGAGCGCCATTTTTCCCGCTCTTGCCGCTGCGCGGCGGGCCGCTCGGGCCACGGCTCCGCAAATGGCTACGTTGACAGAACTCGGATCGCACCCCGTTTGCAGAGCGCCATTTTTCCCGCTCTTGCCGCTGCGCGGCGGGCCGCTCGGGCCACGGCTCCGCAAATGGCTACGTTGACAGAACTCGGATCGCACCCCGTTTGCAGAGCGCCATTTTT